>Ga0335080_10004498_pt1 | contig 14202 bp, 20 predicted proteins | sample Lox_Sample_34_FD_206720 | JGI IMG/M metagenome (GOLD analysis project Ga0335080, IMG submission 206720) | Soil microbial communities from Loxahatchee National Wildlife Refuge, Florida, United States - Lox_Sample_3.4 | ecosystem: Environmental > Terrestrial > Soil > Wetlands | place: USA... | reverse complement strand
CGTGGCCACCTCGGTGCGCGTCTGGCCCGACGAGGAGCGTGTCTACAACGGGAAGCTGCTCTCCGACCACGCTCCGGTCGAGGTCCAGGTCGAGCTGCGGCCGAAGGGCTGAGGCCTAGAGGAACCTGAAGACCAGCTTGGCGCCCGTTCTGAAGCCCCTGCCGCGCAGCAGCATCCCGACCCCGATGACGCCCACAACCAGGAACGGCACGAGGACGAGCGGGCGGAGCTCGCCGTGCAGCGCGTCGAGGTCGTCCTCGAGGCGCTGCCGCTCTGCGGCGATCTCGCCCCGGATCTCCTGGGTGGTGCGCTCAGACATGGCCTTCGACCGCCTTCACCGTCCGTTGTGCCTCCTCGATCGCCTGTGACGGCTGGGGAGGCGAGATCTTCTTCGCGAAGTGGGCTGCCAGCAGCACGAGGATCGCCGCGAGGAGGAGAACCGCTCCCGCGACGATGAGCAGCGACAGCCAGAGCTCCACGGTCTCGTTCAGGCCGACCGCCGCCGCCGCGAGCCCGAAGCCGATCGCGTAGAGAACGAGGACCGCGGCGACCACGCCGAGACCGAGCGCGATCCCGGCCGCCGTCGCCTTCTGCTTCGCCTCCAGCTTCGCGAGCTCGAGGTTCAGCGCCACCAGGTTCCGCACGCGCTGGTTCACAGCCCGTACCCGTGCCGTCACGCCAAGCATTTGCAGGAGCTTACCGTCGATCCCGGCTCGCGACGAAGACGGGCTCGAGTCAGGCAGCGTCGGCTGCGGTCCGCAGTCCCAGCTCGGTCGCGATCGGCTGCAAGGCGGCGACGACGTTCGCGATGTGCTCGTCGAGTTCGAGGCCGAGCAGCTCCGCTCCTGCGTAGACCTCGTCACGATGGACGCCGGCTGCGAATGACGGCTGCTTCAGCTTCTTGCGCACCGACTTCGGCTCCAGGCCGTCTAGCCCCGTCGGCCGCACGAGCCCGCAGGCGTGCACGAAGCCCGATAGCTCGTCGCAGGCGAAGAGCGTCTTCTTGAGCGGCGTGTCGCGCGGCATCGCCAGGTGCTCGGCGTGTGAGAGCACCGTCTCGACGATCTCCTCCGGATAGCCGAGCTCCCGCAGGATCGGCGCGCCGTCCTGCGGGTGCCGGTCGAGCGTGGGGTGGATCTCGTAGTCGAAGTCGTGCAGCAGGGCAGCGACGCGCCACTGCTCCTCGTCCTCGCCGAACTTCCGTGCGTAGAACGCTGTCGACGCCTCGACTGCGAGCGCATGCCGCCTCAGGGCCTCGCCCTTGGTGTACTCGGTGAGCGTCTCCCACGCCTGCTGCCGGGTCGGGTTCAAGGCGACGGGTACGATACCGCCCGCCTTGTCGACTACCGTCGCCAGAGAGGCCGTCGTGGAGTCGTTCGTGATCGAGGGGGGCCGACCGCTCAACGGGCGCATCCGGGCGGCCGGGAACAAGAACGGCGCTCTCCCTCTCCTCGCCGGCTGCCTCCTCACAGAGGAGCCCGTCGTTCTGCGCAACGTGCCGCGCATCCGCGACGTCGACACCATGCTCGCGCTGCTCGCCGACATTGGCGCCGACGTCGAGTGGCAGGGGGAGAACGAGGTTCGGTTGCACGCGGCCGGAGTGGGCAAGACCGAGGTCGACGAGGAGCTCTCCGACCGCATCCGCGGCTCCTTCCTGCTCGCGGGCCCGCTTCTGGCCCGCTTCGGCCACGCCCTGCTCTCGCCGCCCGGAGGCGACTTCATCGGCCGTCGCCCGCTCGACACCCACGTGCACGTGTTCCGCGAGCTCGGCGCCGACGTCTCGGTCGGCCGTCGCTACGAGCTGCGGGCCGCGCGTCTCCGCGGCAAGCGGGTGTTCCTGGACGAGGCAAGCGTGATGGGCACCGAGAACGCCGTCATGGCGGCCGTGCTCGCGGCGGGGGACACGATGCTCGTGAACGCTGCCTGCGAGCCGCACGTCCAGGATCTCTGCCGCTTCCTCGTCTCGCTCGGCGCCCGCATCGACGGGATCGGCTCGAACGTCCTCAAAATCGAAGGCGTCTCGGAGCTCGGGGGCGGCGAGCACCGCCTCGGCTCGGAGCACATCGAGGCCGCGAGCCTCATCGGGCTCGCGGCCGTGACAGGCGGGGACGTCACTGTCGAGGACATCGAGCCCGAGGACTTCGTCTCGATCCTGCACGCCTTCGAGCGCCTGGGGATTCAGGTCGAGCTCGGCGAATCGTCCGTGCGCGTCCCTCCCGGGCAGGTGCTGGAGATCCGCGACGACCTGGGCGACCAGATCCCGAAAATCGAGGACGGCCCCTGGCCTGCGTTCCCGGCCGACCTCACCTCGATCGCGCTGGCGGTCGCCACCCAGGCCAAGGGGACGATCCTGATCTTCGAGAAGATGTTCGAGAACCGCCTGTTCTTCGTCGACAAGCTCGTCCGCATGGGTGCGCGGATCATCCTCTGCGACCCTCACCGCGCCGTCGTGAGCGGGCCGGCGAAGCTCCACGGCTCAAGGCTCGAGAGTCCCGACATCCGCGCCGGGATGGCGATGATCATCGCCGCCCTATGTGCAGAGGGCGTCTCGGTGATCGGCAACATCGGCCAGATCGACCGCGGTTACGAGCGTATCGACGAGCGTTTGCGGGCGCTCGGAGCCTCGATCGAGCGCGTCTAGCGCGAGCCCTCCGGAAGGCAACGGTCCGGTCGGATACGCTCAGCGCATGAGTGCGGCAGGGGCAGACCAGGCTCAGGTGAGCGTGCGCGTGGGTCTCGGGGCCGGCTTGGACGCCGTCGTCTCGACCGGGCTCACGGTGCTCGACTTCCTGATCGGAGAGCTCGCGCGTTGCGCCAGGCTCGAGCTCGCGCTCGAGGTGGCGCCGGGCGCAGTCGATCCGGCCGTCGCGGGTGCCGGTCGCCGGTTAGGGGAGCAGCTCGCGCCGCTGCTTCGCCAGCCCGGTGCGGCGGGCCACGGATTCGCCTGGCTACCGTCCGACGAGGCTCTGGCCGGGGCCGTGATCGAGGTCTCGGACCGACCGGTGATCGCCTCGAACGTCGATTTCTCGGGTGTGGGCGGCCTGGCGAGCGACGTCGTTGCGGTCTTCCTGGACGAGCTGGTCCGCGGCGCCGGTCTCAATGTCCACATCCGCGTGCTCGAGGGGAAGGACTCGCAGAACGTCCTGCGGGCGATCTTCAAGGCACTCGGTGCCGCGCTCGGCCAGGCATGCCGAACCCCGGAAGGAGGGAAGCCATGAGCGACAAGCAGGTCGTACGTACCGAAGAGGCGCCGGCGCCGTTCCAGGGCGCGCCCTACAACCAGGCGACCGTCGCGGGCGGGTTCGTCTTCGTTGCCGGGCAGCTGGGGCTCGAGCCCGGAGCGACCGTTGTCGTCGACGGCGGGATCGCCCCCCAGACGGAGCGTGTGTTCGCCAACCTGCGGGCGATCCTCGAGGCTGCGGGTTCGTCGCTCGACAGGGTCGTGAAGACGACCGTGTTCCTGCGCGACCTCGAGGACTTCACCGGGATGAACGAGGTCTACGCGCGTCACATCGGTGCAATGCCGCCGGCACGGTCGACCGTCGAGGTCGGCCGGCTGCCCGCGGGCGCGCTGGTCGAGATCGAGGCGATCGCGCTGGCATGACCGTTCCCGGAGGCTGCGTGCCTCCGTGCTGGAATACAACGCGTGAAGGAGATCGAGGATTACGTCCGCTCGCTAGGGCTGGACGCCTATCTCGTCGGCGGCGCGGTCAGGGACGAGCTGCTCGGGCGCGAGTCGAAGGACGCGGACTTCCTCGTCCCGGGAGTCGACGCCGACGCCCTGCATGCCGTGCTCATCCCGCACGGCCGCGTCGAGGGGCTGACCGTGGCGCGGCAGCTGGTCGGGATGCGACTCTACCCGCACGACCCCTCGGTCAGGGAGCTCGCGCCGGCGGGAATCGAGTTCGCACCGCTGCGGCGGGAGCGCTCGACTGGCCCCGGGCGACACGACTTCGAGATCGTGATCGACCCGTCGGCGGGCGTCGAGGATGATCTCGGCCGCCGCGACTTCACGATCAACGCCATCGCACGTCGACTCTCGGACGGAGAGCTCGTCGACCCCTTCGGCGGGCGTGAGGACCTCGAGCGGCGCGTGCTTCGCTCGGTGGGCCCGCGAAGCTTCTCCGAGGACCCGCTACGTCTGGTCAGGGGCCTGCGATTCGTCTCGCAGCTCGACCTCGACCCCGACCACGAGACCCTGGCGCAGATGCACGAGCACGCCGCGCTCGTCGAGATCGTGTCGGGTGAGCGGATCGGCGGCGGGCTTGCGACCGACGGAATGGGAGAGCTGACGAAGCTTCTGCTCGGTGGCGAGCCGCGCAAGGCGCTGAGGCTCGCCCGCGACACGGGCGTCCTCGTCGCGCTCCTGCCCGAGTTCGAGCCTGTGGTCGGCTTCAACTCGGGATCTCGCGACCACGATATGACCGTCGACGAGCACACCTTCGCCGTCGTGCAGGCGGCAGCGGACGCGGGCTCGGCGCCGCGGGTCAGGCTGGCGACGCTCTTCCACGATCTGGGCAAGCCGATCGCGAAGAAGGGCGACGATCACGCCGATCTCGGGGCAGCCATCGCAGACCGCGCCATGCGCAGGCTCCGGTACCCGAACGAGCTGCGCTTGCGGGTCTTCGCGATCGTCCGCCACCACCCGTTCCTGCTTGGCGACGGGGATGCCCGGGAGGGACGGCGGATGCTCGCGAAGTACGGCGAGGGGCTGACCTTCGACCTGCTCGACCACTGGCACGCGGACCTGAAGGGGCGCGACCAGCACGACCAGGTGCTCGACAAGCTCGAACGCCTGGCTCTCTTCCGGGAGGTGGTCGCGGACGAGCTCGGAAGCCCGCACCGGCTCTCGGACCTCGCGGTCGACGGCACCGACCTGATCGTGCTCGGCTACGAGCCCGGACCGGCGCTCGGGCGCGCGCTGCAGGAGCTGCTCGACGAGGTCGTCGAGCACCCGAGCCTCAACCGTCGGGAGCAGTTGCTGGCGCGCGCGGAGGAGCTGCTGGGCCGGTGATCAGATGGGAAGCACCCGGCCCGTACGTGGTGGCGTTCACGACCCGCGAGGGCGGAGTGAGCAAGGGGGAGTTCGCCTCGCTCAACCTCGGCAGCCGTTATGACGACCAGGCTCGAGTCACCCAGAATCGTCGAATCGCCTGCGAGCGGCTCGGACTGGACGCGTCGCGTCTCGTGGTCAACAGGCAGCGTCACACGGCCAGGGCCAACCGGGCGAGGGCCGGCGCCGAGGAGATCGGGGACGCGCTGTGGACCGACGATCCGGGTGTCCCGATCCTTGCGCTGGCGGCCGACTGCGTGCCGATCGCGATCGCCACGGCCGAGGGGCGGCCGGCGCTCGCGGTCGTCCACGCCGGCTGGCGTGGCCTGGCTGCGGGAGTCGTCGAGGCAGGCGTCGCCGCGCTCGGGCCGGCGCCGACCGACGCGATCGTCGGGCCGTCGATCGGCCCGTGCTGCTACGAGGTCGGACCCGAGGTGTCCGAACGCTTCGACGACGATGTCAGCCGTGACGGGACCCTCGATCTCTGGACCGCCGCCGAGCGGGCGCTCCTGGGTGCCGGCGTACGCTCGGTCGAGCGGGTCGACCTCTGCACCCGGTGCAACCCGGGGACGTTCTTCTCGCACCGGCGCACCGGGCCCAGGCGTGGAGCCCAGGGGGTGATCGGCGCTGTCGCCTGACGAGGTGCGCAGCCGGTACGAGCGGGTGCGGGCCGAGGTCGGAGTCGGAGTAACAGTGGTCGCGGCCACGAAGTACGTGAACGTTGCGGACATGGCAATCCTCGCGGAGGCCGGGGTCGAGGTGGTTGGAGAGAACCGGGCGCAGGATCTCGAGGCGAAACACGCAGTCTACGGCGACGCGTTCCGCTGGCACTTCATCGGCCACGTGCAATCGAACAAGGTGAAGGTTCTCAACCGGATCTGCGAGCTCGTGCACTCCCTCGATTCGCACTCGGCCGCCGCGAGGCTCGAGATCCCCGCCCTCCTGCAGGTGAACGTGGCCGGTGAGGGCTCGAAGTCGGGGGTCGAGCCGGCTGAGATCGCCGACTACCTCGGCTACGGGATCCGCGGGCTCTCGACCATGCCCCCCGCCGCGGGCGATCCCCAGTCATCGCGGCAGTGGTTCCGCCGGCTTCACCTGCTCGCCGAGGAGCATGGCCTGGCAGAGCTCTCCATGGGAACGACGCAGGACTATCGAGTCGCAGTGGAGGAGGGCGCGACCCTGATTCGAGTCGGCAGCGTTCTCTTTCGGTAGCTGCTGGGTTTACGATCCAGGGGATGAGTTTTGGCGACCTGTGGAATCGAACCCTTGTCTATTTCGGGATCGCCGAAGAGGACGAGGAGTACTACGAGGACGACGAGATCTACGAGCCCTCGGAGTCGCTCGAGCAGAGCTATCGCGAGCGGCCGAACGTTCGCAGGCTGACGCCGCGGAAGCGGTCGGCGTCCTACGACGACTGGACGGAATCGGAGGAGGTCGAGAGCAGCCCGGCACCCGTCGAGCGGACGACCCGTACCGCGGCGGCCCCGGCTCCCGCGCGTGGCGTGCGCCACATGGCCGCGGTGCCCAATCCGAACGCCGTTCGCGTCCACCTCGTCCTGCCTCGGAGCTTCAACGACGCCCAGCAGATCGCCGACAAGTTCAAGCACTCGATTCCGGTGATCCTGAACCTGCAAAGCGCCGACGCCGAGCTGTCGAAGCGTCTGATCGACTTCGCGAGCGGACTCACCTACGCGCTGGACGGCGGTATGCAGCGTGTGGCCGACAAGGTGTTCCTGCTCACGCCGCGAAACGTCGAGGTCAGCGCCGAGCAGCGCGCCCAGCTGCTCGAGCGGGGCGGCTTCTACAACCAGGCCTAGAGGGATGTGCCGCTGCCGCGGTAGGAATCACCTTCCGCGGCACGAAACCGGCCGCGATGGTCCTGGACGCGGTCACGACGGCCGAGAACTTCATCGACGCGTTCATCGGCGTGTACCTGCTGGTGATCCTGCTCTACGTGCTCCTGTCGTGGATCCGCGTCCCCTACTCGCTGAGTTCGGTCCAGCGCTTCCTGAACGACGTGTGCGACCCGTACCTGAACGTCTGGCGGCGGATCATCCCGACGTTCGGCCCGATCGACATCTCCCCGATCGCGGCCATCCTGGGGTTGATCGTTCTGCGGGAGGTCGTCGACGCGCTGCTGAACCGGCTCCACTAGGTCGGAAGGAGAGGCATGTCCTACACACCAGTCGAGTTGAGACACGTGAGGGTCGGCCGAAGCCTGCTCGGCTACAACCGGGCTGCGGTCGAGCAGCTGATCGAAGAGGTCGCTCAGAGCTTCGAGGCGACATGGCGCGAGCGGGGTGAGCTGGCCGACAAGGTCGAGTCGCTCGAGAAGCAGCTCGACGAGCTGCGGCGCCGCGAGCACCTGCTCACCCAGACGCTGCTCGCCGCGGAGCAGGCAGCGAGCGACGTCCGGGAGCGTGCCCGGCGCGAGGCCGAGACGATCGTCACCGAGGCCCACCGGGAGGCACGCGCGATCAGCCGGGCCGCATTCGCCGAGAACGAGCGTTTGGTCACGGAGTCGCATCGCATCGAAGCGATGCTGCGCGCGGCGCTCGGCCTCGTCCATGAGGGAGCGGTGGAACCGGTCGCCGTCGTCGCTGCTCCGCCGGCAGCCGAACCCGGTCCCGCGGCGCCGGTAACGGAGGCTGACCCCGAGGTGGCGCCGGTACCCGTCGAGCCTACGGCGACGGTCGCGGATGACGGCTACGGCTGGGCGCGCGAGGACACGCGCGAGTTCGTGCCCATCACGCCGGCCGAAGCGGAGGGGCAGGTCGTTGAAGCGCCGCACGTCGAGCACGGCCCGGAGGACGACGAGCTGGTCGCGGAGCCCGCGCTCGAGCGGATGAACGGCGGAGGCTCGCGGGACTTCGACTGGGGTGAGTAGAAGAGCCGCTCAGGCGTAGACTTGGAACGTGACCCCAGCGGAGATGACGGAGTTCCGGACGTTGCTCGAGTCCGAGCGCGACCGGCTGGTGAGTGCGCTTGCCACCATGCGCGAGGATGGGCAGCGGACGATGGACGAGGAGGTCGGAGTGCCCGGCGGCGTCGGCGCCGACACCGCGTCGTTCACGTTCGAGCGGGAACTCGGCACCGGTCTCGAGGAAGGCGCCCAACAGTCGCTCGATCAGATCGACCGCGCTCTCGCCAGGCTCGCCGACGGGACCTACGGCACCTGTGAGCGCTGCGGCAAGGCAATCGGCCGCGAGCGGCTTCTGGCACGGCCGTCGGCGACCCTCTGCATCGACGACCAGCGATTGGCGGATCGTGCCTGAGGAAACGAGGATGGAGGCCGACGTCCGGGTCGGCTCGTCGACGAACGGGCTCGTGCCCGTTCTTACGGCCGAGCGCTCGCTCGCAGCCGGGCCGTGGCAGTGGGCAGGACTCGCCGTCGTCGTTGCGGCTGCGGTGATCGGCGATCAGGTGACGAAGCACGTCGTGACGAGCCGGCTCGCCCTCGACGATTCGTCGAAGGTGATCGGGCCGCTGTCGATCCACCGTGTCGACAACGCGGGCATCGCGTTCGGGCTCTTCACCTCGGCGACGAGCGTCGTGATCGCCCTGACGGGGCTCGCAGTCGTATGGATGCTCGTCTACTTCGCCCGCTCCGGTGCCCGCCATCCGCTGATTCCGGCCGGCCTCGGACTCCTGATCGGCGGCAGCCTCTCGAACCTGGTCGACCGGGTCCGGCTCGGGCACGTCACCGACTTCATCGACTTCGGCTGGTGGCCTGCATTCAACCTCGCGGACAGCTTCATCGTGATCGGCGTCGGGATTCTCCTCGCTGCCCTGCTCGGCGCCGATCGCCGTCCGAAGGACGTGCGCCGGCCGCTGGACGTCGCCGCCAGGTAACTCTCGCGGAGACCGAGATCGGCCGCACGGTTCTGGTCGTCCCGGACGAGGCAGCCGGGGAGCGGCTCGACCGCTTCCTGGCCGGCCCGCTCGGCTCGCGCGCGGCAGCGGCACGCGCCGTGGACGGCGGCGCGCTCGTCGACGGCCGGGCGAGGCTCCGGAGTCACCGGCTCGTGGGTGGAGAGCGGATCGAGCTCCCAGAGGCCGTGGAGCCCTCGCCGACGGCGCCGGGCGGGCCGCCCCCGCGCATCGTCTGGCAGGACGAGCACCTCGCGGTGATCGACAAGCCGGCTGGCCTCGTCGTCCATCCGGGAGCCGGGCGCCGCGGCGGCACGCTCGTCGATCTGCTGGCGGGCGTCGTCGCCGGAGGCGAGGAGGGCCGCCCCGGCATCGTTCACCGCCTCGACCGCGACACCTCCGGCCTCATGGTCGTCGCGCGCTCCGACGAGGCCCACAAGCGGTTGTCCGCGCTTGTCAGGCGGCGTGCGCTCGAGCGCACCTACCTGGCGCTGGTACGAGGCCGGCCGGCCTCGCGGGTCGGGAGGATCGAGGCTACCATCGGCCGCGATCGAGACGATCCGACCCGGTTCTCGCTGGACACAGCGACCCCACGGGATGCCGTCACGCATTTCGAGGTGATCGAGACCCGGGGTGAGCACGCGCTGCTTCGCGTCAGGCTGGAGACCGGGCGAACGCACCAGATTCGCGTTCACCTGGCGGCGATCGGCCTTCCCGTCGTCGGCGATTCCGTCTACGGCGTGGGCGAGCCGGCGCTCGGGCGCCAGTTTCTCCACGCCGCCCGTCTGGCGTTCCCCCATCCGTTCGGCGGTGAGCGGGTGGAGGTCGACTCGCCGCTGCCGCCGGAGCTCACGGCGTACCTCGACTCGCTCGGCTGAGCGGCCGCTGCCGGTACGATGGCGGCTCTTTCGACCCTCGACCCGGTGGAGGCTCGAGGCGGACGGTCGCCGGCATTGGCCGGCGCCGCCGAAACCCCGCCGGCGGACTGCCAACAAAACCGAAAGGGGCTCACATGCCCGTTGTCTCCATGAAGGAGCTTCTGGAGGCCGGCGTTCACTTCGGCCACCAGACTCGTCGCTGGAATCCGAAGATGAAGCGATTCATCTTCACTGAACGCGGCGGCATCTACATCATCGATCTGCAGCAGACCCAGGAGCTGCTCGACGAGGCCTACGAATTCGCGCGCACGATCGCCGCGCGCAACGGCTCGATCCTGTTCGTCGGCACGAAGAAGCAGGCGCAGGACGCCGTCTCCGACGAGTCGGCACGTGTCGGCATGCCCTACGTGAACCACCGCTGGCTCGGCGGCCTGCTCACGAACTGGCGCACGATGTCCGACCGCATCCAGCGCCTGCACGAGCTGCGCAGCCTCCGCCAGGAGTCGCAGCTCGACCTGCTGCCCGCCAAGGAGCGGATCGCGATGCTCGCCGAGCTCGAGAAGCTGGAGGCGAACCTCGGCGGCGTCGCCGACATGCGCCGCCAGCCCGACGCGGTCTTCATCGTCGACCTGCGCAAGGAGCAGCTCGCCGTGCGCGAGGCCCGCCGGCTCGGCCTGCCGGTGATCGCGCTCGTCGACACCAACTGCGATCCCGACGAGGCCGACTACGTCATCCCGGGTAACGACGACGCGATCAGGTCGTGCTCGCTCGTGATCAAGGTGATCGCCGACGGGATCGAAGCGGGCAAACAGAAGGTGACGCCGGTCGAGATCGCGCAAGCCGAGCCCGAGGCGGAGGCGACCGACGCCGAGCCCGCGGCCGCCCCCGAGCCCGAACCCGAGCCCGAGGCGGAGGAGGGGGGAGAATGACCGAGATCTCGGCTGCGATGGTCAAGCAGCTTCGCGACGCGACGAGCGCAGGGATGATGGACTGCAAGCGCGCGCTCGAAGAGACCGCCGGCGACTTCGATGCAGCGGTGATGCTGCTGCGCGAGAAGGGGATGGCCTCGGCGGCGAAGCGTGCCGACCGGGAGACGACCGAGGGCATCGTGCTCACACGCGTCGAGGACGCGACCGCTGCGATCGTGGCGGTGGGATGCGAGACCGAGCCGGTCTCGAAGAACGAGGACTTCCGCGCGTTCGCCGACGCTGCTCTGGCTGCCGTGTTCGAGCGCGGCGACGAGGCCGTCGGCGAGCTCGAGGACCAGCGTGTAGAGCTCACCGCCCGCCTGGGCGAGAACATCCAGGTCGTCGGAGCGCGCCGCCTCGGCGCGGGCGACGGTGAGATCTTCGCCACCTACGTCCACCCGCCGGCCAACAAGATCGGCGTCGTCGTCGAGGCCAAGGGCCCTCCCGAGCTCGCCCGCCAGCTCGCGATGCACATCTCGTTCGCGCGGCCGACGTACTCCTCGCGCGACCAGGTGCCGGCCCAGCTCATCGAGGTGGAACGCGACATCCTGCTCAAGCAGCCCGACGTCGAGGCGAAGCCGCCGGAGGTGCGCGAGAAGATCGTCGAGGGGATGCTCAACAAGCGCTTCTTCGGCGAGTCGGTGCTAAGCGAGCAGACCTGGATCCACGAGAACGACCTGACCGTCGCCAAGGCGCTCGAGCAAGGGGGGTTGGAGCTCGTCGACTATGCGTGGTTCTCGGTCGGCTGATGACGGCTGCTCCGAAGCCGCGATTCGAGCTCGCTCCCGCGTTTCACCGCGTCGTACTGAAGCTCTCGGGCGAGGCGCTGATGGGCCCGACCGAGTTCGGTCTCGACGCGGAGACTGTCGACGAGCTGGCCCGTGAGCTGGTCGACGTGCACGCCGCCGGCGTCGAGCTCGCGCTCGTGATCGGCGGCGGCAACGTCTACCGGGGCATGAAGGCGACGGCGGCCGGGATGGACCGAGCGACCGGCGACTACATGGGAATGCTCGCGACCGTGTTCAACTCGCTCGCCGTCCAGGAGGCGCTCGAGCGCCACGGCGCCGACACCCGTGTGCTCTCGGCGCTGGACGTCAGGGAGGTCGCTGAGCCCTACATCCGCCGTCGTGCGATCCGGCATCTCGAGAAGGGCCGGGTGGTCATCTTCGCGGCCGGCACCGGCAACCCGTACTTCACGACCGACACCGCCGCCGCGCTGCGCGCGCTCGAGATCGACGCCCAGGCGATCCTGATGGCGAAGAACGGTGTCCGGGGGGTGTACGACGGCGACCCGAAGACGAGCCCGTCGGCGAGGTTCCTGCCCGCGATCACGCATCTGCAGGCGATCGAACGCGGCCTCCGGGTGATGGATACCACTGCACTCTCGCTCTGCATGGACAACAATCTCCCGATCCACGTGTTCGAGCTCGCACCCGGGAACATCGGGCGCGTCGTCTCCGGCGAGAGCGTCGGGACGCTGATCTCGACCCCGACCGAAGGAGGGACGTGAGTGGCCGCCATCGACGAGTTCGTGACCGACGCGACGCAGCGCATGGACAAGTCGGTCGACGCCACCCACGAGCACTTCAACTCCGTCCGTACCGGGCGCGCATCTGCTGCGCTGCTCGATCGCATCCAGGTCGACTACTACGGCACGCCGACACCATTGAAGAACATCGCCACGATCAACGTCCCGGAGCCGCGGTTGCTGACCATTCAGCCTTTCGATCCCTCGTCGATCAAGCAGATCGAGCGGGCGATCATGGAGTCGAGCCTCGGGCTCACGCCGTCGAACGACGGCAAGATCATCCGGCTCCCGATCCCGCAGCTGACCGAGGAGCGCCGCAAGGAGCTCGTCAAGCATGTCCGCAACATGGCCGAGGAGGGACGCGTGGCTGTCCGCAACGTGCGGCGGGACGTCATGCGCCACCTCGAGGAGCTTGTCCGGAACGGCGACGTCGGCGACGACGAGGAGCGCGCCGCCGAGGGTCGTGTCCAGAAGCTGACCGACGAGCACGTCCACCAGATCGACGAGCTTCTGAAGCGCAAGGAAGCCGAGATCATGGAGGTCTAGCCTCTTCGCTGCGCGAACAGGCCAGAAGGACCACAGCAGTGCGGTGAACATCCTCTCCCGAATCCGGACACTCGCCCGCGTGCGGGCGCTGCCCGAGCGAGACCTGCCCGAGGTCGCCGAGACGGTGGCGATCATCATGGACGGGAATGGGCGGTGGGCCAGGCGGCGCGGCCTACCGACCGCGGTGGGGCACCGGGCCGGGACGCGCGCGCTTCGCCGGACGGTCGAGGCTGCGATCGAGCTCGGGATCAGGCACATGGTCGTCTATGCGTTCTCGACCGAGAACTGGTCGCGGCCGCAGGAGGAGGTCGACGCGCTGATGGAGCTGTTCGGGGAGACGATCGAGCGCGAGCTTCCCGATCTCGCCGAGCAGGGCGTCCGCGTGCGCTTCATCGGCCGCCGCGACCGGGCTCCGGACGAGCTCCGGCGGAGGATGGAGTCGATGGAGGATCGCACCGAGCTGAACACGCGGCTTGGCCTCTGGATCGCGTTCGACTACGGCGGCAGGGCCGAGCTCGTCGAGGCGACCCGCCGGATCGCGGAGAGCGGGCTCGACCCACGCGAGATCGACGAGAACGTCCTCGCCGCCAACCTCTACGCGCCGGAGCTGCCCGACCCGGATCTCCTGATCCGAACGAGCGGCGAGCTCCGCGTCTCGAACTTCATGCTGTGGCAGCTGGCCTATGCCGAGCTCGTGTTCGTCGATCGGTTGTGGCCTGACTTCGACGCGCGCGATCTTCGGGCCGCGCTCGCGGAGTACGCGCAGCGGCGGCGCCGATTCGGCGGTCGATGAGCCCAGGGCTCGACTGAAGCATGAGCAACGCCGTCTCCCGCGTTCTGGTCGCCGCGGCGGCGATTCCGGTCGTGCTCGGGTCCGTGTACCTCGGCGGCTGGTGGCTGTTTGCTCTCGCCGCGTTGGCGGCGGTGCTGGCGTTGCACGAGTTCTGGCTGCTGACGAAGCCCCTCGCGCCTCTCGCCCTCGCGGGGTACGTGGGCGGGCTGCTCGCGCTGTTCGGGGCCGAGCGCGGGGGGATCGAGTGGATGGTCGGCGGCGTGTTCGCGACGCTGCCCATGGCCTTCCTGCTCAAGGGCGTCTCGGCAACTCGGCAGGCGCCGACGGCGTCGATCTCGGCGACCGTGCTGGGTGCGGTCTGGATCGGATGCGGGCTCGCGTTCGTCCTCCTGCTCAGGGACCTTCCGGTGCACGGCCGGCTGGCGGCGCTCACGGTCGTCCTGGCGGTATGGGCCGGCGACACGCTCGCGTACGTCGGTGGCCGGCTGCTCGGGCGGCATCGGATGGCGCCGGCCACATCGCCCGGGAAAACGTGGGAGGGGTTCGTGTTCGGTGCAGCGGCGACG
>Ga0335080_10004497_pt1 | contig 14203 bp, 16 predicted proteins | sample Lox_Sample_34_FD_206720 | JGI IMG/M metagenome (GOLD analysis project Ga0335080, IMG submission 206720) | Soil microbial communities from Loxahatchee National Wildlife Refuge, Florida, United States - Lox_Sample_3.4 | ecosystem: Environmental > Terrestrial > Soil > Wetlands | place: USA... | reverse complement strand
TTGAACTGCAGGCCGGTTGCCGAGGAAAGCCGCACTCCCAGGCTGGCAATCACTCCAGCATTTTGCGTGGGGCCCAGGACCACGCCATTTCCGTTGGTTCGTTTGCTAAAAACAGCAGCGCCGCTGACGCTGACGTTGTACTTGCCGTCCTGCGTGAATCCCAAAGAGGTCAGAAAAACGAGTACCGCACCCACCACCCACGCCTTCTTGATCATGCACCAGCCTCGCGCAGTTGCCGCCTGGAGATAAGACCATAGTAAAGCATGGGGCGCGCTGGTTGGCGTGCCTTCAGAACAAACGGATGGCCTTGGCCTGCTCGACCGCCGGAGAATCGCGCAACTCGGCCAGAACCGGCTCCGGCACAACTCCATCCACGTGGACCACCGCGAGCGCCTCGCGGGAATTTTCCGAGCCGGAATTCTCCGAGCGCCGGCCGAGAGAGAAATCGGCGATGTTGATGTTGTGCGCCCCCAGAATGGTGCCCACCCGCCCGATGACGCCGGGGACGTCGCGGTTGCGCATGAAAATCAAGTTGCGCTCCAGGGGAGCTTCGACTTCGATGCCATCCACGTGCAGCAGGCGCGGGCTGTGCTTGTGCAGAACCGATCCTTTGACAACATGCTCTTCGCTCTTGGTCTTGAGGCGCACGCTGAGCACGCTCTCATCGCCGCTGGCGCTCTTCGGCTTGCTTTCCTCGCGGATATGCAAGCCGCGGGAGGCAGCGATGGCCGCGGCGTTCACCAGATTGGCCTTCTCTTCGAGCGCCTGGTTGAGAATGCCTTTAACCGCCGCATTGCGGATGAGCTCGGTCTTCCACTCGGTCATGCGGCCGCTGTAGCGAAGGGAGATTTCTTCCAGCGTGCCTTCGCTGACCTGGGCAAGAAACGCACCCAGGCGCTCGGCCAGCACGGTATAGGGCTGCAGTTCGAGATATTCTTCGTGGGAAACCGAGGGCACGTTGACGGCGTTCTGGATCACGCCATGCTTGAGATATTCCTTGACCTGCAGCGCGATCTGATAACCGACCGCCTCCTGGGCTTCATGGGTCGAGCCGCCGATGTGGGGAGTGAGAATCACGTTCTCCAGAGCCTGCAAGGGCGAGTTCTTCAGCGGCTCCTGCACGAAGACATCCAGGGCCGCTCCCGCGATGTGGCCGCTCTTGATGCCTTCCGCCAGCGCGGCTTCGTCGATCAATTCACCGCGAGCGCAGTTGACCAGGCGAACTCCCTTTTTCATTTTCTCGATCGACCTGGCATTGATCATTCCCGTGGTCTGCGGAGTCAGTCCCACGTGCAGGGTGAGGTAATCGGCGTTGGCGTAGATCTCCTCCAGCTTAAGCAGCCGAATGCCGTGCTCTTTTGCCACCGCTTCGGAGACGAAGGGATCATGGCCGACCACATTCATGGAGAAGCCGCGGGCGCGCCTGGCCACTTCCATGCCAATTTTTCCCAAGCCGACGATGCCGAGAGTCTTGGCGCGAAGCTCGGTGCCTTGCAGCGATTTCTTTTCCCACTTGCCGGCGTGCATGAGGGCGTCGGCGCGGCACAGGTGGCGCGCCATGGCCAGCATCATGCCGAGAGTCTGCTCGGCCACGGCCACGGCGTTGGCGCCGGGCGTATTCATGACCGCAATGCCCTTGCGGGTGGCGGCGTCCAGGTCGATGTTATCGACCCCGACCCCGGCGCGGCCGACCACGCGCAGCTTGTCGGCGTTTTCAAGCAGCTTGCCATCCACCTGCACGGCGGAGCGAACGATAAGCGCGTCGGCGGTGTTGAGCACCGCCGGCAGGTTGCCGTTCAACTGCTCGGGAGTCACCACGGTCCAATGGGGCTCTCGCAACAGCTCCATGGCGGAAGGCGAGACCTTTTCAGCCACAACAACTTTCATGGAATGCTCCTGCACTGCAGACTTCGATCAGTTATGTCGAATGCTAAACCCGGCGCGAGATTTTTTCGCGGGAATCGAGCGTTCTTTCGCCCCTCCGGGGCTTGTACGTGTTTTCTTCTGACCCAGGGCGAAGGGCAAAACCGCCCTTCGCCCTGGGCTGCAATCTTGCGCCGCTTCGCGGCTAGTTTCGCTTTTCAGTGCCAATCCAGTGGCGAAATCGATTGCAACAAATTCTTGACCACAATTTGACACCCGCCTGACAGCGCCGCAAAGCCTTCTTCCTAAACTGAATCCCTAAGGAAGCATTCCGATTTAGGGAGAAAGGCCATGAAGGTTTTTTGTCTTGTAATGCTCACGCTGTTGACTTTCGGATGCGGCTACGGTTCGCAGCAAACCACGCCGGCGCAACCAGGAACCACTCCGACGATTTCCCAGATCGTTCCCACCAGCACAACCTCCGGAGGCGCGGGATTCACGCTTACGGTCAACGGGACGAATTTCAATTCGAACGCGGTCGTCAACTGGAACGGCGCCGGGCAAACCAGTCATTTTCTGACTGCGGGCCAGGTTACGGCCGACATTCCGGCCTCGGCCATTGCCACTCCGGGCACCATTTCGGTGACGGTCACCAACCCCGGCACGCCGGGAGGCCAGTATGGCGGAGGCACCATGAGCGCGACCTCGACCAGCATGAACTTCATGGTTAACTAGCCGCAACGGTGAGGGCCGCAGCCCCGGCCCTCACACCCCGACTGCCTGGCGGCGCTCGGCCAGACTGCGCGCGTAAACCTCCTGCGCAGCGCGCACCGCGGCGCCATATTGCCCGGCTTTGCTGGTCACGTTGGCGAGCACATGCTCGAGTGCAGCCAGAATGCCGATGGTGTCCAGGTAGTCGTAGTAGCCGATGTGGGCGATGCGGAACAGCTTGCCCTTCATCTCGCCCTGGCCGTTGGCCACAACGGCGGCGAAGGTCTCGCGGAACTCTTTGACGATGGCGCTGGAGTCGACGCCGGCCGGAGCATGAACCGCGGTCAAGGCAGCGGAAGGCGCCGAGGCGGAGTAGAGCTTCAGGCCCAGGGCCTGCGCGCCGGCGCGAGTCATCTCGGCAGCCAGTTGGGCGTTATTGACCAGGGCTTCGCGGCCTTCCACCAGATTCCCGCCGCCCATCTGGCGGATAAATTCCAGAGCCGCGCCTAAAGCCGCAAATAGAGAAGTCGCCGGCGTGTAGGCAGACTCGCCTTTGGCCGCGGACTTGCGCTCCTTGCGGAAGTCGAAGTAGTAGCGCGGCGATTTCGCCGTCTCCATGCGCTTCCAGGCGCGCTCGCTGATCGCGCAATAGGCCAATCCCGGCGGAATCATCAGAGCCTTCTGTGAGCCGCCGATGATCACGTCGATGCCCCAGCCATCGACATCGAAGTGGGTGGTTCCCAGGCCGGTGATGGCATCGGCCACCAGCAGGCAGTCATCCATGCCGCGCACCAGCTTGGCGACGCTTTTCACATCATGGCGCGCACCGGTAGAGCTTTCCGTGGCCTGCATGTAAACCACGCGGACATCGGGCGTGAGCTTCTGCTGGATGTCGCTGATGGAGAAAGTCTCGCCGTAGGGCATGCTGAGAACGTCCACGTTGCAGCCGAAGGCCTTGGCCAGATCGCGCCAGCGCTCGCCGAATTTGCCGGCGGTGAGGACAAGTACTTTGTCGCCCGGAGAAGTCAGATTCGAAACCGAGCCTTCCATCACACCGGTGCCGGAGGAAGCCAGAACCAGGACGTCATTCTTCGTGCCGATGAAATCTTTCATGTCGCTGAGCACGCGCGTAAACAGGGCGCGGAAATCGGCGGTGCGGTGATGCAGCGAAAAGGCAGCCATGGCGGTTTGCGCCGACGGAAGCAAAGGCGTGGGACCGGGCGTAAAAAGGCGGTTCTTGAGCAGCATGAAATCCTCGCAATTTGAAGGTGTCCACCAGTTTAATGCAGAGGGGAACGGTTGCGCAGGTTACCGCCGGGTACTGTCCGGGGCGGCTGCGTTGGCTCCGGCAGCGGCGAGACTCCGCCGTATAATGCCTTCATCATGAGCCTAATCGAGCAGATACAAGGCGATATCGTCTCCGCCATGAAGGCGCGCGAAGAACGGCGGCTCTCCACCTTGCGCATGGTGAAGACCGCTCTCAAGAACCGGGAAATCGAGAAAATGGCGCCGCTGGACGAGAAAGAGAGCCAGCAGGTGCTCGGCACTTTGATCAAACAGCGGAAAGATTCGATCGAGCAGTTCCTCAAGGGCGGGCGCAAGGAACTGGCGGATAAGGAATCCGCTGAGATCGTAGTGATTGAAACCTACCTGCCGAAGGCGGCTGGCGAGGCGGAGATCGCATCCGGGGTGAAGGCCACCATCGCCGAAATGGGATCGCCCACCATGAAAGACATGGGAGCGGTGATGAAAGCGGCGATGGCCCGCTTTGCCTCGGCGGGCGTCCGCGTGGACGGCAAAGTGGTGAGCGAGGCGGTAAAGAAAGAGCTGGCGGGGAAGTAGCGGCGCGATGGGGCGTCCACGCTTTTCGCACGGAGCAGGGAAGCGAGTCAGCTTTCGCGGGCGAGGGCGCCCGCGCCACACAGGCGGGACTCGAAGAATTCTTCCACTTTCCCCAAAATTTCTAATGGGCTTTTGGACTCGTAAATAGCTTTGCGCAGCGCCGCCCCTCCGGCGACGCCGTGGGTGAACCAGGAGGCGAACTGCTTCATCTTACCCACCGCGTCGGGCAGCTCTTCTTCGATCAGCATGCTGAAGTAAGTGCGGATCATCTGGTAGCGATCGAGTTCGGAGGGCTGGTCGTATGTGGGGACAGCCGCGGTCCCGGCCTGGGAGCAATACTGCTCGATCTGGCGGAAGATCCAGGGATTGGAGGGCGCGGTGCGCCCGATCATGACGGCATCGCAGCCGGTTTGCGCCACCATGGCGCAGGCATCTTCCGGAGTGCGGATGTCGCCGTTGCCGATCACCGGAATCCTTACTGCATCCTTCACTGCGGCGATCCACTCCCAGCGAGCCTGCCCGCTATAGCCCTGCTCGCGAGTGCGGGCGTGCAGAGCGACGGCGCACAGCCCACAATTTTCGGCCATGCGGGCAAGCTCCACGCAGACGATTTCTTCGTCGTTCCATCCGGCGCGGAACTTCACCGTGAAAGGGATTTTCACCGCCGCGCGCACCGCCTCAAAAATCTTGCCGATCGCCGGCAGGTCGCGCAGCAGCCCCGAGCCACCGTTGCACTTCACGACTTTCTTCGCCGGACAGCCGAGATTCAAGTCGATGAGGTCAAAACCGAAATCTTCCACCATGCGCGCGGCATCGGCCATCACCTGCGGATTGCTGCCGAAGAGCTGCGCAGAAATTGGATGCTCGTCTTCGTAGAAATGCAGAAAGCGCTTGGCCTTCTTGTCTTTGGCACGCAGGACGCCATCGGCCGAGGTGAACTCGGTCATGATCAGCCCGCACCCGCCCAGATTGCGAATGAAGCGGCGAAATACAGTGTCGGTTACGCCCGCCATGGGGGCAAGCACGGTGGCCGGAGCGATCTCGACTTCCCCAATCCGCAACGCAGGAGGGACCGGGGTAATTTGTGTGGCGCGGGCGCCCCCGCCCGCGCACGACTCGCCCGTCCTGCCCGGATTGTCCCACTGCTTGCGCATCCCAATATTCTACCTTCCTTCTTCCATATCTCCCGTTATGTACAATCAATCTAGAAGCTGCACCGCTATGGACGAGTCAGCGAAAGTATTTGCCCCTGAGCTTTCCCCCGCCGGTTCAAGGAAGTGGATTGGACGCCTGGTGGTCGCGGTGGTGCTGGGCGCGGCCATCTGGAACTTTGTCGCCTCGCTCACGGTAAACCTGATCGTTCCCGGACTGGCGCGCGTGATGGAGACCGACCCGCAGTCGGCGCTTTACCTGGGGAAAGGCGACATCAATGTTGCCGCACTCTTCATTTCACTTCTGGAACTGTGTTTTGCCTTGATAACGGCGTTTGCCTTGAGCGCGATCTTCGATCGCGCTCCCAGGGCGGCACGAAGAAAGCCGGTGGCGGTCCCCACACGGGCGGCTGCGCCTTCGATCGCCCCGCCCTCGATCAGCAGCTCTCCGCAGAAGCCACCCGTGGAGAGGAAAGAGCCGGCCCCGGCGATTTCCCAGCTGATTCCCGCAGCACCGCCTCCTCCGGCAAACGCGCCGGAACGAGTAGCGCCACAACCCGCCGCAGCCCAGCCTGCCCCTGCGCCGACCGCGGCCGCGCCGGCCAAACCCTCCAAGCCCGCAAAACCGAAGAGGGTTTACTACAACATTGTGGGCGAGCGCATTGAAGAAGACGACGAATAAAGCAAAAGCCCTCGCCGCAGCGAGGGCTCAGGAAAGTGCGGGCTGAGGCGTTATTTCTTCCCGGCCTCCACTTTGGCGTACTTGCGGCGGAAACGCTCCACGCGTCCGGCCGTATCCACCAGCTTCTGCTTGCCGGTAAAAAACGGGTGGCAGCTGGAGCAGATTTCCACGTGGATATCGCCCTTATGGGTCGAGCGGGTGGTAAAGCTATTGCCACACGCACACATGACGCGCACTTCGTTGTAAGAGGGATGAATGGCTGCCTTCATGGGTCTCCAGTATTCTCTTTCAGGGATTTGATTCTAGTGGATGGCGGCAGGATTCAGCAAACGGGGCAAGTCCTCAATAGGCTCAGCGATTCGCGATGGAAGGCAGCAAGCTTGCCCAAAAACAGGCGCCTTGAGCGCCCGCAAACGCGTGTCATTCCGACCCGTTCGCAGGCGCGAAGCGCCGAGGACGAGGGAGGAATCTGCTTTTCTGGATGTTGCAAAACAGCAGATTCCTCGTCGCTGCGCTTCTCGGAATGACAAGGGCTTGGCAGCGGTTGGAAATACTCAAACGGCCGAGCTCTGCCGTTCGCCTCAAGCATCGCAAAGGACTGTCTGAGTTCTTGTCATTCCGACCCGTTCGCAGGCGCGAAGCGCTGAGGACGAGGGAGGGATCTGCTTTTCTGGATGTTGAAAAACAGCAGATTCCTCGTCGCTGCGCTCCTCGGAATGACAAGGGCTGGGCAGCGATTGGAAATACGCAAACGACCGACCTCTGCCGTTCGTCTCAAGAATCGCAAGCACTGTCTGAGTCTTGTCATTCCGACCCGTTCGCAGTGGCGAAGCGCCGAGCACGGGGGAGGGAAGTGCTTTTCTGGGACATTCAAAGACAGCAGATTCCTCGTCGCTTCGCTCCTCGGAATGACAAGGGCTTGCAAGTTATTGGAACCCGCAGCGATGCCCAAGGTGACGGACGCCGAGGAGAGAATTCCTTGCCGAGCCGGTGGTAACGAACAGAGGCAAGGGGTCCTTCGACTCGCTGCGTTTTCGCTTTGCGAAAGCGCAGCATCGCTCAGGATGACAGATTGATGGAAGGCGGCGCAGACAAGCGGGCTGCGCTCGCCCGGACAGCCCTTTCGACTTCGCTCAGGGCAAGCTGAGGGCGTCTGTCCCGACATGGAAGGAACTACGGGCGGCTGTCCCCACGCGCGGGCACCGGTCAGCGGAAAGGCGCCCGATGACAGGCAAAACAAAACGGCAGGGCCGACCCCCTGCCGTTCGTCCCAAAAGTTAGAAACTACTTCCCGCGGTTCACTGCTTTCTTCAGTTCGGCCCCGGGGGTGAATTTGGCCACGCGGCGGGCAGCAATCTTGATGGTTGCGCCGGTTTGCGGATTGCGGCCATTGCGAGCTTTGCGCTGTGAGATCGAGAAGGTGCCAAAACCAATGAGCGCCACGCGGTCGCCCTTTTTCAGGGACGCGGTGATGCTATCCACGGCGGTGTCGATGGCAGTCGCGGCTTGCGCCTTACTGATGCCGCTGCCGGCTGCAATCCGGTTAATAAGATCGGCTTTGTTCATCATTTCTCCTGAGCAGGTTTCTTCTATCTCCGCGTGCACGCGGTAGAAAGCACTCGCTGAGTGTGGAAACCCGGTGGGCTTATTAGGCCCCTGGGGGTTAGCAAAGTCAACAATGAAAATGCCCGCCAGTTGCCTAGTTTGCGTCCCCCCCCCGCGTTGAAGAACGCGCCGACAGCGGATTGTGGCCTGCGCTCGCCTACAACGCCGCGACTCCCAGCCTCAGCGCCGAAGACTGCTCCTCGGGGAACCAGGAGATTTCGCGCCCAAACCTTTTCTCCGATGTGGAAAGATGAAAGCGCGTGCCGGCAGCGTGCAGATCGCGCGAGCCCAATAGAAAAGCGGCTGGCCTGTTGCCGAATTTCTGCAGCCGCCGCGCCAGCCAGGAATCAGCATGCACCGGCGAAGCCAGGATGACCGGTGTGCCGGGAAAATACATGATCTCGCCGAATTCCGGATCCGCGGCTATAGGCGGCATCTTCCAGCCATAAGCCTGGCGAAACAGTTCGCCAGCCATGCGGATGTCTTTCACCGCAAGCAAGACTGCAGCGATTCCGGTGAGCCCGCCGTTCGTTATCTTCGGAGACGGCGGCACGCGCCACTGCCTCGGGGTGTGATCCTGAATCATGAAGGGAAGCAGGGCCCCCGGCTCGCCCGGGCCTGGAACGGCAATCTCCCACTCCAGAATCTTTCCGTCTGGCCGTTTGCGGCTGCCGGGGATCGGCCCATTGACTTCGATTCCAAGCGAACGAAGGCGGGAGACCTCTGCGCCAATGTTCTCCACGCGGACCGCCCAGGCGCAACAGCCCGCTCTCTCTTTCATCAATGCGCCCCAATGAGCGCCGCCAGTTTGGCCCGGCTTTAGAGGCGCAATCAGCTCGAGATACGAGCCATCGGCGAATCCCAGCAGCGCCATGTGGGTTACGCCGTTAGCGTGCGCCCCGCCGTACTCCGGTTGCAGGCCGAAAGCGGCGAGGGCCGTTTGTAATGTGTCGAGGTCAGGACCGCAGATAGTAACGTGATCCACAATCATGCAAGTGCTTCCGCCGAGGAACTCAATTTACACGAGCGGTCCACCTGTCCAGCAGGAGCGAGTATCGCAGCAACTTTGTCTGGTATAGAAGTATATACAAAAGTAGTGTATGCTATAAAAATGCCTCTCAGCATCAAGAACGAGAACACCGAACGTCTTGCACGCCAGGTCGCGGCAGCCGCCGGAGAGTCTCTGACTGAGGCCATTCAAGTCGCCTTGCGGGAACGTTTGGATCGCCTTAAGGCGAAAAGAAGCCAGCGCGTTCTCACGGCGCAGATCGACGATCTGTTGCGCCGGGTGGACGCTTTGCCCACACTGGATCCCCGCCCTGCCGAGGAAATCCTGGGCTACGATCAGCACGGGCTGCCAGACTGATGGTGATCGATACTTCGGCGCTGCTCGCGATCTTTCTGGCGGAGCCCGAGCGCCAGCTATTCCTCAATTCTATTCTGCAGTCCTCGCGGCGCCTGCTCTCGGCGGCAAATGCGCTGGAGACCGGCATTGTGCTCGAAGCCAAGCGCGGCGAGGCTGCGGGTCGCGAGTTCGATCTATTTGTCGTGCGCGCTGGCCTGGAGATTGTCCCAGTCGATGCCGAGCAAGTGGAAATTGCCCGCTCGGCGTGGCGAAGGTTTGGAAAGGGGAGGCACCCGGCGGCTCTCAACTTCGGGGACTGCTTCGCCTATGCGCTGGCCCACTCCACCGCCGAGCCGCTGCTGGCGAAAGGCCGTGATTTCACGCACACGGGCCTGGAGATGGTACAGGCCTAGAAGCCTTCCGCTCCCCATCACGGAACCTTTTCCTGTGCTCTTGCGTAACTAAGGCAGACGGACGCACGTTGCCTGCGGAATACGAAGTCCCGGAGAGGCATCGTGCGCGAAAGGGATGCTTATGAAAACGCTGCCGCTTTGCACCGTTGTTCTCTCGGCGACTATGGCGCTGGCCGCCTCGCCTGTGCTCTCCCATTCCACCGAACGCTATTTGCATGTCAAGGTCGTCGACACCAAATCCCATGAACTGGTGCGGGTTAACGTTCCCCTTTCGCTGGCGGAAAAGGTAATCCCGGCCATCAACCACGGCCAGTTGCGCGATGGCAAAGTGCAGATAGCCGGCCTGCCGGTCAACGAGGTGAATCTGAAAACCATCCTCGAGGCGCTGAAGACTGCGCCGGAAGGTGAATTCGTCACCGTGCAGGAGAAAGACAACGATGTCCGCGTGGCCAAGGAGCGCGGGCAAATGGTGGTGCACGTGGTGGATAAGAAGGGTGCCGAGCGCGTGGACGTTACTGTCCCCTGGGATGTCGCGCAGGCGCTGACTTCCGATACGGACAAGGATCAACTGAACATCGAGGCGGCGGTGAAGGCGCTGGAAAGCGCCGGCGACGTCACCCTGGTGACGGTGACCGACCACGATCAGACCGTGCGGGTGTGGGTCGATTCGCGCAACGGCGGAGAATAGGAGAAAGCCATGATACTTCTGGCGAAGTTGGGAATCGGCCTCGCCGGCACAGTTCTGGTGGGCGGCGCGGCGCTTTGCAGCGAGGGATTCATCGACGTCAAAGTTCACGAAAAACATGCTGGTGGAACGAACGTCTCGCTCGTTGTGCCGGCAGCGCTTGCTCCCTTGACGTTGAGATTTGTTCCTGCCGAGCAGCTTGGAACGGCGGCCGCGGACCTGAAACCTTATTTGCCGATACTGGACGCTGCCATCCCGGCGCTGGAAGATTCACCGGACGGTTTGCTGGTGGAGGTGGTGGATCCCGGCGAACATGTAAAGATCGCCAAGTTGGGTGGGTCGATTGTGATCGATGTGCACGATCAGGAAGACGACGTGCATGTGGCCGTGCCGCTGCGGGCGGCGCAGCATTCGATTCACGAGATCGCGGAGGCGCAACAACCCAAGTAGCAGTTGCAAGCCCAGACTGTCACATTTGTCATTAAAGAACGGGGACGTTATTGACGGTCCTATGTTGATTCGAGCTTTCTGGTTTCTCTATATGTGACCGATCAACACTCTCCTGATGCGCGGAGTCGCGTAGCGTCGGCTGGCCGGATGTGGTTGACTCCGCTCCATCGCGCCGAATGGACGCACGCTCTCTCGCAACTTGTTTTTCGAGGAAAACTAATCGCTTCGGACGTGCCTCAGCTGGAAACTCAGCTACACGACGACCTGTTAATCGGCCTCTGGTCAGAAGCTCCTCTGCCAGAGCAGGCGTTCGACCTATGTGCTGACCTCGCCCGCCGCTACGGACCGAGGCTCGGCGTCCGCACGCTCGACAGCCTGCACGTGGCTTGCGCTTTGGAACTCAAGGCGGAGAAATTCTGGACCCTCGATGAGCGGCAGGCCAAGCTGGCGAAAGCGGAGGGGATGAAAACAGGTTAGGAGCCAACAAACTCGATCGCCGCTTGAATGTCTTCAGCCTTGAGGCTGGGGAAATCGGCAAAGATTTCGCCCTGACTGTCGCCCGCAGCCAAGCTCGCGAGCACGGTGCGCAAAGCTACCCTCGTTCCTTTGAACACCGGCTCTCCTCCGCAAATTTGCGGGTCCCGTATGATGCGATCGTGCACGAGGCCAGTCACAATACAGGCGATTATAGTCGGCGTATCCCCGCGAATTCCGATGAGAGAATTCCTGCAAGGCCGAGAGTTCATCCAACTGCAAGGGATCCTTCGACTGCGCAAGCGCCCCGCTGCGCGCCGCGCTCACTCCGCTCAGGATGACATTTTCAGGAGGAGCGCACTTCGAAGTCGAGCGCGGCGAGAGACCCTCTACTCCTCCTCTTCCTTCACCTCGCCCCGCTCCGCCTTGGCTTTCTCGATGATCTTCTCCTGCAGCTGCGCCGGCACGATGTCGTAGTGGTGCATCTCCATGTTGAAGCTGCCGCGGCCCTGGGTCATCGAGGTAAGGTCGGCGCCGTAAGTCAGCATTTCGGCCATGGGGATTTCGGCTTTCACCACGGTGTTGCCGCTCTTGTTGTCCATGCCCTGGATACGGCCGCGCCGGCTGTTCAGGTCTCCCATGATCGAGCCGGCGAATTCGTCGGGCACCGTGATCTCCGCCGCCATGATCGGCTCGAGCAGCGTTGGCTTGGCTACTTCCATGGCTTTTTTGAAGGCGATGCGGCCCGCCATCTGGAAGGAAAGATCGTTCGAGTCCACATCGTGATACGACCCGTCGTACAAAATTACTTTGAAATCCACCACGGGATATCCCGCCAGGTAGCCGCGGGCAGCGGCATCTTTGATTCCCTTCTCCACCGGAGGAATGAAGTTCCTGGGAATGGATCCGCCAAAGATTTCGTTCACGAACTCGAACTCGCCGCCGCGCGGCAGCGGCTCCATCTTGATTTTGCAGTCGCCGTACTGGCCGTGGCCGCCGGTCTGCTTCTTGTGCCGGCCCTGCACGTCGGCCTTGCCGCGGATGGTCTCGCGATACGGCACCTTCGGCGCTTTCAGGTTCACCTCCGTGTGATAGCGCTTCTTCATCTTCGAGACGGTCACTTCGATGTGCTGCTGACCGGTTCCGGCGATGAGGAATTCCTTGGTCTGGGGATCGCGGAAGAAGCGCAGCATAGCGTCTTCTTCCATCAGCTTGTGAATGCCGGGACCCAGCTTGTCTTCGTCGGCGCGGCTCTTGGGCTCTATGGCAAAGGTGATGGCCGGCTCAGGCAGCTTTACCTTGGGATATTGGATCGACGCTGACTTATCGCCCAGCGTGTCGCCGGTCAGCGTGTCTTTCAGCTTAGCCACAGCTCCGATGTCACCCGCGCGCAGCTCGGTCACCGGCACCGCGGTTTTTCCCTGCATGATGGAAATGTGCGCCAGCTTTTCCTGCGATCCACGGGAAAAATTCTGCACAGTGGAATCGTTCTTCACCACTCCGGAAAGGACTTTGAAATAGGAAATTCGCCCGGCAAAGGGATCGGAGACGGTCTTGAAAACATAAAGCGACGTAGGCTCGGAGTCCGCCACTTTGCGCCGCGGCGGCTCGCCGTTGCCCGCGGTTACCTCTCCCTGAACCGTCTCGCGCTCGGTGGGAGCCGGGGTGTAGTCGACGATGAAATCCATCACCCGGTCGGCGCCGATGTTGCCCAGGCCCGAGCTGAAGATGACCGGGAAGATGCGGTCTTCCCGTATGGCTACATGCAGCGCGGGGATCAAATCCTCTTCCGGGATCGTGCCCTTGTCAAAGAATTCCTCCATCAGCGCGTCGTTGCCCTCGGCAATCATTTCGACGAGCTTCTCGTGCGCCTCCTGCGCCGCCGACTGCAGGTTGGCCGGAATCTCTCCTTCTTTGCCTTTGCCATTTCCGCCAAGCTCGTAGGTATAAGCCTTCATGCGGACCAAATCGACCACGCCGCTTAGGTTTTTCTCGCTGCCGATGGGCAGCTCCAGCGGAATCACCGTGCGACCGAATGCATTGGTCAGCGTCTCCAGCACGCGCTCGGCGCTGGCGCGCTCGCGGTCCATGCGGCTGACCACGATCACGCGCGGCGTCTTGAATTCCTCGCAGTAGTTCCATACCCGCTGGGTAACGACTTCCACTCCGGCCACGCCATCCACCACGATGATCGCCGCGTCCACTACCGGCAGCACCAGCTTGGCCTCGTGCACGAACATGTTGAAGCCGGGGCTGTCGATGAGATTGATCTTGCTCTTGCCCCATTCCACGTAGGCCAGGCTGCTGGCAATCGACATCTTGCGCGCAATCTCTTCCTCGTCGTAGTCAGTGAGCGCCGAACCATCATCCACGCGGCCCATGCGCGGCGTAGCGCCTGCGGTATAAAGCATGGCCGAAACCAGGGAGGTTTTGCCCGCATGCCCATGCCCCATGATGGCGACATTGCGGATGTTTGCACCTTCGTAAACTTTCACGGATTGACTCCTTCTAACCGGGAAAAAGCAGATTTTGACTGCGGCGGGCCCATGGCAAGAGGAGGGACGAGGCCGAAGTCGAACGCCTGCCCAAAGGAATGGATGCTACCACAGCGGAAATTGATGGCTCAAGGAAAGGGCAGGTTGTTCTACCGTGGCGAATCGCCAGCGGCCGACGTTGGAGGCGCTTCATTCTGACCACTTGTCATTCCGAGGAGCGGAGCGAGGAGGAATCTGCTTTTCCCTCGGCGCGGCCAGGGCTGCCGTCCCTGTCGCGGCACGGATGATGGCAGACGAGGGTGCTCCCCTGCTGGCGAAAAGGAAGCAGATTCCTCGCGCATTCTCGGCGTTTCCGCCTGCGAATGGCTCGGAATGACAAGGGATGGGCTTCGGCTAGAGACTTACATCCGGTGGCGCCCGCTGTTAATTTCCATGAGTTTTTGCTTAGGATCATGTTTTGCGGTTAGAGTGGCCTCGAATCTGCCTC
>Ga0335080_10004496_pt1 | contig 14203 bp, 13 predicted proteins | sample Lox_Sample_34_FD_206720 | JGI IMG/M metagenome (GOLD analysis project Ga0335080, IMG submission 206720) | Soil microbial communities from Loxahatchee National Wildlife Refuge, Florida, United States - Lox_Sample_3.4 | ecosystem: Environmental > Terrestrial > Soil > Wetlands | place: USA... | reverse complement strand
GGCTGCCCGTCGTCACCTTCACCGCGGGTGGGATCGCGATCCCGGCCGACGCGGCGATGTGCATGCAGCTCGGCGCCGACGGCGTCTTCGTCGGCTCGGGGATCTTCAAGTCCGGCGATCCGGCCAAACGGGCGCGGGCAATTGTCGAGGCGACCACGCACTACATGGACGCCGAAGTGCTTGCCCGGGTCTCCGAAGGGCTCGGCGAGGCGATGATCGGGATCTCGACTGCCGCGCTCGACCCCGAAGAGCTGCTCGAAACGCGCGGCTGGTAAGCGAGCCGCCGCCCTGCCGAGGCAGCTGGCCGAGACGCGACCTTCGGTGTCTGACACCGGGTTTGGCGTCGGGGGCCGGGAGCCGCCCGTTTTTGGGCAAGGCTACGTAGGGCCTGGCCCCTTGGTCCAGCGCACGGGAAACCCCTCGCGCTGAGAGATCATCGGAGACGTCTCGGATCAGCGGCGATTCCCCGCGGCGATGCGCGTTCGAGCCGTCCAGCCCTGTCGCGCTCGGCGTTCGAGGCGTGCCGGTCAACTCTAAGCCGTGAGGTCGCCGCCGGCCCTCGAACCGAAGAGATTTTCCAATTTCGTCTCAGACGCGTCACACGTTCAAACCGGTGTCTGACACCGAATGACGACCCACGCGCCTTTGCGGCTCGACTCGAAGGGCGCAGGTGTTACCAGACGCTCTCGAACGTGCCGAGTCGGAGCTCGTGCTCGTGATGGAACGCGGTCTCGTCGACCCGGCGCATGTAGTCGGCGCGGTTCGCCTCGACGAAGGCGTTGTAGGCCTCACGGGACTCCCAGCGATCGACGACCAGGTAGCGGCCCGGGATCTCGACGTCGCGAAGGAGCTCGGTGCCGACATAACCGCGGCCGTCCTTGAAGAACTGCGCCCACTCGCCGTCCGGGCCGTACACCCGCACGAATTCGGCCTCGTCGGCTGCTTCGTAGCTGAAGACGAGCGCGATCACCGCATTCCACCCCGCTCGTGGTGGGCAGAGAAGAAGTTCTCGCTCCCGGCGGTCGCCATCGAGGCCGACGCGCTGATCTCGAGGCACAGCGCCGCCGCGGCCACGATCTGCGCGAAGCGGTAGACCTTCCCGGGACCGGCGCAGCCGATCGCTGTCAGCCAGTCGCGGGCGGAAGGGAGAGTCGTGCCGCCCCCGATCGTCCCGACCTCGAGCCCCGGGAAGCGGATCGAGGCGTGAAGCCCGCCCTCGACCCGGCGCGCGGTGCCGTGCGCCATCGACGAGGTGCCGACCATGCCGAGGTCCTGGCCGGTGGCAGCGAACACCGCAGCAATCGCCGTCGCCGGGGTGAACGCCACCGACTGCATTCCCGAGGCGACCGCCCCATGGGTGCCCGCCCACGAAAGCGATTCGAGATCGGCGGCCGAGGTGTGCAGGACGCGCTCGATCCGCTCGTCCGGGATGAGCGCCTCGGCGATCACCGTCTTCCCGTGCCCTGACTGGAAGTACTCGAACGACGGCTTCTTGTCGCCGCCCATGTTCGCCTCGAGGTACGCACGTTCCGGCTTCACGGGCGCGCGCTGCATCACGTAGGCCATGTTGAGCGCGTAGGAGTTGCGGGTCATCATGTTCGGACCGACCGCGTCGCCCGTCGTCCAGGCCCAGAGCACGTGGCACATCGGCCCGACGACATGGGCCTTCACCTCGCGGAGTCGCGCGTGACGGGAGAGCGCCGGATCGTCGCTCGACTCGAGCCATTCGCGCATCGCCGGCAACTCGAGCTCGATCCAGCCGGCGAGCGCGAGCGCTCCCGCGGAATCGGCGCAGACGAAGCAGGAGGCTCGCGTGATCCGGTCGGCGAGCAGGTGGGTGCGCACCGTCCCGGCTGCAGTCGAGCCCCGCGTCATCGAGAGCGTGAGGCTTCCCTCGGTGTGCGCGAGCGGAACATGAACGGTCTCCTCGGCCCGGCCCGTCTCGACGAGAGCCCCGTTCTCGGATAGCTCGTACATGCCGAGCTCGATCGTGATCGGGCACGCCGACACCGGGATTACGGCGACGCCCGTGAGAGCCTCGGCAGCCCCCACGAACGGCCCGAGGTCGATCGAGGTCACGAGCCCGTCGACCCCGAGGATCTCCTGGCGGGCGCGGATCGAGGCAGGGTCGTTCTTCCTGGGCCAGCGCACGGGGCTATTCAACCTGGATCCACTGGAAAGCCGCAGTTTGCACCGGCGTCAGGCGTTGGTATCGTGTTTCCGCTTCGCGCGCGGAAGGGGTAGTTCGCACCCAGGGGTCAGTGCACGGAGTCATCCCAAGTGAAAACGCAACAAGGAGTTCGACAGTTGGCTGAGGGCACCGTCAAGTGGTTTTCGAACGAGAAGGGCTATGGATTCATCGAGCGTGAGGGTGGGGACGACGTGTTCGTGCATTTCTCCGCGATCACGATGGATGGCTACAAGTCACTGACCGAGGGTCAGCGCGTGTCGTTCGAGGTCGTGCAGGGCGATAAGGGCCTGCAGGCTGCGAACGTTCAGGCGGTCTAGCTTCTTTCGGAACCCGAGTTCGGCGGAGGGCTCCGAAAGGGGCCCTTCGTCTTGGAAGGACATCCCGACATGGCAATCACACGTGAAGAGGTGCTCCACGTCGCTCGACTCGCGCGGCTCGAGCTGACCGAGGACGAGGTCGAGCGCTTCGCCGAGCAGCTCTCGGTGATCCTCGAGGCGGTCTCGAAGGTGTCCGAGCTCGATCTCTCGGACGTGCCGCCCACCTCGCACCCGCTTGCGGTCAGCAACGCATGGGCTGAGGACGAGCCCCGACCTTGCCTGCCACTCGATGAGGTGTTCGCGAACGCTCCCGACCGTGACGACGACTTCTTCCGGAGCCCGCCGGCGTGAGCGCCTCGATCGACACTCGGCGCTTGACCGCGGAGGAGGCACGGGGGCTGCTCGACCGGGGTGAGGTCTCGCCGCGTGAGCTCTGGGACGCCTACCGCGCCGCGATCGACGGGTCGAACGACGAGCTGAACGCCTTCCTGACGCTAGTCGACGAGCCCGAGGGAGGCGGCGTGCCGATCGCGCTCAAGGACGTGATCTCGACCAGGGGCATCCGAACCACCGCCGGCTCGAAGATCCTCGACAACTACGTCCCGGTCTTCGACTCGACCGTGGCGGCGCACTGCAAGGCAGCCGGGATGCCGGTGCTTGGGAAGACGAACACCGACGAGTTCGCGATGGGCTCCTCGACCGAGAACTCGGCCTACGGGCCCTCGCACAACCCCTGGGATCTGAGCCGGGTGCCGGGCGGCTCCGGGGGCGGCTCGGCGGCGGCCGTCGCGGCAGGGTTGGCGCCGTGGGCGCTCGGCTCGGACACCGGCGGCTCGGTCAAGCTGCCCGCTGCCTTCTGCGGCGGGGTCGGGCTCCGGCCGACGTATGGCACGGTCTCGCGCTACGGGATCGTCGCGTTCGCCTCGAGCCTCGACCAGGTCGGACCGGTGACGCGGAACGTCCGCGACAACGCGATCCTGTACGGGATCATCAGCGGTCGAGACGAGAACGACTCGACCACGGTCGACGTTCCGCCGGTCGTCGTCCCGGTACCGGGAAACCTGAAGGGCATTCGCGTCGGGCTGCCGCGGCAGTTGAACGAAGTCGAGGGGATCGAGCCGGGTGTGAAGGCGGCCGTCGCCGCGGCGATCGCACACGCGGGAGCGCTGGGCGCCGAGATCGAGTCGTGCGACCTGCCGCTGTCGGTCGAGTACGGCATGCCCTGCTACTACCTGATCGCCCCGGCGGAGGCTTCGGCCAACCTGGCCCGCTACGACGGTGTCCGCTACGGACTCCGCTCTCCGGGCGACGACTTCCGCGAGATGGTGATGAACACGCGCCACGACGGGCTCGGCGACGAGCCGAAGCGGCGGATCATGCTCGGCACCTACGCGCTCTCCTCCGGCTACTACGACGCCTACTACGGAACTGCGCAAAAGGTCAGGACGGTGATCAAGCGCGAGCACGACGCTCTGTTCGAGCGCTTCGACGTGCTCGTCTCCCCGACTTGCGCGACGACCGCGTTTCCGATCGGCGCCAGGTCACAGGACCCGCTCGCGATGTACCTGACCGACTTGCTCACGATCCCGTCGAACATGGCCGGTCTGCCGAGCCTCTCGATCCCGTGCGGCCTCTCGGACGGCCTCCCGGTCGGCCTGCAGCTGATCGGTCCTCAGTTCGCAGAGAACACGCTCTTCCGCGTCGCCGCGGCCCTCGAGGAGAAGATCGGGTTCGATCCGGTTCCGGTGCGACTGCGGTGAGGTGGGAGCCCATCATCGGCCTCGAGGTCCACGTCCAGCTGAAGACCCGGACGAAGATGTTCTGCCGGTGCGAGAACGGCTTCGGGGGCGGGCCGAACACCCAGACCTGCCCGGTCTGCCTCGCGTTTCCGGGCGCGTTGCCGGTTCCGAATCGGCGGGCGATCGAGGAGACGATCAAGCTCGGGATCGCGCTCGGCTGCGAGATCGCACCGCGGGCGGTCTTCCACCGCAAGAACTACTTCTACCCCGACAACCCCAAGGCGTACCAGATCTCCCAGTACGACGAGCCTCTGTGCGCTCACGGGCGGCTCGCCGTTCCGACGCCCGGCGGTGAGATCTCGGTCGGCATCGTGCGGGCGCACCTGGAGGAGGACGCCGCCAAGAACGTGCACGTCGCCGCTTCGGGCCGGATCCACGGCGCGACGGCGACGCTCGTCGACTTCAACCGGTGCGGTACCCCGCTGCTCGAGATCGTCACAGAGCCCGATCTGCACTCGGCGGACGACGCCAAGCGCTTCTTGCAGTTGCTCCGGCAGACGGTCGTCGAGCTGGGGCTCTCGGACGCCGAGCTCGAGAAGGGCTCGATGCGGTTCGACGTCAATGTGTCGGTGCGGCCCGAGGGCTCGAACGAGCTGCGCACGCGCACCGAGCTGAAGAACATGAACTCGTTCAACTTCGCTGCCAGGGGGATCGAGAAGGAGATCGAGCGGCAGATCAAGATCTACGAGTCCGGCGGGACGGTCGAGCAGGAGACGCTCCACTTCGACCCGGGCAACGAGGACTCGCCCCCGCTCCGTTCGAAGGAAGAGGCCCAGGACTACCGCTACTTCCCGGAGCCCGACCTGGTGCCGATCGAACCGCCGTTCGAGCTCGTCGAGGAGCTGCGAGCGCAGGTCGGCGAGCTGCCGAGCGAGCGGATCGAGCGGATCGCGGAGACCCTCTCGTTCTACGATGCCGACGTGCTCGTGACGGGCGGGCTCGACCGCCTCTGGAGCTTGCTCGTCGCCGAAGGGATCGATACCAAGGAGGCGGCCAACGTCCTGGCCAACGACTTCGCAGCAACCGGCAGCGATCCGGATCGCGTCAATGCGGTGGAGTTCGCGAAGCTGATTCGCCAGCGTCACAGGATTCCCCGCAGCTCGTTTGCCCTCGGGGTGGCGAGCACGACGAGCGAGTCCTTCGCAGCCGCCGACTACACGCGCGAGGCCATCGTCAGCGACACCGCCGAGCTCGACCCGGTGATCGACGAGGTGATCGCTGCCAATCCGGCGCAGGCCGAGCAGTACCGCGGCGGCAAGGAAGGCCTGCTGGGGTTCTTCGTCGGCCAGGTGATGAAGGCGACGGGCGGTAAGGCCGACCCGCGCGTGGTCAGTGGGCGCGTTCGCGAGAAGCTCGGCGGGTAGCCTGGCCTCATGCAGAAGCGCTACCTGTTCACGCCGGGGCCGACTCCCGTACCGCCCGAGGTACTTGCGGCAACGGCCGAGCCGATGGTGCACCACCGCGGGCTCGACTTCCGGGCGGTCTACGAGCGCTCGCTCGCGCGGCTCGGGGATGTGTACCGGACGGAGGGGCAAGTGCTGCTATTCAGCGCGTCAGGTACCGGGGCGATGGAGTCGGCCGTGACCAATTTGACAGGCGCCGGCGACCTGGTTGCGGTGGTCGTCGCGGGCGCTTTCGGTGAGCGCTGGACGAAGATCTGCGCCCAGCACGCGCTCGAGGTGCAACGGATCGACTACGAGTGGGGCGAGATCCCGGATCCCGGCGAGATCGGGTCGGCGGTGGCCGAGAGCGGCGCCGGCGTCGTCTTCTGCACGCAATCCGAGACGTCGACCGGGGTCGTGGCCGACGTGCAGGCGATCAAGGCCGCGACCGGTGGCGCGGTGCTGGTCGTCGATGCCGTGTCCTCGCTGGGCGCCGTGCCCCTCGAGACGGATGCGTGGGGCATCGACGTTGCGGTCTCCGGCTCGCAGAAGGCGTTGATGTGCCCGCCCGGGCTCGCGATGGCGTCAGTGGCCGATCACCTGTGGGACACACTGCCGCCTGCGCGCACCTTCTACTTCGACTGGCGGGCGACGCGGAAGGCCCAGGAGATCTTCGACGCGGCATTCACGCCCGCCGTCTCGCTGATTCGTGGGCTCGATGTCGCGCTCGGGATGCTTCTCGATGCCGGGCTCGAAGCCGGGTTCGAACGGCACGTCCGACTCGGCCGCGCGACCCGCGCCGGGCTGAAGGCCATGGGGATCGAGCTCTTCTCGCCCGACGACGACTCGTCGGCTGTCGTGACTGCCGCGCGGACGCCGGAGGGGATCGAGGCGCCGTCGCTTCTGCGTCACCTGCGCGAGCGGCACGGCGTCACGCTCGCGCCCGGCCAGGGCGAGCTGAAGCCGTCGGTCTTCAGGATCGGCCACATCGGCTGGTTCGACATCTTCGATATCGCGGCTGCTCTGGCGGCCGTCGAGCTTTCGCTGACCGAGCTCGGCGCGGACATCGAACGGGGCGTCGCCGTGAGCCGGGCCTTCGAGGCGTACGAGCAGCGCGTCGCCGCCTAGTGTGGCCGGAGCCGGTCGAGCGAGTCGCCCGGGAGCTCCGCGCCGCCGCGGTCGCGGAAGCGACGATCCAGGAGTTCCCCGAGGGAACGCCGACCGCCGACGCGGCTGCACGGGCGATCGGCTGCCGACTTGACCAGATCGTGAAGTCGATCGTGTTCGTGTGCGACGGCGGGTACGTGGTTGCGATGGTGCCCGGCGATCGCCGCGCCGACGAGGGCTGTGTCGCCGAGGCGACGGGGGCGAAGTCGATCAGGGTCGCGCGCGCCGACGAGGTCGTGGCGGCAACCGGGTTCGAGCCGGGCGCGGTGGCGCCGTTCCCGCTCCCTCGTGTCGATGCGGTGCTGCTCGAGCGGATGCTGCTCGCGAACGACCGTGTGTGGGTGGGTGCCGGCACCTCCTCGCACATGGCCGGGCTCGCTCCGGGTGAGCTGCAACGGCTGGCCGGGGCGCGAACGGCGGATCTCGTAGGCCCTCGCTACAGTTCGAAGACCGACCGCTAAAGGAGATTTCATGGAAGCCACCGAGAAGATCTGGATGAACGGCGTGCTCGTCGATTGGGACGACGCGCGCATCCATGTGGGAGCTCACGGGCTCCACTACGGCTCGGGAGTCTTCGAGGGCGTGCGGTGCTACGACACGCCGAAGGGGCCGGCGGTGTTCCGGCTCACCGACCACATGCAGCGGCTGCACGACTCGGCGCGGCTGATCAACATGGAGGTCCCGTACTCGGTCGAGGAGCTGCGCGCCGCGACGAACGAGCTGCTCGCTGCCAACGGGCTCGCCGAGTGCTACATCAGGCCGATCGCGTTCTACGGTTTCGGGCAGCTGGGTGTCTCGGCGCGGGGCAACCCGGTCGAGACGGTGATCATGTCGTGGCCGTGGGGCACCTACCTCGGGGACGAGGCGCTGCGCTCGGGGATCCGGGCGAAGATCTCGACCTGGCAGCGCATCCCGGCGAACGTCGTTCCGCATGCATCGAAAGCGACGGGCGTCTACCTGAACTCGATGCTGGCGGTGCAGGAGGCGCAGCGTGCCGGCTACGACGAGGCGATCTTGCTCACACCGGACGGGAACGTCGCGGACGGGCCCGGCGAGACGATCTTCGTCGTCTCGAAGGGGAAGATCTACACCCCGGATCTCTCGACCGGGATCCTGCACGGGATCACGCGCAACTCGGTCATCCAGATTGCGGCCGATCTCGGCTACCAGGTCCTCGAGAAGAACTTGATCCGCACCGACCTCTACCTGGCCGACGAGGTGTTCATGTGCGGCACGGCCGCCGAGGTGACGCCGCTGCGGTCGATTGACGATCAGGAGATCGGGGTCGGGCCGGTGACGGTCGAGCTGCAGAAGGCGTATCTCGACACCGTTCGTGGCGCCAGCGACCGGTGGGCACAGTGGCGCGAGCTCGTGCCGAGCATGACGCGCGCACGAGCGTAGGCTTGACGGTGCTCGAAATGGAGCGGAGGCACCGGCTTCGCCGGCGCCGGGAGCGGGGATGAGCGTCGCTTCGCGGCGCATAAACCTGTCTGCGCCCTGGATCGACGAGCGCGACGAGGAGCTTGTGCTCGAGGTGCTCCGGTCCGGGCAGCTCTCGCTGGGGCCCGTCGGGCCGCGGTTCGAAGGGCTGCTCGCTGACGCCGTCGGCGCACCGTTCTGCGCCGGCCTCTCGTCGGGCACCGCCGGGCTGCATCTCTGCATGCGCCTTGTCGGTGTGGGTCCCGGGGATGAGGTGATCACCTCGCCGTATTCCTTCGTCGCGTCGGCCAACTGCGCGATCTACGAAGGAGCGACGCCGGTATTCGCCGATGTCGACCCCGCGACGCTCAATCTCGATCCGGCGGCCGTCGAGGCGGCCGTGACGCCGCGGACCAAGGCGGTGATCGCGGTTGACATCTTCGGTTACCCCTGCGAGCTCGACGAGTTGCGCGCGATCTGCGACCGGCACGGTCTGGCTCTGGTCGAGGACTCGTGCGAAGCGCTCGGGGCGGTCTACAAGGGACGCCCGCTCGGATCACACGGCCATCCGGCCGTGTGGGCCTTCTACCCGAACAAGCAGATCACGACCGGTGAAGGCGGCGCGGTAACGACGGGCTCGGCCGAGGAGCACGAGTTGCTCGTGTCGCTGCGCAACCAGGGGCGGCTCGAGACGTCGAGCTGGCTCCAGCATGGCCGTCTCGGCTTCAACTACCGGCTCGACGACGTCTCGGCGGCGCTCGGGATCGGGCAACTCGAGAGGCTCGGCTCGATCCTCGCCGCGCGCCGCGAGGTCGCAGAGCGGTACACCGAGCTGCTGGCCGGCGTGGAGGTCGAAACGCCGCTTCCCGATGACGCCGACCACGTCCGCTCGTGGTTCGTCTACGTCGTCAAGCTCCCGGCGGCAGCCGATCGCGACGGCGTGATGGCCCGCCTGATCGCGGACGGGATCGGGTGCGCACCGTACCTCCCGTCGATCCACCTCCAGTCGTACATGCGCGAGCGCTACGGGTTCTCGGAGGGCCTCTGCCCGGTGAGCGAGGAGGCGAGCGCCCGCACGATGGCGATTCCGTTCCACGGGCGACTGCCGCGCGAGGATCAGGAGCGAGTCGTCGAGGCCCTGAAGGCCGCGCTCAGCGCCGCGTAATCGTCCCGCCGGGGACGCGTCCGTGGCGGCCGAGCTCTGGCCCCCTCGGGTGTCAGACACCGAAGTCGAAACGCCACGAAGGTGTGACGATTGTGGAAAATCTGCTGGCCATCGGCTCGCCAGAGGAGCATCCTCTGGTGTCAGACACCGTTCAGTTGCGGGTGGCGGCTAGGCGCGAAAAGCAGGCGGGCGCCAACGATCCAGGCGCTTCGGCGGGTTCGGAGAAGAGCTTCCGAAGGCGCCCGACTGGGGCTGGACCGGCGATAATCCCGAACCGTGGCTGACGTCGCGCCCAGGATGATCTTCCTCGGCTTCGGCAAGTACGTCCGCGCCGACAAGATCTACGCGCTCGAGCCGCTCGGGGAGGGCGAGCGTGGCCACGGTGCGCGGACGCGCGTCTGGGTGGACGGGATCGCGGAGCCGATCGTCGCCTCGAGGACGGAGCGTGCGATCGTCGCAGCGATGGGAGCCAACCCGGCTGCCGAGGCGAGCAGGATCGTCGACGGTGCTCTCGACCTGGCTCAGCGCGTGGCCGACGCCGCCGAGCAGGGCCGCTTCGACGTCGTCGACCTCGGCCGGAGGGCGCGGCGGCTCCTCGAGTCCACCACCGCCCCAGCCGATCCCGAGGGTCTGTTCTGAGGGGTTGAACCGTGATTTCTTCGTTCGCGGAGTCCATGAGGTCGCGCGGGGGCTGATCGGCGCCGAGCTCCTTGTCGACGGTGTCGGAGGGCGCATCGTCGAGCTCGAGGCCTACTCGCCCGGCGATCCCGCTTCGCACGCCTACCGCGGGCGCACTGCTCGCAACGCATCGATGTTCGGCCCTCCCGGGCACGCCTACGTCTACAGGAGCTACGGTGTTCACTGGTGCCTGAACTTCGTCTGCGAGCCGGAAGGTATCGCGAGCGCAGTTCTGATCCGCGCGCTCGCGCCCGGCCGTAATATCGAGGTGATGCGCGCACGGCGCGGGGTGGAGGACGAGAGATTGCTCTGCTCGGGTCCCGGCCGGCTCTGCCAGGCACTCGGAGTCACCGGCGAGCACGACGGCCTGCCGCTCGACCGGCCGCCGTTCGAGCTGCGTCCCGCGCCGAGCCGGGTCGAGATCGCCGTCGGCACCCGGGTCGGGCTCACCAGAGCGGCCGAGCGGCCGTGGCGATACGGACTCGCCGGCTCCGCGTACCTGAGCAGGCCGTTCAGGCCGGTTTGACTGTTAGCAGCACCCGCATCCCAGGCTCCGCAGCCACGCCGGGGGGCGGGACCTGGGCGATCACCCGGCCATGGGCGCCGCCTGTGAGCTTCGCCTCGAGTCGCATTCGGGCGAGCGCCGCACGGGCTCGAGGCACGCCCATGCCGACGAGCCGCGGCACCACTCCGTAGACGGCACGCGAGACGGTCAGCTTGACCTTGTCGTACGCCGAAAGCGTCCCGTCGGTCGGCCACTGACCGACGACGATCCCGACCGGCCTGCCGGGCTTGGCAGGCGTGTAGGTGACGGTCTCGAGCAGCGGCTGCCCGATCAGGCGCGCCTTCGCGGTCTCGAGCGTCGTCCCGCGCACGTCGGGGACCTCGACCTCGTTCGGCTTGCAGGGCGCAACTGCGGTGGGTGCCGTCCCGCTGAAGAACTGCAGCGACGCCGCGCCGCGGCAGTTGCCGTTGTCGAGCTCGAGCCGGTGGTTGCGGAAGATCACCGTTGCTGGAGAGGAGTACGGCACGGAGGCGCTCGGGAACGTCGTCCTGACGTCATGGAGGTACGGAAGCGCCTTCTCCATGAACGCCTTCCAGATCTCCGCCGGGAAGGTGCCTCCCTCGACCTCCTTGCCGTGGAACTCGCTTAGCATCGGGATGAGCTTGTTCGGATACCCGACCCAGACCGCCGTCACGAGGTCGGGCGTGAAGCCGACGAACCACGCGTCGCCGAAGTTCTCGGTCGTCCCGGTTTTGCCGGCGACCTCGTAACCCGGAATCTGGGCGGCGGTGCCCGTCCCGTACTGGACGACACCCTGGAGCATCTGATCCTCGATCCACGCGTTGCCGTTCACGAGCCAGGGGATCGACTGCGGCACCGGCTCGTTCGTCTGGGTCGCGAACCGGCCGGGCTCGCCGCGAACCGGCGTCGAGATGCTCTCGACCGCGACCGGCTGGTCGGCGAACAGCGAGCTGTCGAGCCGGTAGCCGCCGTTGGCGAGCGAAGCGTAGGCGCGGGCCATCTCAAGCGGCGTCGCGGGCTCACCGCCGAGGCCGATCGAGAAATACGGCTCGAGGGGGGTGGTGATCCCCATCTCGTGGGCGGTCGCCGCCACGTTTGCCGGCCCAACCAGATTCGTGAGCTGCGCGAAGACCGTGTTGTCCGAGTATGCGATGGCGGTCGAGAGGTTGATCGGTCCCATGCTGTTGTGCTCGAAGTTGGTCACGCTCCAGGCCCGGCCGCCAGCGTCGAGCACGACAGGGTGCGAGGTGAGGATCGACGAGGGCGCGATCCCGTCCCTCAGCGCAGCCGCAAGCACGAACGGCTTGAAGGCCGAGCCCGGCTGACGCTCGCCCTGCGTCGCGAGGTTGAACTGGCTGACGTGGTAGTTGCGTCCACCGATCATCGCCAGGACGTCGCCGTTGTGCACGTTGATAGCAACGAGCGCCGCGCTCGGTCCGATCGACGCCGGGAGCACCTGGTTGATCGCCTGCCGGGCTAGCTTCTGCAGGCCGAGGTCGATCGTCGTCGTCACACGGAGCCCGCCGCCGAAGACCTTCTTCCCGTAGCGGTTGACCAGCTGGTCGGTGACGTAGTTCGTGAAGTATGGCGCCGCCGGGCTCTGGGTGCCGGGGAGGCTGACCGACTGGGGCTTCGGCATCGGCGCGCGCAGCGAGTCCAGAAGCTCCCGGTAGCCGAGGTAGTGCTGCAGGTACATCTCCCTCAGGACGAGGTTGCGCCGCTCCCTGGCCTGCACCGGATGCGCAACGGGGTCGTAGAGCGTCGGGTCCTCGGGGATCCCGGCGAGCAGCGCCGCCTCGGCCGGCGTCGCCTCCGCGGCCCCGTGCCCGAAGTAGATCCGGCACGCCTCCTGGACGCCGTAGGCGCCGTTGCCGAAGTAGATCGTGTTCAGGTACGCGGTCAGGATCTGGTCCTTCGTCCAGACCTGCTCGAGCTTCCAGGCGAGCGCCGCCTCCTTCAGCTTGCGCGTCAGCGTCGGTGCGTTGCCGTTGATCGCGTTCTTCACGAACTGCTGGGTGATCGTGGAGCCGCCCTGGACCGGCCCACCGGTGATGTCCGACCAGAGTGCGCGCAGGATCCCGTGCACGTCGACGCCCCGGTGGTCGTAGAAACGCTTGTCCTCTATCGCCACGATCGCCTCCTTGAGCCGGGGCGAGATCTCCTGCGAGGGGACGAGCACCCGCGCCTGCGACCCGCGCAGCACGGCCAGCTCCGTATGGCCGTCGCTCGCGTAGATGTAGGTGTTCTGCTGTGGCGTCTGCTGGTGGTTCGGGTCGAGCGCCGAGATCTGCGCCGCGACCGCCGTAAGCATCCCGTACGTGAACGCGCTCAGCCCAAGGAGCCCGAGCATGACGAGCAGCGCAAGCAACCTCAGCTTGCGGATTCGGCGCCGCTTGGGCGGGCGGGTCCTTTTTCTGAGGAGCGCCAGAGCGCGGATAGTGTAGCCCCGTGCCTCTCCCAGACCTCACCCGCAACGCCGTCGACGTGCTCCCCGAGGGGGCTCTCGAGGCGAAGCTGAGGCTCGGCCGGCCGCTGCGCGTCAAGCTCGGAATCGACGTCACTTCGCCCGACATCCACATCGGCCGGGCGATCCCCCTCCAACGGATGCGGGCCTTCCAGGACGAGGGACATCTCGGCGTGCTGATCATCGGCGACTACACCACGCGCATCGGCGACCCTTCCGGCCGTTCAGCCGAGCGCCCGATCCTGTCCGACGAGGAGATCGACGCGAACGCGAACACCTACCTCGAGCAGGCGATGGTCGTCCTCGACCGCGACCGGACCGAGGTTCGGTACAACGGCGAGTGGCTGGCGAAGCTCTCATACGCGGAGGTTGTGAGGCTTGCGCGCACGATCACGGTCGCCCGCCTCCTCGAGCGTGACGACTTCGCCAAGCGGATGGCGGCCCGCGAGCCGATCTCGGTCTCTGAGCTCCTCTACCCGCTCATGCAGGGATACGACTCGGTCGCGATCGAAGCCGACGTCGAGCTCGGGGGCACTGACCAGCTCTACAACCTGCTCGCCGGCCGCGACGTGATGACGCAGTACGGGCTCGAACCTCAGGTCGTCCTGACCACGCCGCTGCTGCTCTCGTGGGACGGTGAGAAGATGAGCTCGTCGGTCGGCAACAACATCCCGCTGGCGGCGGCGCCGGACGAGATGTTCGGCCGCACGATGCGGATCCCCGACGAGATGCTCCCCGACTGGTGGCGGCTCGTGGCCGAGCGCGAGCCGCCCGGCGGCGATCCGATGACTTCGAAGCTGGCGCTGGCTCGGGCGGTGGTCGAGCGGTCGCACGGTGGTGAGGCTGCGGCTGCTGCCGAGGAGCATTTCACCCGGGTGGTCCGGCACGGGGAGGCGCCCGCGGAGGTGGGCGAGGTCGAGCTCCCGCCGGCGGATCCGGTCCATCTGCCATTGTTGCTCGTCGCATCGCTCGGGATCGCCTCCACCTCGGAGGCCCGCCGGCTGATCGGGCAGGGGGGAGTGAGACTCGACGGCGAGGTGGTCTCCGACCTCGATGTGCCACGGGAGAGGCTGCGAGGAGCCCTGCTCCAGGCCG
>Ga0335080_10004495_pt1 | contig 14204 bp, 19 predicted proteins | sample Lox_Sample_34_FD_206720 | JGI IMG/M metagenome (GOLD analysis project Ga0335080, IMG submission 206720) | Soil microbial communities from Loxahatchee National Wildlife Refuge, Florida, United States - Lox_Sample_3.4 | ecosystem: Environmental > Terrestrial > Soil > Wetlands | place: USA... | reverse complement strand
TTTCTGCCCGTTGTCGCGCGGCTGTATTCCGCACGTCGAGAAAAGACAATATCCTGCACGGATACAAGCGCTGTCGAGCCAAGAGGCCGCCCGCATGACGCAACGCCGGATCGCGCGCGTGGCCGTGTTCTGCGGCTCGAACGTCGGGCAGGGCGATGCCTATCGGAATGCCGCCGCCGCGCTCGGGCGCGAGCTCGCCGCGCGCCGCATCGGCCTCGTGTTCGGCGGCACCATGAAGGGGCTGATGGGCGTGCTGGCGGACGCGGTGATCGATGCCGGCGGCCGGGCGCACGGCGTGATCACCCAGCGCCTGTTCGACCGCGGCCATCTGCATGCGCGGCTCTCCGCCCACGAGGTCGTCGCCGCCATGGGGCTGCGCAAGGCGCGCATGCTCGAGCTCGCCGACGCCTGCATCGCGCTGCCCGGCGGCATCGGCACGGTCGAGGAGTTCATGGAGGCGTGGACGCTCAACCAGCTCGGCGACATCGACAAGCCGGTCGGGCTGCTCGACGTCGACGGCTTCTATCAGCCGTTTCTCGCGTTCATCGACGCCATGGTCGACCGCGGCTTCCTGCCGGCCGCGCACCGCAGGAGCCTTGCGGTCAACCCCGCGCCCGGCGCGCTCATCGATGCGCTCGCCGCCGCGCCGCCGATTACCGAGTCGAAATGGATGAGCTGACCATGCGCACGATATCCTGCGCCCACCTGATCGCCGACGCGTCCGGCGCGGTCGCGTCGGAACAGCAGATCGCCATCGACGGCGATCGGATTGCCGCGGTCGGGCCGCTCTCCGCCGGCCGGGCCGATCCGCTCCTGGCGCTGCCCGCGCTGGTCAACGCACACGATCACGGGCGCTCGGTCCGCACCAGCTCGATCGGCGCATCCGGCAAGCCGCTCGAATCGTGGATTCACTACCTGACGCTCTTTCCCTCGATCGATCCCTATCTGGCGGCCTCCGTGGCGCTGTCGCGCACGGCGCTCGGCGGCGTCGGCACCGTGATGATGCACTACACCCGCGCGCAGGGGTTCACCGACCTGCCGACCGAGGTGGCCGAGGTTGCGCGCGCCGCACGCGACGTCGGCGTGCGGGTCGGTTTCGCGGTGTCGATGAAGGATCGCAATCCGCTTGTCTACGGCCCGTCCGAGCCGCTGCTCGCCGCGCTCCCGGCCGACGTGCGCGCCGAGATCACCGCCCGATACGTGAAGCCGCCGCTGACGCCGCGCGCCCTGGTCGAGCTCGCCGACGCGGTGGCGGCGGCCGCCGCCGGTCCCGGCTTCGAGGTGCAGTACGGGCCGAACGGCGTGCAGTGGTGCAGCGACGGACTTCTGGCCGCGATCGCCGAAGCCTCGGCGCGCACCGGGCGCCGCATCCACATGCACCTGCTCGAGACGCGCTACCAGCGCGCCTGGGCCGACCAGAACCTGCCGGGCGGCATCGTGCGCCATCTCGACGCGATCGGGCTGTTGTCGCCGCGCCTCTCGCTCGCCCATTGCGTCTGGGCGCGCCCCGATGAGCTCGAGCTGCTCGCCGAGCGCGGCGTGACCATCGCGCTCAACACCAGCTCGAACCTGGTATTGCGCTCCGGGATCGCCCCGCTCGGCACGATGATCGCGAAAGGCTGCCGCGTCGCCCTCGGCCTCGACGCCGGTGCGATCGACGACGACGACGACGCCTTGCGCGAGCTTCGTCTCGCCCACCTGCTGCACGTCGGCACCGGCTTCAAGGTCGCGGTCGGCCGCGACGCCATGCTGCGGCTCGCGTTCGCCAACGGGCGCCTTGCGGTCACCAGCGTGGACGACGGCGGCGCGATCGCGCCCGGCGCGCCGGCCGACCTGCTGCTGCTCGACTGGGCGGCGCTCGACGACGACCGCCTGCGCGACGACATCGACGTCCTCGACCTGCTGATGGCGCGCGTGACCGCCCGCCACGTCCGCGAGCTGATCGTCGGCGGGCGCAGCATCGTGCGCGACGGCAAGGTCCTGGGCGTCGACTACCCCGCGGCGCGCGCCGAGGTCATCGCGCGGACCCGTGCCGGCATGGCGGCCAACGGCGCGCTCGCCCGTGCCCTGCCGGCGCTGGAGCGGGCGCTCGCCGCCGATTTCGAGCCGGACTGCCCCTGCTGCTGACCGCCCAGCATGGGAGATAAGTGATTCGCGCGGCCGCGCCCCATGCGCAGCCCCTGTTTACCTTGGGGAGCGGGATCAAGATACCATTCCGAGTGGTGCCCCACTGCAACACCAGCTGTGGAAAATTCAGAATCCGCCGCGTATCCAAGCCATTGCGCCCGGTTTGGACCCCGCTGTTGTTGTGGCGCTACAGCCACACCACCGGGGCCTCTGGTAGGTAGGTGGGCAGGGGACATGACCGGGGGGTCAGGGACAAAATGCTTGCCTATCTTGCCACCGACGACCGATTCCTGGGCTTGAACCGGGGCGACTGGGGCTTTCTGTTCGGGGCGTCGGCCTTGATCGTCGCGGTGACCTTCTGGCTCACCTGAACGACGCCCGCTTTAAGCGGTTTCTTTCGGCTCGACCTAGAAGCAAGGCCTCTCCAGCTGGAAACGCTGGTGCTTTTCCATCATTCGGGCTGACCAGACCTCCACCGGCAGGATCGGAGCCGGCGCGCTTCTGCGCTTGCGCCGCGCCACCCGCGCGCAGCCCGGCGGCGCGATGATGTCCGAACGAGCAATCGCACCGATCAGGTGAGCCCGGGGCGCCAGGCAACGGTCGGCGTGGACCGGTTGGGGCTGCGGTGGCTTCTCGGCTGCAGTCGCCAGGAGCTTCGGCAGATCGCGGCGAATGGTCCGCGCGATCCTGCGGCCGAGTGCGGTCGAGGCCGGCGATGCGGCGAGCAGGCTGTCGGACGACGCGCGGGCCGCGTGTTCAGCCGACGCGTCGAACCCGTCCTGGGAGCTGAGCCAGTGCGCGATCGCGGCGACGAGCCACTGCGCCCAGGCCCTGTCGGCGCGCACGAGCTTGTCGCTGAGCGCGACCAGCATCTCGGCGTCCTCGCGCGTCGTGATCCCGTCCGGCAGGTAGTCCCGCTGAAGACGGCGCACGTCGCCGAACGTGACCTGGCCACGCGCGAGCACGCTGGCGGCGAAGTCCTGGATCCTTCCGGTGGGCATTTCGGCGGTCAATTCGGCAGTCAATTCGGCGGTCATGGGCGAACCTGCGATCGTCTCGGATGGCACGCCCGACACTGCGGCGTCCGCCCTTACCCGATCGCTAATCCGCCGCGCCGGTTTCCATTCAGGTAAACGAGTGTCTACCGGGTCGCCGCCACGCAGAACGTCCGGTTAACGACCATTGACGCGCCGCGCCGAATGCCTAGTCTCGTTAGGCATGGAAGGCGAGATCCTCAAAGGCCACCTCGACATGATCGTGCTCGCCGCCCTCGCGGCAGGGCCGGCGCATGGCTACGCGATCATCCAGGAAATCCGTCGGCGCAGCGGCGGAGCGTTCGATCTGCCCGAAGGGACCATCTATCCGGCCCTGCACCGGCTCGAGAAGGCGGGACTTCTGTCGAGCCGCTGGACGAGCGGCGACTCGGGACGAAAGCGCCGCGTCTATTCGCTGACGCGGCGCGGCAGCCGCGCCCTCGTCGAGCAACGCGCCGTCTGGGACCGGTTCGCCGACGCGATCCGCGGGCTGCTGAGCGGGACGGGCCATGTCCCGGCCTGACCCGATCGACGCCTATCTCGACAAGCTTGCGCGCGAGCTCGCGTTCGATCCGGCGCTTGCCCGCCGCGTCTGCCTCGAGGTGCACGATCATCTGCGCGAGGCTGTCGATGCCGGACCCGGCGAAGCGCCGCCCGACGCCGCGCGCCGCGCGATTGTCCGCTTCGGCCATGCGCGCGAGATCGCGGCGCCGTACCGGGCGCTCGCGATCTGCACGCGGATGCGGCGGGCCGGCGCCATCGTCGTCCTCGGCGTCGCCGCGATCTTCCTGGCGATGGAAGGCCGCGTCGTCTGGTACGGCCTGGTGCAATGGCCGGTCAGCCGCGAGCTGCAGGCGCTCGGCGCCATCCTGTTGCCGGTCGACCGCTACGCATTCCTGGCCGCCGCAGTGCTGGCGATCGCCGCCTGGCTGCGCAGCCTGCGCCTGCCCAGCCCGGCCGACCACCGGTCGATGCCGCGCGCGCCGGTTCGCCGCTGCCAGTATCTCTTCGCCGGCGCCACCATCGCGGCCGCCGTCGCGGTCGCGATCGAGCTTTGTCTCACCGGCCTGCGCCTGCTCGAGACCGGGCTGTCGTCATCCGCGCTGCTGCCCGCCGCGTCGGTGCTGCTCGAGCTTGGCCTGGTCGCCGGCGTCGCGGTCTATCTTCGCAACACCCGCCATCGGCTCGACCAGCAGTTCGGAGTCGCGACGTGACGCGTGCGCGCGAGATCGGCCTCGGCATCGTCGGCTCCGGCCGCGTCGGCACCTTGCGGGCGCGCCTCGCCGCCGGGCATCCCGCCGTCGCCGGCATCGCGGTCTCCGATCTTGAGCCCGCCAATGCGGAAAAGCTCGCCGCCCTGGTGGGCGGCCGCTCGCACGGCGCCGACAACCTCGCGGTGATCGACGATCCCGCCGTGACCGCCGTGATCGTGTCGACCAGCGAGGGCGAGCACCTCGCCCCGATGCTCGCCGCGATCGAGCGCGGCAAGCCGGTGCTGGTGGAGAAGCCGATCGCGCTCACCGTGCGCGAGGCCGATCGCGTGCTCGAGGCGCTGAAGGCATTCGGCGGCAACGTGCGGGTCGGCTACAGCCGCCGCTACAAGGAACGCTACCAGATCGCCAAGGAGCAGGTGGTGAAGGACCGCCTTGGCGCGCTCACCGGCGGCGCGGCGCGCGTATTCAACTCGCGCTCGCAGGCGCTGGCGATGCTCGAGCGCAATCCGCACGCGACCCCGGTGGTCGATGCGCTCACTTATTACGTCGACCTGATGAACTGGCTGTTCGAGGGCCGGCGATTGGTCGAGATCTACGCGCGCGGCCAGTCGGGTGTGCTCAAGGCCGCCGGCCACGACCACGTGGCCGACGTGAGCTACGCGGTGCTCACCTATGACGACGGCGCGGTGGTCAATCTCGGGGTGAGCTACGCGCTGCCGGAGAAATATCCGGCGCTCGGCCACGCCGCGCGGGTCGAGCTGGTCGGCACCGGCGGGGTGATGATCCTCGACGACGACCACACCGACCAGCTGATGTACACCGAGGCCGGAATCCCGCACGTCTATCTGCCCGACCACGTGGTCAACATGGTGTTCCTGCAGAGCGGCACGCCGGGCGACTGGGCGCTCGGCGAGTTCTGGGGACCGATCGCCAACGAGACGCGCGCCTGGCTCGATCATCTGGCGACCGGCCGGCCCTGCACGCTGGCGACCCCGCAGGACGCGCGCGCGACGCTCGAGGCGACGCTCGGCATCGAGCACTCGATGCGCATCGGCATGCCGGTGACGCTGCCGCTGCGCGACGGGTGAGGGCGACGCGCTGCCGGCGGTAGGAAAGTAGAGCATTCATCGCCGACCAGTCGCCGCCCCGGGTGGTTTGGACAACACCGTCGTGATGGTCTACGCTGCAACCGCAGCGTGCTCTCTTTCGGCAGGTCTCAATAGGCCGGAATGCGCGCGCCTCGAGGGAGGTACCGTCCGATGACCACGACCGGATACTTGAACGCCTGGGATATGTCGGCATCTGCAACGGGTGCCAACAGCAGCTTTGCGAGCCTCGATATAACCATTTGGGGAGTGCCGAAGGTCACGCTCTGCGTCTCGCTGTCCAAGCTCGATGCAACCGGCGACACGACAGCGACCGCCTATGTGACGTCGGCGACGACCTTTAAGGACCTGGGCGGCGGTGTCGGGCAGAGCCAGATCCTCGATTTCGCCGCAGACGCGACGTCACGCATCGTTCTCGACAATCCGTCGAGCATTTCCGTCGTGCTCGAAGTCGCGGGCCGGACCGCCAACAGCCGCGTCGATGCGCGGGCCGTTTGCTTCCTTGCCAACACCGATCCCGCATGCAGCTACTAGGAGCCGCCATGATCAAGACGAGGACGATCGCAAACAAGCCGGTGATGTACGTCGTGTCCGATCCCAGGACCGGCAATGTCGTTCTGACACATCGGACGGTCAACGCAGGCATCGGACCGGGTCCGGCGCCCCAGGACCCCGGCCACGCGCGTGTGACAGCGCTGCTGGAGCAGCTCAAAATTCCCAACGCCAAGAAGCTCGCGATCGAGAAAGTCGATCCGACGTCATGGCAGGGAAAAGCGAAAAAGCGCTCGCCCAGGACCTGATGATCGAATAAGACGCATTGGCATGGCTGACCATTCGTGTTCCACCCGCCGTGCCGTGCTGCAAGGCGCCGGCGCGCTCGCGCTCGGCGCCGCATCGTTCTCGCGCCGCGCCGCGGCCGCCGGCTGGCCCGAGCGCCCGGTGCGCATCCTGGTGCCGTTCGCGGCCGGCGGCCCGAGCGATCTCACGGCGCGGCTGATCGGCGACAAGCTGCGCGAGGCGCTCGGGGCAACCTTCATCGTGGAGAACCGCGGCGGCGCCGGCGGCAATCTCGGCATCGCCCAGGTCGCGCGCAGCGCGCCCGACGGCTACACGCTGCTCGTCGTGTCGAGCGCCTTCGTGGTCAATCCCGGGCTCTACAAGAGCGTGCCGTACGATCCCGTAAAGGATTTCGCGCCGGTCGCCGAGCTCGACACCTCGCCCAACGTGTTCATCGCCACGCCCGCGTCCGGCATCACCTCGATCGGCGAGCTGGTCGCGCGCGCCAAGGCCAATCCGAACGCGCTCTCCTACGCCAGCGCCGGCATCGGCACGACGCCGCATCTCGCCGCCGAGCTTCTCAAGATCACCGCCGGCATCAACATCACGCACGTGCCCTATCCGGGCGCCGGCCCGGCCATCCAGGCGATCCTCGCCGGCACGGTGCCGCTGATGTGCGCGTCGCTGCCCGGCGCGCATCCCGGCATCAAGGCCGGAACGCTGCGCGCGCTCGCCGTCACCGGCACGGCGCGCTGGTTCGACATGCCCGATGTGCCGACCATGCTGGAGCTCGGCTACCAGGGCTTCGTGTCGGACACCTTCCACTGCATGCTGGCGCCCGCCGGCACGCCCGGCGAGATCGTCGACCGCCTCGCCGCGGCGTCGCTCGCCGCGCTCAAGGAGCCTGCCTTCCACGACAAGCTGCGTACGCTCGGCTTCGAGGTGATCGGCCACGGCCCGGACGGGCTGCGCCAGCGCATTGCCGAGGAGGTGCCGCGGTTTCGCGAGCTGATCCAGAAGGCGGGGATCGAGCGGGTGTAGCGAGTGCGACGTCGAGCGTCAGCGCCGGCGCCTCACTCGTCGTCTGGATCGCCATATTGCGGGGGTGCCTCCCCACGCGACGCCAGCAAGCGTGGAAGCTTGATCTTCGGCTCCTTGGGTTTTTGTTTTACGCACTCGACGAGGAAAATCCACTCGTCACCATAGTCGAAGAGGAATCGCATCTTGGCCCCGACCGCCGGGAAGACTTCGGCGATGCGCGTTCGCTTGACGCTGCGTGCCTTGCCATCATTTTCACCCATGTCGACGAACAGCTCGTACCTGACGGTGGAATCGTAAATGTTACCCTTCACCTTGTCGTAGAAGCCGAACGCGTGGTCGAAATCGAAATCGAAGGACCGGGTGATCGCCTGCGCCAGCACGTAAAGGCTGCTCGCGCCGAAGATCTCGATGTCGCGGTAGATCTTTGGCGAAAGCGACACCCGCAAGATCCAGGTTTGCGAATCGGTCATTGGTGCTTCACCGCTCTGGACCGGCGTTCAGGGCCTTGAGACCCCAATGCGATTCTGCGCGCCCCACACAACTGCTGCGCACCGATGAACGTCAAACGGCGCGGCGATGCCGCGTCCGCCGATCAATATATTGATATTGATGTCTCCGGGATATGAGCACTCGTTTTCGCGAGTTTCAACCCGCGCGGAGCCGGCGACGCGCCAGGACCCCCTCAGGACGAGAACGGCACGGCCGCCTCGGGATAATGCCGGATGTGCTTGCGTCCGGATTCCTGCGCCGCGATCGCCGCCTCGGCCACCGAGCAGCATTTGCCGCGGATCGTGGCGAGCTTGATCAGGATCGGCAGGTTCACGCCGGCGATCACCTCCCGCTTGGGGCCGTTCACCAGCGGCAGGGCGAGATCGGACGCCGGCCCTTCGAGCATCTCGGTCAGGATGACGGCGCCGTCGCCGGTGTCGACCTGCTCGACGGCCGCTACCAGCCTGGCGCGGTCGCGCTCCACGTCCGGCCCGCCCTCGATGCGCACCAGCTCGAGCTGGGACTGACGGCGGCCCATGACGTGCTCCAGGGTGGCGCGCAATTCGACGCCGAGCCCGCCCTGGGTGACGATGACCATGCCGATCATCCGGTTCCCTCGTTTGTGCAGTGCATGACAAAAATGTAAACGCTTTTTTGCAGTGCAGCAATACGCAATTGGCGAGGCCGGAACGAACAATCTGCATGCCGATTGAAACCGGAGGCGATTGCGGAGCAATCGCCATGAAATCCTCCCCGGTTACCGTCGCTCTCCTGCTGGTGCTCGCGATTCCGGCTCATTTCGGCTTCGGGGGACCCGCGGCCGCGCAGGACCACCCGATCCGCCTCGCCAAGGCCGCCGACACCACCACGACCACGCCGGGCGTCCCGCCGGTGACGCCCAACAGCTCGTCAGCCACCTGCCTGTCGGGCTGCAGCACGCAATCGCTGAGCTGTCGGAACACCTGCATCGCGACGATCAACGGCACGACGGTCATCCCGTCGATGACCACCGTCGGCGTGACGACCGATCCCAATCGTTGTCAGGCGAACTGCGCGACCCAGCAGACGCAGTGCCAGCGCAGCTGCGCGCTCGAGCAGTGAGAGGCGACGCTCGTCACCCGCGCCGCATGTAGCGCGGCGGCAGCGCGTCGCGCGGCACGATCATCTTGCCGATCGGCCACAACGCAATTCCGGCGAGCTTGAGGTGCGCCCAGGCGAACGGGATGCCGATGATGGTCACCGCGAGCAGGATCGCGGTGACGAGATGGCCGAGCGCGAGCCACCAGCCGGCGAGCAGCAGCCAGACCAGATTGCCGAGGAAGCCGAGCGGCCCGGTGCCGGTGTCCTCCTCGCCGAAATAGTCGGCGCGCGACACCGCGGTCTGGCCGAACGGCAGCAGCGTGTAGGCCGCGATGTTGAAGGCAGCCCGCGCCCACGGAATGCCGACGATGGTGATCGCCATGATCACCGCAGCGAGCAGCCAGCCGGCCGCCATCCACAGCCCGCCGCAGGCGATCCACAGCAGGTTGAGCAGAAGGGAAAAGAGCGACATCGCAGACCCCTCTCGGAGCGACGGCGCAGTCCGCCGTCGGCCCGCAGCGTGACCCGGGCGCAGCTGAAGATGGGGACTGCGACGGCCGTTCGCCAGGGCGGTCGGTCAGCTCGCCATGAGCAATGTGAACGCGCGCTTGAGGCAGACCGCGCCAGGATCGTCCGCGCGTCCCATCTGTCCCATCAGCGTGGTCCACTCCTCGTCGGAGGCGCCGTCGGCATATTGCCGCACCGTGGCGGCCGCGTAGGCGCCGAGCGTGAGGCCGGCGGCCTCGGCGCCGCGCGTCATCGCGGCGATCATGGCGAGATCGCCGACCCGCAGGATGGTCTCGGCCGCCACGCCTTCGTCCTCGAACTGGTTGAGCAGGTCGCCGAGCAGCATCGTCATGTCCCTCTTCAATGGCGCATGTTCTTGTCGGCGAATCGGTGTCCACTTCGCCGGAACATACGCTAATGCACGTTGTGCGCTTCGGCGCCGGCGAGCTCGATGCCGGTGATCGCCGCGCGCGAGACGAGGCGTGCGATGTATTGTGCGGTCGCGGTGCGGCGGGTGCGCTCGGTCAGGTAGGCGGCGATGCGCTCGGCCACGATCTCGAACGGCAGCTCGCGGCCTTCGTGCCGGCGGTCGAGCCGGATGATGTGCAGTCCGTAGCGGGTCGCGACCGGCGCCTCGGTGAGCCCGCCGAGCGCGAGCTTCACCAGCGCCTGCTCGAACTCGGGCGTGGTCTGCCCGCTGGTGATCTGGCCGAGGTTGCCGTCCTGCTGGCCCGACGGGCAGGCCGAGTGCGCGCGGGCGAGCGCGGCGAAGCGCTCCGGGTGCGCTTTCAGCTCGGCCAGAATGGCCGCCGCGTCGCGCTGCGCCTGGGCGAATTTCGCGCGGTCGTTCGCCGGTGCGGCAAGCAGGATGTGCGAGGCTTCGAAGATGTCGGTCGAGCGGAAACGCCGGCGGTTCTGCTCGTAGTAGCGCCGACAGCTCGCTTCATCGGCCTCCGGCACCGTCACCTCGCGCTCGGCCAGCGCGCGGATCAGCGCCTCGTCGGCGGTCTCGCGGCGGCCCTGCGGGTCGGTCGCGGGCTCGGCGGTGAGCTCGAGCCGGCGCGCCTCCTGCAGCATGAGCTCGCGCAGCACCAGCGCGCGCGCCGCCGCCTGCCAGGCGATGATCGGCTTCGGCGCCGGATGGTTCTGCGCCTCGCGCGCGATCGCGGCGCGCGCCACGACCACGCCGTTGACGGACACGACGTTCGGCTTGGGCCAGGCGGCCGGCTGATGGGTCGGACAGCTCATCGCTCTCACTCCGCCGGAGACGCCTGGGGCTGACGCGCGGCCGGCCACTCCGCCGCGGCCGTCGCCGGGCGGGCGCGCGGAGCCACCCGGCCGCTGCTCGGCCGGTTGCTGCGCACGATCTGATAGCCGCGCCGACCGATGTACCAGACCGGCGCGCTCCACACGTGCACCAGCCGGGTGAAGGGGAAGAGGAGGAAGATCGTCATGCCGAGCACGAGGTGCAGCTTGAACAGAGGATGCACGTCGGCGATCAGCGCCGAGACGTTCGGCTTGAGCGTGAGCACGCCCTGCGCCCAGGCCATGAACTTCACCATCTCGTGGCCCTCGAGGTGCTGCAGCGACACCGTGATGGTGCACAGCCCGAGGATCAGCTGGACGTAGAGCAGGAGCAGGATCGCGATGTCGCCGAAGCTCGAGGTGTTGCGGATGCGCGAGTCGAACAGGCGGCGGTGGACCAGCAGCGTCATGCCGATGAAGCAGACGACGCCGGCGACGCCGCCCACCCCGATGGCGATCCACTGCTTGGCGCCATGCGAGATGCCGAGCGCCTCGAACACCCAGATCGGCGTCAGCAGACCGCCGACGTGGCCGAGGAAGATCACCAGGATGCCGACATGGAAGAGGTTCGAGCCCCAGAACAGCTGGCGCTTGCGCAACATCTGGCTCGAGCCGCTGCGCCAGGTGTACTGCTCGCGGTCGAAGCGCAGCAGGCTGCCGAGCAGGAAGACGGTGAGGCAGAGATACGGGTACCAGCCGAACACCGCGTGATTGGTGGCGTCTGCCATGGAAGTCTCCGTTATTTCGCGAGGTCTTCGGCCGGGCGGCGCGCGGCGCGCAGCCGCGCCACCAGCCCGTCCTTGCACGCATTGGCGCCAGGCCCGAACGTCACCGGCTCGTCCTCCCAGGCGGCGTCGAGCGCCTTGAGGTCGAGCGGATCGGGATCGGGCTCCTGCATCAGCACCGCGACGTCCTCCGGCCGCGGCTTGGCGGCGGCGAGGAGGCCAAGGGCCCGGAACACCGCCTCGTAGGGCGAGTTGCGCTTGCGCAGCCGCTCCGCCAGGGCGGCGAGGATGTGCGCCGGCTGGCCGAGCGTGGCGCAGGCCTCGTTCACCGGCAGGGTCGACAGGTACTCGAGAAACAGCGGCACGAAGTCGGGCAGCTCGCTCGCGCTGATGTCGAGGCCGCTCTGCTCGTACATCGCCTTGAGGTCGATCATCGCCTGGCCGCGGTCGCGGCTCTCGCCGTGCACGTGCTCGAACAGATGCAGCGACAGCGAGCGGGTGCGGTCGAACAGCAGCGTGTAGCGCTCCTGCAGGTCGTAGAGATCGCCGGCGGCGATGTCGTCGATCAGCCGCTGCAGGCCGGTGCGCCCATGACCGGTGACGAGCCCGTCGGCGTCGAGCGCCGCCGCGAGCTCAGCCGTCGCCTGCTGCAGCTCCGCGGTCGGGTAGCTGAGCAGTGCCGACAGCGCCTTGAAGGTCTTCGCCATCACGCGATCTCCATCGGGGTTTTGGCGCGCTTCGCCGTTTCCTTGGCGCCCGATTTCGGCGCGCCGAACAGGTTGGTCTCGCTGGTGCCGCCGGAGCAGCCGTTGCCGAAGGTGAAGCCGCACGAGCCGCGCAGGTCGTAGGCGTCCTCGCCGAGCTCGCGATGGGCGGTCGGGATGACGAAGCGGTCCTCGTAGTTGGCGATCGCCATCGTCTGGTACATGTCCTCGACCGCGAGCGCCGAGAGGCCGACCCGCTTGGCGATGGCCTCGTCGATCACGCCATCGACCGTTTTCGCCCGCATGTAGGCGCGCATCGCCAGCATGCGCTCGAGCGCGAGCGCGACCGGCTCCTCCTTGCCGGCAGTGAGCAGGTTGGCGAGGTACTTGAGCGGGATGCGCAGCGAGCGCACATCCGGCATCTCGCCGTCGTGGCCGATCTTGCCGGCCTGCGCGGCCGACTGGATCGGCGAGAGCGGCGGCACGTACCACACCATCGGCAGCGTGCGGTACTCGGGATGCAGCGGGAAGGCGACCTTCCACTCCATCGCCATTTTCCAGATCGGCGAGCGCCGCGCGCCTTCGAGCCACGCCTCCGGCACGCCGTCGCGGCGCGCCTGCTCGATCACTTGCGGATCGCGCGGATCGAGGAAGAGACGTAGCTGCGCCTCGTAGAGGTCCTGCTCGTTCGGCACGCTCGCCGCCTTCTCGATGCCGTCGGCGTCATAGAGCACGACGCCGAGATAGCGGATGCGGCCGACGCAGGTCTCCGAGCACACCGTCGGCTGGCCCGCCTCGATGCGCGGGAAGCAGAAGATGCACTTCTCGGATTTTCCGCTCGACCAGTTGTAATAGATCTTCTTGTATGGGCAGCCCGACACGCACATGCGCCAGCCGCGGCACTTGTCCTGGTCGATCAGGACGATGCCGTCCTCCTCGCGCTTGTAGATCGCGCCCGAGGGACACGCCGCGACGCAGGCCGGGTTGAGGCAGTGCTCGCACAGCCGCGGCAGGTACATCATGAAGGTGTTCTCGAACTGGCCGTAGATCTCCTTCTGCACGCCTTCGAAATTGTAGTCCTGCGAGCGCTTGGCGAACTCGCCGCCGAGGATCTCCTCCCAGTTCGGGCCCCACTGGATCTTCTCCATCCGCTCGCCGGTGATCAGCGAGCGCGGCCGCGCGGTCGGGAACGCCGGCAGCTCGGGCGCCTTCTGCAGGTGCTCGTAGTCGAAGGTGAACGGCTCGTAGTAGTCGTCGATCTCCGGCAGGTCGGGATTGGCGAAGATGTTCGCCAGCACGCGCCACTTGCCGCCGATCTTCGGCTCGATCTTGCCGTTGCGCTTGCGCTTCCAGCCGCCGTTCCAGCGGTCCTGGTTCTCCCAGTCCTTGGGATAGCCGATGCCCGGCTTGGTCTCGACGTTGTTGAACCAGGCGTATTCCATGCCCTCGCGGCTGGTCCACACGTTCTTGCAGGTCACCGAGCAGGTGTGACACCCGATGCACTTGTCGAGGTTCAGCACCATCGCGATTTGCGCGCGGATCTTCATTCTGCGGCCTCCAAGGTCTTCTTGGCCTGAGTGACGGCGGCCGGAAGCGCGCCGGGCTGGTCTGCGGACGGCTGATCGAGCCAGTCGATGTTCGCCATCTTGCGGATGATGACGAACTCGTCGCGGTTGGTGCCGATCGTGCCGTAGTAGTTGAACCCGTAGGATTGCTGGGCGTAGCCGCCGATCATGTGGGTGGGCTTGAGCACCGTGCGGGTCACCGAGTTGTGGATGCCGCCGCGCTGGCCGGTCACCTCCGAGCCGGGCACGTTCACGATCTTCTCCTGCGCGTGGTACATCAGGCACATGCCCTGCTTGACCCGCTGGGAGACCACCGCGCGCGCCGTGAGCGCGCCGTTCGAGTTGTAGGCCTCGATCCAGTCGTTATCGACGATGCCGGCCGCCTTGGCGTCGACCTCGCTGATCCACACGATCGGCCCGCCGCGCGACAGGGTGAGCATCAGCAGGTTGTCGGTGTAGGTCGAGTGGATGCCCCACTTCTGGTGCGGCGTGATGAAGTTGAGCACCACGTGCTTGTTGCCGTTCGGCTT
>Ga0335080_10004494_pt1 | contig 14205 bp, 13 predicted proteins | sample Lox_Sample_34_FD_206720 | JGI IMG/M metagenome (GOLD analysis project Ga0335080, IMG submission 206720) | Soil microbial communities from Loxahatchee National Wildlife Refuge, Florida, United States - Lox_Sample_3.4 | ecosystem: Environmental > Terrestrial > Soil > Wetlands | place: USA... | reverse complement strand
CTCAGGAGCGTCTCCTTGTCGAGCGGGCACGCCCCGCGCAGGCGCTCGAGCACGATCTGGTTCTTCTCGAGCAGGTCGGCGTACTGGTCGGCCCGCCTCGGCATCTCCTTGATGAATGCGCGGACCTTGGCCTCGAACCCCGGCGGGATGTCCTCGAACACGCCCCCGACCTGAAAGTAGCGCGTATGCATCCGCTGGCCCGAGGACATCTCGAACAGGTCCAACGACTTTTCGCGCTCACGGAAGCAGTACCAGAACATCGAGATCGCCCCGAGGTCGAGCGCGCTCGTGCCCAGCCACAGCAGATGCGACGAGATCCGGTTGAGCTCGAGGTGGATCACCCGCAGGTACTGCGCGCGCGGGGGCACCTCGATCTCGAGCAGCGTCTCGACGGCGCCGCAGAACGCCAACGCGTTGAAGTAGTAGCTGAGGTAGTCCATCCGCTCGACGACCGGGATCACCTTCCAGTACGCCTTGTCCTCTGCGGTCTTCTCGATCCCGGTGTGGACGTAGCCGATGATCGGCTTGATGTCGCGGACGACCTCGCCCTCGAGCGTCGCGATCAGCCGGAGCACGCCGTGGGTCGCGGGGTGGTGGGGCCCGATGTTGAGCGTCAGCAGCTCGTGGGTCTCGCCGGTCCCCGCCGGCGAACTGGACAGCGTGATCGATTCCTCACGCTCGCGGTAGGACTCTGGGCTGAGCGTGGTCCGGCCTTCCCCTGCACCTGAGCCGGTGACGCTCATACGTACTTTCCGTAGTTCTGTTCTTCGTTGTAGGTGAACAGGATCGGCTCTCCGCCGACCGGGAAATCGCGGCGCTGCGGGTGGCCCTCGTAGTCCTCGGGCATCAGGATCCGGCGCAGGTCGGGATGGCCCTCGAACACCACGCCGAACATGTCGTACACCTCCCGCTCGGGGTAGTCGGCGCCCGGGAACAAGTCGACCACCGAGTCGATCCGCGGATCCTCGGTCGAGACCCTGGCCTTGACCGAGATCCGCTCCACGCGCCGGCGGTCGAGCATCTCATAGAGCACGCCAAGGCGCGGCTCGTGCGGGTAGTAGTCGACGCCGTGCAGGCTCGCGATCATCGTGTAGCCCTTGTCGCGGAGATGCTCGAGCACGGCCTTTATCCGGATCGGGTTGACCACGAGCACGGCCCGGCCGCGGTGGAACTCGGTGTCGACAATCGAATCGCTGTGCGCGTCGCGGAGCTCCTGGGCCGTCAGCTCCAGCTCCGTGGCGTCAGGCACCGGCGGTGTCCCCGGGCTTGAACACGCTGATGTCGGCGCTGCCGAGCGGGCTCCCGTCCGGAAGCAGCTCCTCGGTGCCGGTCGCGGCGTAGCGGTCGCGCCATCCGTCGCGCTCGTTGCCCTGGATCTTGTCGCGGAGCCTGAGGATCCCGTGCATCAGCGCCTCGGGGCGAGGCGGGCAACCCGGCACGTGGACCTCGATCGGCATGAACTTGTCCGACGGCACGATCGCGTAGTTGTTGAACACGCCCATCGACGAGCAGCACGCCCCCATCGAGATCGCCCATTTGGGCTCGAGCATCTGGTCCCACAGCCGCCGGATCACCGGCGCCATCTTGATCGAGACGCGGCCCGACAGGATGATCAGGTCGGCCTGCCGCGGCGAGGCCCTGAGCGCCTCGAATCCGAACCGCGCGATGTCCATCCGGGCCGCGACGATCGCCATCATCTCGATCGCGCAGCAGGCGAGCCCGAACGTGAGCGGGTAGATCGAGTTCCCCTGGGCCCAGGCGACGGCCTTGTCGACGGTGGTCGTGAGCACGCGCTCCTCGACGTAGCGCTGAAGCTCCTCGTCGTCCATCCCGCGCAGCATGTCCCGCGCCTTGAGCTGGCGGACGCGAAAATCGTCCAGCGGCTCGCGCCTTATCTCCATGCGAGCGCTCCCCGCCGCCATACGTACACGAACGCGATCATCAGCAGCGCCACGAACACGACGGTCTCGACCATCGCGAACGTCCCGAACGCGCGCAGCTGCACCGCGATCGGGAACAGGAAGATGACCTCGATGTCGAACAGGATGAACAGCATCGCCACGAGATAGAAGCTGATTCCGAAACGGAAGCCGCGCTGGACCTCGGAGGGGAGCCCGCACTCGTACGGCTCCACCTTCGAGCGATTCGGGACTCGCCTCGAGACCAGGAGGTTCAGCGTGCCGAACAGCAGCCCGACCGCCGATCCCAAGATCAGAAACACGATCGCAGGCAGATAATCGCGAAGCACGGCTGCCCGTTATATCACCGCTGGTGGGTACCTTGTAACACTGTGTTACTTAGTGATGATTGCGGCTAACTGATTGGTAACAATGAAGCAGGTCCACCTCGTCGTCGGCGTCATCACGATCGTGCTCTCCGCGGCCGCGGCCGTGTGGGGCGGGTGGTGCTGGTGGCGCGTGCAGGGCAGCGTCTGGTTCTGGCGCGTTCTGCGCGCCTCCCAAGCGGCGGTCGTCGTCCAGGCCGCGCTTGGCGGCGTGCTCGTGCTGATGGGCCACAAGCCCCCGGGCCTGCACGTCCTGTACGGCGTGCTGCCGCTGTTCGTGTCGTTCGTCGCCGAGCAGATGCGGGTCTCGACCGCGCAGATGGTGCTCGACAAGGGCGGCTTCGAGTCCGCCCAGGAGGTCGGCGCGCTGCCCCGGGCCGAGCAGCAGGCCATCGTGGCCTCGATCATGCGGCGCGAGATCGGGGTGATGACGCTGGCGGCGCTGGTCAACACGGTGTTGCTGGCGCGGGCGGCGATGACGCACTAGGAGGCGATTCTGGGCCGCCTGCGGCGGCGTCCGTGGGATGTGGCGCGGCAGGCCCCGTCTGCGAGGCATGGATGCCGAGCGGGGCCGTCGCCGCGACCGCCATTCCGCCCGGCATCCATGCCGGGCGGGCCTGGTCGCGACCACCCGGCGGGGCACGGATGCCCGGCCCCCCGGCCCCACGGATGCGGAGCGCGCGGAATCCGGCGCATTCGCGTACGTGGGACGACTGCCCTTGGCCGGATTCCGTGCGGAATCCGGCGCATTCGCGTACGTGGGACGGCTGCCCTTGGCCGGATTCCGTGCGGAATCCGGCGGGTTCGCGTACGTGGGACGGCTGCCCCTTGGCCGGATTCCGTGCGAGGCCCCTGAATCAACGTTCGGCGACGAGCCCGACGTCGTGGTACCGCCCGGCGTACCACAGCAGCGGGTCGCCCTCGCCGAGGCCGAGCGCCACCACCTCGCCGATCGCGATCGTGTGGTCCCCGCCGGCGATCAGCTCGCGCAGCGTGCACACCACCCACGACAGGGCGCCCTCGATGATCGGGACGCCGTTCTGGTAGCGGTGCGGCACCCCCTCGAGCTTCTCGGACTCGGGCAGCTTCGAGGCGAACACCTCGGCCACCTCCTCCTGGTGAGCGCCGAGCACGTTGACGCCGAAACGGCCGGCCTCGCGGACGATCGGCAGCGTGCGCGCGTTGTTCTCGAAGCACACGAGCGCCAGCAGCGGGTCCAGCGACAGCGAGCACAGTGCGTTGGCGGTCATGCCGCCGGAGGCTGTCGAGGTGGTGCTGGTGACGACCGCCACGCCGGTGGCGAACCGTCCGAAGACCTCGCGGAACAGCTCCGGGCCGGGCTCGACGGTCATCGCCGCTCGTTATAGCGCGCGGTCGCGGGTCGGCGGGCTGCCCGGGCGGTCGGTCGCGTGACCCGGCGCCGGCCCCTTGGTTGCCGCCGTGGGGACGATCGCGTCTTGGGGGTTGGGCCTAAGCGAACGTCTGCCGGCCGGCGCCGGGATTGCCGAGGGGTTCGGCGCGAGGGCCGCGGCTCCTGCCAGACTCGGCTTGCACCTCATGGGGCAGCCGACCGGAGCCGGTCGCGCGCTGAGCGGCGACGGAGGGGTCCCGCCAGGCGGTCCTTCCGTATGATCCTGCCCCGAATGAGCCGACCCGCCAAGGTCCTCCTATTGGGCGCGCTGCTCGCGTCGGCGGCCCTGTCGAGCGCCTGCGGGACGCAGAAGATCTCCGTCCCGAAATCGGAGCCCGTGCTCCACGAGGGCGCCACGCTGTTCAACCAGCGCTGCTCGGGATGCCACACGCTCTCGTACGCCGCCGCGCGCGGGTCCGCCGAGAACGTGCGGACGGCCCAGTTCAACAACGGTCCGGACTTCGACATCCGCTGCGAGCGGCCGGTGGCGCGCGTCCTGTATGCGATCCAGAACGGCGGTTTCTCGGGGGCGATCATGCCCCAGAACATCGTCGTGGGCGCCCAGGCGCTGGCGGTCGCGCAGTTCGTGGCCACCTACTCCGGTCGGTCGGCGCCCAAGATCCCCGGGGTCGTGCCGTGCGAGCAGGTCGCGATCGGGTCGGTGTCGGCTGCGCTCGCGGGGTCGTCCGCGCCCACCGGGTCACCCGGCACCGTCACCGGGAACAGCACGGCGACCACCCCATCGTCCCCGTAGGGGAGCGCGTGCTCGACATCCAGCTGATCCGCCGCGATCCGGACGCCGTCCGCGCGGCGCTCACCCGGCGCGGCGAGGCGGCCGCCGCGGCCGTGGACCGCGTGCTCGAGCTCGATCAGCGCTGGCGCGCGATCCGGGCCGAGCTCGACGAGCTCCGCGCGGAGCAGAACCGGGCCAGCAAGGGCCGCAAGGGCCCGCCGACCCCCGAGCAGCGCGAGCAGCTCGCCGCCCTGTCGGCTCGGGGCCGGGCGCTCAGCGACGAGGAAGCGGCCGTGCAGGCCGAGCGCGAGCGCGAGCTCGCCTCGCTTCCGAACCTGCCGGCGGACGACGCTCCCGACGAGGACACGGTCCTGTACGAGGTCGGGGAGGCCGGCGCCGGCGGCAGGGACCATCTCGAGCTCGCCGGCGAGCGGATCGACATGGAACGAGGGGCCCGGCTGTCCGGCTCGCGGTTCGCCTATCTGCGCGGGGACCTCGTGATGCTCGAGTTCGCCCTGGTCCGCTACGCGCTCGAGAAGCTCCGCGGCGAGGGCTTCGAGCCGGTCGTCCCGCCGGTGCTCGTGCGTGAGCGCGCCCTGTACGGGACCGGGTTCCTGCCCGATACCGAACAGCAGATCTACCGGCTGCCCGACGACGATCTCTACCTCGTTGGCACCTCGGAGGTCGCGTTGGCTTCGCTGCACGACGACGAGATCCTCGCCGAGGCGGATCTGCCGCTGCGCTACGCCGGCTTCTCGACCTGCTTCCGGCGCGAGGCCGGCGCCGCCGGCAAGGACACGCGCGGGATCTTCCGCGTGCACCAGTTCGACAAGGTCGAGATGTTCTCCTTCGTGCCGCCGGCGGACGCGGCCGCCGAGCACGACCGCCTGCTGGCGATCGAGGAGTCGATCCTGTCCGAGCTCGAGATCCCGTATCGCGTGGTGGCGATCGCGGTCAACGATCTCGGTGCGTCGGCGGCAAAGAAGTACGACTGTGAGGCGTGGCTGCCGGGCCAGGGGCGCTACCGCGAGCTCACGTCGACCTCGAACACGACCGACTACCAGGCCCGCCGGCTCGGCATCCGGTTCCGCCCCGCCGCCGGCGGCCGGCCCGAGCACGCGGCCACGCTCAACGGCACCGCGGTCGCGGTCGGGCGGACGATCATCGCGCTGCTCGAGAACGGACAGCTCGAGGACGGCTCGGTGCGCCTGCCGGCGCCGGTGGTGGCGTTCGGGGCGCCGGACATGCTGCCGCCGGCGGGCTGAGGCGGCCGGCGTCGCTGCGTGTGGTCGACCCGCTCGGCCGCTTGGCGAGTGCGGCGCTAGCTGACGACGCGCAGCGAGCGCGCCTGCTGATGCTCGAGGACGACGAGCGCGGCGCGCGGCGGTCCGCACGATGCCACCCGCGCCCGCAGGCGGACGCCGAACGTGTTCCAGGGGCGGACGAACGCGCTCATGGGCTCGTCGGCGCCGGCGGCGGCCTCGACCAGGGCGGCGGCGAACCGAGCCGGGCGGCCGGCCTCCGCGTCGGCGGGAACGAGGAGCTGCATCACCGCTCGGTTCACTGCGCTGTCCTCGGTGACGCCGAGCAGCGTCTCGGCGCGCCACGACATCGCCTGCACGAGCAGCGAACTGTCGATCACCAGGAACGCGTCACGGTGGCTCGGAGCGATGTCCGCCCGCGTCTCGAGCATGACCCCGAGACCGCAAGAACGGCACACCCGCGCCATCGGGGCGGGCGGCTGATCGTCTTGCGCGGGCGCCGCGCAGTGGCCGCAGAACCACGTGAACTCGACCGGCGGCGCTACCGCTGGCTGTACGAGCCTCAACGCTGGACGAGAATCGGTGTGTGTCCCCATTGCCCCTCAACGGATGCTAACTCCGATCGTGGCCGAACGGAAGCGGCCGCGAAACATTTGTGCAACTTGTAAGGCCGGTCGACCCTTTTTCGGCCGACTGTGAAGTTTCCGCCCGTGCGTGGACGAATAGCCCGCGCCCCGAGCGGCTCGCGCGCGACCGATCCCGCCGATGCTGTGCTTGCAAACTGCGGCACGTCGCTCTCCTCGTCCCTGTGCTCTTTCGAGCGATACCCATAGATGGGCAATTTCTCTCCTTGCATACCGGTTCGCCCCCCACATCGGGGGTTCTGAGTCTCGAGCTCGCTGACGTCTGCCGACCGGCAAGCGACGCTGCCCCCTGATCACTGAGTACGAGTGTATTAACCCCAACGGCCGTCCTTCGATGCGGCGGCTCGAGCGGGCGCCGATGCGGGAGTTCGAGCCGCCGGACGGACAGCCAGCGAGCGGAGAGGGGGGGATTCGAACCCCCGAACGAGGTCAACCCCCGTTACGCGATTTCCAGTCGCGCCCGTTCAACCGCTCCGGCACCTCTCCGTAGCTTCGGCGCACGTCCCATCGGGTGACCTGCGCCGCGACCGTGGCGTCCGGGCCACTGTATCGCGCGCGAGTCACCCGGGTGAGGACATGCCCTTCGCAGCCTCCTCGAGCGACGCCGGCAGCCACGCGGGCGCGGCGCCCGCCGCCGCTCAGATTTGCCAGACCCCGTCCCGGAGCAACGGCACCTCTGCGCGATCGGGCGCGATGCCGGTGACCGCCACGTCGGCCGCGCCGATCATGAAGTCGATGTGGAGCTCGCTGCGGTTGATCCGCTCTCGATCCTTCTCGTCCAGAACGGTGAAGTCGAGACCCTCGCCGAGCGCGATGTGACTCGCCGCGTTTTCGTCGAGCAAGGTGTCGAAGAACACGGTGTCCAGGTTGCCGATCCGGCTCTCGCGGTCGACCAGCGCGACCTCGCCGAGCCGCGCCGCGCCCTCATCCCGCTTGGACAGGGCACGCAGCGTGTCGGCGTTCTGATCGGCTTCGATCTCGACCGCGGTGCCGCTCTCGAACCGCACCCGCAGGCCGGTGATCATCACCCCGGAGACGAACAGCGGCTTGGTCGAACGGACGTGGCCGTCGACGCGTGCGGGATCCGGCGTCGTGAACACCTCCTCGGTGGGAAGGTTGGGCGCGTGCACGACCCCGTCGACGGTCGTGATCCGCGCGCAAAGCCAGCGGGAGGACGGCAGCAGGCCGACGGTCAGATCGGTCCCCGGCCCCTCGAAGTGCAGCGCCTCGAGGCGCAGTTCGTCGAGCCGGGTCGCGACCGCCGTCAACCGGGCCATACGCTCCTCCCAGGCGGCCACCGGGTCGGCCTCGTCAAGCCGGCAGACGTGAGCGATGTCGTGCCATAGGCGGTCGAGCGCCTCGGCGGTCGGAAGCCCAGGGTGAACCAGGTTGGCCCAGGCGTCGGTCGGGCACGGCGCGGCCGTCCAATTCGAGGTCCGCTGGTTGACGATCTCGATCGACTCCCGGAGCGCGGGCAGCAGATCCCTGCCCAGCAGGGACGGATCGATCCCGTCCATGATGTGGGGCTCGACCGGGCCCGTGAGCGCGATCGACGCCGCGCGGCGCTCGGCGAGGGCGCGGATCCGCTCCCCGTACCACGGAGGGACGAACCCGAGCGTGTCCGGTGCGGCGTACAGCGCACGGGCGCGCTTGAGATGGATGTCGAACACGGACAGGTCGACGAACAGGGCGCCGGCCTTGTACGCCGCCTCCGCGACGGCGCGCGCTAGCGGCTCCTTGCCCGGCGCGGAGCTCAGGGCCACGATCTGACCGGGTTGGACGTTCGCGCCGAAGCGGACGATCAGGTCGGCGAGCGCGTTGGTGCTGTCGGTGGCGTCGGCACCCATCGATTATGGGGAGGATGCCACCGCTCCGCCGTGCACGCATCGACAATCATCCGCGCCCGCACCGGCATGCGGATCGGTGCGTGGGGAGCGTACAGTCGGCCCGGTGACGACCGGGCTGCGCAACCTCGACGAGCGGCGCGCCGCCGTGCTCGAGTTGCTGTGCGAGACGATCGTGCCGGGATCGTCTCGCGTCGGTCCGATCGTGTACATCGACGCGATCATGTCGCAGATGCCCGCGCCGCAGCGCAAGGCGATCAACCAGTCGATCGATGCGCTTGCACCGGACGCCCCCGGCGGGGCTGAGGCGCTCAAGCCCCTCGCGCTCACGCCGGCCTTCCAGCTGATCCGCGCGCTCGCCGTCGAGGCGTTCTACAGCGACTTCGTCGCGCCGGGAGCGAGCGGTCCGAGCGCGTACGAGGAGATCGACTTCCACTCGCCGCTTGCGATGCGCATCAAGAAGGACTGGTCCTACCTGGGCGTGGCCGGATGAGCGAGCGCTTCGAGGTCGTGATCGCCGGCTCGGGTGCCGGCGGCGGCGTCGTCGCCGGCGAGCTCGCCGAGCGCGGCCGCTCGGTACTGCTGCTCGAGGCCGGCGGGCACTACGTCGCCGCGGATTTCATGCGCTGGGAGAGCCGGGCAGGCCACGACTACTGGTGGCCGCCGGGGTTCGCGTTCCCGACCGGCGATCCCGGACTCGGCCCGGTCGTGCTGATCAGCGGCCGGTGCGTCGGGGGCAGCACGACGATCAACACGAAGGTGGCGCTTCGGGCGACCCAATGGGAGCTCGACAAATGGCACGCGGCCACCGGGCTGTGCAACGAGCGGGGCGAGCCGATCTCGTGCTCCGACCTCGACCCCTACTACGACCGCGTCGAGGCTTACCTGGGCGTGCGGGACCGCTCGACCGACTGGGACCTCAAACGGTGCGTGCAGACCGCCAAGCGGGGGTTCGAGGCGGTCGGCGCGACGCTCGAGCCGGTTCGGGCGTACGTCGACGAAAACTGCGAGCAGTGCGGCTCGTGCCTGCAGGGCTGTCCGACGAACGCCGGCAAGTCGACCATGAACACCTACATTCAGCGCAGCGTGCTCTCGGGCGCGCTGACGCTGCGGCCGAACTCGTTCGTCCAGCGCGTGCTGATCGAGGACCGCGGCCAAGGCCCCGAGGCGACTGGCGTGCAGTACACGGACCCCGAAGGCCAGGCCCACCGCGTGGAGGCGGATGTGGTCGTGGTGGCGGCCGGCTCGCTGCGCACGCCTCAGGTCCTGCTGCGCTCCGAGGTCCCGAACCCAAACATCGGCAGGCACCTCGGCCTGCACCCGGCGCAGTTTGTGTTCGGCCTGTTCGACGAGCCGCAGGACGCCCACATGGTGGCCCCGATCACCGGGCACTGCTACGACTTCGCCGCCGACGAGGACGGCGGCTTCGCGGTCGAGGCCGCAACCGTGCAGGACCCGATCGGGTTCACGGTCGGCCTGTGTGACGAGAACGGGCCGATGTGGGGCCAGTCGCTCGTCGACGCCGCCAAGAAGTACCGCCGCTGGATCGGGCTGCTGAACATGTCCAACGACGACAACAACGCCAGCGTCACGCTCGACGAGGACGGCAACGAGTTGTTCCTCTCGGACTTCCGGCCGCACGAGCTCGAGCGGATCGATCATGCGCGCGAGTTCTCGAAGCGCGTGCTCGAGGCGGCCGGCGCAACCCAGATCCTGTGGTCCGGTCTGGCCACCACCCACATGCAGGGGACCTGCCGGATGGGCGCCGACGCGGCGACCTCGGTGGTCGACGCCCATGGCCAGTCGCACGAGGTCAAGCGCCTGTACGTCGGGGACAGCTCCCTCCATCCGCGGACGCTGTCGGTCAACCCGTCGCTGACGATCATGGCGCTCGCCTCGCGGCTCGCCGACTACCTGGACTCGGGGGCGGGTGGCCAGCTCACCGTCGGCCGCGGGCAGCTCGTTGCGTGACCGGCGATCGATCCGCGAAGGCCGGGCCACGCGCCACGCCGAGGGTCTGTTCGCTGCGCCCCGGAGGGTCGACGCGCGCGCGGACCTGCTCAGGGCACTGGCTCGAGATCTGCCAGCTCCAGCGCGAGGACATCGAGTTCTTCGGCGCGTTCGTCGCCGATAGCGCGTAGCGCCCCCGCTTGCAGGGCTTCCGCGCGGTGGTCATCCTTGCGTGCGGGACGTAATCCGCCGAGGAGGAGAGCATGAGCGAGCCGAGGCTCAATGGGCTGATGATGGACGACTTCCCGCTGTCGCTCACGACGGTGGCGGAGCGCGTCGAGGTGTTCAGCGCCGATCGCAAGGTCGTCTCGAGAAGACCCGATGGCTCGATCCACCGCACCACGATCGGACACTGCGCTGTTCGCGCCCGTCGGCTCGCCTCGGCGCTGGCCGAGCTGGGAATCGGAGACGGCGACCGCGTCGGGACGCTGCTGTGGAATCAGCCCGAGCACCTCGAGCTGTACTTCGGCGTGCCGGCGATGGGGGCCGTCATCCACACCCTGAACCCGCGCCTGCACCCCGACGAGCTCGGGTTCATCGCCAGCGACGCCGGCGACCGCGCGCTCGTCGTCGATGAGTCGCTGCTGCCGGCGTTCGAGGCGTTCAGCTCTGCGCACGAGTTCGGGCACCTGATTGTCGTCTCGCAGGGTGGCGACGTTCCGGGCGGCGCGATCGAATACGAGTCCCTGATCGACGGAGCGGAGCCGATGACGTGGCCGGAGCCGCACGAGCGCCGCGCGGCCGCCATCTGCTACACGTCGGGCACCACCGGCCGCCCCAAGGGCGTCCTCTACTCGCACCGGGCGCTCGTCCTGCACTCGATGGCCGCCGCCCTGCCAGACGCGATGGACATCTCGATGCGCGACACCGTGCTGCCGGTCGTTCCCATGTTCCACGCCAACGCCTGGGGCATTCCCTACGCGGTTTCGATGGTGGGCGCCTCGCTGGTCCTCCCCGGACCGCGACTCGACGCCGAAAGCGTGCTGGACCTCCTCGCGGACGAGCACGTGACGTTCACCGCGGGCGTGCCGACGGTGTGGATGGCGATGCTGAAGGCGATCGAGGCCGAGCCCGAGCGCTGGGATCTGAGCTCGCTGAGCCGCCTCCTCGTTGGCGGCTCGGCCGTTCCCAGGAGCATGATCGAGGGCTACCAGCGGCACGGTCTGCTCATCGTGCAGGGCTGGGGCATGACCGAGACCTCGCCGCTCGCCAGCACCGCGATCGTGCCTCCCGAGCTCGACGATGCCTCCGACGACGAGCAGTTCGAGTACCGCGCCCGTCAGGGCGTGCCCGCCGCGTTCGTCGAGATCCGCGCGCGGGGGGACAACGGCGAGCTGATCCCGTGGGACGACGACGCGATGGGGGAGCTCGAAGTACGCGGGCCGTGGGTCGCGGCGAGCTACTTCCGGGGAAGCGGCGCCGAGAAGTTCACGCACGACGGATGGTTCCAGACGGGGGATGTGGTCCGCATCAACCGCCACGGTTGCATCCGCATCACCGATCGCACCAAGGATCTGGTGAAGTCGGGCGGTGAATGGATCTCGTCCGTCGACATGGAGAATTTGCTGATGGGGCATTCGGCGATCGCCGAGGCCGCGGTCATCGCCATTCCCGATGATCAGTGGGGCGAGCGGCCAATGGCAATCGTGGTACTCCGCGACGGCGCCGAGGCGACGGCCGATGATCTGCGCGAGCACCTCTCCACGGGATTTGCGAAATGGCAGCTCCCCGAGCGCATCGAGTTCATCGACGAGATTCCGCGGACTGCGACCGGCAAGTTCAAGAAGACCGCGCTGCGTGAACAGTTCGTGAAGACACCGGTGTGACGGACGAGTGATTGGTACTCGTGAGAAAACCGATATTGGTCCTGTCCGGAAATAGCCGAAAGACGTTACGGCTGCTATACACCGGGTGGTGTCGGCAGAGGAAACCGAAGTCGCCGCTTCGGTGGGCACCGCCGTCGGCGGGGTCGTCGTAGAAGCGCGCGAGCTGGAACGCCAGTACGGCGAGGGTGAGACGGCCGTGCACGCGTTGCGGGGCGTCTCGCTCGAGGTCGAGCGCGGCCATCTTGTCGCGGTGATGGGCCCGTCCGGGTCGGGCAAGTCGACGCTGATGCACCTCCTTGCGGGGCTCGACAAGCCGACCAGCGGAACCGTGACGATCGCGGGCACCGAGATCACCGGCCTCGACGACGCCCAGATGACCCGCCTGCGCCGGAAGCACATCGGGTTCGTGTTCCAGTTCTTCAACCTGCTGCCGATGCTGAGCGCCGAGGAGAACGTCCTGCTGCCGCTGTCGATCGCGAGCGAGAAGCCGGACCAGGCGTGGCTCGATCAGCTCCTGGCGAAGACCGGGCTGTCCGATCGGCGCAGTCACCGGCCCTCGGAGCTGTCGGGCGGTCAGCAGCAGCGGGTGGCGATCGCCCGCGCGCTGGTGACCAAGCCGACGATCCTGTTCGCCGACGAGCCGACCGGCAACCTCGATTCGAAGACGGGCGGCGAGATCCTCGATCTGCTGCGCGACTCCGCGCGCGACTACAACCAGACGATCGTCATGGTTACCCACGAGGCCCGCGCGGCCTCGATCGCGGATCGCATTCTCTTCCTCGCGGATGGACTGATCGTGAAGGAGCTCACCGACACGGATGCGGGCCAGGTGCTCGAAGTGATGAGCACGCTGCAGTCGTGACCAGGGTCGCGCTCCGGGGCCTGCTCGGACGCAAGCTGCGGGCGGCCCTGACCGCGTTCGCGATCGTGCTCGGGGTGGCGATGGTGAGCGGGACGTTCGTGTTGACCGACACGATCAAGGCGGCGTTTTCGACGGTGTTCACCACCGTCTACCAGAACACCGATGCGGTGATCACCGGCAAGAGCGCGATCTCATCGGGCAACAACGGCAACGCACCGACCACGCCCTCGCTGCCGGCGTCGCTGCTGACCCAGGTGCGGGCGCTGCCGTCGGTCGGTCTGGCGTCGGGCGGCATCTCCGACAGCGCCCAGCTGGTCGGCCGGAACGGGAAGGTGATCTCGAGCGGTGGCGCGCCCGGCCTGGCGTTCAGCTACTCGCCCGCCGGCCAGCACTTCAATCCGCTCACGTTGACCAGCGGCCACTTCCCGACGGGCCCGGAACAGGTTGACATCGACGCCTCGACCGCCAGCAAGCACAACTACAAGGTCGGCGACGAGATCGGGGTCGTCGCGCGGGGGCCGGTCGAGCGTTTCCTGATCGTTGGGACGGTCCAGATCGGCGGCGTCTCTTCGCTCGGAGGCGCCACGATCGCGGTGTTCACGCTGCCCAAGGCGCAGCAGCTGTTCAACAAAGTGGGGAAGTACGACACGATCAGCGTCGCCGCCAAGCACGGCTACACATCGCAGCAGGTCGTGAACCAGATCAGGCCGCTGCTCGGGCCGAGCGCTCAGGTGAGAACGGGTCAGGCGCAGGCCCAGCAGGCGACCAAGGACACGAGCGGCTTCCTCAACATCTTCCAGGACTTCCTGCTCGCGTTCGGCGGCATCGCCCTGTTCGTCGGCAGCTTCGTGATCGCCAACACGCTGTCGATCACGATCGCGCAGCGCACGCGGGAGCTGGCAACGCTCCGCACGCTCGGAGCGACGCGCCGCCAGGTCCTGCGGTCGGTCTTGGTGGAGGCGTTCGTGATCGGGACGGTCGCCTCGATCATCGGGCTGTTGCTCGGCCTGCTGCTGGCCAAGGCGCTCAACTCGCTGCTGGTCTCGTTCGGGATCAATCTGCCGCAGGCCTCCACGGTGTTCAAGACCCGCACGATCGTGATCTCGCTCGCCGTCGGGATCATCATCACGATGATCGCGGCGGTGCGGCCGGCGCTCCGCGCGACGCGGGTTCCGCCGATCGCGGCGGCGCGCGAGGGCGCGTTGCTGCCCCCGTCGCGGTGGGCCAAGTACGGCACTCACGCGGCGGGCGGGACGATCATCGGGGCGGTTGCGTTGATGCTGATCGGCCTGCTCGCGAGCGGTCTGTCGACCGGGCTGCGGCTGCTCG
>Ga0335080_10004490_pt1 | contig 14210 bp, 15 predicted proteins | sample Lox_Sample_34_FD_206720 | JGI IMG/M metagenome (GOLD analysis project Ga0335080, IMG submission 206720) | Soil microbial communities from Loxahatchee National Wildlife Refuge, Florida, United States - Lox_Sample_3.4 | ecosystem: Environmental > Terrestrial > Soil > Wetlands | place: USA... | reverse complement strand
GGCGTCACCTATCGCGAAGCGCACCTCGCGCTCGAAATGATCGCTGATAGCAAGGCGATGATTTCCTTCGAGCTGGTCGAGATCAATCCTGTCATCGACTTGCACAATACGACCGCCACTCTCGGCGTCGAGCTGATCCTTTCCGGCCTCGGCAAGAAAATCCTGTAGCCTGCACCGCCCGCGCCGGCATCCTGCCGGCGAATTTGCCTTGCTTGTCATCCCGAGCGCAGTGGCCGCACGCACTCTCTCGTCCCGCCGCGACCGGGACGTGCGGCCACGCAGTCGAAGGATCTCTCTTCCATCGCGCGCCTGCCTCTCGCGACGTTCGCGTCCCGTTGTGATTGTCACCGGGAACCCCTACATCTTCCGCTCGCCGCCTGTTCCCACCGTCGCGCCTCGCGGTATATCATTCCCCCCGGACGCCGACCCATGCGCGCACGGCTCGCACCCGCGATTCTGCTCCTCGCCCTCCTCCCGTCCTTCGTCCTCACGGCGGCGCAGGACGCGCCGGCTCCCAAACCTCGCGCGCAAATGCTCGTCGCCACGCGCGACCTGCCCGATCCTCTCTTTCATGACTCCGTCGTGCTGATGCTTCCGGTGAAGGAGGGACCGCTGCTGGTGGGCCTGATCATCAACAAGCCTTCGAAAATCAAGATCCGCGACGTTTTTCCGGATTCTCCCGGGCTTCAGCAAAGCGACGCGGTGGCCTATTTCGGCGGCCCGGTCGACGCAGCCGTCGTTGCGCGCAGCGCCGTCTTTCGCTCGAAAACGCCTCCGAAAGGCGCGACTCTGGTATTCGCCGACGTCTACGTCACGTTCGATCCCGGAGAGATTCTTGCGCTGGCGGAAAATGCGCACCAGGCGTCCACGGTCCGCATCTTTCTCGGCCGCGCGCAATGGGCGCAGCAGCAATTCGACAACGAAGTGGCGCACGGTGCCTGGCACATCCTGCCCGCCACACCCGATTCCGTCTTCAGCTCGCTCCCCGAATTCCTCTGGCGCTCCCTGATCGACCGCGCCGAGCCCCGCCCCGTCGCCCAGTCCGCCCCGCCACGCCGCCCGCCCTCATCTGTCATCCCGAGCCGATCCGCGTTCTTCGCGGATTGAGTCGAGGGATCGGCTGTTGCATCGTAGGGGCACGATATATCGTGCCCGGCGCAGATTTGGCTGGATGTAGGCCATTCATCCCAGCGGCCAATCGAGCCTGGGGAATCACACGTGCCCGGTGCTCGACCTTGGCGCGATTTTGGCACTTGTCACAGGGTGTGGCCCCGGGGCCGTCACTCGTCTAGCTCACGTTCTCGTTCCTTGGGAAAGTTGCTTGCGGGTGCGCGATCAGTTTCGGCGACGCGCGGAGCTTGGGGTGATTTCGCCTGGCCTTGGCGGGGTCCCATTCGAGAGTCACGAGGTCATCTTACGCTGCCAGACCCGGCCGGGCTGTCTTCACGACAACGCTGCAAGCAACTCATTGCCAGCAGCATTGTTTGAATGGGCATCGCTGCCGTCAGCTTGCCTCGCAATTCTCGAACGCATGACATACAAATAAAGTTCGTCTTTGGGCGCATTTCAAAATGACTCCAAACAAACGGCTGCGCGTAGGCGTGATTTTCGGCGGGCGATCGGGCGAGCACGAAGTGTCGCTCGCTTCGGCCGCCTCCGTGATTCGCGCGCTCGATCCTGAAAAATACGAGGCCGTGCCCATCGGCATCACGAAGGACGGCCGCTGGCTTGTCGGCACCGGCGCGCAGAAGATGCTGCCCGAGGTCCTGAAATCCGGCGAGCGAGTCTGGCTGCCGCCCGATCCCACGTCCGCCACTCTCGTTCCGATGACGCCATCGGCCGAGCATCCCGCCGTCAGCGTCGATGTCGTGTTCCCAGTGCTCCACGGCACGTTCGGCGAAGACGGCACGGTGCAGGGACTGCTCGAACTCGCCGGCCTGCCCTACGTCGGCGCGGGCGTTCTCGCGTCCTCCGTCGGCATGGATAAGGACGTGCAGAAGCGCCTCTTCGCGGAGGCCGGCTTGCCGATCGTTCCGTTCATCGCCGTGCGCCGTTCGGAATGGGAGCGCGATCGCGTGAAAGTAATCCGCGAGATCAAAAAGAAATTCCGCTTTCCCGTGTTCGTCAAGCCCGCCACGCTCGGCTCGTCCGTCGGCATGACGCGCGTGAAGGCCGCGCATGAGCTGATCGGCGCCATCGACGCGGCCGCGGAGTTCGCGCTGAAGATCATGATCGAGCGCTGCGTGAACGCGCGCGAGATTGAAGTCTCCGTGCTCGGCAATGACGACGTGCGTGCGTCGATCCCCGGCGAGATTCTGCCGCATCGCGAATTCTACGACTACACGGCGAAATACCTGGAGCAGGGAACTCAGCTGCTGATTCCCGCGCCGCTCACGAAAAAGCAGGTCGCCACGTTTCAGGATTACGCCGTTCGCGCATTCCGCTCGATCGAAGGCACGGGAATGGCGCGCTGCGATTTCTTCCTCGAAAAGAAGACCGGAAAGATTTTCATCAACGAGGTGAATACGATTCCCGGCTTCACGTCGATCAGTATGTACCCGAAAATGTGGGAAGCCTCCGGACTGCCGTACCCGAAATTGATCGACCGTCTGATCGAACTCGCGTTCGAACTCCACCGCGAAAAGGCCCGCACGAAATATTCGATCGAACTTCCGCCCGGCGCCGCCGGCGCCCTCGAAGCGTAGCGAAAAGGCCCTGAAAATGGGCCGAAAACCACTGTCGCGCGAAATTCGTCGTCATTTTACGCCCTCGCAAATCTGTACCGTAAAGCGGCCTTAACTGGCACGTTTTGGCACCCAAACGACCCTTAACTGGCCCTTACGGAGCATGGAACCGGCCGCGGCGCGCCCGGGCGCCCGTCCGGTCTTCTTGTCCGCACCATGCGTGTACTTGACAGCCCCTGACCCTGTAATTAAACTAACCGGTTAGTTGAAGAATAGCCGCAGCTCCGCAGGAGGGTTCCGATGCGATATCGCCGGCTGGGAAAAAGCTCTCTCGTGGTCTCCGCGCTCGGACTCGGCTGCATGGGAATGTCGCAGTCGTACGGAACCCCGGACGACGCGGAGTCCGTCGCCACGCTGAATCATGCGCTCGACTGCGGCATCACGATGCTCGACACCGCGGACATGTACGGCGGCGGCACGAATGAAGAGCTGCTCGCTCCGATCCTGGCGAAGCGGCGCAACGAGATCATCCTCGCGACGAAATTCGGGAACATGCGCCAGCCGGACGGCCGCTTCCTCGGCGTGAATGGAAGACCCGAGTACGTGCAGCAGGCGTGCGAGGCCAGCCTGCAACGGCTGAAGATTTCGACAATCGATCTTTTCTATCTGCATCGCGTCGATACCGGCGTGCCGATCGAGGAGACCGTGGGCGCGATGGCGCGGCTGATCGAGCAGGGCAAGGTGCGCTACCTGGGACTTTCGGAAGCGGGCGCGAAGACGATTCGCCGCGCCCACGCGACGTATCCGATCGCGGCGCTGCAAAGCGAGTATTCGCTCTGGACGCGCGATCCGGAGGGCGAAATTCTCAACACCTGCCGCGAACTGGGAATCGGTTTCGTGCCGTACAGCCCGCTGGGCCGCGGGATTTTGACCGGGCAGGTGAAGAGCAACGAGTTTGGCGCGAAAGATTTTCGGCGGATTTCGCCGCGATTTCAGGGCGACAACTTCGGCAAGAACATGGAGCTTGTGAAGCGCGTGGAGGCGATCGCGGCGGAGAAGCAGTGCACGCCGGCGCAGCTCGCGCTGGCGTGGGTGCTGGCGCAGGGCGACGACATCGTCCCGATTCCGGGCACGAAGCGGCGCGCGTATCTCGACCAGAACCTCGGCGCGCTGGATGTGAAGCTGACGCCCGCCGACCTGCGGCGCATCGACGAAGCATTGCCGCGCGGCGCGGCCGTGGGTGCGCGGTATCCCGACGAATACATGAACCGCCTGGGAATCTGAAACAAACATGGCGCGCGGACGTAGAAAAGACGAGGACCCGGCCACGGCGCGGCGGATTCTGGCCGCGGCGGAGCGGCAGTTTGCCGCGCAGGGCCTCGAGGGGGCTCGCACCGAGGAAATCGCCATGGCGGCGCACGCGAACAAAGCGATGCTCTACTACTATTTCGGCAACAAGCGCCGCCTGCATCGCGCTGTGCTCGAAAATCTGCTGCGGCAGTTGCGCGTCGCCGTCTTCGCTCCGCCGCGAAAGAGCCTGTCCCCGCGCGAAAGATTTTTCGCCGGCGTCAGCGGCTACTTCGATTTTCTGGCGACGCACCCGAACTACCCGCGGCTGGTGCAGCGCCAGGCGATGGAAGCAGGCAGCGGCTTCGAGTGGATGGTGAAGGAATTCTTCCGGCCGCTGCATCAGGAGTTCGCGCGGACGATCCAGCAGGGAATTGCGAAGGGCGAGTTTCGCCAGCTCGATCCGGACCAGAGCGCTCTGATGACCATGCAGATGACGACATCCTATTTCGCCGCGGCGCCGATTCTGAGCCGCGTGATCGGCCAGGACCTGCTGGCTCCGGACGCGGTGGCGGCGCGGAAGCGCGCGCTGCTCGATTTCCTGCAGCACGCCATGGCCCGCGAAGGAGCGAAATCCCGATGAAGGCCAGTATGCGGTCGTTCGGCATCATCGGGCTGGTGTTCCTGATCGCGCTGGTCTTCTACATTTTCACGACGCCGCACGGAAAAGAAATTCCCCTGACAGGCATCGTGGACGGCAACGAAGTGATCGTGAGCCCGCAGATCATGGGCCGGATCGTGACGCTGAAAGTCGATGAAGGATCGGAAGTCAAGAAGGGCGACCTGATCGCGGAACTCGACCCGAAGGAGCTGCAGGCAAGCCTCGCCGCGGCCAACGCCAACGTGGCGAGCCTGCAGGCGCAGGTGAGCGAAGCGAATCACAATTATTCCCTGACGGATGATTCGACCGGCGCCTCTCTGAAGCAGGCCGAAGCCACTCTGACGGCGACGCGGGCGCAGCTCGACCAGGCGAAGGCGAACCTGTGGCGGGATCAGACCGACTACGACCGCGTTCAGAAACTTTTCGACAGCGGCGTCGAGTCGGCGCAGGACCGCGATCACGGGGAAGCCACGCTGAAGGCTTCGCAGGCGAACGTGAAGTCGCTGGAAGATTCCGTGAACGCCCAGGAGGCCGCGCTGGCCCTGGCGAAGGCGAACCGCAAGCAAGTGGACGTGCGCGGCAGCGAGATCGCGACCACGCTGGCGCAACTGGAGCAGGCGCGCGCCACGGCCGCGCAAATCGCGACGCAGCTCGGCTACACGGAAATCTATGCGCCGATCGACGGCATCGTTTCCGTGCGGGTGGCCAAGCAAGGCGAGGTGGTGGCGCAAGGCTCTCCCATCGTCGTGGTGGTCGACGTGGATCATTTGTGGGTGCGAGCCGACGTGGAAGAGAGCTACATCGACGCGGTGCAATTCGGGCAGACGCTGCATGTGAAGCTGCCGTCGGGAGACGTCCTGCAAGGGCAGGTTTTCTTCAAAGGCGTGGAAAACGACTTCGCCACGCAGCGAGACGTGAGCCGCACGAAGCGCGACATCAAGACCTTCGCGATCAAAGTGTCCGTGCCGAACGATGGCCGGCGGCTCTTCACCGGAATGACGGCGACGGTGCTCCTGCCGCCGCTGCAAAGAAAGAGCTGGTTCGCGAGCCTGTAGCCTCCATGCGCGGCCCAGCGAGCGACCTGTCATGAACGCGATTGAAGTCGATCATCTGACGAAGAAATTCGGCGACCTGACGGCGGTGAATGACGTGAGCTTCGCGGTATCGCAGCAGGAGATTTTCGGGCTGCTCGGTCCGAACGGCGCGGGGAAGACGACGCTGATCCGCATTCTGACGACGCTGACGCCGCCGACCGCGGGCACGGCTCGCGTGGGAGGGCACGACATTCGGACCGACGCCGACGGCGTGCGCCACACGCTGGGCGTGATTCCGCAAGCGTTCACGTCCGATCCCGAATTGACGGCCAAAGAAAACATGGCGATTCACGCCAAGCTCTATGGCGTGCCCGCCGACAAGCGGGATGCGCTGATCGACCAGTTGCTCGACAACGTGGAGCTGCTGAAGTTCCGCGACGCGCTGGTCCGCACATTTTCGGGCGGCATGCGGCGAAGGCTGGAGATTGCGCGCGGGCTCGTCCATTCGCCGAAGATCATGTTTCTCGACGAACCGACGACCGGCCTCGACCCCGTATCGCGCGCGCACGTGTGGGAGATGATCCGTTCGCTGCGGGACAAATCCGAGCTGACGATTTTGCTGACCACGCACTACATGGAGGAAGCGGACAAACTCTGCGACCGGATCGCCATCGTGGACCACGGCAAACTGGCCGCGCTGGATACGCCGGCCCGGTTGAAGGACAGCGTGCCGGGAACGGAAATCGTGGAGGCGGAGTTCGAAGGGGCTCCGGCCGACTGGGCCGAGCAGTTGCGCGGCGTCGCGCAAGCCACCGGAGTGACCGAACACGACAGCGTGGTTCATATCACGTCGCACGACGGACCGGCGACGGTCGCGGCGCTGATGGACTTGGCGCGCGCGCGCAAGGTGACCGTGAAGAGAGTCTCCGTGCAGGGCACCACGCTCGACGATGTGTTTCTGCACTACACGGGCACGGCGCTGCGCGACGCGCCGCAGAAGGCCACGTATCAGCCGAGTCCGTTTTCGAGGTAGAAAGCGGTGGCATCGGAGGAGTTGAGAGCATGAAGATGTACCGGATTGCGGCGCTCATCGAACGCGACATGCGGAAATTCTTCCGCAGTCCCGCGCTGATGCTGAGCTCGTTGATCTTTCCGCTCGTGCAGCTCGTGGTTCTCGGTTACGCGTTTGGAGGGAAGATCAGGGGCGCGACGCTTGCCGTGGTGGACGAGGACCATTCGGTCGAATCGCGGAGGATGGCGGAGATGTTCGACGGAATCGCCGCGGGCCCGCAAACTTTCCGCGTGGTCCAGTACGATTCTCTGTCCAAGGCGACGGACGATCTGAAGACGGGATTCGTCCGCGGAGTCGTCGACATCCCGCACGAGTTCTCCCGGCGCTATTACCAGCACGACCGTCCGCGCGTCGTTTTCACCGAGGACAACAGCGACCAGTTCATATCCAGCGCGCTGCTGGAGCGCGTGCAGGAGATGGCCACGGAACTGAACACCCCGGACGTACAGCCGCGCCTGGACGCGCAGGTCGAGCTGAATATCGTCGAGATCTATCCTTACATCGAGTACATCAAATATCTGCTTTCCGGCTCGACCGCCATGGCGATCTTCATCACGGCGATGATCGGCGGCGGGATCACGTACATCGACGACAAAATGCGAGGGCTGCACGAAGGCTATTTGCTGACTCCGATTCAGAAAACCGAGCTTATCGGAGGACTGATTGGCGCGGGGACCATCAAGGCGTTCATGGCCGGCATGTCGTTGATCATTATCGGAGGCCTGATCGCCGGGATTCCGCGCCTGTGGGATCCGGCGCGGCTTGTTTATCTGGCGGTGGTCGTCGCGGTGGCATCGCTGGCGATGATCAGCCTGATGTTTTTGGTGATGGTGCGCGTGGACGATCCGCTGGTGCCGCGCGCGATTTTCGGCGTGCTGAACATGCTGCTGTTTTTTCCCTCGGGCGCCGTGTATCCGATCGAGGCGTTCCCCTCGTGGCTCCGGTGGATATCGGTGATCGATCCGTTCACCTACACGGTCCACGCGCTGCGCAATCTGACGCTGAAGGATACGGGCCTCGGCGGGATCTACATGGACATTCTCATCCTGAGCGGCTTCTCGGCTATCATGGTGACGGGCAGCATTTCGCTGTTCAAGCGCCAGTTGTGAGAAGGAGAAGCCTGTGAGCCTGTTGGACGCCGCCGAACTACGTCCTCCGTCGAAACTGAAGCGCCGCCTGATCATGGTGGCGGTGTTCATCGCTCTGGGCGGAGCCGGACTGTGGTGGCTGCTGCGCTACCACACGGAAAAAGTGACCGTCTATCATTTCCTGAGCGCGGTCGAAGCGGGCGACATGCAGCGCGCCTATCAGATCTGGAAGCCGGTGCCTTCCTACACGTACGATCGATTCCTCCAGGATTGGGGGCCCAGCGGATTCTACGGCCCCGTGAAAAGCTTCAACGTGAAGGACACGGATCACCCGAAAGGGTGCTCGTGCGTCATCATCATCACCGAAGTCAGTCCCTACCAGCCGTTTCCCGAGAAAAGCGACTTCGTGAAACAGCAGAAGACGCAGGAAATCCGGTTGCGAGTGGAGTACCAGGATCAGTCGATCGGTTTTCCGCTGGACTAACGGACTACTCGCTTTCGATTCGGGCTTCGTCGACCAGCATGATGGGAATATCTTCGCGAATCGGATAGACGCGCTTGCACGTGGCGCACTTCAGCCCGTGCTGATCCGGCGTAGGCTGCACGGGCGTCTTGCAGAGCGGGCACACCAGAATGTCCAGCAGTTCCTTCGAAACAGCCATGCGCTTCCTCCGATCGATGTGAGCACCGCAGTCTAGCAAGCCGCCGCGCGGCAGAGCAACCGGGTGCGACGGAGGACGGTCGCGCCACGGATGAACGCGGTAGACACCGAGAATCGAAACCGAACGGCGGCTGGGAGAAAAGGGGCGCTGCGTAACAGCAGAGGAACCGGCCCGGCCTATGGAAGTGCAGCGGCCTTGAACGTCAGCCGCGCGTTCCATTCCGCGCCTTGGGCAAGTTCGACGGGCCACACGGCGAGGATCTGGGAGCCCTGGTAGATGCGTTCGAAGCCGTCCTCGGATTCGGAGACGGTTTCTATGGGCGCGATCCAGAAGCCGCGCGAAGAAGGAGCGTCGAGCGTCACACTGGCGTGTTGCCACTCGTCCACGATGCGAAGCTCGGCGTCCGGCACAGCAGCGGACCAGCGCAGGGGAAAGCGCTTGCCGTCGGACTGGAAGTAGCGATCGGGCATCGCAGGCGCGAGAAAATTGACCACGATTTCGAGACCGACCTGCACCGAAACCGTCCCGGGCGCGTTGCGGCGCAGCGAGAGGTCGCAGACGATATCAAAACCGGCGGGCGTGGGCGCGAACGAGAATCTCTTCTCGGCGCGCCAATCGGGGCTCTCGCACGAAGCGAGCACGGCGTGAGTTGTGGACGAATCTCGCACGCGATAGCGGCCGCCGGCAAGAGCGGCGTCTTCTTCGAGACGAATCGATTCGTAATCGGCGTGCGCCTTCCCCTGCGCGAACAGCAGCACGCGGAAAGAGTGGCGCGGCCAGCGGTCGTAGACGAGCCAGCGTTCGAGGCCGGCTTCCTTGGCGCGCGTCTGATCGTGGATCGACTGCACTCCGTGGCCCTGTTGCGCGGGCAGCCGCCGAATTTTCTCGTGGTAGCTTTCCGGCCGGCGCATCAGCGAGTTGATGAGAGTCACATTGGGCGGCCGGAAATCGAGCGAAGAAATCGTGCCGCCGTCGTCCGGTGCAATCAGAGCCGCGTAACGGTCGGAGGTGAGATAGATTTCATCGCGGCCGTCGGCGTTGAAATCGAGCTTCGTTTCGGCGGCATACTGCTTCTTGCGGTGCGCGAGGCCGTCCGCAATCGCTTCCGCGCGCTCCAGAGCGGCCCAGACCGCCGTGCGCAAATGCGGGGAATAGAGTCCGCCGAACACGCCGTGCCAATAGGGATCGTTGCACTGGCCGCGCAGCAGCTGCGTCACGGCCTCCTCGTGCCCCTGCTGGAAACTCTTGTCATGCCGTCGGCTGTGGCAGAGGCGGCGGACTTTGTCCGAGACGTGGAGCATCTTCTTGTGCATCAGGTTTGATTCGGGGTATTTGGTGAAGAAATTTCGCCACGTGCCGCCGCGCAAGAAGGGCAGCGCCTCCTGGCGCCGCACGAATTCGTTGACGAGATTGTGGTAGCGATCGCGCGCGCCGGTGGGCAGCGACCATTCCATCATCTCCGTGTAGGACGCGGAGGGCAGATCGGCGCGGCCAAGCGGCGCGTGCGACGAGACCGCGTCGCCGGGAGTGGTGGTGGCGAGCCAGCCGGAGTTCTTCTCCAGCGCCGAGAAGAAGCTCTCGAGCCAGCCATCCCGATAGCAGTGGGTGTTCGTGCCGGGCCAGACGCCGAATTTTTCAAGATCGTCTCCCATGGCCGCGAAGCCGCCCGCGTGGTGTTCGGCGGCGGTGCGAAGAGAGTCGATCGTTTCGTCGACGCTGCGGAAGGGAATCAGATAGCGCAGCGATTTGAGGCCGGGAAGAACCTTCACCGTGTGGCCGAGATCTTCGGCGAGGCGATAGCCGTAAAGCTGGTCGAGCTCGAACCCGGCGCCGAGGAAGTGATTGTCGTCAACGAGCGTGTAATCCACGCCGGCGGCCGCGAGCGAGGAGGGAATCTGCGGCTCCCAGACGCGCTCGGCAAGCCACGCGCCGCGCGGGCGCACCTTGAAGTGCCTTTCGACGTAATCGGAAAGGCGCGTGATTTGCTCCTGACGATCTTCGGGAGGGATGGTGACGAGAATCGGCTCGTAGAATCCGCCGCCCACCATCTCCACCTGCCCCGCGGCGACCAGCGAGCGCAGACGGTCGAAATACTCCGGATGTTTCGCCTCCAGCCATTCGAGCAGCGGACCGGAATAGTGCAGTCCCATGCGAATCGAGGGATGGCGCGCGAGGACTTCGACGAAGGGAAGATAGGAATCCGCGTAGGCGCGTTCGAGTACGTCGTCGAAATTGCCGACCGGCTGGTGCGCGTGGATCAGGAGGACGAGTTCAAATTTCGCCACCGGAAACCCTCGGGCCTGCATTTTAGGATAACCCGATTCCGGAGAAGTTCACATGCGCAGATTCGATGGATGTTATCAGGAAATCGCGGAGCGAATGGCGGCAGCCCCTGCAAATTGGGTGAGCCGCTCGCCGATTCTGGAGATTGCTGCTTCGATGGCCGATACCGGTGCTGCGGACGGGGCATAGATGATTCCGAGGACCGAGCGGGCGGATTCGGTGATCATGCTGCGCGTGGAATCGCTGATCGGGCTGCCGAAAGGACCTTCGGAATCGGCGAGAACGGGGCGGCCCGCGAGATGCCAGGTGCGCTTGCCGATGCCTTCGTATGTTTCGGCGGCGGCGCCTTCGCGGAAAACGACCGGAGGGCGGAGGCGGCCGAGGTCGTAGCAGCCGTAAGGCCATCCGGTCTCGATCGAGCCGATGTTGCCGATATCGACGACGTTGAGGACGCGATAGAGTCCTTTGCCTTGTACGACGCGGCGGAGCAGCGCCTCCGACGACGGCCGATATTTCGACGGGTCCACGCCCCAGGCGCGAAACATGGCGCGGACGTCGCGAGTCGGCCCGGCTTCGGCGAGTGATTCGACCGTGAATTCGCGGCGCGTGCGCTCGCAGACGTCGTCCATCAGTTGCGCGAGCGGGCCGTCGGCGGGCGTGACGCGGACATCGTCTGCTTCGACGATGCCGAGTCTCACGCTGGGCAGTTCGATCTTGATGTCCATGATCGGGCTTGATTCGGGCTGACCGGGGGCTGCTATCATCGCTTGCATTCCGCGACCGGCGGGGCCCGCTCGGGGAAAATTCTACAGGCAATTGCCCGCATGCGATGAGCGAAAACGAGACGTTCAAACGCGGAGTGGCGCATTTCAACGCGCGCGAGTTCTTCGAGGCGCATGAGGCCTGGGAAGAGTTGTGGCTGCCCGCAGACGAGCCGGAAAAGACGTTTCTGCAGGGAATGATTCAGATCGCCGCCGCGTTCCACCACTACCAGCGAAGAAATCCGCGCGGCACGAAATCGCTGCTTTCGGCGGGGCTCGGAAGGCTTGAATCTTGCCCGAAAGAGTTCCGCAGCATGGATATGGCGAGGCTGCGAAACGAGGCGGGGGTTTGGCTCGATGCGCTGGCGGAAAGCGAAGGAATCAAGCCCTCGAAACTGCCGCGAATCCACGCCGCAAGGCGGCCGCGGATCGAAGCGCCCAAAAAGAAAAAGCGGCGGATGAGATCACCCGCCGCTTCCAAGAATCGCTGAAAAGACCGCGCTAGACCTTCTTATAGTAATCAGCGTTGGTCTTGGCGTACTCCGCCCATTTTTCCGGCAGGTCTTCCATCGCGAAGATGGCGGTCACGGGGCAGACCGGAACGCAGGCGCCGCAGTCGATGCACTCGTCGGGGTTGATATAGAGCTGCTTGGCGCTTTCGAACTCACCCTCGTCCTTGCGCGGGTGGATGCAATCCACCGGGCAGACGTCGACGCAGGCGGTGTCCTTCGTTCCAATGCAAGGCTCGGCAATCACGTAAGCCATTCGTGCTATCTCCTAGAAGGGCCGATATTAAAGAGCTGAAAGCAAAATCGGGCGCGAAACCCGCCGAAATTTTTATATCACCAAAGAGGCAGGGGCACAAGCGCTCTCCCCGATAGGCTGGCGGCCCCGTGGCCTTCGAATCCGCTAGTGATAAGCACGCTACACGGCTCCCAGTGGCTTGTTTCGAGGCTATACAATAGTGGAACGGAGGACGGGGGACATGCGCACGCCCAGGGGGCGGCTGTTCGTAATCGGGGCACTGGCGCTGGCCGCATTGGCGGCCCTATTCTGTTCGAGGCCCCGCACCGCTGCCGCGAGGCCCGCCGCCATTGCGGAGCCCGGCGACCCGCAATTGATCGATCTCACGGGCTACAAGGAGTTGCTGGCCAAGAATCGAGGCAAGGCCGTGATGGTGACTTTCTGGGCCACGTGGTCTGAACCCAGCCGCACCGAGTATCCGATGATGGTTTCTTTCTCCAAGGAGTACGGCCCGGAAGGGCTCGCCGTGATCGGCGTGAGCCTGGACGAGGACTCGGACATGCCCCTCGTTCGTAAGTTCCTCACCACCTTCCATCCGGATTTTCCCAACTACCGCCAGCGGCCGGGCATCGATCCGGACGCGTTCTATCAAGGCGTGAACCCGGAATGGCGCGGCACCATGCCGCAGACGGACTTCTACGCGCGCGACGGTCATCTCGCGCGATACTTCATCGGGGACAAGCCCAAGGACGCTTTCGTCCAAGCGATTCGTCTGATTCTGGCCGTGCCTCTGACGGAGAATCACTCCGGCGGCGACGCAGTCTCGGGACACTAACCGCGCAAGAAAAAGCCCGGAGCCGAGCCCCGGGCTCTTCCTCTTCGTCGAGTTCTATCGAGTGCTACTGCTGTTGGATGGAAACCGGCTTGGTCAGCTTGAAGTGAAGCCGCGTTTCGGCCGGCAGGGAAATATCGCGCTTGCCCGTGTAGGCCGCGCCTGCGGTGCCCGCTCCGCCGCCTGCGAGAGCGCCGATGGCCGCTCCCTTGCCGCCGCCCGCCAACGCGCCGACAATCGCGCCGAACGCCGCGCCACCGCCCCCGCCCACGGCCGTCCGCTTGCCGCGTCCCTTGCCCGCTTCTTCGAACTGACTCGACTCGATCGAATACTTCGTGCCGTTCACGGTGATCGAATCGAGCGTGAGGGCGAGAATCGCGCCGCCCTTCAGATGACCGGCCGCCTGCGCCTGCGTGATCGTGCCGCGCGCCTTGGTGCCGGACGGGAGAACATTGCGGCCGTCCACGGTCACCGGCTCGGCCAGCGACGCGGCGAAGACGTCGCCGCTGCTGTTGGTTTTCGTGTTGATGTCCTGATCGAGCGTGACGGTCAGGGTCGTTCCCGCGGCGATCTCGATTGGCGGCGGTGGCGCGGGAGCAGGAGCGGAGGCGCCGTTGCCGCCCGAGCTCGATCCCGACCCTGTGCCGCTGGAAGTGGAAGATGTGCCCGTGTTGCCGCATCCGCACAGCGCCAGCAGGACGCCGGCTGCGATCCATCGCGCGATCATTTGCTTTCGCATTGTTTTCACCTCTGGTCGAGCGTGAGATTCAACGAAAGGCTGGGGGGATGGTGACTCCGCCTATTGTAGAGCGAAGCTGCGGCGATCTCAATGGATCACCGCAGGTTTCTCGAAAGTGGCCTGGAATCAAGCCTTTTCGGCGGCGAGGAAGCGTTCGGCCTCGATGGCGGCCATGCAGCCGGAACCGGCCGCAGTGATCGCCTGGCGGTAGTGGTGGTCCTGGACGTCTCCCGCGGCAAATACGCCGGCGATATTCGTTTTCGGGCCGTGGTTGGTGAGGATGTAGCCGTTTTCGTCCATGTCGATTTGACCCTTGAAGACCTTGCTGTTCGGGTCGTGGCCGATGGCGACGAAAAGACCCTC
>Ga0335080_10004489_pt1 | contig 14212 bp, 10 predicted proteins | sample Lox_Sample_34_FD_206720 | JGI IMG/M metagenome (GOLD analysis project Ga0335080, IMG submission 206720) | Soil microbial communities from Loxahatchee National Wildlife Refuge, Florida, United States - Lox_Sample_3.4 | ecosystem: Environmental > Terrestrial > Soil > Wetlands | place: USA... | reverse complement strand
GTCACTCACTTCGCGGGAACGCGCGTCTCACCGGACGTCCGCGCGGCGCATCCCGCCTTCGACGTGACGCCGGCGCGGTACATCGCAGCCATCATCACGGAGCGCGGCGTGGCGAAAGCGCCGTACGAGCAGTCGCTGCGGGCTCTAGCCGCTCATTCGTAGCGAAGCGCTTCGACGGGATTCAGGCGCGCCGCCTTCCACGCTGGATACACTCCAAAGAAAATCCCGATCGACCCTGCCACGGAGACCCCAAACAGCGCCAGCGACACGGAAACCGCCGCCGGGAAATCCGGAAAAGCCAGCCGGACGATCAGCACGATCGATGAGCCGAGGATGACGCCGATCGCTCCGCCGACCCCGGCCAGCGTCACGGCCTCCAGCAGAAACTGCGTCAATATGTTGACTCGTCTGGCGCCGATCGCCTTGCGCACGCCAATTTCGCGCGTGCGCTCCGTGACGCTGACGAGCATGATATTCATCACGCCGATTCCGCCCACCAGCAGCGCGACCGAGCCGACGGCGAGCATCACGATAAAGATTCCGCTTGAGATCTGCTTCCACAAATCGAGAAATGTGTCCGTCGTCATGATCTCAAAGTCGTCTTTCTTGTCCGAAGGAAGCTTCCGCATGCGCCGCATGTAGTCGCGCACTTCGTCAATCGCCATCGGCAAATCGTCCGTCGAGTCCGCCTTGGCCAGCAGGATCACATCTTTGAACTCCGGGTGGAGCTTCATGATCAAGGCAAAAGGAACGCACGCGATGTTGTCCTGAGGATTGTCGCCCGTTCCCAGCGCCTGCTTTTGCTCCTGCAAGACCCCGATGACGGTAAAGGCGTGTCCCTCCAGCAAGACTTCCTGCCCCACGGGCTCTTCGCCGTTGGGAAAGAGCGTCTTGGCAGTCGTATGCCCGAGGACTACGACGTAGGAGTGGTAATCGTTATCCGTCTGATTGAAGAATCGGCCGCGCTCCATCTCGAAATTGCTGATGTCGGCGACCGAGGGTCCGTCGCCTTCGAGGATCACGCTCTTCGCGCGCAGGTTGCCGCGCCTCACCTCGCTCGATCCGGCTCCCACTTCGTAATTGGCGATCTGGCCGGCGGGCGTGGCGGCGGCGACATGCGGCAGCTGGGCCATTCCGTCCGCCCACTCCGCCTGAAGGTAGCGGCGTTGCAGCAATTCCATCGACGGCCGCCCGAACGTCGCCCACGACATGCGAGACACGATGATCGTTGTGGAACCCAGTGATTGAATGTTGCCCAGGACGTTCGAATTCAGGCCGGTAATGACCGCTCCGATCGTGATGATCGTCATCACGCCGATCACGATTCCAAGCACCGTCAGAAAGGACCGAAGGGGATTACGGCGCAGAACGTCCAGCGCCAGCAGGATGGACTCCTTCAGCTCTCCGGCTCTGCGTTTCCAGGTCACGATTCGCTCCCCTCCGCCTCACTCCGATCGTAGAGCGACAACAGGATCGAGGCGCGCCGCCTTCGAAGCCGGATAGACGCCAAAGAAAAGGCCCACGCTCGTTGCGACCAGCAAACCCATCAGGACGGACCATAGCTGAACGGAACTGGGCAGCGCCGTGGTCAACGTCACGATCTTCGCCAGCAGGATTCCCAGAACTACGCCGCAGATTCCGCCGACTGCCGCAATGGTTGAAGACTCGATCAAGAACTGCTTCTGGATGTCGCTCCGCCGCGCCCCCAGCGACTTGCGCAACCCGATTTCGCGCGTCCGCTCCGTGACGGAAACCAGCATGATATTCATGATCACGATGCCGCCCACCAGCAGCGCGATCGACGCGATTCCGATCGTCACGCCGAAAAACGTGCCGCTGATGCTTCCCCAGAGCTGCAGGAACGACGCGTTCGTTTCCATCTCGAAATCGTCCGGATCCTGATACTCCACGTGGCGCCGCCCGCGCAGAATCATCCGCACCTCGTCCATCGTCGGATCGATGGCGTCTTTCCCGTTGGCCTTCACCCAGAGGCGCAGCGAGTCGTTGCTCCCGTACATCGTCTGAAACGTGGTGAGGGGCATGATGATCCAGTCGTCCTGCGACTGCCCCATCATCGAGCCTCGCTTCTTCGCGACGCCTATGATTTCGCACTCCCCGGTGTCCACGCGGATCTCCTTGCCGATGGGATCCGATCCGGGAAGCAGTTTGTCGGGTATGTCGTACCCTACGTCGCACACGTGCGCGCCGCGCGCCACATCCAGCCGGGTGAAATAGCGCCCCTGAGCGAGCTCGCGGCTGTAAACCTCCGGCATCTCCTGCGTGAAACCGATGATCGCCGTATCGGATAGGTATTCGGTGCCATACTTCACCTGGCCGATCCGGTTGAGGTTGCCGGCGACAGCGACACAAGTGCGGCAGTTGTCGCGCAGGGCTTCGTAATCGTCGTAGTGGAACTTCTTCCGCTTCTGGCTCGCCTCCCACTGATCGACGCTGGTAATTGTGGAGGGAGCGCGGTTGATCATGAAGACGTCGGCGCTCAAATTCGACGAAATCGCCTGCGCCACGTAGTCGTTCAGCCCGTTGACCAGGCTGACCACGGCGATCACGGACGTGACCCCGATGACGACCCCCAGCAGCGTCAGGGCGCTGCGCATCTTATGCGCCCAGAGGTTGGTGGTGGCGATCCGCACGGCTTCGCCGAGCGACATGGAGGTCTTGACTGGCATGGCCCGCTTTCCGGTTCATCCTATCATACGCGCCGGAGGCACCTGATGTTGCACCCGGCCGCACCTATAAACGACTCTGGCGGCGATACTTCCGCGCGGAAAGGAAGGAAAACCTACGGATTAGACGCCGCCTCAGGCCGGGCGTTAGGCCGGGGCCAGAAACAGAAAGGGCGCCCCGATCAGCTGGGACGCCCTTGAACTGAATCCGCCCGTTGGCCCTGACGAAGGGCCGCCGCGCGGGTTAGAAGCTGAACTTCAACCCCCACTCGATTACGCGCGGGGCGCCGAGTCCGAATACGCCGCTGCCGGCGCCGATCGCGTTGGCCCGGTTGCCCGTGCCGCGGTAGGCGTTTCCGAAGGTTCCGTTGATCGAACCCGCGGAACCGCTGAGAGCGCCGCTGAGCGTGTTGCCGGCCGAGTCCCAGTTGCGGAAGTTGAAGACGTTGAAGAATCCGACGCTGGGTTCGATCGTGAACCGCTCACCGACGTGCCCAACCCAACCGATCTGGAAGTCGAGCGCCTTCATCCAGCTGAGCCCCACCTGATTCGCCGGGGGAGGAGCGATTTCCTGGGGAGTTGCGCCGAGATCGATCAACTGTTGCTCGGTGATCAGGCTGGCGTTGACAAGCGCTTGACCCGCCGGCGTGATGGTGTTGCCGGCGATCGAGGAGTTGTAACTGTTGATGGCGCCGCCCAGACCAGTCGGCGAAAGAGATCGGCCGAAAGCGCCGGTCTTTGCCGTGGTATAGGTGCAGCTTCCGCCCACTATGCCGCAGGTGGGATCGGTCTGTCCGAGAGGCAGAGGATCGTTGACCGTGCCATCACCCGTGAAGTCGGTCTGGAAGATGGATCCGGGACCGGCAGGGATGTCCAGCAATGGCGTGATGGCCAGCGGCGACCAGAAGTGAGCAACAAGACCCAACTTGAAGCCCAACGGCATGTCGGCGTAACCACCGAAATTCAGCTGGTGAGTGCGATCCAACAACGTTGGCCCGAAGTAGCGATTCGGGTTCCGCTCGTCCAACGCGCTGTCGATGAAGTCCTGGTCCTGGTTGCCCGGAGTTCCCGGATTGTTCAGACCATTCGCCGAACCGCTGTACTCGAAACGGGACAGCGTGTAAGAGATCTGCCCGTTCAAGTACTTGATTCCGGGAAGCGGATGATGGACGTTTTGAGTCACTTTCACGTCCAGGGCGTTGTACAGCGAGCGGCCGACCGGGAAAAGCGTGGCCGTCGGCCCGATGTTTGGATTGATGCCTCCGAATGCGCAGGGCACGCCGATGCCACTCGCGGCCGAGCATTCGCCGATGTTGAGATCCTTCGGCGAATCCAAGCCGTTGTTGGCGTAGTCGCTGATGGTCGCACCCGATTCGATCGCGCAATCGATTCCGGTGAGATCGACGCCGGGCACGATCGGCGCGCAATCGAACGACTCGTTCGTCGCGTTGATCGCGGCCAGCGCTGCCGGTTGATTCAGGTAAGACGCGTCGCCAGTGTGATTGGCGTCCTCCGTGAGCAGGAAGTGCGTTCCGACGTTTCGAATGTAGTCGACCGTCAGAACCGTCCCCTTCGCCAGCTCTCGCTGGAAGCCTATGTTCATCTGCACCGAACGAGGCGACTTGAACTGCGGGGCGTAGATCGTTCCGCCGTTGAGCGGGAGCCCCTGCTGGATCAGCGACCCGATGTAGTTCGGATTCGGGCCGAGAGGATTCGCGGCGTACGATGCCGCATAGACCGTCTGGAAGTTGGCCATGCACTGCGCCACCGTGATTCCGGACGGGCAGGTGGCGCTGACAGCCGAGGACGGGATCGTGGCACCCACCGGAGACCCGCACAAATCGTTGCCGCCCGGAATGAACTGAACCGACCCGTCTCCGAAAGCAACTGGACCCGCCGATCCGAAGAAGCACGGCACCGCATCCGAGAAGAAGAACGTGCCGGTCTGAAGGCGCGGCGGCCGATCGAACAACACGTTGTTGAAGATCGAGTTGTCGTAGTAGATGCCCGCTCCGGCGCGGATGACCGTCTTCCCGTTCTTGAAGGGATCCCACGCCAGGCCGATCTGGGGGCCGAAGTTCGAGTTCGGCTGGTTTACCTGGTCACCCAATCCCGGCAATGCCAGGTTCAGCTGCGGAATCGGCGGCAGGTCGCTGTCCGTACGGCCCGTGTCTCGGACGTAGCGGACGCCGTAGGTCACGGTGAAGTTGGGATAGACCTTCCAGGAGTCGCCCAGGTAGAAGGCCACGCGATTGTCCGGTCCCAAGCCGCCGAACGGCCGGCCGAATGCGCCCTTCTCGGACGAATAGCCCTGACCGTTTCCGATGAGCAGTTCGTCTGCAGTCCAGTTGAGCGGGCACTGCGGACCGCTATCGCCATTCGGGCAGGTGATGCCGCCCGGACTGGGTTCGCTGGTCTGAATGCTGAGCATCAGCGGGGCGTTCGCGAAGAAGCTCGCGAAGCCGCCGCCGTTAATGTGGTTGTATGCGAAGCCGTAACGGAAAATGTGAGAACCCCAAGTCCGGCTGCCGTCATACTTGAACTGGTGGCTGCTCTGCGGCGTGGCCTGCGGGGCGTCCGGGCTCGGCCCTGTCGCGAGTCCCGAAACCAGGAAGTCCATCGCGATCGGGAAGTCGGCAAAGGGTTCGCCGCTGCCTCGCACTGCATCCGCGATGAAGTTCTGGAACTTCAGATACTGGAAGCGGACGCTGTGCGTCCACGCTCCGTTCGTCCAGTCGCCGCCCACCACGTGATCGCGCGTGATGTCCTTGTTCGCAAAGAACGAGAAACTGGGCGTGCCGAACGAAGGCACGAGGTAGTTCGTGAAGTAGTTGAAGCGGTAGAAAAGGTGCAAGCTCTTGGTCGCCTGGAAGTCCACGCGGCCCAGCAGCTCGCCCTCTTTGAACGGCGACGGGAAGTTGCCCGAGAGGTCCGTGAACGGATCGGAAACGGGAACGCCCGCGCCGGCGTGCTGCAAAGTGCGCTCGCCGTCTGCGAAGAAGAACAGTTTGTCCTTGATCACTGCCCCGCCGACGTTGCCGCCTTCCTGGTTCCTCTGGAAGGTGCCAGCGCCCGGAAAGATGGGAGATTGGCTGCTGTCGCGGAACAGGCCGTAACCTTCGCCATGGAGGGTGTTGTTTCCAGACCGTGTGACGACGTTCACGGCACCGGAGGAAGTCAGCTCGTTCGACATGTCCAGGCTCGACTGCGCGATCTGGAACTCCGAAATCGCGCTCGCCGGGATGTCCGTCGTGGTGGTACCCACCGTCTCGTCGCTGACGTCGACGCCGTCAACCTCGATGCGGGCCGTGCGGCCGTAACGGCCGCCAAAAGAGATCGAAGAAAAACCGGTCTTCGTGGGGTCGAAGTTGGCGCCGTCCTGAATCTGGACGCCGGGTTCGAGCTGAGCGAGGTCGAGGAAGTTGCGGCCGTTGATCGGCATGTTCTCGATCTGCTCCTGCGTCACAACGCCCTGCACCTGCGCCTGCTCCGTGTTGACCTCGACCGCTCCTGCGGTGACTTCAACGACGGCGCTCTCGGAGCCGAGTTCCAGCTGCACGTTACCGCCGGACACGACGCCGACTTGGACGGTCACGCCAAGGGCGACCGTCTTGAATCCCTGCGCCGCCACGCGCACCGTATAGACGCCCGGGGTCAGCGTGCCGGAGTTGTACAAGCCGGCCGCGTCCGTGGTTACGTCGACGGTCTTGCCGCCGCCCTGCGCGGAAATCGTAACTTTGGCGTTCGGTACAGCTCCCCCTTGCGGGTCCGTCACTGTACCCTGAATGCTGCCCGTCGCGATCGTTGCTTGCGACCAGGCAGGTTGGTAGCCGAGGAAGATTGCTGCCAACAAAGTGAATACGACCAAAAGCCTACGATTCATATCTCGCCTCCTGAAGATTTGGCGCCCGGCAAATACCGTGGGACCCGCGTAACTACTTCTGAGATCGCCCCATGCAAGAAGACACACGCCTGCCTTTCTCATGGCAAGTCTGCGTCCATTGGTTGACAAGTCTAACTACCTATAAATCATAGACATGAGACAGAACCAAATCCCGTAAACACAGGTCAATACGATTTCGTGTATATGCAAATTGGAAGTCATATTCCGGTTTGGATAATCGGCATTGGATAGCCGAAGCTGCCGAGAGCTTCCAGCCGATACGAAGCCCTTCGGTGACCATACGGTGCCGTCTGGCGATGCTATCCTCCCGCTAGGATTGGCAGACACCCCCGAGCCGGCATTGTGCATCCTACTTGGTCTCAGCCCCTTCAGGGTCATTCCGATAGCGGCGTCCGAACCTCGAGGTTCGGCGATTGCAGTCCCCCCGCTCTCGGGGACCAGGATCAACTCCCATAGGAGGACTCTCGATGGCGCGCAAACTGTCTTTACTGGTGGGGCTGCTCTTTCTCGCGGCATTCTCGACGCAAGCCCAAGGACTCGGAGACAAGCTGGAGCTTTTCGGCGGCTATTCCTACATGCACTTCGATAACAGCCCTTCGTTCAGCACCAACGGCTGGGAGCTCTCCGGCCAATACAAGTTTTCCGATTGGCTTGGCGGCGTCGCGGACTTTGACGGGCACTACGGATCCGGTGCGTCAGTGCATACGTTTCTCTTCGGTCCTCAGGTCTCCTGGCCGGCTCGTGTCTCGCCGTTTGCCCACTTCCTGATCGGCGGCGCACATTTCGGCGCAGGCCCGTTCTCGGATTCGTCGTTCTCGATGGCTCTGGGGGGCGGGATCGACACCGAGGTCGTGTCGCACGTTTATTGGCGGGTGATCCAAGGCGACTACCTGCAAACCAACTTCTTCGGCACACGGCAGGACAATGCGCGTCTCTCCACAGGAATCGTAGTTCACTTCTAGTTTGAAATTCGGCTGACGGGCGGCGGCGTGAGGATTCGATTGCGTTCTCGCCGCCCGCGCGGTCTCTACTGAATCTGAAACTGCACCGTAATCAGCGTTTCGACCTCCACCGGCTTCCCTCCCAACCGCGTCGGTTTGTAGAGCCACTGCTGGACCGCCACAACCGCCGCTTTCACAAAGATCGGATTCCCGGTCAAGACTTGGACGTTCCGGACGGTGCCATCCACGCCGATGATCGCGCGCAATTGCACAGTTCCCGACAGGTGCGCGATTTTCGCCGCAAGCGGGTATTCGGGCTGGACGCGGCGGATCAGTGACGCGTCCATCAGCTGGCTGATCAAGCGCGGCTTGCTTGTGCGGGTGTCGCCATCAGGCTGTGCGGGCTGAGTTAGCGGGCCTCCTCCATCACCGGACCCGGGACCGAGATCATTGGGCAGCGCAGGGCCGATGTTCTCGTAGCTAGGCGGCTCATTGTCCACATTGGCGGCAATGTGCCGCGGAATTATGGGAGGCTGCTGAAGGATCGGCGCAGTCGAATGCGGTCGATTCGTGGCCGGATGCTGCGGTTGGTGCGGGCGAATGGGCTCGGGCCGCGAAATCGCGCGAAACACCGGCACCGGAGCAGACATGTGCTCTGGCGGCAGCACAGCCGGAGTCAGCAGCGGCCACAGCAGCATGCCCGCAACGAGGCCCGCTTCCAACAGAACCGAGGCAGTCACGGCGCGCCCGCGAAGCCGCCGCGCGCGCCCGGTTTCGCCTGAGTCACTCTCCACGATGCAGTGCGATAGATCTCCGAGATCGCTCACGACACACCTCCTCCGTTGCGATGCATCCACCTGAAACCGGCCGCCACCGGCTCGGCTCCGGGTCCGGAGCCTGCGGCGCGGTCCTTTGGAGTTCGCGCGATCTCTAGCAGAAATAGACACCGCCCTTGCGGCCAGGTGCCCGCGGGCCTGCTCGGCCGGCGCGGTCGACTCTAACGCGCTGGAACTCGGGCGTTTGCAGGCGCAGCGCGGAAATGCATCGGAAATGGCCCGAACCGCGTCTAAGTGCGTGTAGGCTTTCGTAAACGGGGTCATAGAGGTGGCCTTCATGAGTCGCTCTACTTTGGAAACTGTGGGTGTTCGCTACACCGGGTGGGCTGCGTTGAATCGTGATCCGCTCGAGGATCAGGTGGAGTTCACCTGTCCGCACTGCGGTACGCACGGAACGAAGGCGGCCCGGCGGCCTCGCTCGGCGTATCACTTCACCGACGGGTTCGTGCAGGATGTCGAAGGCGAGACCGGAATGTGCCGCAACTGCAAGCGTTCCGTGCGCGTTTCTCCGATCGTGCTGGTTCACGACCGGGACGAGAAGCGGCGCTTCAGCGCCGTTTTCGAGGTCGATCTCGAAGTTTCCCGGAACTAATCCTGGATTCACCGCGCCACGCGTTCTCGCGCCAGGAGTGTCGGCGCGCGGCGCGAAGGCCGTCCCAGCGCAAACAAGAAAGGCGAGGAGGAAATATCCTCCTCGCCCTCTGATCCTCCTGCCTCCGAGCCGATCAGCGGAAGTGGTCGTAGCCGCGATAACCGTCACGATCGCGAACGCGGCACTGATCCAAGACGCGATCGAGCTCGCGCCGTTCGCGATCCGCCTGCCGGCTGTAGTAGCCGTGATGCTTGATGGCTTCGTTTAGCTCGTGTTGCTGGTGCCGGATATGCTTCGCGCACCAGTCGTCCGCGCTAGCCGTTCCCGCCGTCCCGAAAACCAGCAACGCTCCCAGTATGATGGCGCATGACTTCATGTGCTTGAACATGTGCGACCCCTGCAGCAGCCGGGAAGCCCGCTGGGTGGCTATGGCCGCTCACTAGTGGGGATGGTCCGAGCGGCAGGCAGGTTGCTTGCGGCTCGCTAGTCGGCGTCGAGCGCCAAGTGGTGCTTTTCCATCTGGTGCCGCACCTGCGCGAAGGCGTCGTCCACCGTGTCCGCGAACTTCAGGAGTTTGTAGTCGGCCTCGCTCATCGTGCCCGAGTGAACCATGTGACGCCAGTTCAGAACCTTGTCCCAGTATTCGCGGCCGTAGATCAGGATCAGGTGCTTCGAAGCGAGTTTGCCCGTCTGTAGCAGCGTGAGCATTTCCCAGAGTTCGTCCATCGTTCCGAATCCGCCGGGAAACACGATCAATGCCTTGGCCATTTGCGCGAACCAGAGCTTGCGCATGAAGAAGTAGTGAAAGCAGAAATTCAATTCGGGGCTGATGTAGGGATTCGGCCGCTGCTCGTGCGGCAGTTGGATGCTCAAGCCGATCGATGAGCCTCCGGCTTCGGCGGCGCCGCGGTTGGCCGCTTCCATGATGCCCGGCCCGCCGCCCGAGCAGACCACAAACCGCCGCGGCTGCGTGCCGAGAGTCATCGCCCATGCCGTCATGCGCTTCGAAAGCTCGCGTGCCTCCTCGTAATAGCGCGACATGTTGAGCATCGACCGCGCCGTTCCGATCTTCGACCGCCACTCCGGGCTGCGGCGGCCGCGCGATTCCCGCTTTACGCGCTTCAGGTTGGTCAGCGCCACGTCGCGCGAATGAACCCGCGCCGATCCGAACATCACGATCGTATCGGCCACGCCCGCGCGCCGAAGCCGCGTGAGAGGATCGAGGTATTCGGCCAGAATGCGCAGGGGTCTGGCGGGCTTGCTCTCCATGAACACGGGATCCTGGTACGCCAGGTCGGGCATCGGCAAATGGCCGGAACGCTTCATCATTCCCCCTCAGGAAAAGGACAGAAATTCATTCTAGTATGTTCCGCCGGAGCGCAGGGGCCGTGCGATCGCGGGTTGTGGCGCAAGACGCACGGGAGAGTGTGGCCGATCAGGCGCCGAGTGGCGTGGAGCGCGGCTTTTCTTCGTGCAGCAGTTCGCGGGCCGTGAAAATCGAGCGGTAATTGTATTTCGCGCGCAGCATCTCCGAGCCGCCTTCTTCGCGGTCGACCAGGCTGATGACGGCGATCACTTCGCAGCCCTCGCGCTCGGCGGCGTCGATGGCTTCCTGCGTCGAGCCGCCCGTGGTGCACACGTCGTCGACGATCGCCACGCGCTTGCCCCGCGTTTCTTCCATTCCTTCGATCTGCTTCTTGCGGCCGTGGCCCTTCGCTTCCTTGCGGACCAGGAATCCCGGCAGCGGGCGTTTTTCGATCGCGCTGACGACCCCCGTGGCGGTGACGATCGGATCGGCACCCATGCTCATGCCGCCGATGGCGTCCGGTTTCACGCCCATCTCATCGAGCATTTCAAGCACGCAGTAGCCGGTGAGCAGCGCGCCTTCGGCGTCGAGCGTCGTCAGCCGGCAATCGAGGTAGTAGCTGCTCTTTTTGCCGGAGGCCAAGGTGAAATCGCCGCGCTGGATCGATTTGGAGCGCAGCAGATTCGCGAGCTGTTGACGATGGCTCATTAGAATAGCTCTCGAAATTGAAGAGAGACTCCTCGACTGCGTGGCCGGACATCCCACAAGAGTGAGACGGAACGGAGTCTCGGGCCCTTTCGCTCAGAATGACGACGCATATGTCTTGGCGCGCTGCAGGTCACTTCTTCTCCGGTTCGGCGGGGGCCTCGGATTCTTCCTCAAGGATGGCGGCGGCAGCGGCGATGCGGTCGCCTTCGTCGAGACGCAGCAGGCGGACGCCCTGCGTCGAGCGGCCCGCTTCGCGAATCTCGCCCGAGTGCACGCGAATCACCTTGCCATGGCCGGTGATGATCATCACGTCGGAATCCTCGCGCACTTGAAGAGCGGCGACCACCGGGCCGTTCCGTTCGGTCGACTTCAGGTTGATCACGCCCTTGCCGCCGCGCGACGTTACGCGGTATTCGGCGAGCGGCGTGCGCTTGCCGTAGCCCTTCTCGGCGACCGTGAGCATCAACGACGTCAGCGAATCGCGAATCTGGTCGCTTTCGAGCTCGTCCAGGTTCTGCGTGGTTTTCTTGTATTCCTTGGCGATGATCCCGAAATCGGGCTGCACCGCGTCCATCGAGACCACAAAGTCGCCCTTCCCGAGATCCATTCCGTTCACGCCGCCGGCGGCGCGGCCCATCGAGCGAACTTCCGTCTCGCGGAAAAGAATCGCCTGGCCGTCGTGGCTGGCGAGGAAAACCATCTGCCTGCCGTCCGTCAGCTTTGCGCCGATCAGCTCGTCGTCTGAATCGAGATTGATCGCGATAATGCCGGACGGGCGCGGGTTGGAGAATTCGGCCAGCTCGGTCTTCTTCACCGTGCCGTTCTTCGTCGCCAGGAAGACGTACTTCCCTTCCTCCTCCAGATTTCGCGTGGGCACGACGGCCGTCAGCGTCTCGCCTTCCTGGAAGCGCACGAGATTCGTGATCGCCTTTCCGCGCGTGGCCGCGGCGGCCTCCGGGATTTCGTACACCTTCAGCCAGTAGACGCGGCCCTTCGAAGTGAACAGCAGGATGTAGCTGTGCGCCGAGGCCGTGAAGAAGTGCTCGACGAAATCGTCCTCGCGCGTTTTCGCGCCGATGCGGCCCTTCCCGCCGCGGGATTGATGGCGGTACGTGTCCACGGAAGTGCGCTTCACGTAGCCCGCGTGGCTCACCGTGATCGCCATCTCCTCGTCTTTGATCAGGTCTTCGAGCTTGATCTCTTCGACCCGATCCACGATCTGCGTGCGCCGCTCGTCGCCGTAGGTCTTCACCACCTCGCGCAGCTCCGCGATGATCACGGACTTGAGCTTCTTCTCGCTGGCGAGGATTTCCTCGAGTTCGGCGATGCGCTCGCGGAGATGGGCAAGTTCCTTCAGGATTTCGTCGACGGAAAGCTGCGTCAGGCGGTGCAGTTGCAATTCGAGGATCGCGTCGATCTGCGTGTAGGTGAGGCCTTCGCCTTCGGCGGGCCCGATCAGGTCACCAGTGGCCGCAACGATTCCGTATTTCTTGCGGTCGACCTTGATGCCTTCAACGGCGCGTTCCTTGCCGCCGACCATTACGCGCACGGTCTTGTTCGAGAAGAAATCGTGCAGGTTCTCGCGGGCGTTGGCGCGGCTGGACGATCCGCGGATGATCTTGATGACGTCGTCGATGTTGTCGAGCGCGATGCGGTAGCCGAGCAGGATGTGCTCGCGCTCGCGCGCCTTGCGCAATTCGTACTGCGTGCGCCGGCGAACCACTTCGACGCGGTGCTCGATGAAGAGCCGCAGCATGTCGAGCAGGCCCAGCTCGCGCGGCTGTCCGCCCACGATCGCCAGCAGAATCATGCCGAACGATTCCTGCATCTGCGTCATCTTGAAAAGCTTGTTGAGGATGATCTGCGGCTCCTCGTCGCGCTTCACCTCGATCACGATGCGCATGCCGTCGCGGTCGCTTTCGTCGCGGATGTCGGCGATGCCTTCGATTTTCTTGTTCTGGATCAGCTCGGCGATGTGCTCGATCAGGCGGGCCTTGTTCACCTGATAGGGCAGTTCGGTGATGACGATGTCCTCGCGGTCCTTGCCGCGCTGTTCGATCGCGGCCTTGGCGCGCACCTGGAACGATCCGCGGCCGCTCTTGTAGGCCTGCTCGATCCCCTCGCGTCCGTAGATGTAGCCGCCGGTCGGAAAATCGGGCCCGGGGACGATTTTCATCACCTGCTTGAGAGTGGTGTCGGGATTTTCGATTAGCAGGATCGCGGCGTCGATCGTTTCCTTCAGGTTGTGCGGCGGGATGTTCGTCGCCATGCCGACCGCGATACCGGAAGAGCCGTTGACCAGCAGATTCGGAATCCGCGTGGGCAGGACGACCGGCTCTTTTTCGCTTTCATCGAAATTCGGCGTGAAGTCGACGGTTTCTTTTTCGATGTCCGCCAGCATTTCCTCGGCAATTTTCGATAGGCGCGCCTCGGTGTAACGCATCGCCGCGGGCGGATCGCCGTCGACCGAGCCGAAATTACCCTGGCCGTCGACCAGCGGATAGCGCATGTTGAAATCCTGCGCGAGGCGGACCAGCGCGTCGTACACGGGCGTGTCGCCGTGCGGGTGATACTTGCCGAGGACTTCGCCGACGATTTTCGCGCACTTCCGGTAGGCCTTCGTCGAAGTAAGGCCCAGCTCGTACATCCCAAAGAGAATCCGGCGGTGGACCGGCTTCAGGCCGTCCCGGACATCCGGCAGAGCGCGGCCGATGATTACGCTCATCGCGTAATCGAGGTACGACTTCCTCATTTCCGATTCGATATCGACCGGCGTCAGTATCTGCTGGCTTTGCTCGTCCGCCATGGAGACCCCTCAGTGAATTGTGAAAAGCTCTTCAGCGCGCCGACGGATCGTACTGGACGGCGCAGACAAGATTTCCTTCCGTGTCGAGAAACTTCACGATCCACGCCACGCCCGGGATCGCGGCCTTCTGCATCACGACCTTCCCGCCGTTGGCTTCGACTGCCCGAGCCACGGCGTCGACGTCATCCACAGAGAACGAGCATTCGAGGCCGTAGACCGGCTGCGGCGCGACATTCGACTTGCGCGATTGGATCGCGCCCAGCGGCGCCAGCTCTTTGCCCTGCGCATCGAAGATGCGGCAGAAGCCGTCCATCGGCACGCCGGCATAGCCCTGGAACGTCCATCCGAAGACGCCGCCGTAGAATTTGCGGGCGCGATCGAGGTCGTCGGCGTGAATCGCGAAGTGCGATAGCTGGTTTTCCATTCTGCCTTTCC
>Ga0335080_10004488_pt1 | contig 14213 bp, 13 predicted proteins | sample Lox_Sample_34_FD_206720 | JGI IMG/M metagenome (GOLD analysis project Ga0335080, IMG submission 206720) | Soil microbial communities from Loxahatchee National Wildlife Refuge, Florida, United States - Lox_Sample_3.4 | ecosystem: Environmental > Terrestrial > Soil > Wetlands | place: USA... | reverse complement strand
CACGTCCCCGAGCGACCCGCCGAGCAACAGCAGCGAGGACAGCGTCAGCAGGTAAGCCTCGACGACCCATTGCTGCTCGGCGAGGCTGCCGTTCAGGCTGGAGCGAATCGCCGGCAGCGCGACGTTGACGATCGTCTGGTCGAGGAACACGATCCCCGACCCGAGGATGCTCGCGACGAGAACTGTGCGCCGATGGGGTTGGTCGGCGGCGCCTGACGGCGGCGCCTTGGTCGCCCGCTCGTCAGCCCGCCCCGGCATCCAGAACCGAGTTCGGCTCGTACCCCGAGAATCTGACGCTGCTCTGGAACGGCAGGCTCCGGTTGACGATCACGCAGTAGCTTCGGTCGCCGCGGACGCTCGGGACGCACGCCCGGTAGATCGTCCCGGGCACGATCGAGAGCAGGCTGACGAACTCGAGGTTGCGGCGGAACTCGGCCGGTGCGCGGTCCCCGATCCAGGCCTGGGCGCGGGCGATCGCGTCGCCCGACTCCCGCTGCCGCGCCTGGATCGCCGGCCGGTGGGCGAGCCCCGCGGTCAGCAGGACCGCCGCCACCGCAAACACGACGACGGTCCCGCCGTAGTCGCGCGCCACCACTACCGGGATGTCCGGGCGAAAGCGCCGGACGAGCATGCCGAGCGGGCGCGACAGCAGCACGACCGCGATCACGTTGAGCACGAGCGCAAGCAGCGCGGCGGCCACGACAGTCTCGGTCGTCCCCGCCGGCGGGAGCACGTGCCCGATGACGGCGTCGACCACGATCAGCGCGACAAACGACGGCCACAGCCACGCGCCTGTCCTTCGCCAGCGCATCCGGACGTATCGGGCGCGCGAGCGCGTCAGCCAGGCAGGCCGGGCGCCGTCCATTGCGCAAGGGTAGTCCCAGCCGGGGGTCGTGCAGCGATCAGTTGAATAAACTCGAACGTGCCCGACGACGAAGCCCGAACCGGAGATCCCGGAGGGCTGGTGAACCGGGGTCCGGAAGCGGAGATCCCGGTCCGGCCCACGGAGAAAGGGAAATCTCAAGAGATGGCCACTCACATGGCTGAGCCGGCGGCCGGCGGCGCCGACGCGGCAGTCGAACACCTCACGGCGGAGGACCGGATCTGGCTCCTCCGCGCGATGCTCATGATGCGCGGGCTCGAGGAACGCGCGATGAGCCTCTACCGCCAGGGCCGGGTGCCCGGCTCGTTCTACGACGGATACGGGCAGGAGGCCGTGTCAGCCGGCGCGGCGTTCGCCATGGGCCCGAAGGACCGGCTGTGCATTCTGCACCGCGACCTCGCCGCGCATCTGATCCGCGGCGTCACGCCGGCACGGATCCTGTCGCAATACATGGGCCGCGCCGCCGGCATCACGCGTGGACGCGACGGCAACGTCCACTTCGGCGACCGCAACCTCGGCTGTGTCGGGATGGTCTCGATGCTGCCCGACATGATGCTGGTCGCCACCGGGATGGCGATGGCGTTCAAGCTCGGCGACGAGCGGCGGTGCGCGATGACGTGGTTCGGCGACGGCTCGACCTCCCGCGGCGACTTCCACGAGGCGATGAACTGGGCCGGCGTGCAGAAGCTGCCGGTGGTCTTCATCTTGGAGAACAACCAGTACGCGTACTCGACGCCGCTGGACAAGCAGTTCGCGGTTGACCCGGTGGAGCGGGCCGCCGCGTACGGATTCGTAGGGGTCACGATCGACGGCAACGACGTCGAGGCGATGTTCGACGCGGTGCGGGCAGCTCGGGAGCGCGCGTTGAATGGCGACGGACCGACTCTGATCGAGGCGGTCACGATGCGGATGCACGGTCACGCCGCCCACGACGATATGAAGTACGTGCCCAAGGAGCAGGTCGAGGAGTGGCGCAAGCGCGACCCGATCGAGCGCCAGGAGGCGCGCCTCCGGGCGATCGGCGTGGATATCGACGCCCTGCGCGCGGAGGTGAAGGCCGAAATCGACGCGGCCGCCGAGGAGGCGCTCGCCGGACCGATGCCCGACCCGGCAACGGCCGGTGAGGGGGTCTTCTGTACCGGTGAGGCCGAGCCGCTTGGCGACGGTCAGGCGCCGTGGAGCGGGTTCCAGGGCGGCGATGGGTGATGCCGACGCTCACATATCTACAGGCGATTTCGTCCGCGCTCCGCGACGAACTGCGTGCCGATGACCGGGTCCTGTTGATGGGCGAGGACATCGGCGTGTTCGGCGGTGCGTTCAAGGTCACCGACGGGTTCGTCGACGAGTTCGGCACCGACCGGGTGATGGACACCCCGCTTGCCGAGTCGGGGATCATCGGCACGGCGATTGGCGCCGCGGTAGTCGGGATGCGGCCGGTGTGCGAGATGCAGTTCTCGGACTTCATCTCGTGCGGCTTCGACCAGCTCGTGAACGTCGCCGGCAAGATGCACTACCGCCAGGGCCTGGCGGTGCCCATTACCGTGCGCCTGCCTTCCGGCGGCGGATTCTCGGGCGGGCCGTTCCACTCCCAGAACCCCGAGGCCTGGTTCATGCACTCGCCCGGGATCAAGGTGGTGGCGCCGTCGACCGCCGAGGACGCAAAGGGGCTGTTGCACGCGGCCATTCATGACCCCAACCCTGTCTGCTACATGGAGCACAAGCACCTGTACCGCCGGGTCAAGGGCGAGGTGCCCTCGGGCGTGTTCGAGACGCCCTTCAAGGCCCGCGTCGCCCAGCCGGGATCAGACCTGGTGGTGATCGCGTACGGGGCGATGGTGCACACGGCTTTGGAGGCCGTCTCGGATGGGCTGGACGGGGCGTCAGTCGAGGTGCTCGACCTGCGGTCGCTGGTGCCGCTGGACGAGGAGGCGATCCTCGACTCGGTCGAGCGCTGCTCGAAGGTGGTGATCATCGACGAGGCCAACGCCACGTGCGCCGCCGGCGCCCAGGTCGCGGCGCTGATCGCCGAGAAGGGATTCGAGTCTCTGGACGGCCCGGTCGTGCGGGTGGCAACGCCCGACGTTCCGATCCCGTTCTCGCCACCGCTCGAACAGGCGGTGCTGCCCGGCGTCGATCGCGTGAAGGAGGCTTGCCGTGAACTCCTCGCCTACTGACACGCTGGTCGACGTCACGATGCCCCAGATGGGGGTATCGGTCGCCGAGGGCACGGTCGTGGGCTGGCGCGTCGAGCCCGGCGACCGGATCGAGGCCGAGGCGACGATCTGCGACATCTCGACCGACAAGATCGACACCGAGGTGCCGGCGCCGGCGACCGGCGTCGTCGCCGAGATCGTGGTGCCGGTCGGGGTGACGGTCGAGGTCGGGACGGTGATGGCTCGGATCGCGGTCGGTGGTGGCGATGGCTCGCCGGCCCAGCCGCTCGATGGCGGCATGGCCGGCTCGCCGACCACCGAAACAAAATCATCATCATCATCAGTGCCCGCCGGCAATGGCCACCGGCGCTACTCCCCGGTCGTCCAGCGGATCGCCGCCGAGCACGGGATCGACCTCTCACAGGTGCCCGGCACCGGACGCGGCGGGCGCGTCCGCAAGCAGGACGTGCTCGCGTTTGTCGAAGCGCCGCCGGTGGAGGAGCCGCCGCTGCACATCGAGAGCCCGTACCGGCCGGAACCGGTGGCGCCGGTCAGCGATGGCTTGTCGCGGATGCGCCGGCAGATCGGCGAGCACATGAAGCGGTCGTTGGACACCACCGCCACGTGCACGACCTGGATCGAGGTCGACATGGGCCGGGTGGAGGCGGCGCGAGCGCGCCTCGGCGTGACCGCGCTGGCGTTCGTCGCGCGGGCGTCGATCGACGCGATCCGCGAGCACCCCGCGATGAACGCCTGGCTCGAGGGCGAGAACTACACCCGCCACAGCGAAGTGAACCTCGGAATCGCGGTGTCGCTGGGCGAGGACGGGCTGATCGTCCCGGTCATCCCGCGCGCGCACGAGCTGTCGGTCGAGGGGCTCGCCGCCCGAGTTCGGGAGGTTGCGCGGCGGGCGCGGGCGCGGCAACTGACGCCGGACGACGTCTACGGCGGCACGTTCACGATCACCAACCCCGGCCAGTACGGGTCGATCATGGCCACGCCGATCATCAACCTGCCACAGGTCGCGATTCTCGATTTCGAGGCGGTGATCAAGCGGCCGGTGGTCGTCACCGACACCGATGGCAACGACTCGATCGCGATCCGGCCGATGACGATCCTCGGGCTGAGCTGGGACCACCGGGCGCTCGACGGCGCGCTCGCGGCGCAGTTCCTGGCGACCGTCAAACGGAATCTGGAGAGCGTGTCGTGACGCCTGAAATCTGGGTGTGTCATCTGGGCGTCGTCGAGTACCGCGAGGCGCTCGAGTTGCAGGAGCGCCTGCGGACCGCACGCCAGGAGGACGAGCTCCCCGACATGCTGCTGACGCTCGAGCATCCGCCCGTGTACACGCGCGGGCGCCGGTCGGCGCCGGGCGAGCTGCCGATGGGCGAGGAGTGGTACGCGGCGCAGGGGATTGAGGTCGTCGAGACCGACCGTGGCGGGAAGGTCACCTACCACGGCCCGGGTCAGCTCGTCGGCTATCCGATCGTCCGCGTCGACGACGTGGTGGCGTACGTGCGGAGCTTGGAGGACGCGCTGGTGGCGGCGTTGGCCGAGGTGGGCGTCGCCGCCCGCTCCAGGCCGCACGAGGGCCACCGGTTCACCGGCGTCTGGGTCGGGAACCAGAAGATCGCGTCGATCGGCGTGCATCTGTCGGGCGGCGTGTCGACGCACGGGTTTGCGGTCAACGTCGACAACGACCTTCAGCCGTTCAGCTGGATCGTGCCGTGCGGGCTCGACGACGTGCAGATGACGTCGCTGGTGGCGGAGACGGGCCGGGCATCGGGCGGGATGAGGTGCTTCCGCCGGCGCGCGTCGTATGAGGTCGCGCGCGCGCTCGGCCGCCGGCAGCGGCTGGTCAGCCGGGCACGACTGACCAGCCTTGGCATACCCCCGATCGTGCACGAAAAGGTGTGATGGGTGTGCGAGGACGTCTCGAAAACCAGCACAAATCGAGGCCCTAAACTCCTGAGGCATGACGACGCGGTCGCGGGCCAATCCGGGTGGGAACCAGAACGTGCTGGAGATCCTCGGCCCGGATGTGCTGCCGCTCCGCTCCAGGAAGCCGCGGTGGTTCAAGGTGCCGGCGCCCGGCAGCCCGAAGTACCGGGAGCTCAAGGGCCTGATCGACTCCGAGAACCTCCACACGGTCTGCCAGGAGGCGGCGTGTCCGAACATCGGCGAGTGCTGGCAGCGCGGCACCGCCACGTTCATGATTCTCGGCGACACGTGCACGCGCCGGTGCGGGTTCTGCAACGTCAAGACGGGCAAGCCGACGTGGAACGACCCGCTCGAGCCCGCCAGGGTCGCGCGCAGCGTCGCGAAAATGGGCCTGAGGCACGCGGTGATCACGAGCGTCGACCGCGACGACCTTCCGGACTACGGAGCGCACGCGTTCGTCGGCGTCATCCGCCAGATCCGCCGCCAGGCCCCGAAGTGCCGGGTAGAAGTGCTCACCCCCGACTTCCGTGGCGAGGAGATGCCGCTGGCCAAGGTCATCGCCGAGCGGCCCGACGTGTTCAACCACAACGTCGAGGTCGTCCCCCGGCTGTATCCGCTCGCCCGGCGCGGTTCGAAGTTCGAGAGGTCGTGCCGGGTGCTCCGCAACGCCAAGGAGCTCGCCGGCGACGAGGTAACGACCAAGTCCGGCCTGATGGTCGGCCTGGGAGAATCGTTCGAGGAGATGCTTGACGCGCTGGGCACCCTGCGCGAGAGCCACGTCCAGGTCCTGACCGTCGGCCAATACTTGAGACCCACCGAGAACCACCTCCCGATCGTCCGCTACTGGCACCCCGACGAGTTCAAGGAGCTGGAACGAGCGGCGTACGCGCTCGGGTTCGAGCACGTCGCCGCCGGACCGCTCGTCCGGAGCAGCTACCACGCCGACCAGCACGTCCCCCAGCACGAGCCTGGCTTCGGGCCGGTGGCGGAGGTGTCGGGATGAGTCGCCGACGCTTGGTGTTGCTGGTTGCGGCGGTGGTGGCGCTCGCCGCGTTCGCGGTTGCCCCGGAAGCCCTGGCCGCCGCGGGCGGCGGCTCGGCCGGCTTCGGAGGCGGCGGCGGCGGAGAAGGCGGTGGTGGCGGCGGCGGCGGGTTCGGGTTCTTCATCCTGATCCAGCTCCTGTTCCGGATCGCGGTGCTCGGCCACGGGCTCGGCGCGCTCGTCCTCATCGCCCTGTTCATCGCGTATCTGATCATCACTCGGGTCATGCCGAGCGCGCAGCGATCCTGGTCGGCGCGCGCCGGCGCCGGACCCGCGGCTCGCCGGCGGACGGCAACCCGGCAGCGCCGCGTCGAGGCCGCGGCGGCCGAGGCCGCCGAAGACGACGCCGCGTTCGCCGCCGACGCCGTCAAGGCCAACGCCACCGCGCTGTTCAAGCAGATCCAGGCCGCCTGGGATCGCGGTGACCGCGCTCGCCTCGCAACGCTGGTCGGCCCCGATCTCCTCACCGAGTGGGACCGGCGTCTCGACGATCTCGAGCGCCGCGGCTGGCGCAACCGGGTCCAGGTGATCGGCGAGCCGCGCGTCGAGTACGTGGGCCTGAACCACAAGGGCGACGCGCAAGCCGACACCGTGACCGTCCGGATCGAGGCCAAGCTGCGCGACTACGTCGAGGACCGCGCCGGCAACCACATCAAGCGCGCCGGCCACCTGGGCGAGACCGTCCGGCTCAGGGAGTTCTGGACGCTCGCCCAACGCAACGGCCGCTGGACGCTCGTCTCGATCGAGCAGGGCGCCGAGGGCATGCACGCGATCGACGACGCGATCGTGGCAACGACCTGGTCCGACGAGGCCGCCCTCAAGGACGAGGCGCTGATCGAGGGCGCGGTCCAGGATGCCGTCCCGACGAACACCAGCATCGCCGAGGTCGCGGATCTCGATTTCAGGGGCGACGCCCACGCAGCGGCGCTCGACCTCAGCCTCGCCGACGGCCGGTTCGCGCCCGACGTGCTCGAGGTGACCGCGCGCCGAGCCGTCACCGCCTGGGCCGAGGCCGTCGACGGCGACGACGCCCGGCTGCGATCGATCGCGCACGGGCAGGCGGCGAGAGACCTCCTGCATCCGGGCGACCCCTCGCAGCGGACCCGCCTCGTGGTGCGAGGACCAGAGGTCAAGAGAATCCGGATCACGGGTCTCGACGCCGCCGCGCACCCGCCGACGATGTCGGTCGAGGTCGAGATCGAGGGCCGGCGCTACATCGAGGATCGCGACACCACCGCGGTCCTCGCCGGCAGCCCGTCGCGCCCCACGAAGTTCACCGAGCATTGGACGTTCGCGCTCGACGGCGACGCGCGGCAGCCGTGGCTGCTCGCCGCAGCGGGCGTCGCGGTCCCGCAGGCGTAGCGACCGGCTCGAGCGGCCTGAGAGGCTGCGAAGCTCGTGATCCCGCTGAAGGACAACATCCCGACGGATCGGTTCCCGCTCGTGACGTTTGCGCTGATCGTCGCAAACGTGATCGTCTACATCCTGGCCGTCCGGCACGGCGGATCGCTGTTCAGCGGCCCCACCCCGCAGCAGGAGATCAAGTATGGCGCCATCCCGTTCGCGCTCACCCACCCCGGCGACCAGTGTGGAGTGGTCACGACGGCGTTCGGCAATCAGGCGATCGGATGCGTGAAGGGCACGCTACCGGGCGCGATCCCGACGTGGCAGACGATCTTCACGAGCATGTTCATGCACGCCTCGATCATCCACATCGGCGGCAACATGATCTTCCTGTGGATCTTCGGCAACAACGTCGAGGACTCGATGGGCCCGGTCAAGTTCTTCTTCTTCTACATCGTGGGCGGGATCGCGGCGCTGGCGTTGCAGGTCGCGATCTCCCCGAACTCGACCACGCCGACCCTCGGCGCGTCCGGGGCGATCGCCGCGGTGCTCGGCGGCTACATCGTGCTGTATCCGCGGGCGCGCGTGCTCACGCTCGTGATCATCATCCTGTTCTTCACGGTGATCGAACTGCCGGCGCTCGTGATGCTCGGCATCTGGTTCGCCGAGCAGGCGGTGTTCGCCGCCGCCGGCCTCACGACGGCGACCGGCGCCGGCGGTGGCGTGGCCTACTTCGCCCATGTCGGCGGGTTCGCGTTCGGGGCGCTCACGATCAAGCTGCTCGCGACCCGGCGCCGGCAGACCCCCTCGAGGTCCCCGGTCTACTGACCGTTTGCGCCTGCTCGTCCTCACGATCGCCCTGATGTTCATCGGCGCGCTGGCCGTGCTCACAGTGCGCGACATCCACGCCCACGGTCTGACACCGGTCGCCGTGCTCGCGATCGCAATCGTGGTCGTGTTCTCAACCGGAGTCATCGGGGCCTTGCTTCATCCTCCACGGCGATGAGCGTCCTGCAAGGAGGGCGAGCCCGCCGCCGACACGGCCACCGGCCGGGGTCGGCCAGCGGACGCCCCGGCCGCGCACCCGGGAACGCGCGCCACCGGGTCGCCCTGGCGATCGCCCTCCTCGTGCTCACCGCCGGCGCGCTGCTCGGGCTGATGGCCGCGCGGGCCACCGGACCCGCGACGACCGTATTCCCGCGTGAGGGCGTCGCCACCGCAAAGCACCCGGCCACCCCGCCGAAACCGGCACGGAGCAACTACGGGGTCGCGCTAGCCCCACCGGCGCAGCGGATCTCGACCAAGCTGAAGCTCCCGCTGAGATCCGGACTGCTGTTCGACGTGAACACGGGGAAGGTGCTGTGGGAACGGAACCCCGCGCAGGTCGTACCGATCGCGAGCCTCACGAAGATGATGACCGCGCTCGTCGTGGTCGCGCACGCACGCCCGAGCGCCAAGGTCCTGATCACCCAGGACGCGCTCGACTACTCGGGCTCCGGCGTCGGGCTGCTCCCAAAGGGCAAACGCGTACCGCTAAGCGCCCTGCTCTACGGCCTCCTCCTCCCCTCGGGCAACGACGCCGCGATCGCGCTCGCGGACCACGTCGCGCACACCCAGTCGAACTTCATAACCCTGATGAACCAACGCGCGCACGACATGGGTCTGACCTGCACCCAGTACACGACCGCCTCGGGGATCGTCGACCAAGGCAATCACTCGTGCGCGTCGGATCTCGCCCTGATCGCCCACACGCTCCTCCAGCAGCCACTGCTGGCGCAGATCGTCGGCTCGCGCAGCGCGATCATCCCGTTCCCGATCAAGGGCGGGAAGCTGTTTCTCTACAACAACAACCCGCTGCTCGTGCTCCGCTATCCCGGGACCGACGGCGTCAAGACCGGGTTCACCGACGCCGCCGGCCAGTGCCTGGTGGCGACCGCAAAGCGCGGAGACCGGTGGCTCGGCGTGGTCCTGCTGCACTCGGGCAACACCTACGCCCAGGCGATGCAGTTGCTGAACGCGGGCTTCGCGGCGCCCGCGGCGGGGTAGGGACCTAACACACACAGTTCCCGTGCGTGAAGCCCGCCGCTGACGGGTAATCCAACACGCACCAGGTCAGTGCGCACAGAAGGAAGGCAGATGTCCCCGGTCAGCTACCAGACGATCAGGCTCAGCAAGGGCAAGCACACCGATCCCGAGGACGGCGCGTGCGTGATGGAGCTTGCCTCGATGCTCGCCCGCGAACCGTTCACCGACCATCCGGTGTCCGTGTGCCCGGTCATCGGGTCGTTCCTGCGCTCGTACAACGACTCGATCGACGCCGAGCGCCGCCAGTCGCTGTACGAGTACGCGTCCAAGGTCGTCGGCAGCCGCGCTTCCGCGGAGATCCGGGAGGCGCGGGCCGCGCGGCTCGCGGAATGGGCCGAGGAGCTGCAGCGGAGCCGGCGGATGTGGTTCCTGGTCGGCTCGCCGCTGCGGGCGATCAGTCGCCTGCGCCGGCCCCCGATCGACGCGATCGGGACCTACGCGGTCCACTCGATCCCGAAGCACACCGCTCGCACGCACGCCGCGGTGCTCGCGTTGATCGACGAGCTGCTGGAAATCTCCACCCGCGACGCGCGGGTGTCCGCGCGAGTCCTGGCAGCGGCCAGGACGCAGGCGCTCGACCCGGCCACCTGAGCTGCGGCGAGACACAGGATGAGCAGTATCAGTCGGATCCTCGCGGATGACCCCGAGCTGACCGACGGCCTCGCCGGAGAGCGCCTGGAGGCAGCGATCCGAGACTGCGTGGCCGCGACGTGCGAGTGTCCCGTCGGCGCGTGGTCGCCACCGACCGAGATCGGCGACATGAGCATCGGAATCGGGCTTCTGATTCTGGATGGGCTCGTCGCCCGCCGGGTCGGCGTGGCCGGCCGCTTCGGCGCGGAGTTGCTCGGTGACGGCGATCTGATGAACCCGTACCACCGCACCGGCATGGAAACGTCGATGCCGCGAACCGGCAAGTGGCGCGTGCTGCGCCCCAGCCGCATGGCGATCCTCGACAGCGAGTTCGCGACGCGCGCCACCGGGTATCCGGAGGTCGTCTCGGCGCTGGTCACGCGCGCGCTCAGACGGTCGCGCCACATCGCGACGAACATGGCGATCGTCCAGCAGCCCAGGATCGACCTGCGGCTGCACATGCTGTTCTGGGAGCTCGCCGACCGCTGGGGGACCGTGCACCAGGACGGGGTCCACGTGCGGCTGCACCTGACGCACGCGATGCTGTCCGACCTGGTCGCCGCCCGGCGGCCGACGGTCACCAAGGCGCTGGGCGAGCTCGCGGCCCGCTCAGCCGTGGTGTGGACCGGGAGCGACTGGCTGCTGCCCGGCGAGCCGCCGGCCGAGTTCGACGACTTCGGAGCGCTGACGATCGCCGGCGCCGCGTAGGGCGCCGCCGTCAGGCGCCGCCGACCATCGTCGTAGCTCCTGCGGAGGCCCGGCTCGCACCTGCCCCCCAGGTGTGTAAAGCTTCCGCCCGTTTTGGCAAACGTCGTCGGACAACGGATTCGCCGCCGCGAGGATCCTCGCTTCCTCAGGGGCGAGGGCCGGTACGTCGACGACCTGTCGCTCCCGGGGGCGCTGCACCTGACGTTCGTGCGCTCGTACCTGGCTCACGCCAAGATCAACGGCGTCGACAAGTCGGCCGCGGAGGCAGCCGGCGCGCAGGTGTTCGTCGCCGGCGACACCGACCTGACCGTGAACCCGGCGCCGCCGTTCATACCGATCGACCCGCAGATGTACCGGCCCCTGCTGGCGTCCGAGACCGCCCGCTTCGTGGGCGACATCGTCGCGATCGTGCTCGCCGACGGCCGCGAGGCCAGCGTCGACGCCGCCGAGCTCGTCGAGGTGGACTACGAACCGCTCGCGGTCGTGACCGATCCTGAGGACGCCACGCGCGACGAGGTGCTGCTGTTCCCGTCAGTGGGGACCAACATCTGCCTGCGCCACCCCGCCGAGAACCCGGACCCGAACCTGTTTGACTCGAGCGAGGTCGTCGTCACGGGCAAGGTGATCAGCCAGCGGCTCGCGGCCTGCCCGATCGAGCCCCGGTCGACCGCGGCGCACTGGGGCGAGGACGGGCGTATGACGCTGTGGATCAGCTCTCAGACGCCCCACCAGGACAAGATGGTGCTCGGAGGGCTGCTCGGGCTCGAGCCCGAGAACGTGCGCGTGGTGGCGCCCGACGTCGGCGGCGGCTTCGGCGCCAAGGGCATCGCGGTCGAGGACGTGATCGTCGGGTGGGCCGCACGCGCCATCGGCAAGCCGGTCCGGTGGACCGAGACGCGCAGCGAGAACATGGTGGCGATGCACCACGGCCGGGCCTCGCACCTCACGTTCGAGCTGGGGGCGAGTCGCGAGGGAAGGATCGAGGCGCTGCGGCTGCACATCCTCGCCGACGCCGGCGCCTATCCCGGGATCGGCGCATTCCTGCCGAACCTGACCGCGATGATGGCGAGCGGCGTGTACCAGATCCCCAGGATCGAGGTCGACATCCGGGCCGTCGTCACCAACGCGACCCCGATCGGGCCGGTGCGCGGCGCGGGCCGTCCGGAGGCGACGCAGATGCTCGAGCGGGCGATCGACACGCTCGCGGCCGAGCTCTCGCTCGACCCCGCCGAGGTCCGCCGGCGGAACTTCATCCCCAACGATGCGTTCCCCTACACGACCGCGGCCGGGGCCAACTACGACATCGGCGACTTCGGCGGCGCGCTCGACCTCGCGCTCGAGAGCGCGGGCTACGAGAAGCTCCGCCGCGATCAGGCCAGCCGGCGCGAGAACGGGGACGCGCGCCAGCTCGGGATCGGCCTGAGCGCATACGTCGAGGTGACCAACGGGATCTCCGAGAGCGAGTTCGGCGGGGTCGAGATCACGGCCACGGGCGATGCGATCGTGCGCACCGGCTCGTTCTCCCAAGGCCAGGGCCACGAGACGACGTTCGCGCAGATCGTGTCCGAGCGCCTCGGGATCCCGATCGAGCGGATCACGGTGACCAAGGGCGACACCGACGTCGTCCCGCGCGGAACCGGCACGTACGGTTCGAAGTCGACCCAGATCGGCGGCGTGGCCGCCGGCCAGGCGTCCGAGGAGGTCGTCGAGACCGGCAAGCGGCTCGCGGCGGCCGAGCTCGAGGCCGCACCCGAGGACATGGTGCTCGACGTCGCGCAGGGCCGGTTCCACGTGACCGGCGCGCCGGAGCCGGGGCTCAGCTGGGGCGATCTGGCCTCGCGCCTGGAGCCCCAGGGCCGGCTCGGCGAGCTCAGCGCCGAGGTCGACTTCCAAGCGGCTCAGCCGACGTTCCCGTTCGGCGCGCACGTCGCGATCGTCGAGGTCGACACCGAGACCGGGGCGGTCGAGCTCACGCGAATGGTCGCCGTCGACGACGCCGGCCGGATCATCAATCCGCTGGTCGCCGAGGGACAGGTGCACGGCGGGGTCGTCGCCGGGATCGCCCAGGCGCTGTACGAGGAGCTGACCTACGACGCCGACGGCAACCCCCAGAACGCCACGCTGGTCACGTACGGCATTCCGGCCGCCACCGAGCTGCCGTCGATCGAGGTGGTCGGGATGGAGACCCCGACGCCGATCAACCCGCTGGGCGTCAAGGGAATCGGCGAGTCCGGGACGATCGGGGCGACCCCGGCGGTCCACAACGCCGTGATCGACGCCCTATCCCCGTACGGGGTGCGCCACATCGACATGCCGGTCAACGGCGAGACGGTGTGGCGGGCGATCCAGGCCGCCGGCAACCGCGCGAGCTAGCGTCCCCGTAACGCCGGCGTCCGCTCCGGCGAAGAACCGGGCGATGATCACGGACGCGGTGGCCGCGCCGTCGCCCTGCTGCGCGAGGTCCTGCTGTTGCACGCCTGAGACGGTTAGGCCTAGGTGAAGGCCGCCCCCCCGGAGAACGCTGTCTGAAACGATCCCGCCCAACCGGTCGCGGACTCCAAGGCACCTCGCTTGAAGCAGTTCTCCGATCCGCATCTCGCGGCGCTGTTGACGATGGTCACCGGCATCGCTCTGAGCGTGTGGGGCGCTCGCCGCCACCCCGGCCCGTGGATGCGCTGGTTCTCGATCGCCTTGGCGGTGCTGATCCTCGCCGGCTGGCTCGGGGAGTACGTGGCCGACGTGATCCTCGGGACCTGGTCGATCCAGTACACGCTCCCGCTCCAGCTCACCGATGCCGTCTCGGCGGTGTCGATCGCGGCGCTGCTTACGCGCCGGCAGCTGCTCGTCGAGCTCGCCTACTTCTGGTCCTACACCGCCTCGCTGCAGGCGGTGCTCACGCCCGACCTCGGCCAGAACTTCCCGAGCGTCTTCTACTTCACGTACTTCATCTACCACGTCGGCGCGATCGTGGCGGCGAGCTTCCTCGTGTTCGGATGCCGCCTGTACCCGCGCCCCGGCGCCGTGTGGAAGGTGTTCTGGATCACACTGGGGTGGACGGCGATCGCCGGCGCCGGCGACCTGATCACCGGCGGCAACTACATGTACCTGCGGAGCAAGCCGGTGCACAACTCGCTGCTGAACCTGATCGGCCCGTGGCCCTGGTACATCCCCGGCGGGGTCCTTCTAGGGCTCGCGCTGCTGCTGCTGGTGGCGGGGCTCACAGGGGCATTTGGTGGCGTGCCCGATCCGAGAGGCGCCCGGCAGCCCGCGCTCCGGTAGCGTTCGGCGACGCGATGCGCGCGATCGTGTTCGAGCGGAACGGGGGCCCGGAGGTCCTCGAGCGCCACGAGCGTCCGGCGCCGACCCCCGGCGAGGGCGAGGTCCTCGTCGACGTCGAGGCGGTCGGCGTCAACTACCGCGATGTGTAC
>Ga0335080_10004485_pt1 | contig 14216 bp, 12 predicted proteins | sample Lox_Sample_34_FD_206720 | JGI IMG/M metagenome (GOLD analysis project Ga0335080, IMG submission 206720) | Soil microbial communities from Loxahatchee National Wildlife Refuge, Florida, United States - Lox_Sample_3.4 | ecosystem: Environmental > Terrestrial > Soil > Wetlands | place: USA... | reverse complement strand
TCTGCTCGGGCGGGGCACTGCCGACGAGCGCCGTCGGGAAGTGGTCGCGCACCTGGATGAGCGCCTCGCGCGCGGCCTCGATCGAGTCGAAGTAGCCGAGGTGCAGGCGGAAGCGCTCGCGGCCGTCCTCGACCGCGCGCGAACGAAACACCGACGCGCCCTGGATCTCGAGTCCGCGCGGCAGCCGCACCGGCATGGCCATGCTCGATGCGCACAGCGTGACGACGTAGCGCTCGTCGCGCCGGCTCGCCCCGTCGGCTGCTCGATCATCCATGCTCGCATCCCCTCATCGCCCGCACCCGGGCCGGCGGCGTCTGGTGCACCACTCGGGCATCCGCCCATCGTCCTGCGGGCCATCGGTCCGTCCAGGTGCCTACTATCGAGTGTCGCGCGCCGTCACTCAAGATGGCCGCGCGTCGGACGCAGGCGACAGGCCGAATCGGCAACGAGAGGCGTTCTCAGCCCCGGCGCCGGGTGCGCGATCACTCGAGCTTTAACCGCCAAGCCGCTGATCGAACATATAAAAGGTGTCGGGCGGTGGTTCGCAGCCGCCCGCGGCCGTTGATGCGGCGCCGCACCCGGGACTCCCGGCAGGCGCGCAGCGCGGTCTTCCCGTGCGCAGGCGCCGCTCGCCCGCCGCCGGGAAACGCGGGTGGCCGACCGGCAAGTCGACCTGCGTCACAGGTGGCTCCGAGATGCGTGTCACGAACGCGCAAGCGCGCAATCCGCCGCCAGGCGCTTGCCCCTAGGATTGTGGTCGTGAACCGTCGCCTCCTTCGCCCGGTCCTGACCGGCCTTCTGGCGCTCGTCGCGTCCGCTGCGGCCGCGACCCCCGCGAAGCCGTCGCCCGCGCGGCCGAGTTCCTACGCGCCGCGCGAGACCAACGGCAGCCATGTCTACGGCTCGCCGATCGAGACGCCGGTCGTCGGCCGCGCGGCGCCGGCGCACCACAGCCCGTCACACCGCGTGTCGCGCAAGACGACGAAGGACGCTCACGGAGCGCCGGCCCATCGCAAGGCCAAGGCGTCGGCCACGCCGCACACGAAGCGCTCCGCGCCGCGGGATTCCCGTCCGGCGGGCGACCACTAGTCGATCGGGTCTCGCATCTCGCGTCGGGTCGCGGCTGCCCTGCGCGGCACCCGCGGCGTTCCTCCCGTGCGCGGCGCCGCCATTCGTGCTAGTTAAGCACCTGCGCCGAAGCCGCGGTCCCGGCATACGCGCACACAAGACAACAACAGAGGGGACGTCACCGTGTCACTGACGCGCAAACTGGCGGCTGAGGCGATTGGAACGTGGTGGCTCGTGCTCGGCGGCTGCGGCAGCGCCGTGTTGGCCGCGAAGTTCCCGGGAGTAGGCATCGGGCTCGTCGGCGTGTCGCTCGCGTTCGGGCTCACGGTGCTGACGATGGCGTTCGCGATCGGGCACATCTCCGGCTGCCACCTGAACCCGGCGGTCTCGGTCGGCCTCTGCGTCGCGGGGCGTTTCAGCGTCGGTGAGCTCCTGCCCTACGTTCTCGCGCAGCTGGTCGGCGCGATGTGCGCGATCGGCGTTCTGTTCCTGATCGTGGCCGGCAACGGCGTCGACCCGCACACGACCGGGCTCGCGGCGAACGGCTATGGAGCGCATTCGCCGGGCGGCTACGGACTCGGCGCCGCGTTCCTGACCGAGGTCGTGATGACGGCCTTCTTCCTGTTCGTGATCCTCGGCAGCACCGACCGGCGCGCGCCGGCCGGCTTCGCGCCGATCGCGATCGGGCTCTGCCTGACGCTGATCCACCTGGTCAGCATTCCGGTCACGAACACCTCGGTGAACCCGGCGCGCTCGACGGCGCCCGCGATCTACATGGGCGGCGAGCAGCTCTCGCAGCTGTGGCTCTTCTGGGTGGCACCAATCATCGGCGCGGCGCTGGCAGGCGCGTTCTACCGCTGGCTTGGCGACGAGCGCTGAGCGGTGCTGCCGCGAGGCGGCAGTTCCTAAGTCTCTGAGCACGCAAGGCGTTCGGCGGCTGGCAGCGCCGTGACGCAGGAATCGCGCGGCGCGCGCCGCTGCTGCCGGTCGAACCGGCTGCTGCGTCCCGCCGGCACGCGGTAGAGTAGGCGTTGGTCGCAAGATTGAGCCGCGGTGAGGGGGTCGAGCGCTCGAAGTCCAAACATCGTGCCGTGGTGACGACCGCGTCCGGGCGGAATCACCTGCTGCGCCTAGCGTCGCGATCGTGGCTCCGTCGAAATACCCCCCTCTTTTCATAAAGGGGATGCCCATGACGACGATGTTCCAGCGGTCCCATTGGCTCTGTGTCGCGCTCGCGATCGCGGGGGCCTGGGTGGTTGCCTGCTCGCCGATGAAGGATCCGGCCGAGGCCGCGATCGCCGATGCGTCGAATGCGCTCGCGAAGGTCGGGGCGGACGGCGAGAAGTACGCGCCGGCCGAGTACCAGACCGTCAAAGACCAGATCGCGGCGATGAAGGCGAAGTTCGACCGGAAGGAATACGAGGCCGTGCTCAACGACGTCCACAACGTCGCGCCGAGCCTGCGCATGCTCGCCGAGACGGTCGTCAGCAAGAAGGGCGAGGCGCGGATCAAGCTCAAGGAGCAGTGGAACGGCATGGCGACGGCGATGCCGGCGTCGGTTTCGGCGGTCGAGACGAAGATCGCCGAGATCGGCAAGACCCACAAGCTCCCGAAGGGCGTCAACAAGGACGCCGTCGCCGCGGCGGGACCGGCGCTCGATGCCGCGAAGCAGGGCTGGGCGGACGCGCAGAGCGCGAAGACCGCGGGGAACCTGGAGGACGCCGTCGCCAAGGGCCAGGCCGCGCAAGCGAAGATGACCGAGTTGATGGGCTCGCTCGGCATGGCAGCCGCGAAGTAGCTCGACGACTGCGCGCGCGGGCCTCGACGCCCGCGCGCGCCCTGCGAGGAGGATCGCTGGGTTGCGGCGGCGGGCGACCGCCGCCGCGGGCATACGTGTAATCGACGCGCTTGACGTTGGCCGCACGGACGGACCCGCATCGAGCATCCACGCTGCATGGACAAGCCCACGAGATCCGGAGCGCCGCCGCCGCTCCGCCTGCGATTCGATGCGTTCGAGCTCGACGAGGCGAACGCACGCCTGACACGCGAGGGTCAGGCCTTGCCGGTCCCGCCGAAGGCGTTCGCGGTGCTCTGCACGCTGGCCCGGGAGCCCGGCCGGCTGGTGACGAAGCACGCGCTGCTCGACGCCGTGTGGGGGCACCAGCACGTGTCCGAGTCGGTGCTCAAGACGCTGATCAGCGAGCTGCGCAGCGTGCTCGCGGACGATGCGCGGCGTCCCCGCTTCATCGAGACCGCCTCGCGCCGCGGCTATCGGTTCATCGCAACGAGCCGGCCGGCGACCGCCGCCGAAGCTCAGGCGTCCGCCATACCGTCGGGCACGCCGCGCACCAGCGCCGCACCCGCGCTGATCGGCCGCGGCGCGGCGCTCGAGCGCCTCGGCGCGGCGTGGGCCGATGCCCTCGCCGGACACCGCCGGATCGTGTGGATCACGGGCGAAGCCGGGATCGGCAAGACGACGCTGATCGAGAACTTTCGCGCCGGACTCGGCGCGGCGGTCGTCGCGCAGGGTCAGTGCGTCGGCGAGTTCGGGTCCGGTGAGCCGTACCTGCCGGTGCTCGAGGCGCTCGGCGCAATGTGCCGCACCGACCCATCGCTGGTCGCGCTGATGCGCAGGGTCGCGCCGACGTGGCTCGCCCAGCTGCCGTGGCTGAGCACCGATGCCGAGCGCGAGGCGCTGCAGCGCACACTCGTCGGCGCGAGCCAGGACCGGATGCTGCGCGAGTTCGGCGAGCTCCTCGACCGCTACACCGAGCAGCGTCCGCTGCTGCTGATCACCGAGGACCTGCACTGGGGCGATCACGCGACGATCCGGCTGATCGACCACATCGCGCGGCGCAGGAGCCTGGCGCGCCTGATGTGGCTCGCGAGCTTCCGGATCGCGGAGGTCGTCGTCGAGGACCATCCGCTCAAGGCGCTGCGCCACGAGCTGCGGCTGCACCGGTTGTGCGAGGAGATCATGCTCGAGCCATTCTCGGAGCTCGAGCTCGGTCAGTACCTCACGGCGCGCCTGCCGAATGCCGCCTTCCCGGAGAGCGTGGTGCGCGCGCTCCACTCCCGCACTGACGGGCTGCCGCTGTTCGTCGTCAACGTGCTCGACGACGCCGACCTCGGCCAGGCGCTCGAGTCGAGCGAGGCCGGCGCCGAAGAGCTCGCCGCGCGCTGGAAGGTCCCGGAGAGCCTCGCCGGCATCATCGAGGGGCAGATCGCGCGGCTCTCTCCCGAGCATCGGCTCGTGCTCGAAGCCGCGAGCGTCTGCGGAGTCGAGTTCCGGCTCTCGACGATCGCCACGCTGATCGACCGCGAAGCCGAGGCGGTGCGCGCGTGCTGCGACGACCTCGTCCGCGGCCAGCACTGGCTGGGCGCACCCGGAGTCGAGCACCTGCCCGACGGCTCGCTCGACGCCCGCTACGGGTTTCGCCACGCGCTCTATCAACACGTCGTCTACCAGGGCATCGGCGCCCTCGCCCGGGCGCAGCTGCACCGCAAGGTGGCGCACCAGATGGAAGCGCGCGTGGGTGTCGCCGTCACGCCCGCCGAGCTCGCGTCCCACTACGAGCGAGGCGCGGATCCCGCGACGGCCGTGCGGCACTACGCGGCCGCCGCCGCAGGCGCGCTCCGCCAGCTCGCGCCGAGCGAGACGCTGCACCTGTCGAGGCACGCGCTCGCGCTACTGGCCCGCTGCCCGGAGGGCACTTCGCGCGACCAGCTCGAACTCGCGTTGCTGCGCCCGCGCGCGATCGCGCTACAGCAGCTGACCGGGGCCGCGGCGCCGGAGACCGCGGCGACCTACGAGCGCATCCTCGCGCTCGCGGATCTTCTGCCCGAGAAGACCGCGCACGGCCTCGAGCTCGGCCTCGGCTGGGTGTACTTCGTGCGCGGCGAATACGACAAGGCCCATGCGCTAGGGACGCGCATCGACACCGACGCGCTCGCGGCCGGCGACGGCGCGCGCCACGTCGCCGCGTGCAACCTTCTCGGCGCGACGGTGCTCTACCAAAGCGAGCTCGCGAGCTCGAAGCAGTGGTTCGAGGAGGGGCTCAGGACCTGCGGCGAGCTCGCGCAGCGCTTCGAGCAGTCGCCGCTGATCGTCGACCTCGAAACTGTGATGCGGGCCCGGTTCTCGCACGCGCTCTCGCACCTCGGTCTCGCCGGGCAAGCGATGCGCGAGGTCGAGGCGTCCCTCGCCCGTTCGGCGTCGCTCGGCCAGCCAGTGTCGCGCGGCGTCGCGCTCCTCTTCGGCGCGCTGCTCTACCTCCGGCTCGAGCGGCCGGAACAGACGCTCGGGCTCGCCGATGCCCTGATCAAGCTCGCAGCTGATCACGCGCTGATCGAGCTGCAGGGACCGGCGCTGTGCCTCCGGGGCTGCGCCGTGGCGCGGTGCGGCGAGCCGGATGCGGGCCTTGCGCTCATCGAGCAGGGCGCCGAGCACTACATCGGCCGCGGCAACCTCGGCAGCGGCAGCCCGGCGCTCCTCGGTTTTGCTGCCGAGGCGCTCGCGATCGCCGGCCGCTGGTCAGCGGCGCAGACGCAACTCGACCGGGCGCTCGCAATCAGCGCTCACACCGGCGAGCGCGTGTTCGTGCCGGACCTCCTGCTCCTGAGCGCGCGCGTCGCGCTCGGGCGCGGAGAGCGGGAACTCGCCCAAGGTCTCGCGCAGGCGGCACTGCGCGAGGCGGGCAGGCAACAGGCGGCGTGGCTCGAGCTCGCGGCGCGGGTCGAACTGTGCGAGCTCGGCGCACCCGCCGCGGAGGACCTGCAGGCGCTTCGCGACGCGATCGAGCGCCTTCCCGAAGTCCGCGACACTCCGCTTGCGAGCCGTGCCCGCGGACTCGCGCGCACTTTCGACGAGCCGAGCGCGCGCTGATGTGCGGCCGTGCGGAAGGAGCCGTGCCGGGCCTCAGGGGGAGCGCGCTGCGGCGAGCGAACCTGCGCGCGCTCATGCCGATCGCGCTCCTCGCGATGCTCTCGACGCTGGCGCGCGGCGATGAGCCCCGCGCGTTCGAGCCCGGGCGACTCGAGCGCGTCGAAGCACTCGCGGACCCGATGCTGAAAGGCGAGATCGCGACTTACTACACGCCCGGGTACGAGCGGCGCGCGAAAGCGCTGCAGCGGCTGTTGAGCGGTGAACTGCGGTTCAGCAGGCGCGAGCTTCACTGCGGGCCGCCACTGACGCTGGCCGTGCTCGACAAGGAGCAGTGGGGAAGGGCCGAGAGGCAGCTGCCGTATCCGATGCCATCCGTCGATGGCGATCCGCCCGTCGTACTCATGCCGGCGAACTGGGGCGAGGCCGAGGCGTTCTTTCCGAAACGCGCCTCGGCGAGCGACCGGGTGATCCAGGCGATCGGCGCGCACGGATTGACGTGGCAAGAAGCCAACCACCGTGCGGGGGACACGATCGGCGGGCATGAGGTCGGTCACGCCGTCATCAAGGCGTGCGGCGTGGTCGCCGGCACGCGCTGGATGAACGAACTGCTGGCAAGCTACGTCCTGTACGCCTACCTGCAGCGTGAGCGAGGCGATCTGCTCTGGCTCGTCGACGACGTGCTGGCCGGCACCGATGCCGGCCCCCCGCAGCAGCACGTCTCGCTCGACGACTTCGAGTCGATGTACATGCAGCTCTTGGCCTCGGAAGGCGCCAACTACGACTGGTACCAGCGCGAGTTCCTCCGACAGGTCAAACGCGTCTACAAGCACCACGGCATCGGGTTCCTGAGAAAGGTCCGCACGGCCTTTGCTGGCGCCCAGTACGAGTTCGCGGCGCTCGGCAACGCCGAGACCCTGCGGCGGCTCGATGCCATCGACCCCGGATTCAGCGCGTGGGCGGCGGCGCTCGCATCCCTCCCCCGCGCACCGCGGTTGAGTACCGCGCAATAGTCCCGCGCCCGCCCGTGCTACGTGCCAGGGACCGCGCGCACGAGCAGAGCGGTCAGCTCCTCCGGCCGATCGAGTTGCGCAATGTGGCCGCAGGCGAGCGTGCGGACCGTCCACTCCGGGCGCGTGCGAAGCGCGTCGTAGAAATGTGTGAACGTGGTCGGGTGCGGGTCGTTGCAGTAGATGTAAGTGCGGTGCCGGACCCGGTCGACCGCCCCGGCGATTCTGAGCGGCTCGGAGAAGCATGCAGTCGGTTGCGGCCCGGACTTGCGCTCCGTGAAGTCGCGGATCGCCGCGTTGACGGCCCCGAACACCTCGGGCGGCAGCGGGGCCGTCAACCAGTCGGAACCGGCGACGGTCGCCGGCCGGGGAACTCCCGAGGGAATCAGGTCAAAGAGCGCCTGCCCATCGCGGGGCACGAACGCGTCCAGGTAGACGAGCGAGGCGATCCGCTCGGGCATTGCATCGGCCGCGCCCGTCACCACCATGCCGCCGTATGAGTGCCCGACGAGCACGACGTCGCGAAGATCCTCGTACTCGAGCAGGCTTGAGACGTCGCGAACGTGGGTGCTCAGATTCACGTCGCGCGTCATCAGGTGCCGGCGCTCACCGAGTCCGGTCAGCGTCGGCGCGTACACCTCGTGCCCCGATCGACGCAGCGCGCGCGCGATGTCGCGCCAGATGAGGCCGCCGCCCCAGGCGCCGTGGACAAGCACGAATGTTGCCATCTCGAGTACCCCACCGTGGCACACCGCGCCAAGTGTGCCCGCTCGCGACGCGGCGATCCATGATGACGGCCGCGAGCCTTGCGTCCGTGAGCCTGACGTCAGTGCCAATCTCACCGCCTCCATCCAGTCGGTCGCAGAGTCAGCGGCGGCCGGAAGGGGGCGTCGCGGCGCAAATGACAATGAACCGCTCGTGCCGGATGCTCTTGCTCTGCAGCATGCTGCTCGCTGCGCTCGTCACGGCGAGCACCGCGCCTACCCGCTCGCCGGCCTGACGCCGCTCGTCTACCTCGACGCCGAAACCGATCCCGAGAAGCCGGTGATGCGCAGCCTCGAGGGGATGGCCGCCGTCGGGAGCACCGAGTGCGTACAGGTCATCGTGCTCGCCGCGCGCAGCCCGGACCCGGTCGGCGCGTGCGGGCGGTGCGCGCGCAAACCGTCCGCGCCGCGCGCCAGGTTCGGGCCGTTGAGGGTGCGGCCCCCGTGCGCCCCGCCGTCGAATGCCGTCGGGGCGCCGACGTGGTCGGCCGCCTCGCGATCTCCGCGCGGAAACCGGAGGCGGCCGGCGATCATCGTCATTTCGACGCCAGCGTCGTCGGCAGCGCGATGCCATGCGCCGTGGCCACGCGGGGTGAGTGCGTCTCGAGGTACGCCGCGGTGAGCGCCGGCTTGCCGGCGCGCCGGACCGCCTCGCCCAGCGAATTCTCGATGCACTCGTCGACATCGGCGACCGGCGCAAGTCCGACCTGATCGGCGCGCGTGCAGGCGACGTACGCCGCGTTCTTGATTCTCTGATAGAACGCCTGAACGTCGGCGGGACGCGTCAGGTCGAGGCCTTCCGATGTGGCGCGGATGGCCACGGTCAGTTCACGACCGTCGGCCGATGCGTTGCTTGCGGCCAGGATGCCGACGAGAGAAGCAGTGGCGATAATGCCCCGACCCAGTGTGCGAAGGTTGTCGTGGAACATGGACGTCTCCTCCGATGGATGTGGACTCGATGACCCTTGTGCTTGCGTCGCGGACCGGTCGGAATTTGATTTCGGGACCGCTTGACGTTGCACTTCGAGAACTAGGAGCCAGCGGGTGCCGGCGCAGGTACCAGTTTGTTGGTGCCCGATGCACCCGACGATTCGCCGCGTGGTCATCGCAAAGATTCAGGTACACAGATTCCCGCGACCCGGCTCCTAGATAAGAATCGGTACCGGAACCCACCCCAGCCCGCGCACGACACGATGTCCGAGACCCCGAAAGCGCTGATCGAACGACTCTTCGCAGAGAAGGGAGGCGCACTACGCGCTTTCTTTCTGCGCCGGGGCCGCGTTGCGCCCGACGCCGCCGAGCTCGCCCAGGAGGTGTACCTGCGGATGCTGCGCGTGCCCGACCTCACGGCGATCCGGGACCTCGAGGCGTATCTGTTCACGGTCGCGAGCAACCTCGCGCGCGAGCGTGCCGTGCAGGATGGTCGCGATCGTCGCTCGCGCGATGTCGACGATCCGCTGCTGCAAGAGGAGCTGTCCGAGCTGCCGTCGATCGAAGGCGACATCGATCACGAACAGCGCGTCACGCGACTGCGTGAAGTGCTCGGCCAGCTGTCGCCAAAATGCCAGGCCGTGGTGGTCCTGCACTACTGGCACGGCCAGAACTACGAGGAGATCGCGCTGCGGCTCGGCGTGTCGGTCAACATGATCAAGAAGTACGTGAGCCAGGCGCTCGAGCACTGTCGACGCCGCATGGCGCGATTGGGGTAGGCCCATGAATGCAACAGACAAGCGCGTGAGGCAGATCGTAGCCGGCGAAGCGGCGCGCTGGTTCGCCGCCCATCGCGCGGGAATGACGGCCGGCCAGCACGATGAATTCGCCGCGTGGTTGAAGGCGTCGCCGGTGCACGTCGAGGAGTACATTGGCGTCGCGCAGGTGGCGCGCGACCTTCGCGAAGCCTGCGCCCCGCTGGCGGTCTCGGTCGATGAGCTCGTTGCCCGCGCCAGGGCCGAAGATGTTGAGCGCGTCGCTCCGGTCTGGGGCCACGTGCGTGCCGTCGTGGAGGAGCAGTTGGCGCCACGTCGCTGGCAGCGCCTCGCCGCGGCCGCCGCGGTGCTCGGCGTGGCCGGTGTCGCGGTCCTGTTGCTTGGCCGGGTCGGTTCCGGCACGCGGGCCCCCGCCCCCGCGGCTGTAGCGGCGCTGCACTTCGAAACCGGCCGCGGAGAACAGGCGACGTTTCGCCTCGCGGACGACTCGGTCGTGCACCTCAATACGGCATCGGCCGTCACGGTCCGCTACGGCGTCCGCGAACGCGTCGTCGAGCTCTCGGCCGGCGAGGCAGATTTCGAGGTCGTCCACGAGCCCGCACGTCCGTTTCGGGTCATGGCGGGCCCGGCAGACATCGTCGATGTCGGCACGAAGTTCGATGTGCGCCTGACTGGCGTCTCGACGGTCGTGACGGTGGTCGAAGGGCGCGTGTCGGTCGGCCCGGCGGCGGGCGCAGACGGTCGTGGCCCGCTTCACGGCCGCTCCGGATCGGGCCCGGTGCTGCTCGGCGCCAACGAACGGATCGTCGTGAGCGACGGCGCGTGGCCAACGGCCCCGACGGCCGTCGACGCGGAACGGGCGACTTCCTGGCTGCAGCGCAAGATCGTCTTCGAGAACGAGCCTCTCGAGCAGGTGGCGGAGGAGTTCAACCGCTACAGCTCGCGGCGCATCGAGATTGCGTCGACGGCGCTCCGAAAGCTCGAAATCAGCGGCAGCTTCTCGACCGACGACCCGGCGGCCTTCATTGCCTTCCTCGGCACGCTGAATGGCGTGCGAGTCGAAGTCACGCCGAGCCGGATCGTCGTGATGCAACGCTAGACATGAGCGCCGATCCGTGCCGGTGCAGCGCGGCGTGGGCTAGACTCCGGCCAAAGCGCGGCACGATGCTTGGATGACAGGGGATGGGGACTCGCTCACCTGGCCCGCAGAAGGACATCGCAGGCGCGGTGTCCTGGGTTCTTCGCGCCGCCTCGTTCGGGGCGGCCGCCGCGGTCGCCTGCACCGCCTCGGCACAACCGGTCGAAGCAACCACGCTTGCAGCCGATATTCCGGCGCAACCGCTCTCGCTGGCCCTGGCGACCTTTGCGCAACACAGCGGGCTCGAGCTCGTGTACGTCTCCTCGATCGTTCAGCGCCGGCGATCGCATCGAGTGAGCGCCGGGCTCGACGTTGATCGGGCGCTGAGCCGTCTGCTGCAGGGATCCGGCCTTCAGTTCGAGCACCTGACACCCCACAGCGTCCGAATCTTCGTGCCGGCGACGACGCCGCGATCCGGCCCGGACGGGCCCCCGACGAGCGACGTCGAGGAGGTCATCGTCACCGCCAGCCGGCGCGAAGAGAACATGCAAGATGTGCCGATCACGATGAGCGTTCTGACGAACGCGAGGATCGCGCAACTCAATGTCGCGACTTTCGACGATCTTCTAGAGCACCTTCCCGGCATCACGGCTCACGGTGTTGGCCCGGGACAGAGCAGCATCTTCGTGCGCGGCCTCGGAATGGGTGAGCTGGGCATCCAGGGCTCCGGAGTCAACGCGAGCTTTCCGAATGTCGCCGTCTACCTCGACGAGCAGTCGACACAGATCCCGCACCGCAACCTGGACGTGTACGCCGTCGACCTCGATCGAATCGAGTTGCTGGAGGGCCCGCAGGGAACCTTGTTCGGCGCCGGAGCCGAGGCCGGCGTCATCCGCTACATCACCAACAAGCCCAAGCTCGATCGCACCGAAGCTATCGCCCACGCCGGCTACGCGATGACCACGCACGGTGCGCCGAGCAGCCAGTCGGACGTGACCGTCAACTTGCCGGTAGTCGCCAATCACATGGCTGTCCGCGCGGTGATCTACGACGAGCGCCGCGGGGGCTACATCGACAATACGCCGGCCACCTTCCGACGTGCGGCGACCGACTACAGCATCGGTTACGCGTTCACGCCGAACGCAGAGGTCCCCGCCAACAGCGTCGTCATCAATAACTTCGGCCCGGCCGCGAAGGACTTCAACCCCGTCACTTATCGCGGCGTGCGTGTCGCCGCCGAGTACGACTTTGACGAGCAATGGAAGATCCTGCTGGCAGAGGCCTATCAGCGGATTGAGGCGGACGGCGTGTTTACTGCGATGGCGGCGGACGCACTCGGCGTCGCTCAACCGGACCTGACGGTGCAGCTCTTCAACAGCTCGTATGACAAGGACTGGTTTGAGAACACGGCGCTCACGGTCGAGGGTCGGATCGGCGCCCTCAAGCTCGTCTACGCGGGGGCGTACCTGCTGCGCCGCGTTGACCAGGTGCAGGACTACACGAATTACGCACGCGGCTTCTTCATCGACTACTACCAGTGCGTCAACCCGCAGTACCAGACTCTCAACGCCGCGACCGCCCAGTGCTTCTCGCCGAGTTCGACCTGGCGCGATCAGGAGCGAAACACTCACCAGAGCCACGAACTGCGACTCAGCACGCCCGATGACTGGCGGATGCGCGGTGTCGGCGGTCTCTTCTACGAGAACTACAACATTCAGGAGCTGGTGGACTGGTACTACCTGACCGCAGTGCCCTATTTCAACCCGCTGGGCCCGCCCACCGGCTACTACACCGTGAACGGATCGGTGCTGCAGTCCGACCTGCTCCCGGTTGCCTGGAACACGACGGGCGCGGTGTTCGTTCCCCACCCCGTTACATCAATCAATCCGAGCACGCGACCGCCGAACGACGGGTTCTTCAACGACATCACGCGCGGCTATCGACAGGCGGCGGCGTACGCTTCGGTCGATTTCGACCTCGTGCCCCATGCGCTGACGCTCACGGCCGGGACGCGCTACTACCGCATCAACGTCAGCGAAGTCGGATCCACCGTGGGTGGATTCGGCTGCCAGTTGATATCCAATCCCTCCGCGCCCAATCCATGCATCAACCACAGCAACTTCATCAACCTCGACGCCGAGGGCCTCAACCGCACCTGGTCGGGATTCAAGAGCCGCGCCAATGTCAGCTGGAGGCCCGCGGACGATGCACTTCTCTACTACACCTGGTCGCAGGGATTCCGCGCCGGTGGCTTCAACCGCGGCCCCCCGACCTGTACGTGCTCGCCGCTGACCCCGGCGGGCCAGTCGTTCCAGGCCGTGGCAGGGCAGCACGGCGGCTGGAGCGCGCCGCTCGCGTTCGCACCCGACACGCTGACCAACAACGAGCTGGGCTGGAAGACTCGTTGGCTCGACGGCCGGCTCCAGTGGAACGGTGCCGTGTATCAGGAGGATTGGGACCACGTGCAGACGGGCGCGTTCAGCTGGCAACTGATTGGCGAGATCACCACCGCTTTGAATGGCGGCAATTATCGCGTCAGGGGCTTGGAGACGTCGGTCACCGGACGCATTGTGACCGGCCTGACGATGGAGTTTGATGCGGACTGGCACCACAGCGCACTGATCAAGGAGGCCAGCTTCCGGTGGGCCGACGGAACGCCGATCGATTTCAGCACGATTCGGCTCTATGACAAGAGTCCTGTCGCCAACCCGCTGGGGACGCTCGGCAGCCCGCTCGCAGGCTCGCCGCCATTCCATGGCACGCTGCTCGTCCGCTACGAATGGTCGATGGGCGGCATCGGCGCGTTCGTCCAGGCGGGCCTGACCCGCCAGGCGCACTCGTACTCCTCCACCGACAGTCTCTCGACGGACCCGCAGGGCAATTCGGTCGACTATGAGTTGCCGCCGTTCACGATCTACGACGCGGCAACCGGCTTCGGGACCGAGACGTGGTCGCTGGACGTCTACGGCGAGAATCTCACCGACACGCGCGCGCGCCTCTACGCTAACTTCCGCCAGTATTACCAGGGCGTGACCGTCGGCCGGCCCCGCACGGTCGGGCTGCGATTGGGCTTCAGGTTCGGCCGCGCGTCCTAGCAGTGCCCGCGACTGGCGTTGTCTGCGGTGCGCCCCGACCCTCGGCGCCATCGCCGTGCCGCGACTCCCCCGAGCGGCCGGACCTCGCCATGGTCATCCGTGACCGCCCAGTACGCTGTGTAGCTCCGCGTCCAGCGTCCGAAAGTGACGCCCGAACCAGACCGACAGCGTGGCGCTCAGCATCGCCTGGTCATAGTTCCGGACCGACTCGTAGGTGTCCATGATCTCGCGGATCTCATCGAGCAGGCGCTCGTGGTCCCGCTTGTGCTCGTTGTATTTGGGGTATCGGCGCGCACGCATCACCTTCTCCTCGAGCGCGAAGTGTGCGGCGATGCGGGCGTGCAGCTCGCCTAGAAAGCCCGCCACAGCCTCGGTCGTCGTCCCTTCGCCAACCTCGGCGTGCAGCGCGTTGATCGACGCGATGAGCTCGCGGTGCTCCTGGTCGACCTCCGGGATGCCGATCCGAAATTCATCGCGCCATTCGAGCAGACTCACGGGCACCGTCCCTCCCCTACCTGAACGCAAAGCTTCCGGTCGCGTTGTCGAAGTCGACGACGAGGCTCTGCCCGGCCGACAGCTGCACGGCCCGCGTCGCTTCGGCGTCGTAGCCGTC
>Ga0335080_10004484_pt1 | contig 14217 bp, 8 predicted proteins | sample Lox_Sample_34_FD_206720 | JGI IMG/M metagenome (GOLD analysis project Ga0335080, IMG submission 206720) | Soil microbial communities from Loxahatchee National Wildlife Refuge, Florida, United States - Lox_Sample_3.4 | ecosystem: Environmental > Terrestrial > Soil > Wetlands | place: USA: Florida... | reverse complement strand
TGCGAATGGTATCAGGTGTGGCGGCCCAGTTATCGTAAGCAAACTGTAACATAAAATGATCAGCTGCCCTGTTGCCCAGGAGCACTTTGCTCCAATCTTTTTTCTTCGACTTGGTTGAGGTAGAATCTTTTTGTGCAAAAGCAGTGGTAACGGTTAAAAGAATCAATGCGACAATGAAAACTTTCTTCATAAATTCAATTGATTGACAAATGTATTGGCCTTAGGGTTAATAAAAGGTTAAAGAACCTTAATGAAAAAGCCCATAGACGAAGCCATGGGCCTGCATTCGTTTTAGTGAACCCTGCTGGGCTCGAAACCAGCGACCCTCCCGACTTATCAGTCGGGATGCTCTACTCTCTGGACCGATCACCGATTAATTGTTCTATTCTCGCTCTGTTTTTCCATCCCTTCAATTGTCTTTCCCGATTAAGAGCGACTGATCTATCAGAATAACTTTCCGTGCGCTTTATTTTCCTTTCTATCGCTTTGCCAGTAAATCCTGTGTGATTGCTTAAGTGCTTAGCGAATCTTCTTTCTATATCCTCACACGATCCGATATAGTAACGGTCCAACTCAGATGAATATAGGATATAAACAATATACACGATCAAAACTTCGTGGACCCTGCTGGGCTCGAACCAGCGACCCTCTGATTATGAGTCAGATGCTCTAACCTGCTGAGCTAAGGGTCCTCAATTCTTTTCCAAGTTGACATTTTTTTTGAAAGAACTTTTATCCAGCGTCCCTCCCGACTTTAGTCGGGATGCTCTAACCTGCTGAGCTAAGGGTCCAGTCCTCATTTGCTGAGGCTGGTTGACCATTTTTTAGCGCTGCAAAAATAGAAAATTCAACCCAAGCGGAGAAATATAATGCCTGTCAAATAAAACAGGAAATTTCAAGCAGCAATCGATGTTTAATAATTGTCCACAACAAAGCCAGATTTTCTTCTTAATATTGTTTCACTAACGTTGATTAGCTCTCGGTGATGCAGGGAGTATCTTTATTGATAACATGATTGCTGCTGATAAGATACAATACTTACAAATTCAGATTGCCCGATACGAAGATCAGTATGCGTACAAAGAATTATTCACTGAACTTTATTCTTATTTATACCATTTTGCTTTCAGCTTTGTAAAATCAAAGCAGTCTGCCGAGGAAATCCTTTCCGATGTTTTCATCAAAATCTGGGAGAAGCGAAAAGAACTGGAAAAAATAGAGAACCTGAAAGTATATCTCTACGTGGCCACACGTAATACTTCTTTAAACTATGCTGAAAAACAAAAAAGGACAGCTACTTATAACATTGATGAAATGGCAGGGGCAATAGCTGAGTTTTATTTTGATCCCGAGCAATTGCTGATCACTGCAGAGATGGCGAACCGGATCAGAAATGCTGTTAACGATCTGCCGCCTAAATGCAGGCTGGTATTTAAATTAATCAGGGAGGATGGACTCAGGTATAGGGAAGTCGCTGAAATTATGAATATATCAGAAAAAACAGTAGAAAACCAGTTGGCCATCGCCCTGCGGAAAATCGGCAAAGCAATTGACTTTGATATAAAAAAATCCATCCCCATATTCCTGGGGCAGTCGAGATAATTTTTATCAACTCATTAGGGGTTTTCTTCAATTTAACTGTCCTTTAGTCATTCAAACCAAACATGGGACAGGAACAAATCTGGGATCTCATCTCCAAAAAACTCTCCGGAGAAGCGTCTGAACAGGAGCTGCTTGAACTGGAAGCGCTGCTTCGCCAGAATCCTGATTTACATTACCCCATGCAGACCATTGCTGATCTCTGGCATTCTCCCGCCAGGCCAGGCAGGCATGAAGCACATCTGGCATTTGACAAACATATTGATAGGATGCAGCAGATAGGCATCAGCTTTTCCCCCGAACCAGACCTCACACTTGCAAAAAGACTTAGAAAAAACCAGCAAAAAATAGTGCTGTCAGGAATTGCTGCAGTGCTTGTACTAACAGGACTATTCCTGAGTCTGAAAATACTTAACAGCTCATCTGACCCTCAAAAAGCAGTTTTTCGGAACAGCAGTGAGGTATCTACAAAAAACGGATCAAAGACAAATCTTTCATTGCCCGACGGCACACAGGTTTGGTTGAATGCCGGAAGCAAACTTAGTTACGACAAAAACTATGGAAATAAATTGAGGGAAGTAAGTCTGACCGGAGAGGCTTTTTTTGACGTGGTAAAAAATGCCGAAAAGCCCTTTATCATTCACACCGGGAAAATAGATATCAGGGTACTTGGTACCGCGTTCAATGTAAAATCATATCCGGGAGAAAAAACTATTGAAACAAGCCTTATTCGGGGAAGTATTGAAGTTACTTTTAAAGACAGACCTGCAGAAAAAGTTATCCTGAAACCAAATGAAAAACTTATTGTAGCCAATGAAGAAATTTCTGTTCCTGCAAAAAAACAATCAATCGTACAAAATAATGAACCCATCGTGGCAGTCAGTCATTTGAATTATGCCAAATCAGATAATTCAATTGTGGAAACAGCATGGGTGCAAAACAAATTGATTTTTCAGGATAAATCATTTAAAGATCTGTCGAAAGAAATGGAACGCTGGTATGGAGTGAATATCCGGTTTGACGATTCACAGTGCGATACGCTGCGCTTTACGGGAAGTTTTGAGAACGAAACGATACAGCAGGCATTGGACGCACTTAAGCTGACAACCGGAAAATCGGTTCCGGATTTTCATTACACCATTCGGGGGAACGACATCATGATTACAAAATGAATAAAACAAAACCAATAAAAACGGGAAATGTTGGTACATCTCCCGACAGGTTAAAAATGAAACTTGACAAAGCGTGGTAGCGTCTTGTTTTTCTTTTTATAACCCGCAATGATAAATATATGAAAAAAAAATTGGCCATTGGGAATCCCCATTCCTGTGCAATAAAAAAAGTTCTTTTGGTTATGAAACTAAGTTTTTTATTGGTTTTAGCGGGCTCATTGCAGGTATCGGCAAATGTTAGCGGGCAAACAGCGATCACAATCAAGGCAGATAATACCGAAATTGTAAAAATTCTCTCCAACATTGAAAAGCAGGGCTCCTACCGGTTTCTCTATAACAGCAGACTGAAAAGCCTGCAACAGCGGGTAAGCATCGACGTGAGTAATGAGGATATCAAAGATGTGCTCAATAAATTATTTGGAACAACTGATCTGACTTACAAATTGCTCGAAAACAATCTGGTCGTCGTTACCTCAAAGGAATTAGCCAGCCAGGACATAAAAGTTACGGGAAAAGTTACCAATGAAAATGGTGAAGGATTGTCCGGCGTATCCATTACCGTTCAGGGCGCAGTGGGAGGAACATCTACTGACAATAATGGCAATTTTAGTTTAACCGTTTCCGAAAAAGGTACCCTGATCATCTCCTATATCGGCTACCAAACACAAACAGTCGCGGTAAATGGCCAGTCGGTTATCAATATAAAAATGTTACAATCCAGCCGGGCTTTGGATGAAGTAGTCGTTGTAGGATATGGCACACAAAGAAAAATTGATGTTACCGGTGCAACAGGAAGCGTAAAAGGAACAGAGCTGGTAAAGCAACCTGTAATGACAGCCACACAGGCCATTCAGGGAAAGGTTGCAGGTGTTCAGATCATCAGCAGCGGGCAGCCCGGCTCATCTCCTCAGGTGAGGATTCGCGGAACCGGATCCATCCTTGCTGGTGCCGATCCGCTTTATGTAGTGGATGGAATTATTACCGATGATATATCAAATATCAATACTGCAGACATTACAAGTGTTGATGTATTGAAAGATGCATCTTCAACAGCTATCTACGGTGCAAGAGCAGCAAATGGTGTGATCCTGATTACTACGAGGCAGGGCTCCGGGAAAATGAAAGTGAATTACACCGGTACCCTCGGTATTCGTCAGGCCGCGAACCTGGTGAAGATGGCTAATTCAACGGAATACCTGGCTTATGAAAAAGCAGCACTCGGTCCCCCGATTAATCCTACCGGCTATTCAACAGACTGGTATAATGAAATTTTACGGACAGCCTTCTATCAAAATCATAATATTTCAGTTTCGGGTGGAAGTGATAAAAATAAATATCTCCTGAGCTTAAGTTATATGACGGATGAAGGCATTGTAATCGACAATAATTTCAATCGAATTACAGCCCGGTTAAATGATGAATTCATCGTATCAAGTATATTCAAAATCGGAGTATATGCTTCCTATTCGAACGGTGTAGGTCAAAATGTTCCCCTTGGCATTATTTTTCCTGATGCATACCGGGCGGCTCCGGTTATACCGGGAATGGTTGACGGGAAATATGGAAATACTTCCCAATTTCAAAATGTTGGGAATCCAATTCTTGACGCAAAGAGAACGGATGACAAAAGCATAGATAACAGGTTACAGGGTACAGGCTACGCCGAATTAAAACCGGTTCCATGGCTTACATTGAGAACCAGTTTTGGGGATGAACTGGATTACAGTGAAGACCGTCAATACACCTATATGCTGCCAAACGATACGACTGTCTTCACTACAAACGGTGGAAGCCAGGGGCCAACCCTGAGTAACCTAGCCATTACTACCGGAAAATTTTATCACTGGACCTGGGACAATACGATTTCCTACAATCAGACTTTCAATAAACATCACATTACAGCCCTTGTGGGAACTACCTCAGAAAAATATTATTCGAGCAGTATCTCTGCTTCAAGACCCAATGTACCGCCCAACCCCAATTTGTGGTATTTGCAAAACGGAGATCAAAATCTTCAATACAACAGCAGTTCTGCGAACGAATACACGAGGAATTCTTATATAGGGAGAATCTTCTATAGTTACGAAGAGAAATATCTTCTTACTGTAACTTATCGCGCAGATGGAAGTTCTGTATTTCCTGAACAAAATCGCTGGGGTTATTTCCCTTCCATTGGAGCCGGTTGGGTGATTAACAAAGAAGGTTTTATGTCCAGGCAGAATATTTTCAGTTACTTGAAATTAAGAGCAGGATGGGGAAGAGTCGGTAATTCTAATATTCCAAGCGATGCGGCAGTTCCCACATTATTGCAGAATCAACCCTATTTCTTTAATGGCGGCGTCGTTTCGGGATCCTTTGTTCCGCAAATAAAAGATCAGAATATAAAGTGGGAAACTTCTGACGAAACTGATATCGGTCTTGAATTTACCACGTTGAAGGGAAGGCTCTCCGGTGAAATAGATGTTTATGATAAAAAAACAAACGACGCATTGATCCTGGTGAGAGTGCCGGGCACTTTTGGTAGTCAGGCAAATCCGAATAGTTCCATCACCCCCGGCTATGTTTTAACCAATGCTGCTTCTATTGAGAATAAGGGGTTAGAAATTTCACTTCGATGGAATGATAATATAAATGATAAAATTTCTTACCATGTCGGTGGCAATATCACTTTTAATAATAACAATGTGATTGGATTGAATGGTGGTTCACCTTATTTCGATGGAAACATCAACGGCTATTTTGTAACAGAAACCACGAATGGTCATCCAATAGGAAGTTATTTTGTTCGCAAGGTAATCGGAGTTTTCCAGTCTAAAGATGAAGTGAACGCTTATGTAGACAAAAACGGAAACCTGCTCCAACCCGGAGCTCAGGCAGGAGATCTCAAATATCAATTCAACGATAATGGAAAATTGGATACTGCTTTTGCGGGATCCTATCAACCAGTGGCTTATTATGGAATTAATCTTGGCGCCAGTTATAAAAACTTTGACATCTCGATTGATCTCTATGGCAACTTCGGTAATAAAGTATACAATGGAAAAAGGCAGGCGAGAGTGGTCGTCACTGATAATATAGAAGAATCGATGGCCGTAAACAGATGGACTCCCCAAAACCATTCTCAAACTGAACCTGAAGCTAACGGGGGAAATTTACCGGCCTCAACTTATTTCGTGGCTTCAGGGAATTTCTTCCGCATCAACAATGTTACCATCGGGTACAACCTGCCACCAAAAATTTTGCAGAAACAGAAAGTGATAACAAGCTTGAGAGTATTCGTAACCAGTCAAAATCCCTTAACGATTAAGAGTTATTCCGGGTTTACTTCAGAATTGCCGGGAACAACTCCGACAAACGCGGGTATAGAATTAAGCACATATCCTACCACCAAAACTTTTGCAGTAGGTATTTCGCTGGGTTTATGATAAAGATTAAACAACTTATGATTTTTATGCTTAACCATTCAATAAATAAAATAATGCTGATCTTCGGGATGCTGATATTGGTATCCTGCAAAAAAAGTTTCCTGGATGTTCCGCCCCAGGGCCAGCCATCCCCTTCACTTGATCCACAGGTTGCATTGGATGAAGTAACTGCGGCATACAGTGCTTTAATATCTCCTGATCCTACAGGAGCAAGCGCATTCGGCGGATATGATATTCATGGTGTTTTCTTTATCACAGTCACAAACATTATTTCTGATGATGCAGATAAAGGAAGCTATGATCTGGATCAGCCGCCAGCAAAAGATATAGATAATTTCACACTTACCTCAGACAATACTTACATCTCTGGATTATGGAGAGGACATTATGCTGGTATTTCAAGAACCAATAATGCAATTAATGCACTTGCAGCAGCTGCATTGGATTCCAACACGGTCAAGATACGTACGGCCGAAATGCGATTCATCAGGGGTTATCTCTATTTTAACCTTGTGCGCATGTTCGGAGGAGTTCCATTAGTTTTGCGAGTACCTACTGGTCCGAGAGATTCTGACAGTCTTTTTTATTACCGTGCTTCCGTTTCCGATGTCTATAACAAAGCAATCATACCAGATTTACAATATGCAGTAAATAATTTGCCATTGAGAACACAAACAGATTTGGGCAGGGCTACAAAAGGAGCTGCTGAAACTCTGTTAGCCAAAGCATATCTTTATCTCAAAAATTGGCAGCAGGCCTACAATTTGACACAGGATGTCATCAATTCCGGTCAATATCAATTGCTAGCTGATTATTCCCAACTCTGGCGCCAGGCCGGTGATAACAGCATAGAATCTATTTTCGAAGTGGAAACAGGAATTTATGGCGGAGCCGATAATGGAATCCCTGAGTATTGTGAGATGCAGGGACCCAGGCAGGATAATGGAATGGGAATTCCGACCACACCATGGTATAATCCTGCCGCTTGGAATCCCACGAATGATGGAGGTTGGGGATTTGATACCCCGACACAGGATCTCGTCAATAGTTATGATTCCGGTGATGTAAGAAAGGCGGCGACTATTATTGATCTCCCCCCTTCTGGCCCGCCGGATACATTATACGATGGTTTCGTTGTACCAACAATGGTTGGGATTCAGGCCTACTATAACTATAAAGCATGGCATAGCGAAAGAAGAAATAACCAGATTGAAGTTTTTTATGGCGACAGAAGCAGGAAACAAAAGAATATTCATCTGCTCAGATACGCAGAGACCCTTCTCATTAATGCTGAAGCCGCAAATGAATTGGGAAATTCAGGAGCAGCTACTGCAGATCTAAATGCAGTAAGATCAAGAGCCAATCTTGGTCCGACCACTGCGGTCTCACAAGATGATTTAAGAAATGCTATTTGGAAAGAGAGAAGAGTAGAATTAGCTATGGAGCATGATCGTTTTTGGGATTTAGTAAGACAAGGCCGAGCAGCACAAGTGATGCAGGCATCAGGAAAAACGAATTTCGCTGCTGGAAAAAATGAATTACTTCCTATCCCGTCGTCTGAAATTGCATTAAGCGGAGGAAAGCTCACACAGAATCCCGGATATTAAACGATTTTAGAAACAAATAATCTATATAAAACATCAAAAAGAAAATGAATCTAAAAAAAATTGTTCAACTCTTTAAAACACAAACGGTCGACCATTATTAAAATTTTAAAACAAAAATCAAAAATCATGAAATCAACAACTTTGAAACTAGGAGCGCTTGTGTTGGCTGGGATAGGATTGTTTATGTCAATTGGCCCAATAACATCCTGCACCAAGACCAACACGGTAACAAAAACCGATACTGTTGAGGTTCCTGTGGTACCGCAACCTCCAAGCAATCCAAGCAATGCCACATCTGCAAATGGAATTGATTCGTTGAATCTGGTTGCGTATTGGCCTTTCGACAACAGTTCACTTACAGAAAAAATACAGAGCCTTGCTGGTGTTGGGACCAATGTAAGATTCCCAAATGGAGTGAAGGGAACCTGTTTCCAGGGCAATGGCGGAGCTTATGCAGTATACGCAAACCCGGGCACCGCACTACCCGCTTTACAGAGCTTTTCACTCGCTTTCTGGATCAACGCAGATCAACCTATTGCCAATCCGGATACAGCAATATTACCAGGTTTGGGCGCACAGGGACTATTTGATCTTGCAAATGTAAGCAGCTTCTGGGCTAATTTGCATATCGATTTTGAACCGAGAAGACTTGCCGATGGCAAAACTCCAGACCCTGACACGCTTGATATGAAAGTAGAATTAACAAGTACAGCAACGGGTGTTTCCTGGAGCAATCAATTCCCTGAAGTATTACTGCCCGGGGCTGTAGGCCGTTGGTCACATGTCGTTATTACCTACGATGGTCCTTCGGGTACATTCACCATTTACTTAAATGGAACTACACTCAATAGATACGGATATGCATACGGTCCGTTTATGGCTAATTCCATAACATTATATGCAAACGATCCGGGTTCCTCAACGAACACCAATGGTGCTGCACCTTTAGGCAATCTCAAATTTGCAAACGCTAGTGCTTTGGTGATAGGTACTTGGCAGTTGTCAACAAATCCTTCCCTGACCAGCGGTTCTGGAGCACAACCTTGGGCTTCGGGTTATACAGGTGGTCTTGATGAATTGAGAGTTTACAAAGATGCGCTTTCAGCAAACGATGCAAATTCACTCTATATTTTAGAAAAAGCAGGATTTTAGATAGTTTCATTAGCACAAAGAGGTTGTCCGTTTATGACAACCTCTTTTTTCTTCTTTAGTCTTATTCTTTTGTATGTTAAGCAATGCTCTATACTAAATTAATCGGGAATGAAAAATTTGTTTTTTTGGCTTGTGTTAGTTGGGCTTCTGCAGGGATGTAAAAAAGATGAAAAAAATTCAAACCCGTCGAATCCAAACCCTCCTGGTCCATTTAAATTTATTAATGCTACCGTCGATACTCTAACCAGTGCAAGCTTTATTTTTTATAATGTCAATCGGCAACCCACAACAAAATTTTATTTTTCTGCCCCTGTAAACAAAGCCACTGCCAGCGAACATATTTTTTTTACTGAAAAAAGTTCAGGGACGGGAGTGCCCATCAATCTTTCATACGAAAACAACGACAGCATACTCATTGTCCAGCCAACTTCGACACTGCAACCTATTACATATTATACCATAAAGATTGATACAGGACTTCATTCCTCAGCCAATGTTTCTTTAGCATCAACTGCACAGGTATTCCTGACCACCACCATTGATTCAACCGACAAATTTCCGCAGATCACTGACAGTGCCTTACTCACGCTGGTCCAGCAGCAAACCTTTAAATATTTCTGGGATTTCGGACATCCCGTATCCGGCCTGGCGAGAGAAAGAAATACCTCGGGCGATGTAGTGACTACGGGCGGCAGCGGATTTGGCGTGATGGCTCTATTGGTTGGTATTCAAAGAAATTTTATTTCAAGAACCGATGGCCTTAATCGTATAATCGAGATCGTTAGTTTTCTTACCAATAGCGCTCATCGTTATCACGGCGCTTTTCCACACTGGTTGAATGGAACAACTGGCGCCACCGTGCCATTCAGCACACAGGACGATGGGGCTGATCTTGTCGAAACGGCTTACATGATGGAAGGACTGTTATGTGCCCGGCAGTTCTTTAATAGTTCAACTGATACCTCAGAAATCAATTTAAGAACCAACATCAACAATTTATGGAATGGGGTGGAATGGAACTGGTTCAGGCAAAACGGGCAGAATACATTATACTGGCACTGGTCGCCAGACTTTTCCTGGTCAACCAACCAGCAAATTAATGGCTGGAATGAAGCCCTGATCACGTATGTTCTTGCCGCATCTTCTACTGTTGATTCCAACAGGATTCCCAAAATCGTGTACGACAATGGCTGGGCGCTCAATGGAAATATGAAAAATGGTAATTCTTATTATGGCTTTCAATTGCCTCTCGGTCCAAATCTGGGCGGACCACTTTTCTTTGCCCACTATTCTTTCCTGGGCATCAACCCGAATAATCTCAGTGATGCCTATGCGAACTACTGGACACAAAATGTGAATCACACAGAAATTAATTTCAGCTATTGTGTAGCTAATCCCGGCGGATTTAACGGCTATAGCAGTTCCTGCTGGGGGCTTACGGCAAGCGATGACAACAACGGATATTCAGCGCATGCGCCCGACAATGATGACGGTGTGATTACTCCGAGCGCTGCTATTTCTTCCATTCCTTACACGCCCGCGGAATCTATGAATGCGCTCAGGTTTTTTTATTATAAATTGGGTGACAAAATATGGGGCCAATACGGATTCAATGATGCATTCAATCTTTCCAATGTCTGGTTCGCCAGTTCTTTTCTGGCCATTGACCAGGGGCCGCAAATTATTATGATTGAGAACTTCAGAACCGGTTTATTGTGGAATTTGTTCATGAGTTGTCCTGAAATAAAAAGTGGAATGACCAGTCTGGGATTTCAAAGCCCGAATTTATAATTTCACCCGGCGCGGAAATTTGCCCTGCCAGGCTATTGCAGGGTTTCAAAATAATTTATCATGAAAGGTATTCCAGCCAGACGATTTCTCCCGTTTCTCTTTGTATTGAACATTTTTTCTTCTGTTCTCTTCGCACAATCACCGCAGACCTCCCCGGTTCAGCAAAATTTGAGTGACAGCGGACTTGTTGAACTGGCGCAAAAACAAACCTTTAAATATTTCTGGGATTTTGCACACCCGGTGAGCGGGCTTGCCAGGGAACGAAGCAATATTGCATACGATTACGGGAATGAAGTGGTAACGATTGGTGGCAGTGGGTTTGGAGTAATGGCAATCATTGTTGCAGCAGAAAGAAAATGGATCCCGAGAGACAGTGCAGTAAACAGGCTTTTAAAAATAGTACGCTTTTTATCTAAAGCAAACAGCTACCACGGCATCTTCCCCCACTGGATGAATGGTTCCACCGGAGTAACCATTCCATTCAGCAGAAAAGATGATGGGGCTGACATTGTAGAAACATCTTATCTTTTTGAAGGACTATTGTGTGCGCGACAATACTTCAACCAGGACACAAGACATGAAAATGAATTGCGTAACCGGATCAACTTTCTATGGGAAGGTGCGGAATGGAACTGGCATACGCGGGGTGGGCTGGACCTGCTTTACTGGCACTGGAGCCCTAACAATGGATGGAGTATGAATTTTGAAATCCGCGGATGGAATGAATGCCTGATCACTTATGTGCTGGCCGCATCTTCTCCCACCTATCCCATCAGTGCAGAAGTGTACCATCATTGTTGGGCTGAAAGCAATCATTTTAAAAATGGAAGGACCTATTATGGCGTCACCTTACCCCTGGGCTTCGACTATGGAGGACCGTTATTCTTTACGCATTACAGTTTCATGGGACTTGATCCACATGGATTGAAAGATCAATATGCCGACTACTGGGAACAAAATTATAATCATACCTTGATTAACTATAAACACTGTGTCATCAACCCAAAAAAATTTAAAGGTTATGGTGAAAACTGCTGGGGACTGACAGCAAGCGATACCTATGACGGATACAATGCTCATTCACCGGATAATGACCTGGGCACGATCACACCAACCGCAGCATTATCAGCATTTCCTTACACGCCGGCCTATTCCATGAAAGCGCTAAAGCATTTTTATTTTGATTTGGGAAATAAAATCTGGGGGGAATATGGTTTCAGGGATGCTTTTAATGAAACCAAAAGTTGGTATGCCAATTCCTATCTCGCCATCGATGAAGGCCCGATCGTAGTAATGATTGAAAATTATCGATCGGGGCTGATGTGGAAATTATTCATGAGCTGCCCGGAAATTCAAAACGGGTTAAGGAAACTGGGATTTGAAAGTCCCTGGCTAAAAGAAAAATAATGGTCAGGCTGACAACGGAATAACGATTGAATTTGGAAAATTCTTCAAACATCCAAAAATATGATATGAAAAAAAAATTTTCACCTTCGCCCATTGTGCAGCGTGATGGGCTTGCAGTGATAAGAATTATTGTCGGTGTATTTATGATTTACCATGGCTCGGAAGTATTCGATGCATCCAAAATCCAGGTCTATGCGACCTGGGATATTTTCAAAAAATTTTCCTCTCCGTCTTTTATCATCTATCTGGGGAAAAGTGCGGAATTAATTGGTGGCATATTGCTTGCCACGGGGTGTTTTACACGAATAGGATCTCTTATCTTAATACTAACCATGTCATTTATATCTTTTTTTGTGGGAAATGGAAAGATATGGTACGACGATCAGTACCCCTTCCTGTTTGTATTGCTGGCCCTGGTTTTCTTTTTTACCGGCCCCTGCAACTGGAGTGTTGACAACCTGATATTGAATAAAAAAAATAAAATTCAGTCATCTGTATAAACGCCGGAAAATCTGAATGAAAAAACTGACACTTATTCCTGTCTGCTTCCTGTGCCTGTCCTTTGTTTCCGCCCAGCCGGTACAGCACACGTATTGCAACCCGATTAATATCGACTATGGTTATACGCCGATTCCCGATTTTTCGGAGGCGGGAAGACATCGGGCCACGGCTGATCCTGTCATCACGTTATTCAAGGGGGATTATTATTTGTTTTCAACCAATCAATGGGGATACTGGTGGAGCAGCGATATGTTGCACTGGAATTTTATCAGCCGTTCTTTTCTGAAACCCTATCATCATGTGTACGATGACCTCTGCGCTCCCGCAACATTGGTGTTGGGCGATACTTTGTTGGTCATCGGTTCAACCTATACCAAAAATTTTCCTTTATGGATGAGTACACGTCCGAGGCAAAACGAATGGAAGGAAGCTGTTGATTCATTTCAGGCAGGCGCCTGGGATCCCGCCCTGTTTCTTGATGCTGATGGAAGAATTTATCTGTATCACGGTTCCAGCAACCTCTATCCGATTTATGGCTGGGAAATTGACCGGAAAACATTGCAGCCTATCGGAGAACACAAAGAATTGATAAAGCTTCACGATGATATTCATGGATGGGAGCGTTATGGCGAGTACAATGACAATAATTTTTTGAATCCTTTTATTGAAGGCGCCTGGATGAACAAGTACCGGGGCAAATATTATCTTCAATACGGAGCTCCGGGAACTGAAATCAGTGGTTATGGTGATGGAGTTTACACAAGCGATCATCCGCTCGGTCCTTTTACTTACCAGGCACATAATCCTTTTTCTTACAAGCCGGGGGGATTTGCAAGAGGAGCCGGCCACGGTTCAACCTACCAGGATATCTATGGCAACTGGTGGCATATTTCTACGATGGTTGTGAATATGAAAAATAATTTTGAACGCCGGCTGGGCATATGGCCTGCAGGCTTTGACGAAGATGGCATCCTTTATGCCAATACCGCGTTTGGAGACTATCCGCAATATCTTCCTGAAGAAAAAAAGAATCACCTGAACGGTAACTTTACGGGATGGATGCTGCTCAACTTCAATAAGCCCGTTCGGGTTTCGTCTACATATGGGGGTTATGAACCAAATTTTGCGGTAGATGAAAATATCCGGACCTATTGGAGCGCCGCCTCAGGCAAAGCCGGTGAGTGGATAGAAACTGATCTTGGCAACATCTCCACAGTCCGTGCAATTCAGATCAATTATGCCGATCAGGATGTGGATACGGGTTTTCTTGGCAAAATCAAGGGCCTTTATCATCAATATAGATTGTGGCAGTCAAATGACGGAACCCATTGGCAGATACTGGTTGATAAAAGCAAAAACGCAACGGATATCCCACATGAATACGTCGAACTGCAGCAGCCTGTAGAGGCGCGATTTATCAAACTCGAAAACATTCATATGCCTACAGGTAAATTCGCCATCAGCGGGCTGCGTGTTTTCGGCAAGGGCCATGGTCCTGCGCCCGATACCGTAAAAAAGTTCATGGTCCTCCGCAGTGAAAATGATAAACGAGATGCAGTGATC
>Ga0335080_10004483_pt1 | contig 14218 bp, 6 predicted proteins | sample Lox_Sample_34_FD_206720 | JGI IMG/M metagenome (GOLD analysis project Ga0335080, IMG submission 206720) | Soil microbial communities from Loxahatchee National Wildlife Refuge, Florida, United States - Lox_Sample_3.4 | ecosystem: Environmental > Terrestrial > Soil > Wetlands | place: USA: Florida... | reverse complement strand
CACGAACAACGAATATTTCTTGTACTTCGCGCTCGGCGTGATCATCGTGGGCAACGGCTTCTTCAAGCCGAATGCCGGCAATCTGGTGCGCAAGATCTACGAGGGCGACGAAACCCGGATCGACAGCGCGTTCACCATGTACTACATGGCGGTCAACATCGGGTCGATGATCTCGATGACGCTGACGCCGTGGATCCGCGACTATGTCGGCGCCCACTATGGCGATTCGGCCGGCTGGCACACCGCGTTCGGCGTGTGCTCGATCGGACTGGTTCTCGGCCTGGTCAACTACGGCTTGATGCGGCGCGCGCTGGCTCACATCGGATCTCCGGCCGATGAGCTGCCGGTGAATCGCGGGCGCCTGGCCGGCGTCCTCGGCGGCGGCGCCGGCATGGTTCTCGTCTCGGTGCTGGTATTGCAAAGCGAGGCGGTGGCGCGCGTTTGCGTCTACGCCGCCGGCGCGGTCATTCTCGGGATCTTCGTCAATCTCATCCGCACCAGCCACCGGGACGAGCGCGCCGGCCTGATCGCCGCGCTGGTGCTGGTGGTGCAGACGATTTTCTTCTTCATCTTCTATCAGCAGATGTCCACCTCGCTGAACCTGTTCGCGCAGAAGAACGTGGATTTGAATTTCAGCCTGTTCGGCTGGCATTTGTTCACCTGGATTCCTGAGCAGTACCAGAACCTCAATTCGATCTGGATCGTGGTGCTGAGTCCGGTGCTGGTGCTGATCTACAACGCGCTCGGCCGGCTCGGCAAGGATCCGGCCATCGCGGTGAAGTTCGCCTGGGGCTTCTCCGCGGTGGCAATCGGGTTTTTCATTTACGGCGTGGGCGCGAGGTGGGCGGTCAACGGACAGGTTTCCTCGTGGATCATGGTATGGGGCTACGGCCTGTATTCGCTCGGCGAGCTGCTGGTGAGCGGCCTGGGCCTCGCGATGATCGCCCGCTACGTACCGACGCGCATGGGCGGCTTCATGATGGGAGCCTACTTCGTCGCCTCCGGCCTCTCTCAGTACCTCGGAAGCGTGGTCGCGAACTTCGCGCACATCCCGGAGAACCTCACCGATCCGCTCGAGTCGCTCGCCATCTACACCAGCCTGTTCAACAAGCTCGGCTTCGCCGGAATCGCCTGCACGTTGATCGCGATCGCCATGCTGCCCCTGATGAAGAAGCTCTCGGCCAGCCATTCCGACGCGGGCGGCCACACCCCGCTGCCGGCGGTGCGCAGCGAGGAGTTCAACACCGCCGGTTAGCGCCCGCCGGCGCCTTTGCCTCAGGCGCGGCGCGCGCGCAGGTACTCGGCGGCGCGTCCGGCTTCGCGGCGCAATTGCTGTTCCAGCCGCGAGATCTCGTCGACGTCGCCCGCGCGCGCGGCCTCTTCGAGGCTGGCGGCCGCCGCGCTCGCCGACTGGGCGCGAATGTTCGCGCTCGACCCTTTGAACGCATGCGCCGCGCGCCCGATGGCCGCGAGATCGCCGCGATCGAGCGCGGCGCCGATCTCGCGCAGGGCCGCATCTCCGGAATCGATGAACAGCTGCACCAGCTGCTGCGCGAACTCGTGGTCGCCTTCCGTCAACGCCATCAATTGCTCCCAGTCGACCGGCGCATCGCGGTCGGCGGGCGCCGCCGGCGCCGCCGGGGGAGGCTGCGCGGCCCGGGAGGCCGGCGCCGGGGACGCAAGATGCCGATCGATGGCGTCGGCGAGGCGTGTGCGGTCGAGCGGCTTGGTCAAATAATCGTCCATCCCGGCCTCGAGGCACCGCTGCTCGGCGCCTTTCATGGCGTCCGCGGTCAGCGCGATGATCGGAACATGCGCGGCGCCGCGCTCGCGCAGGCGGATCTCGCGCGACGCTTGGTAGCCGTCCATCACCGGCATCTGGCAGTCCATCAGGATCAGCTGGTAGCGCCCGGTTTCCCAGGCGGCGACCGCCTCCACGCCGTTGCCGACGATGTCGACCGTATAGCCCATTTTCTCCAGAGTGCCGCGCGCGACCTTCTGATTCACCGCGTTATCCTCGGCGAGCAGGATCGGCCGCTCCTTGAGCCGATCGCGGCTGCGACTGGCGATCACGATGGGTTGAGTCCGCTCGTGCCACTGCGAGGCGTCCACCGACATGACCCGCCCCAGACACTCCCGCAGCTCGCGCTGCGATACCGGCTTGAGCAGGTAGGCCGCAAAACCGAGCTCCTGGAAATCCTCGGCGCCGCGGATCCCGCGGGCGGAAGTCAGCAGCACGAGCCGGGTGGCCTTGAAGCGCTCGTCGCACGCAATCCGGCGGCCGAGCTCGAATCCATCGCAGCCCGGCATCATGTAATCGAGCACGGCCAGATCGAAGGGCGGCTCGCCATCGAGACTGGCTCGAAGCGCCCCGAGGGCGTCCTCCGCGTTCGCGGCGCAGGTTGGATGCATCCCGAGATGCTTAAGCTGCCCGCTCAGCACCTCGCGGTTCGTTGCGTTGTCGTCGACCACCAGCACGCGGCGGTTCTCGAATATCGCGGCGTCGACGCGCCGGCTCGCGGGTTTGCGCGCCGAGGCGCTGAATCGGGCCGTGAACCAGAACACCGATCCCGCTCCCTCGGTGCTCTCGGCGCCGGTTTCGCCGCCCATCAATTCGACCAGACGCCGCACGATCGACAGGCCGAGGCCCGTGCCGCCGTGGTGCCGCGTGGTCGATGCGTCGAGCTGCGAGAACGGCTGGAACAGCGCGCCGATCCGCCCGGCCGGGATGCCGATGCCGGTATCGCGGACCTCGCAGCGGATCGTCGTGCCCAGCGGGTCGGTCGATACCAGCCTCAGGTCGATCGAAACCTCGCCCGCCCGCGTGAACTTGATCGCATTGCTGCCGAGATTGAGCAGCACCTGCCGCAGGCGGCCGGGATCCCCTATGACCCAGTCGGGGAGCTGCGGGTCGAGGCAGGTGATCAGCTCGAGCCCCTTGGCGTGTGCCTGGATTGCGAGCAGATGCGCGACGTCGTCCATGGCGCTGCGTATATCCATGTCGATCCGCTCCAGATCCAGCTTGCCGGCTTCGATCTTCGAGAAGTCGAGAATGTCGTTGATGATGGTGAGCAGGCCCGCGGCGCTGTCGCGGATGGTTTCGGTGTGGTCGCGCTGGGTACGATCGAGATTGGTTTCCAGCAGCAGCTCCGTCATGCCGATCACGCCGTTCATCGGCGTGCGGATTTCGTGGCTCATGTTCGCCAGGAATTGCGACTTCGCCTGGACCGCGAGCTCGGCCCGCTCCTTGGCCTTGAGCAGCTCGGCATTGGCCGATTCGAGATCGCGTGTGCGCCGGGCCACTTGCTCGCCCAGCGCGCCGGCAAGACCTCTGAGGCGCCCCACCCGCAGGCGGTACCAGGCGCCCGCCGTGAGCACGACGGCCAGCGCGCAGAGCAGATCGAACCACAGCGTCTGATAGAAATGCGGCTTGAGCGTGAAGCGGATGCTCGCGCCCGCATCGCTCCACACGCCGTCGTTGTTGCTGGCGGTGACGCGAAAGACGTACGTGCCCGGCGCGAGCCGCGTGTAGTAGGCAGTTCGGCGATTTCCCGCATCGATCCAGCCTTTGTCGAAGCCTTCGAGCCGATAGCGGAACTGCGAGCGCTGCGGCACCAGCAGACTCAAGCCCGTATAGTGAAACTCCCACTGCTGCGCCCCGGGAGCGACCTCGATGCCGTCGCGAAGCGCCAATGGTCGGCCATCGACGGCGACCTGCTCGATGTGCACGGGCGGCGGCAGGGTGTTGCTGCGGATGTGGCTGGGATCGACGCGCACGATGCCGCGCACGCTCGGGAACCAGAGCATTCCGTCGGGCGAACGGCAACCGGCGGAGGTGTTGCCGCCGTCGAATTCGGCGGTGCGCAAGCCGTCCGCGACGCCGTACACGTGAAAGTCCGGCGCTGCGCCGCCCCCCTGCCACAAGGCGTCGAGCGCGGCGCGCGGCACGGACATCAAGCCCTTGTTCGTGGTGAGCCACATCACGTGGGCATCGTCCTCGAGCAGCTGCAGAATGGTTTCCCGCAGCGGGCCGCCGAAGGGCATCAGCGAGGTGAGCTTGCCGTCGTGCCACACCGCGAGACCATCGGTCGTGCCGAGCCACAGGACGCCCCGCTCATCCTCGTGGATGGAGATGACCCAATCGCTGGGCAGTCCGTCGCCCACGCCGAAATGGCGCGTGCCGTGAGCGCCGATCTCGAACAGTCCCTTGCTTTCGGTCGCGACCCACAGATTGCGCGCGCGGTCTTCATGGATCAGGTGAACCGCGGCGGGGCCCGACGTGCCGAGCTCGAACTGCATCGAGGTAACCTCGCCATGGTCGATGAGATCGAGGCCCTGGTTCGTTCCCGCCCAGATGCGTCCCTCCCGGTCCTCGATCAGCGCCGTCACCGTGTCGCCCGACAGGCCGTTGTGCCGGTCGAACAAGGTCATGCCGCCCGAGTCGAGGCGGTAGGCGCCGGCGCCGTCCGTGCCGACCCACAGCGCACCTTGCCGGTCCTCGAGCACGGCGCGCGCGCGCGTATATTCATGGCCGGGCGGTCCGGCGACGTGCTGGAACCGGCCGCCGGCATAGCTGCTCAATCCGCCGTCCGATCCAACCCACACGCCGCCGCTCCTGCGCGGCGTGATGCTCCAAGTCAGGTTGCCCTGCAGACCCTCGGGCTCGCCCGCCGATGCAAATTTGGCATCGTGCAGCCGCAACAGGCCGACGCCGTAACTGCCGACCCAGAGGCTCCCTTCATCGTCCTCGAGGAGGGCGCGCACATCGCTGTTCGCGAACAGACTGCTGGAGAGCGCGGCGAACTCGCCGTCCCGCCAGCGCACGAGTCCGCCGCCGCGGGTGCCGATCCACAGATTTCCGTCATGATCGCGGATGAGCGCGCGGATCATCGATCCGAATCGGCCCGGGGCTGCGACGGACTCGATGCGATCTGCGGCGCGCCGGTAGAGTCCTCCGGATCCCGATCCGATCCACAGAGTGCCGTCGTGCTCCTCGAGCAATGCGGTGACCGATTCGTCCGCGTTCGGGCCCGGCAGCGGCGCCGCATCGAAGCGCCTGCCGTCGAAGCGCTGCAGACCGCTCATCGTGCCGATCCACAGAATCCCGTCGCGGTCCTCGGCGAGCGCGCGGATGCGTCCGTCCCGAAGCCCCTGCGCGGTATCAAAGACGAGCGCGCGGCCGCCGGACAGTTCATACAGACCGCTTTCCGTTCCGACCCATACGCGCCCGGCGCTGCCTTCGGCGATCGCGCGGATGTAGGCGTGCTCGAGCCCTGCGATCGAGGTGAGCGCCGTGAAGCGGCCCTTCTCGAGCACGGCGATTCCCGCTCGCGTTCCAATCCACAGCCGCCCGGCGCGGTCGACGAACAATACGGAAATGTGCTTGTTCGGTATGGAGGGTTCGCTGCCGCCGTCGAACACCGTGAACCGAACTCCGTCGAAGCGTGCGAGACCCTCCTGGGTGCCGATCCAGAGGTACCCGTCGGGCGTGTGCGCAACGGCCTGCGCAGAGCTTTGCGGGAGCCCCTCCGGAATCTGCCAGTTGTCGAGCACGTACTGGCTCGGCTGCAGGGACGGATCGAGCGCGAGCGCCGGAGGGCCGGCGGCGATGAGCAGGATCGCGAGCCAGCTGCGAACGGCACGCCGACTCATGACCGCAACGCATGGGCTCGAGGCATTCAAATGATCGCCATCCGTACTCTGCTCGCCAGTACGGTTATCGGCCGGAGCGGGCCGGACTGAAGTGCGCGGCGGCTGCGGCGGCCGGGCTACTCTCGGCGGGGGAAGAGCGCTGCGGCTAGCCTCCGCAATCGCCGTCCGCCGAGAGATTGACGGTATCTCCGTCGTTCAGCGCGGGCTTGTCGCGGTGGCCGCATTGGCGCATGTCGGGGTCGGCCGTGATCGCCGTCCAAGCCAGGTGACCCTGCCCGATGGCGTCCGCCACCAGTGTGACCGCGATCGAGGCGTTGCCGTTGATCACCTCGCTCGCGAGGAGCTTTTGCGGCGGACTTGAATTCAGGTCGTAGACGGTGACGATGAGGTTGTCGCTGCTGCCGTTGGTGAGGGTCACCGTCAGGCCGTCGCCGCCGAATGCCGGGCCGCCGGCCAACAGGAAGGGCAAAAAGGCGGGCGTGAGCCGGCTGAGAGCGCGCATGGACGATTCCCCATCGATGTGCGGACATACTACACCGCAGGTCCGTCATTAAGAATACGACAGGATTCGCACCCCGGCGGCCGAAGCGGGTGCGGGCGAGCGGCCGCCGGCGGTCCGGACGCCGCCCAAAACCGGTCAATCCCCCGCGCTGGGCGCCTGCCGGAGGCTCAAAGGCGGCGCAAACGCGATTTTTTTCGACACCTGCCATGCGGCATGTCAAACTCTGCGCCCATTAACGGCTTGCGTCGACGTGAAATGACCACGTGATCGAACAGATCACGCGGCGACGCCGCCGTGTTAACCATTGGTCGACGCCGACCCCGCTTAAATCTGTCATGGAAGTTTGATATGGCTCGTACAATTCCTCTTTCCGATATCCGCAATATCGGCATCATCGCCCACGTCGACGCCGGCAAGACGACGACGACCGAGCGCATCCTGTACTACACCGGGCGCAAGCACACCATCATCGACATTCACGACACCAAGGATTTGAAGACATCCACGACCACCGATTACCTCGAGCAGGAGCAAAAGCGCGGCATCACCATCCAAAGCGCCGCCGTTTCTGCGTTCTGGCGCGATAAGAAGATCAACCTGATCGACACCCCGGGACATGTGGACTTCACCATCGAGGTCAATCGGTCGCTGCGCGTGCTTGACGGTGCGGTCGTCGTGTTCGACGGCGTTGCAGGGGTGGAGCCGCAGTCGGAAACGAATTGGCGCCTGGCGGACAATTACGGTGTCCCGCGCCTCTGCTACGTCAACAAGATGGACCGCAGCGGCGCGAATTTCCTGCGCTGCGTGGACATGATCAAGAAGCGCCTGGGCGCGCGGCCGCTGCCCGTGCAGATCCCGATCGGATCGGAGGAGAACTTCAAGGGCATGGTGGACCTGGTCGAGATGAAGGCCTTGGTCTGGGAATCCGACGACAAGGACGCTCAATGGCACGTGCTCGACGTCACCCCCGATCTCGCCGACAAGCTGCACATCACGGTGCCGAGCGACCGCAAGCTCCTGGCGGACGTCGACAAGTTTCGCAGCGAACTGGTCGACACCTGCCTCGAACAGGATGACGAGGCGATGGATGCCTACCTCACGCACAGCGTGGTTCCGTCGGGCGACGTGCTGCGCCGCGCGCTGCGCAAGGGCACCCTGCACTCCGCGTTCACGCCCGTGCTGTGTGGGTCCTCCTACAAGAACAAGGGCGTGCAGCAGGTCCTCGATGCCGTGGTCGATTACCTGCCGGCGCCGACCGACGTGGCCTCGATCAAGACGGTCGACGCCGACGGCCACCCCATCGGCGAGCGCAAATGCTCCGACGACGAGCCCTTCGCCGCGCTCGCGTTCAAGGTCATCAACGACATCTACGGCGCTCTCACCTTCATCCGCGTCTATTCGGGGGTGCTGACCAAGGGCGCCTCGGTGCTCAATTCCACCCGCGGCAAGCGCGAGAAGATCGGCCGCATGGTCGAAATGTTCGCCAAGGAAGCCAATCCGGTGGAGGAGGCTCGCGCGGGCGACATCATCGCGCTCGTGTCCCTCGCCGACACGGAGACCGGCGATACGCTGTGCGACTCGACCGCTCCCGTGGTGCTCGAGCGCATGCGCTTCCCCGAGCCCGTGATCAGCGTATCGGTCAAATCGAAGACCAAGGCCGAGCAGGAAAAGTTCGGCACCGCACTCGGCAAGATGGTGCGCGCCGATCCCTCGCTGCATCTGGAAACCGACCGCGAAACCGGCCAAACCATCCTGCGCGGCATGGGTGAGCTGCATCTGGAAGTGACCCTGGACCGCATGCGGACCGAGTTCGGGGTCGAGGGCATCATGGGGGAGCCGCAGGTTGCCTACCGCGAGACCTTCACGAAGAAGCTGACCGAACAGTACATTCACAAGAAGCAGACCGGCGGCGCCGGCCAATTCGCCGAGGTGTGGATCGTTTTCGAGCCGCTGCCGCGCAGCACCGGCTTCGAGTTCATCGACGAGACCGTCGGCGGATCCGTGCCGAGGGAATATGTGCCGTCGGTGGAAAAAGGCCTGCGCATCCAGAAAGAGGACGGCGTGCTCGCGCACTATCCGACCGTGGACTTTCGCGCGACGCTGATCGACGGCAGCTATCACGACGTCGATTCGAACGCGCTCACCTTCGAAATCGCCGCCAAGGCGTGCTTCCGCGAGGCGATCCGCAAAGCGGGCCCGATCCTGCTCGAGCCCGTCATGAAGGTCGAGACCGTGACGCCGGGGGACTACCTCGGCGATGTGATCGGCGACCTGAATCGCCGGCGAGGATCGATCCTGGACCAGCTCGAGCGCGGCACCAACATCGCGGTGGTCGCCACCGTGCCGTTGTCGGAGATGTTCGGCTACATCGGCCAGCTGCGCAGCATGACGAGCGGCCGGGCGTCCTACACCATGGAGTTCTCCCACTACGATCCGGTACCCCGCAACGTCGCCGACGAGGTGATCGCGCAGGTGGCCAAGGACAAGGCCGCGCTGGCGAGTTAGCCGCGGGCGGCGGTGCGCCGCCGACAAGGGGCGGGCTTTCCGGCGCGCTCGGCTGGCCGGGAGATCTCGTCCCGGCTAGCGGTTCAGCCGGAACACCCGCTCCGCGTTCGTTTGCATCAGCATCTTCTTGTGCTCGGCGCTCATGTCGAACGCGTCGTAGGCGGCAACCTCGTCCGCCGATTGCTGATACGGATAGTCCATCGCGTAGATCACCCGGTCGGGCCCCAGCACGTCCATGCAGAACTTGATCGAGGGCTCCCACCCTTGGCCGCTGGTGGTGATCCAAATATTGCGCTTGAAATAGTACGAGATCTTGTGGCGCAGCTTGACCGCCGGCGCGCCGCCGCGCAGCCCCGGCCTGCCGTCGGCGTTGCTCTGCATCCAATCGAAGCGATACAGCAGCAGCGGCATCGCCTCGCCCATGTGTCCGATCACGAGCCGCAGCCGGGGGAACCGGTCGAATGCGCCCGACATGATCAGCCCCATGGTGTGCATCCACACCTCGTGCGAGAAGCCGGCGAGGGCGCCGCCGAAGGCGCGAAACTCATAAGGCTGGGACCATTGCTTCGGCGGAATCGTCGGGTGAATGTACAGCGCGGCATCATTGGCTTCGAGCGCTTCGAGAATGGGCCAGTAGGGCAGCTCGTCGAGGTAGTGTCCGCGGAAGTGCGAATTGATGACCGCGCCGTTCAAACCGAGAACCTGCATGCCGCGCTCGATTTCCGCAACGGCGCCGCTCACATCCTGCGGCGCGAACACCGTAAGCCCGGCGAAGCGATCCGGATGGCGCCGGCAGGTCTCGGCGAGCCTGTCGTTCGCCAGGCGCGACAGCGCGGTGCCTTCGGCCGGTTCGAGCACTTGAACGCCGGGCGCGGTCAGCAGCAGAAGCTGCTTCGCGATTCCCAGCTCATCCATGCGCGCGAGGCGCCGCTCGCCGACGTCCATGAGCTGCTCCTGCAGCGTGGGCAGCTTCGAGAACATGCCGGCCATGCGAAGCGAAGGATCATCGGGCGCATTCGGGCTGTTGAGCAGGCGAACCTGGGCCTCCAGGATCTCGGGAATGTTCCAGGCCTCTTCCGTGGCGATGCGCTCGTAGGGCGCGTTGCGGTCGATGGCCCGGTGGGCGGGAGCCAGACCGGACTCCTCCCGGTCGCCTGCCTCCTCGAAATTCCACATGCTTCTGCACCTCGGGTCGGTCGCGGACCTTCGCGAATCATGGCCCGTTGGCGTACAGCTTCACTACCTCATAAAGGAAACGGCGCCCGTTCATCAGCGAAATCACGCGGATGCGCTCGTTGAGCCCGTGGGCGTGGGAGCCCTCGGCATCGTGAAACATGCCCGACAAGCCGTAGGTGGGAATGCCGTGGGAATTGAGGAACCGGCCATCGGTCGCACCGGTCGACATGGTGGGCACGATGGGGACGCCGGGCCACAGGCGGGCGGCGACTGTTCGCACGGGATTCATGATGCGCGCCGACAACTCCGGCGGCGGCGATTGCATGCCGGGATCGCCCGTCGGGGCGACGCTGATCTTGGCATCGGCGATGACCCGCTCGATTTCCCGCTGCACGGCTGCAACCGGCACGCCGGGCAGGATGCGGCAATTGACGTTAGCGCGCACGTGCTGGGGCAGCGCATTCGGCGCATGGCCGCCGGCGATTTCGGTGACCACGCAGGTCGTGCGCAGCATGCCGTTCCAGCCGGGATTCACCGCCCAGAGTCTGTCGACCGCGGCTTCGTCCCGCGGATCCTTGAGCACCGCCCGCATGTCCGCCGCGATATCCGGCGGCGTCAATCTTGCCTGGGCCTCGAAATATCCGCGCGTCGCATCGTTCAGAGCCACCGGAAAATCGTACGCACCGAGCTTCGCGAGTCCCGTGCTGAGCCTCACGATGGGATTGTTCTTGGTCGGCCGCGAGCTATGGCCGCCGACGTCGGTCGCCTCCAGAGCGAAATCCTGATAGACCTTCTCGCCCGCCTGGATCTGCAGCGCGACCGGCCTGCCGTCCTTGTCCAGTTCACCGCCCGCTCCCTCGTTGAGCGCGAATGCGGCGTCCAACACGGCCGGCCGGGTCTCGATCAGCCATTTGACGCTGTTGAAAATGTCGGGAGTCTCCTCGCCGCACGTGAGCGCGAGCTTGATGTCCCGGCGCGGCTTGAAGCCCTCCCGTCGATAGCGGATCAGGCTGTCGGTGAACACCGCCGCCATGGCCTTGTCGTCGCTCGCGCCGCGCGCATAGAACCACCCGTTTTCCTCGACCAGCTTGAAAGGATCGCGGTCCCAATCCGCGCGTTTGGCTTCGACCACGTCGATATGCGCCAGCAGCAAAATGGGTTTGGCCGAGCGGTCGCGCCCGTGCAGCACGGCGATCAGGGCGCCGTCCTTCGGCCGATCCGGCGGGGCGAGAATTTGCGCGTCGTCGGCGGCAATGCCCGCGGAAATCAGGCGCGCGCGCATCGCCCCGGCCGCCTCGGTGCAGCTGCCGGCCGAGCGGGTGGTGTTGATCTCGACCAGCTGCTTGTAAAGGTCGCGGAACGAGGCCTCGTCCGGGGCCGCGCTCTGCGCGCGGCTCGCGGCGGCCGCCGCGAGCATTGCAGAGACAATCAGGATCGATCGTAGGTTCATGGCGTCGAGACTCCGTCCCCCCAAGGTGCACGCAGACTGCAAGTTGTCGCGCACAATTACAAGAGGCGGCTTCTCCAAGCGGCGGCGGCGGCGGCGGCGCGGATCGAGCCGAGGGCCCCGAAACTGCGCGACCGGCGTATGATCTGGCGCCGTCGACCAGGTTCGATCCAATCCGCACACCGCCCACCGAGGAACATCGTGATCAAGAGCATCCGTCTATTGACTTGCTGCTGCGCTTTGTTAGCCGCCTATTGCCCCGCCGAGACGGCGCCTCCCGAGGTCGCCATGACCGCCATCCGCACGGGCAAGTTCATCGACGTTCAGGCGGGGCGCACCCTGACGGACCAGATCATCCTCGTGCGCGGCGCGAAGATCGAGGCCGTCGGGGCGAACCTCAAGATTCCCGCGGGCGTGCCGGTCATCGACCTGTCGAACATGTGGGTGCTGCCCGGCTTGGTCGACTGCCACACTCATCTGGCCGATCTGGGAGGCTCCGAGCCTCTCGATAATCTGAAGAGGACCGCCGTCGAGACGGCCTATGCCACGATTCCGAACGCGCGCGTGACCCTGCTGGCGGGGTTCACGACGGTGCGGGACGTGGGGGTGTACCGCGCCCTCAACGACGTCGCCATGCGCGATGCGATCGCGAGCGGCATCATCATCGGACCGCGCATGTACGTCGCGGGCGCCTACATCACCATCAGCGAAGGGGCCGGCGCCATGACCGGGCTGTCCCCGGACATCGGGCTGCCGTGGGACATGCAATTCGGCGTGGCGAACAGCCCCTGGGAGGTGCGCCAGAAGATTCGGGAACTTGCGCACCGCGGCGCCGATCACATCAAGGTGTTGTCCACCGGCGCGGTGCTTACGCATGGGAGCAATCCCAAATCCATCGAATTCACCCCGGAAGAACTGCGCGCCGCCGTCGAGGAGGCCCGGAACTTCGGCTTGCGCGTCGAGGCGCACGCGCACGCGGCCGAGGGCATCAAAAATGCGATCCGGGCCGGCGTGGCATCCATCGAGCATGCGACGCTCATCGACGATGAGGGCATTGCCCTCGCGAAGCAGCACGGCACGTACCTCGACATGGATATCTACGATGAAGAGTGCATTCAGTCCGCTCCGGGCACGCCCGCGGATTTTCTCGCCCACGACCGCGATTTGGGGGAGGCACAGCGTAGAAACTTCACCAAGGCGGTGCGCGCGGGCGTCAAAATGACCTTTGGTACGGATGCCGGCGTGTGTCCCCACGGCATCAACGCGCGCCAGTTCGCCTTCATGGTGAAATACGGCATGACCCCGATGCAGGCCATTCAGTCGGCCACCGTCAACGCCGCGGATCTGATCGGCCATTCCGAACTGTTCGGCTCGATCAGCGCCGGCAAGTCCGCCGACATCATCGCGGTGGCGGGCGACCCGCTCGCCGATATCCATGTCCTGGAACACGTGGCCTTCGTCATGAAAGAGGGCACGGTCTACAAACGCGAGCAATGAGATGGGCGGATGGCCCGAGAGGTGTTTATGCGACGAGTGTGGTGTGCGGTTTGGGCCGCCGGAGCGATGGCCTTGAGCGCGTCGTCGGCCCCCGCCGCGGCGAGCGCCGCGTTCGGACCTTCGAATCCGTTCTACGCGCCCAGCGCGCTGCCGTTTCAGGCGCCGCCGTTCGACAAGATCCGGGACGAGGACTATCAGCCGGCCATCGAAGCGGGCATGGCCGAGCAGCTGCTCGAGATACAGGCGATCGCACACAATCCGTCCGCGCCGACCTTCGAGAATACCTTCATCCCATTCGAGAAGAGCGGGCGTCTGCTCGAACGCGCCATGGAGGCATTCAACGGCGTGAGCCGCGCGAACACCAATCCCGTCCTGCAGCAGGCCAAGACCGCGCTCGCGCCGCAGCTGGCCGCGCACTCCGATGCGATTTTCCTGAACGCCCGGCTGTTCGCGCGAGTTTCCGCGGTCTACAAGGCGCGCGCGACCAAGCGGCTCGATCCGGAGTCCCTGCGCCTGGTCGAGTTCTTGTATGACGAGTTCCTGCATGCCGGCGCAAACCTGTCCGAACCGGATAAGGCCCGTTTGAAGAAGCTGAACGAGGAGGCCTCCAAGCTCTCCGATTCGTTCACCACGAAGCTGTTGGCGGCGACCAAGGATTCGGCGTACCTCGCCCGGGAGGCGGCGGCCGTTGCGGGCCTCGGCGATGCGCAGCTGGCGGCGGCCGCCCAGGCCGCGCAGGAGCGCCACGCGACGGGTTATCTGCTGCCGCTGCAAAACACCACCCAGCAGCCGGAACTTGCCGAGCTGAAGGTCCGCACCACCCGTCAGGCGATCTTCGAGAATTCCTGGAATCGCACCGAGCGGGGCGATGCGAACGATACGCGGGCGACCATTTCGCGGCTTGCGCAGCTGCGCGCGCAGCGTGCACAGCTGCTCGGATTCCCCAATCACGCTGCGTGGAAGCTCGAGGACCAGATGGCGAAGACCCCGCAGGCCGCGCTCGAGTTCATGGACGCACTGGTGCCGCTGGCGACGGCGAAGGCCGGAAGCGAGGGCAGGGACATCCAGTCGCTGATCGACTCCCAGGGGGGCGGCTTCAGCCTCGAGCCGTGGGATTGGGATTTCTACAGCGAGCAAGTGCGCAAGGCCAGATACGACCTCGACGACGCCGAGGTCAAGCCGTATTTCGAGCTGTACAGCGTGCTCGAGAACGGCGTGTTCTACGCCGCCAATCGGCTCTATGGCATCACGTTCAAGGAGCGCAAGGACATACCCGTGTACCAATCCGACGTGCGGGTGTACGAGGTCTCCGATGTCGACGGCAAGCCGCTCGCGCTGTTCTATTGCGATTACTTCAAGCGCGACAACAAGACCGGCGGCGCGTGGATGTCGACATTCGTCAACCAGTCGAGGCTGCTCGGCTCGCGTCCGGTGATCTA
>Ga0335080_10004482_pt1 | contig 14219 bp, 13 predicted proteins | sample Lox_Sample_34_FD_206720 | JGI IMG/M metagenome (GOLD analysis project Ga0335080, IMG submission 206720) | Soil microbial communities from Loxahatchee National Wildlife Refuge, Florida, United States - Lox_Sample_3.4 | ecosystem: Environmental > Terrestrial > Soil > Wetlands | place: USA... | reverse complement strand
TGAACCCCCCGGAGGCGCAGCTCGTCAAGGGCGTCGACGGCCTGATCCGCACCAAGGACGGGACGCCCGCGCCGCTCGACGCCGCGGTGCAGGTGCGAAGCGGCGCGCTCGAGACCAGCAACGTCAGCGCCCCGCGCGCGCTCGTGCAGATGATCGAGCTCGCGCGGATGTTCGACATGCAGACGCGCCTGATGAGCACCACCGACCAGAACGCGGCGAGCGCGCAGAAACTCCTGTCGGCGGCCTAAGGCGCCGCGACCGAACCCTACGACCGAACCGAGGCTAAAGCGATGACTCCAGCACTGTGGGCAGCGAAGACCGGACTCGACGCGCAGGACACGCGCATGGCGGTCATCTCCAACAACATCGCCAACGTGAACACCACCGGCTACAAGCAGAGCCGCGGCGTGTTCCAGGACCTGCTGTACCAGAACGTGCGCCAGGTGGGCTCGCAGAGCACGCAGGACACGCAGCTGCCGTCCGGCATGTACCTCGGGACGGGCGTGCAGGTGGTCGCGACCGAGAAGGTCTACACGCAGGGCTCGCTGACGAACACCGCGAACTCCCTCGACGTCGCGATCCAGGGCAACGGCTTCTTCCAGGTGCTGATGCCGGACGGGACGCTCGCCTACTCGCGCGACGGCACGTTCCAGCTGAACTCCCAGGGCCAGATGGTCACGAGCGCCGGCTACCAGCTGCAGCCGCCGATCACGATCCCGCAGAACGCGACCTCGGTGACGATCGGCTCCGACGGCACCGTCGGCGTGCTCGTCCCGGGCTCCGCGGCGCCGACCACGGTCGGCCAGATCCAGCTCGTGGGCTTTGCGAACAACGCCGGCCTCGAGCCCCGCGGCCAGAACCTGCTGGCCGAATCGGCGGCGAGCGGTGCGCCGCAGACCGGCACGCCGGGCCTCAACGGACTCGGGACGCTGCTGCAGGGCAACCTCGAGGGCTCGAACGTCAACGTCGTCCAGGAACTCGTCTCGATGATCGAGACCCAGCGCGCCTACGAGATGAATTCGAAGTCGATCGAGACGACGAACCAGATGCTCAACTACCTGACGACGAATCTCTGAGGTCCGGCCGATGAGCTCTACCGTCCCGAAGCTGCTGAGTGCCGCCGGCCGGCTGCTGGCGCTGCTCGTTGCCGCCGCGCTCGCCGGGTGCGGCACCGGACTCGTCAAGAACGCGCCGCTGCCGCCGGCCGCCGAGGGCGCGGCCTACCGCGCCTCGCAGGTGGCGCCGCCCGCGGTCAACGGTGCGATCTACCAGCCGGCGCAGGCGCTCGCGTACTTCGAGGATGCCCGCGGCCACCGCGTCGGCGACGTCATCACGATCCGCCTGCAGGAGGCCTTCAACGCCTCCAAGACCGCGAGCACCCAGACGCAGAAGGACAACTCGACGACGCTGTCGGCGCCGTCGTTCGCGGGCAAGCTCCCGCTCAACGGCGACACGACGCTGGCCGCGAAGCGCGCCTTCACCGGCAACGGCACGGCGACCCAGCAGAACGCGCTCACCGGCAGCATCACGGCGGTCGTCACCGAGGTCCTGCCGAACGGGAACCTGCTGATCTCGGGCGAGCGCGCGCTGCAGCTCAACCAGGGCGAGGAGTTCGTGCGGATCCAGGGCGTGGTGCGCGTCGTCGACGTGCAGGCCGACAACTCGGTGACCTCGGACCGGATCGCCGACGCGCGCATCAGCTACAGCGGCCAGGGGGCCATCGACCAGGCGAACCGACAGGGCTGGCTGGCGCGCTTCTTCAGCTCGCCGCTGTCGCCGTTCTGAGGGTGCCATGCAAAGACTCCTGAACAAGCTCGGCGCGCTCGTCCTCGGCATGACCGTCGCGGCGGCCGCCGTCGGCAGCGGCGCCGGGACCGAGCGCGTCAAGGACCTCGCCGCGGTCGAGGGCGTGCGCACGAACCAGCTGATCGGCTACGGCCTCGTCGTCGGCCTCGACGGGTCCGGCGACCAGACCACCCAGGCACCGTTCACGGTCCAGAGCCTGCTGAACTGGCTGAAGCAGGCCGGCGTCACGCTGCCGGCCGGCACGCCGCCCCAGCTCAAGAACATCGCCGCCGTCGCCGTGCACGCGGAACTTCCGGCCTTCATCAAGCCGGGCCAGACGATCGACGTGACCGTGAGCTCGATCGGCAACGCCAAGAGCCTGCGCGGCGGCTCGCTGCTGGTGACGCCGCTCAGAGGCCTCGATGGCCAGGTGTACGCGGTCGCGCAGGGCAACCTCGTCGTCAACGGCTTCGGCGCGCAGGCCAACGACGGCTCGAAGGTGACCGTCAACGTGCCGACGTCGGGCCGGGTGCCGAACGGCGCCACCGTCGAGCGCGCCGTGCCCTCGGGCTTCGCCGGCGGCGACAGCCTGACCTTGTCGCTGCACACCGCCGACTTCACGACCGCGGCGCGCCTCGCCGCGCGCATCAACCAGGAGCTCGGCGCCGGCGCCGCGAGCCCGCTCGATGCGGCAAGCGTCAGCGTGCGCGCGCCGGGCGATGCCGGCCAGCGGGTCGCGTTCCTGTCGATGATCGAGAACCTCGAGCTCGACCCGGGCGATGCGCCGGCGCGCGTGATCATCAACTCGCGCACCGGGACGGTCGTCATCGGCGATCACGTGCGCGTGAGCCCGGCGGCCGTCTCGCACGGCTCCCTCACCGTCACGATCAAGGAGGAGCAGCGCGTCTCGCAGCCGAACGCGCTGTCGCAGGGCGGGACGACCGTCACGGTGCCGGACTCCTCGATCGACGTGCAGCAGAAGGCGAGCCGGATGTTCCTGTTCGAGCCGGGCGTCTCGCTCGACGAGATCGTGCGCGCCGTCAACCAGGTGGGCGCCGCCCCCGGCGACCTGGTCGCGATCCTCGAGGCCCTGCAGCAGGCGGGCGCGCTGCACGCGCAGCTGATCGTCATCTGAGGTCGCCGTGAACACCCAACTGCCGATCGCGACGATGCCGGCGACCGACGCCGCGGCCGAGGCGCGCAGCGTCCTCGACCTCGCCGGCCTCGATGCGCTCAAGACCGCGAGCGCCGAGGCGCCGACCGACCCCCAGACGCTGCGCGCGGTCGCGCAGCAGTTCGAGTCGCTGTTCATCGGCATGATGCTGAAGTCGATGCGCGACGCGAAGCTCGGCGACGGGCTGTTCGACAGCGACCAGAGCCGCTTCTACCAGGACCTCTTCGACCAGCAGCTGTCGCAGTCGCTGTCGCAGGGCCGCGGGCTCGGCATCGCCGACCTCCTGGTCCGCAGCCTCGCGCCGCATGCGCTCGCGACGACGCTGCCCGAGGGTGCCTACGGCAAGCTCACGCGCCGCGCGCCGACGCCGAGCGTCGCGGCGGCCATCGCCGCGGCGAGCAGCGGCGCGACCGAGCCGCCGCCGCCCGAGGCGGCCGCGGCCGCGAGCGCCACCACCGGTGGCGCCCCGCCCGGTGGCGCCATGCCCGAGGGCGCGCTCGCGGCGAGCCCGGAGGAATTCGTCGCCCTCGTGATGCCGTCGGCGACCGCGGCCGGGAGCGCCCTCGGCGTCGACCCGCTCGCGCTCGTCGCGCAGGCGGCGCTCGAGAGCAACTGGGGCCGCCAGGTTCCGGAGGCCGAGGACGGGCCGAGCTACAACCTCTTTGGCATCAAGGCCGACGCCGGCTGGACCGGACGGCGCGTCATCAAGGAGACGCTCGAGTACTCCGGCGGCCTCCCCGAGCGGCGCCGCGAGCCGTTCCGGGCCTACCAGTCGATCGCCCACGGCTTTGAGGACTATGTGAGCTTCCTGAAGGGGCACGAGCGCTACCAGGCGGCGCTCGGCCAGGGCAGCGACCCGGAGCGCTATGCTGCAGCGCTACAGACCGCCGGATACGCGACAGATCCTGCATATTCGGCGAAGATCGCAGCAGTTCTACGCTCAAGCCAGTTCCGGGGCGCGGTCGCCGCGCTCAAGGAACCGGACGAGCCGCCGATCTTCTAGCCGAACGGAGGTACCCGCCGTGGCGGCTTCGGCCACGCGCGAGGGCGAGGGTGCATGGCCGATATCATGAACACTGCCGTCTCCGGCCTGATCGCGTTTCAACGCGCGCTGGCCGTGACGGGCAACAACATCTCGAACGCGAACACGGTCGGCTACAGCCGCCAGACCGCGAACCTCGCGGACCGCAACCCCGACGCGACGGCCGGCGTCTTCATCGGCAACGGCGTCGACGTGACGTCCGTGTCGCGCGCCTACGACCAGTTCGCGGTCGACCAGCTGCGCGCCGGCAACGGCGTGCTCGGCCAGCAGACCTCGTTCCTCAACATCGCGAACCAGGTCGACAACCTGCTGTCCGGATCCTCCAACGGCGTCAGCGCCGGCATCACCTCGTTCTTCAACGCCTGGCAGACGCTCTCGAGCGACCCGTCCTCGGCGAGCAACCGCCAGCAGATCATCTCGCAGGCGCAGGGCCTCGCCGCCTCGATCAGCCAGACCGCGACCCAGCTCGACACGCTGCAGGGGAACATCAACCAGCAGCTCAACACCACCGTCGGCACCATCAACAGCCTCGCGGCGTCGATCGCGAAGCTGAACGGGCAGATCGCGACGCAGACCGCCGAGGCGGGCGGCCAGCCGCCGAACGACCTCCTCGACCAGCGCGACCAGCTGGTCACGCAGCTGAGCTCGCTCGTGACGGTGAAGTCGAACGTCGAGCAGGACGGCTCGGTCGACCTCTTCGTCGGCAACGGCCAGGCGCTCGTCGTGCGCGACCAGTCGACGGCGCTCGGCACGACCGCGAACGGCTACGACGCGAGCCAGCTCGACATCACCTACGGCAAGGGCGCCGGCCAGCAGGTCATCACCTCGGCGATCAGCGGCGGGCAGCTCGGGGGCCTCCTGCAGGCGACCTCGCAGATGATCGAGCCGGCGCTCAACGGCCTCGGCCAGCTCGCGACCGCGATCGCCGCGCAGGTCAACACCCAGCAGCAGCTCGGCCTCGACCAGAACGGCCAGCTGGGCAAGCCGCTGCTCAACGTGGCGCTGCCGGCGGTGTTCAGCGACTCGACCAACGGCGGCACCGGCACGCTGACCGCGACCTCGGTCAGCGTCGGGGCGCTCACCACCAACGACTACCTGCTGCGCTACTCGGGCGGGGCGTGGAGCGCGACGATCAACGGCACCGGCCAGACCGTCGCCGTCAGCGGCGCGGGCACGGCGGGCAACCCGCTTGTGGTCGGCGGCGTCAGCCTCGTCGTCGGCGGTGCGCCCGCCAGCGGCGACACCTTCCTCGTCAAGCCCACCGCGAACGCCGCGCGCACGATCTCGACCGCCTTCACCGACCCGCGCCTGATCGCGGCGGCGTCCCCGGTGCAGTCCGCGGCCGCGCTCAGCAACGTCGGCAACGCGACGATCGGGCCCGCGACCGCACAGACCTCGGTCCCGGTGTCCTCGACGCCGCTGCCGCCGAACGCGGCGCTCCTGACGCCCGCGAGCATCGTGTTCCAGAACCCGCCGACGACCTACACGATCAACGGCGGCGCGCCGCAGGCCTACACCTCCGGCCAGGCGATCACCGCCAACGGCTGGTCGGTGACGATCACCGGCGTCCCCGCGGCCGGCGACACCTTCACGGTCGGCCCGAACTCATCGGGCAGCGGCGACAACGGCAACGCGCTCGCGATGGCGCAGCTGCAGAACCAGGGCGTGCTGGTGGGCGGCACGATCGGCATCTCCGCCGGCTACGCGAGCCTCGTCGGCGTCATCGGCACGGTCACGCAGCAGGCGACGACCGCGCAGAGCGCGCAGCAGGCGGTCGTCAACCAGGCCCAGCAGCAGGTCTCGAGCGTCTCCGGCGTCAACCTCGACGAGGAGGCGGCCGACATGCTCAAGTGGCAGCAGGCCTACGCCGCCGCCGCCAAGGTCGTCACGACCGCCGACCAGATGTTCAACACCCTGCTCACCGCCATCGCCAACGGGTAGTCGCATGCGCATCTCCACGAGCTACATGAGCCAGGCGTTCATCGACGCGATGGACCAGCAGCAGACCGCGCTCGCGCAGACCCAGCAGCAGGTCTCGACGGGCCTGCGGTACACGCAGGCGGCGCAGGACCCGGCCGCGGCCAGCACCGCGCTCGGCGTCCAGGCGACGCTCGACCAGCTGACGCAGTACGGGACGAACGCGAACCTCGCGCAGAGCCGCCTCTCGATCGAGGGCTCGACCTTGAGCTCGCTGACGAACCTGCTGCAGTCGGTGCGCAGCCTCGCGCTCGAGGGCGCGAACGCGACGCAGACGCCCGAGACGCGCGCCTCGATCGCGACCAACATCCAGCAGCAGATCTCCGGCCTCGTGCAGATCGCCAACACCCAGGACGGCAGCGGCCAGTACCTGTTCGCGGGCTCGGCGACCGGCACCGCGCCCTTCGCGCAGACCGGCGCCGGCTACGCCTACGCCGGCAACCAGGTGCAGCGCTCGATCCAGATCGGCACGAACCGCACGGTCGCCGACGGCGACAGCGGCGCGGCGCTCTTCCAGCAGATCCGCAACGGCAACGGCACTTTCGTCGTCGCGGCGAACGCGGCGAACACCGGCGCCGCCGTCGTCGGCAGCAACAGCGTCACCGACCCCGCGGCCTGGCTCGCGGGCAAGCCGCCGTACACGCTCAGCTTCTCGAGCCCGACGACGTACTCGGTCACGGACTCGACCGGCGCCACGGTCGTCAACAACGCGACCTACACCGACGGCCAGACGATCAGCTTCAACGGCGCCCAGATCGAGGTCAGCGGGGCCCCGGCCGCCGGCGACTCCTTCACGGTCGCCTCGAGCGCCAACCAGGACATGTTCACGACGCTGCAGAGCCTCGTGACCGCGTTCAACAACGCGCAGGAAGGCAGCGTCGGGCAGGCGCAGCTCCTGAACACCGTCAACCGCGCGATCGAGGCCCTCGACCAGAGCCTGACGAACGTCTCCAACGTGCAGTCGAGCGTCGGTGCGCGCCTCAACGCCCTGACGACGCAGGACTCGACCAACTCCGACGTCACGCTGCAGCTGAAGTCCACGCTCTCGACGCTGCGCGACGCGGACTACGCCACGGCGATCACGACGCTGAACCAGCAGATGACGGGGCTGCAGGCCGCGCAGGCGAGCTACGTCAAGCTGCAGGGCCTCTCGCTCTTCAACTACATCCAGTAGGCGAGCGCCCAGGCGAGCCCAACGAGGCCGAGCGCGAACGCGCCGGCGAGGCGCTGCGCGCGCCAGGTGCGCGGCGCCGGGAAGCGCCGCAGCGGCAGCGCGAAGAGCCCGCCGCACAGGAACCCGAGTGCGTGCGCGAGGATGTCGGTCTTGGCATCCCCGGTCCCGAGGAGCGCGAGCAGCACGAGCGCCGCGACCAGCCCCGCGCCCGCGATCCCGGCGCGCGTGCGGCGCGTCGCGGCGGGCCAGCGCGCGACCGCGAGCGCCCCGAGCGCGGCGAACACCGCCGTCGAGGCGCCGAGCGAGGCGCGGCCCGGCGCCATCACGGCGGCGTTCGCGAGGTTCGCGGCGCCGGCGGCGAGCACGATCAAGAGCCACGCGACGCCGCTGCCGTAGACGCGCGCGGCGAGCGCGCCGAAGAACGCGCCGAAGCCGATGTTGGCCGAGAGGTGCGAGAGGTCGGCGTGCAGCGTCAGCGCCGTGACCGCCCGCCAGAGCTCCCCGCCGCGCACGCGCGCGCCGTCGAGGACCCCGAGCTCGTACCAGTCACGGCCGAGGAGGCCGCGGGCACTCGCGACGGCGACAATAAACAAGAGGAGCGCGTAGAGCAGCGCCGAGACGAGCGCGCCGGGGTGCAGCAGGTAAGGCGCCGGCCGCGGCCGCGGCCGGTTCTCCTTCAGGTACCGCCCGATCTCGAGCTCGGCGCGCGCCACGTCCGGGGCCGCGACCAGCAGCTGAAAGGCCCCGTGCTCCGCGCTCATCAGCGGCGGGATGCCGACCGCGAGCAGCACGAGCGCACGCTCGTCGCACGCCTGCGGCGCCGGCGAGCGGAAGATCTCGATCCACGGGGGTTCCTGGTCCACGCCCGGCCAATGTGCTGCCCGGGGGGCCGGACTTCAACGGGGGTCCCGGGGGCTCCCGGCGGGGCCGGCGCTAAAGAACCGCCGCGCGCGCCCGATATCCCGGGCAGAGGCCGCCCCGCGGCCCTGCGCGCCTATACCAGCTTCGTGGCGCGCCGACCGTGACGCGGCTCGCAGAACCGGCGCACGACACCCGCCCAGTTAAAGATCCCCCGGCAGGTACCGATAAATCGTCCGAGTCGATATTTCGGCCCGCGCGGCGGGCCTAGGGACCAACACCCGAGCCCACGGAACAGCCTAAGGCCGGAACGTCACCAGGAGCCTACACATGTCACTTGTCATCAACACCAACATTGCCTCGCTGACTGCTCAGCAGAACCTGCAGAACAACAGCCTGTCGCTGAACACCTCGTTGCAGCGCCTGTCTTCGGGTCTGCGCATCAACAGCGCCGCGGACGACGCGGCGGGCCTCGCGATCTCGGATCGGTTCACGACCCAGATCAACGGCCTCGGCCAGGCGTCCAAGAACGCCAACGACGGCATCTCGCTGTCGCAGACCGCGGGCGGCGCGCTCGCCCAGGTCACGGCCAACCTGCAGTCGATCCGCCAGCTGGCGGTGCAGGCTGCCAACGCCACCAACAGCGCCTCGGACCGCGCCGCGCTTGATCAGGCCGTCCAGCAGGACATCGCCGAAATCAACCGCATCGCGAACCAGACCTCGTTCAACAACCGCAACATCCTCGACGGCACGTTCGGCACGGCGAGCTTCCAGGTCGGCGCCAACGTCGGCCAGACGATCAGCGTCGGCCTGAACACCAGCGCCCAGGTCGAGAAGATCGGCGCGTTCTACTCGAGCATCGGCTCGGCCGCGACGGCGGTGACCTCGGCGGCCGGCTCGGGCGGCGCGCTGACGAGCTACACGCTGACGAAGGCCACGAACACGGGCGGCGTCACCTCCGCCGGCGCGTTCGACGGCACCTCGACCTACACGATCAACGGCACCTCGCTGCAGGCTTCCGCGAACTTCGCGGTGTCGGGCGACGCGAGCCGCGGCGCGAGCACCGCGTACGCCGAGGCGGCCGCGATCAACGCGTCCGGCATCGCCGGCGTGACCGCGACGGCCTCGAACAACCTGTCCTTCGCTCCGGTCAGCGGCAACGCCGTGAACCTGACCCCGGGGACCGGCGGTTCGACCAGCTACACGCTGACGATCAACGGCGTGCAGGCCTACACGACGGGCGCCCAGTCGGGTGCGACGACCGTGTCGGTCTCGACGCTCGAGGCCGCGATCAACCAGGTCTCGTCGCAGACCGGCGTCGTCGCCGGCACCGACAGCTCTGGCAACGTGACGCTGTCGGCCGCTGACGGCCGCAACATCACGATCAACGAGGCGCTGGCCAACACCGGCACCACGACGGCGGCTGCGTCGCTCACCTCGATCTTCACCTCGGCCGCGACGCTGGCTGCGGGCACGAACAACTCGGGCTCGCAGGTCGAGACCTACACCGGCCAGGTGAACCTGTCGTCGGGCAGCACGATCTCGCTGTCGGCGGCGGCGGAGGCCTCGCTCGGCTTCACGAGCACGGTGCTGAGCCCGTCCAGCAACCTCGGCGCGCAGAACGTGCTGACGGTGCAGGGCGCCAACAACACCATCCAGTCGGTGGACTCGGCTCTGACCGCGATCGACAGCCTGAACTCGACGTTCGGCGCGATCCAGAACCGCTTCCAGTCGACGATCGCGAGCCTGGGCACGGCGGTCACCAACCTGAGCGCGGCGCGCAGCCGTATTCAGGACGCGGACTTCGCGGCCGAGACCTCGAACCTGACCCGCGCGCAGATCCTGCAGCAGGCCGGTACGTCGATTCTCGCGCAGGCGAACGCGGTGCCGCAGGGCGTGCTGAAGCTCCTGCAGTAAGCACCGACGACTGAACGGATCGGCTTCAAGAGGAGGCCGTCGAGTTAGATAGAGCCACGAGGCGGGTGACCCCGCCTCAGCACGGATCCCGGGCAATGACGCCCGGGTAGCTGAGGCGGACCGTCACGCTGCCGACCCTGTCGAAAGATTAGGGATTGAGTTATGGCGACCGGAGTGACAAACGTTGGGTTCCAGACGCCGTCGGCGGCAGCCGCTGTACCTGCAGCGGTGCCGGCCGGCAGCGTTTCCGGTGTCCCACAGGCCCCGCAGCCGGTGTTGCCGCCGGGCGGCAACGCCGCGCCGCCGGCCGGCCAGGTGTTGCCGGCGGCACGAGCCGCGGAGGCCACGCCGCAGATCGTGCAGCTGCAGGCGGCGGTCGATGGAGTGAACCGGTTCCTGAGGGACAACCAGCGGCAGATTCTGTTTCAGGTCGATACGAAGAGCGGCCAAACCATTGTGACGATCGTCAACCCGGCCACGGGCGAGCTGATCCGGCAGATTCCCTCCGCCGAGGTGCTCGCGGCGGCCTCGAACCTGCAGCAGGCGGGGTTGCCGATGGCGGGACTGTTCATCGACGAGCGCGCCTGACGAATCCCGTCGGGGGGCGTGGAGTTGGTACGGATCTTGCTCCGCTTTCAGGGGTCCTCGAGGTGACACGATGAGCAGCGTCCTTCCCACCAGTTCCACGAGCGGCAGCTCCGGCACCTCCGGCAGCAGCTCCTCCTCGTCGACGCCAGCGGTGGCCGGGCAGGGCGTCATCAGCGCGACCGGACTCGGGTCCGGCCTCGACATCAACAGCATCGTCACGCAGCTGGTCAACGCCGAGAGCGCCGGTCCGACCGCGCTCTACAACGCGCACAGCTCCCAGCTGCAGACGCAGATCTCGGCCTACGGCCAGCTGCAGTCGGCGGTGTCGGCCCTGCAGGCCTCGCTCGCGACGCTGTCGACGACCGCCCAGTTCCAGGCCAACGCCGCGTCGGTGGCCGACAAGACCATCGCCAGCGCGACCGCCGACGGCACCGCGGTCGCCGGCAACTACTCGCTCGAGGTCGACGCGCTCGCAACCGGTGCGACGCTGACCTCGGGTCCCGTGGCCGCGTCGACGACCGCCGTCGGCACCGGCACGCTGACGATCAACGTCGGCACGACCGCGATCCCGGTCACGATCACCTCGTCGAACAACACGCTCGCCGGCATCGCCGCGGCGATCAACAACGTCGGCGCCGTCCACGGCGTCAGCGCCTCGCTGCTGACGGCCAACGACGGCGTGCGCCTCGTGATCGCGAGCGCGACCACGGGTGCCAAGAACGCGGTCACGGTCACGCAGTCGGGCGGCGACGGGGGGCTCGCGAGCTTCGTCTACGACCCCGCGAACTCGAACACCAAGCTGACCCTGACGCAGGCCGCCCAGGATGCGCAGATCAAGCTGAACGGCTTCGCCTACAGCAGCGCCAGCAACAACGTGACCGGCGCGCTCACCGGCGTCACGATCAGCCTCGCGGCGCAGACCGCCACCGGCGCGACGACCCAGCTCGCGGTCAGCGCCGACCAGTCGGGCGCGCAGGATGCGATCAAGAGCTTCGTCACGAGCTACAACACGCTCGCCAACGCGGTCTCGCAGTTGACGAGCTATGATCCGACCACCAGCACCGCCGGGCCCCTGCTCGGCGATGCGCTCACGAACAACCTCGTGAACCAGATCCGCAACGCCCTCAACACCTCGGTCGGCTCGCTGAAGGGCGGTCCGTTCAGCACGCTCGCGGAGATCGGCATCGTCGCCAATCCCGACGGCACGCTGTCGGAGAACACCGCCAAGGTGAGCCAGGCGTTCACGACGAACTACGCGGCGGTGACGCAGCTGTTCGCCGGCACCGACGGCGTCGCGACCAAGCTCAACAACGTGCTCAACGCGTACACGACGCCCTCGACCGGCATCTTCGCCGAAGAGAACAATTCGCTGCAGGCGAGCCTCAACGACATCCAGAAGCAGCGCGACCAGCTGAGCACGCGGATGGCGGCGCTGCAGACGACGCTGCTCGCCCAGTACAACGCGATGGATGCGCTCGTCTCGCAGCTCAAGAACACCGGGACCTCGGTCCAGGCGCAGCTCGATTCGATCTACTACCCGGGCAAGGCCAGTACGGCCGTCCCCTAAAGCACGCATGGAGTTGGACGCGTATGCCCCCCGTAAACAATCAGGCGCTCAATAGCTACAAGACGATCGGTGCGCACTCGCAGGTCGCGAGCGCGGACCCGTACAAGCTCGTGAGCCTGCTGCTCAACAACGTCATCGAGCGCCTGGCCGCGGCGCGCGGCCACATGGAGCGCCGCGAGGTCGCCAAGAAGGGCGAGCAGATCTCGAAGGCGATCGCCGTGATCAGCGCCCTCGACGGCAGCCTCAACTTCGAGCTCGGCGGCGAGATCGCCCAGAACCTGCACAGCCTGTACGAGTACATGTGCGTGCGCCTCGTCAACGCGAACCTGAACGACGAGCTCGCCGGGCTCGACGAGGTGAGCGCGCTGACGCGCACGATCAAGGACGGCTGGGACGGCATCGCCGGCACGCCGCGGCCGCCCGTCGCGGCGGCGAGCGCCGCGGTCCCGGCGCCGTGAGCGCCGTCGCCCGCGAGCTGACGGCCGGCCGGGCCGCCGAGTTCGGGCTGCTGCTCGAGCTCACCGAGTCGCTGAAGGCGCGGCTCGAGAACGGCGAGTGGGGCCAGGCGGCGCAGCTCGAGCTCGAGCGGCGCAAGCTGATCGAGCGCGTGTTCGACGTGGTGCCCGCGGCCTCGGAGCTGCCGGTGCTGACGGCGACGCTGCGCGAGGTCGTGCGCATCAACGACGAGCTGATCGGGCTCGCCGAGCATCGCCGCCGCGCGGTGGCGCGCGAGCTCGACCTGCTGGCGGTCGGCCGCGAGGCCCACCGCGCCTACCAGGGCGCAGGTGGCCGGCGCCCGTGACCGCGCGCTTCGAGGGTCTCGGTTACGCCGACGCCCTGCCGCTCGGGTTTGAACGGCTCGCCGAGCTGCCCGACGCCGCCGCTCTCGGCGGCATCGCGCTCGAGAACCACCAGGTGCTCGTCGCCGACGCCTCGCTCGACGAGCAGCGCCCGCACTCCGAGAAGAAGTCCGACGAGGAGCCCGAGCTCGCCGAGGACCTGCAGCGGCTCGAGTCGAAGGTCAACGTGCTGATCCAGCTGGTCGCGCGCCTGCTCAACCGCGCGAGCACGCTGCCGCCGGTGCGCAGCATCCGCCTGCATGCCTCGGGGCTCGAGTGGCGCATCGACGACGAGGAAGTGCAGCCGGGGACGGGCGTCGTCGAGCTGCACGTCAGCCGGCATTTCCCGCAGCCGCTGCGCCTGCCCGGCCGCATCGAGGGCGTGGCGAGCGACGACGGCGGACGCTGGGTCGGATTTCGCTTCGAGGGACTGACGCCGTCGGTCACCGAGCTCCTCGAGCGGATGATCTTCCGTCACCACCGGCGTCTCGTCGCCGGCACGCGCAGCGCGCCGCGCAGCTGAGTCGCGAGCGCCGCGTGCGCGTTGCGGGATTCTGAGGGCAGCGCGCTCAGGGTTGAATGCACGGCCCGTTCAGGGGATCCCCGAAGTGAATAACGGGGACCCCGCCTATATCGAGCGCGGCCCGGCATTTCGTAGCATCTGGCTGCGCGCTGAGACAGCCCAGCTGTTTCAGATGCTTAGGAAACAAACCTAGAACACGACTGCATTGGATGCAGACGTCGGCCGCAACGGCCTGAGGGGCGCCGCACGGTGGCGGACAGAAAGGTGCTGATCATCGAGCCGATCGCGGCTCGGGCACTCGAATGGCAGACGGCGCTGCAGTTCCTCGACGTCGACTCCGACATCGTCAGCCACGGCGACGACGTCGGCTGGCCGTCGCCGGAAGCGCTCGGCTGGCGCGCGGTGCTGATCGGCGAGGCCGTGACCGCCGAGGCGCTCGCCGCGATCGCCGCGCGCAGCACCGCGTACCCGATCCCGCTGCCGCTGCTCGTCAGCGAGGCGCAGACCGCGACCGCGGACCTGGGCAGTGCCGCCTGCGTGCGGCTGCCGCGGCCGGCGCGCTACCGCGAGCTCGCGAAGGCGCTCGCCGAGGCCGAGGCGCTCGCGGCGCGGCCGTACGACGTGCCGCCGATCTTCTCGACGTTCCGTCCGAGCGGCTGCTCCTCGGCGATCCGCGCCGTGCACCGGCTCATCGAGCAGGTGGCACCCTACGACACGAACGTGCTGGTGCTCGGTGAGTCCGGCACCGGCAAGGAGATGGTCGCGCGCCACGTGC
>Ga0335080_10004481_pt1 | contig 14221 bp, 11 predicted proteins | sample Lox_Sample_34_FD_206720 | JGI IMG/M metagenome (GOLD analysis project Ga0335080, IMG submission 206720) | Soil microbial communities from Loxahatchee National Wildlife Refuge, Florida, United States - Lox_Sample_3.4 | ecosystem: Environmental > Terrestrial > Soil > Wetlands | place: USA... | reverse complement strand
AATATCGACAAGGTTTCGCCGGAGTCGCTGATCCACAGCTGGTTCAGCTTCGATCCCAAACTCGCCGAACGGTTCCAGGACATGTTCGTCACCATGGCCGGGCTGGGCGGCGCACTGACGAGCGACAAGAAGAAGTGATGAGCGACGACGGCAACGAGGCTTCGGCTTCGGGCCGGCTTCGCCCGCCCGGACTTGGGCTGTTGCTGGCCGAGGCGAGGGGCATCTTCGAGCTCAACGCGAGCCTCCTGCTCTCGCCGCTTCTGTTGCGCGCGCCGCGCGGCGACGGCCATCCGGTCCTGACCTTGCCGGGGTTCCTCGCAACCGACCTGTCGATGGTCCCGATGCGGCACTACCTCAGCGAACTCGGCTACCAAACCCATGCATGGCGCATGGGTCGCAATACCGGCGGCGTGTCGCGAATGCAAAGCGCGCTGCACGACCGGCTCGGCGAGATCTTCATGGCGACCGGGCGCAAGGTCTCTCTCGTCGGCTGGAGCCTGGGCGGCGTCTATGCGCGCTATCTCGCGCTGCAGGCGCCCGAGATGGTTCGCTATGTCGTGACGCTTGGGAGCCCGTTCGCCGACGACGTGAGGGCGACCAATGCGACACGGCTCTACGAGGCCCTGTCGGGGGAAACGGTCGACCCGGATGCGGCGCTGTCGAAGGCGGTCGCGGGCGACCTGCCGGTTCCGACCAGCGCGATCTATTCGAAGGCCGATGGTGTGGTGAACTGGCGAACCGCCCGCTCGCGCCCGTCGGCGACCGCCGAGAACATCGAAATCCACCTTGCAAGCCATGTCGGGCTCGGCGTCAATCCGGCGGCGCTCTGGGCGGTGGCGGATCGCCTGTCGCAGGCGGAAGGCCAATTCCAGCAATTTGACCGGTCGGGGCCGTTTGCCATTGCCTACGCGCCGCTGGAAAAGCACAATCGGGGTGACGCAAAGTCGGTCTGAACGTCAGAAGCGCGACAAGCGCCGCGTCAGTTTCGGGAGGAAACCATGGGTGACGGGAAAAAACTGTCGTCGCTGGACGCATCGTTCCTCTATATGGAAACGCCGGAAATGCCGATGCATGTCGGCAGCATGGCGATTTTCCGCCTGCCCGACGGCTACAAGGGCGACTTCTTCGAGGACTTCAAGGCGATGATCGCCTCGCGGCTGCATATTGCGCCGATCCTGAAGGCGCGCCTGGAAAAGGCGCCGCTCGACATCGACCATCCTTCCTGGGTCGAGGACGACCAGTTCGACATCGACCGTCACATCTTCCGTGCGAGCCTGCCGGCGCCACGCGATCGCGCGACGCTCGAGCGCATCGTCGGCTGGATGCATGCAAAGCTTCTGAACCGTGCCCGGCCGCTCTGGGAGTTCTATGTCTTCGAGGGCATGAAGGACAACGAGGTCGGGCTTTATTCCAAGATGCATCACGCCTGCATCGATGGCGGCGCGGGAGCAGCACTCACCAACATGATCTACGACGTCTCGCCGGTCCCGCGGCAGGTCGAGCAGCCGACCGCGAAGGCGAAGGTCGGGCAGGAGCCGCGCGACATCGCCGCCAATCTGCTCGATTCCTACCAGCAGCTCTGGGCCCAGCCGCTGGACGCTGCGGCCGCCGCCCGGTCGATCGAGCTGCCGCGCTCGGGAAAAAGCGACCTCGGCTCGATCCTGTTCGACAATGCGATGTACCAGATCGAGAGCGCGGTGCGCTTTGCCGGCAATATCCCGACCATGCTGAAAAGCGTCTCCGACGTGGTCGGCAGGATTTCCGATCCGAAATCGCGCGAAAGCCTCGCCAGCATGGTTTCGCCGCCGACCATCCTCAACAAGTCGATTTCGTCCGAGCGCAGCTTTGCCGGCAGTTCGATCCCGCTGTCGCGCGCCAAGGCGCTTGCGAAAGCGTCCGGCGGCAAGCTCAATGACGTGGTGCTGGCGCTCGCCTCCGGCGTGGTGCGGCGCTATCTCATCGCCCAGGGCGCGCTGCCGACCAAGTCGATGACGGCGGCAGTCCCGATCTCCCTGCGCGAGGAGGGCAATGCCGAAGCCAACAACCAGGTGTTCGGCATGATCTGTTCGATCGCCACCAATGTCGAGGACCCGAAGACGCGGCTCGAGACCATCATCGCGCAATCCGCCAAGTCCAAGGAGATGTCGCATCCGCTGCGCGCGCTGATGCCGCAGGTCTCCAATATCTCGATGCTGGGAACGCCGATCCTGGTGCAGATTCTCGCGCTGCTCTACAGCCGCTCGAACCTGTCGGACGTGCTGCCGCCGGCCGCCAATATCACTGTGTCCAACGTGCCGGGGCCGCGACAGACGCTCTATGCCGCAGGCGCGGAGCTCCTGCACATCTTCCCGGTCTCGATCTCGACCCACGGGATCGCGCTCAACATCACCGTGCAGAGCTATCGCGACCAGCTCGATTTCGGCTTCATCGCGGGCGCCAACATCATCCCGCATGTCCAGGTGCTCTGCGACATGCTGCCGGAGGAGTTTGCCGTACTCGAGGCCGCCTATGCGCCTCCGGCCTCCGACATCAAGGGCGCGGCCGAGTAGGAGACAAGCGCCATGATCGAGATGCCGAAGCTTGAATTCGCGCAGACCAACGGGATTCGCATGGGCTATTACGATGCGGGCCCGAAGACCGACAGGCCGCCGCTGGTGCTGTGTCATGGCTGGCCGGAGCTCGCCTTCTCCTGGCGTCACCAGATCAAGGCGCTGAGCGAGGCGGGGATACGGGTGATCGCGCCGGACCAGCGCGGCTACGGCGCGAGCGATCGACCCGAGGCGGTCGAGGATTACGACATGGAGCACCTGACCGGCGATCTCGTCGGACTGCTCGATCATCTCAAGATCGACAAGGCGATCTTCGTCGGCCACGACTGGGGCGGGTTCGTGGTCTGGCAGATGCCGCTCAGGCATCCCGACCGCGTCGCCGGGGTCGTCGGCGTCAACACGCCGCACATGGATCGCGCGGCCGCCGACCCGATCGAGCTTTTTCGCAAGCGGTTCGGCGAGCACATGTATATCGTCCAGTTCCAGGACCCGTCGCGCGAGCCCGACAAGATCTTCGGCAGCCGGGTCGAGCAGACCTTCGACGCCTTCATGCGCAAGCCGGCGCCTCGTCCGGATACGGCGCCGGCCGACCAGCCGGTTGCGGGTGTCGGCGCATCGGCAAGGCTCAATCTGGCTTTTCCGCAAATGATCGCGAACTATGACGCGCGCCACGACCCGCGCACGCCGATCCTGTCGGCCGAGGAGAAGCAGGTGTTCGTCGACACCTTCAGCAAGACCGGCTTCACCGGCGGCATTAACTGGTACCGGAATTTTACCCGCAACTGGCAGCGTTCGGCGGGGCTCGATCACACCGTGCGTGTGCCGTCGCTGATGATCATGGCCGAAAACGACCGCGTGCTGCCGCCATCGGCCGCCGACGGCATGGAAAAGCTCGTGCCTGATCTGGAAAAACATCTGGTGCTCGGCAGCGGCCATTGGACGCAGCAGGAGAAACCTGACGAGGTCAGTGCCAAGCTGATCGAGTGGCGTAGAAAAAGGTTCGGGTGACGCCGCGTCGCGTCATTGCGAGCGAAGCGAAGCAATCCAGAAATATGTCTACGGAAACAGTCTGGATTGCTTCGTCGCTTACGCTCCTCGCAATGACGGCGACTAGCTAGGGGGGAATAAATGCCGGCGAAGAACAGACTGGCTCCGATCCCGCGTCCGCCGACCAAACCGGTGGTCGGCAACATGCTGTCGCTCGATTCGTCCGCGCCGGTGCAGAATCTCACGCGGCTCGCGAAGGAGCTCGGCCCGATCTTCTGGCTCGACATGATGGGCGCGCCGCTGGTGGTCGTCTCCGGCCACGACCTCGTCGACGAGCTCAGTGACGAAAAGCGCTTCGACAAGGCGGTGCGGGGACCCTTGCGGCGCGTGCGCACGATCGCGGGCGACGGCCTGTTCACTGCCGACACCTCGGAGCCGAACTGGAGCAAGGCGCACAACATCCTCCTGCAGCCCTTCGGCAACCGCGCCATGCAGTCCTATCATCCGAGCATGGTCGACATCGCCGAACAGCTGGTGAAGAAGTGGGAGCGGCTCAATGCCGACGACGAGATCGACGTCGTCCACGACATGACGGCGTTGACGCTGGACACCATCGGCCTGTGCGGCTTCGACTATCGTTTCAACTCGTTCTACCGGCGCGACTACCATCCGTTCGTGGAGTCGCTGGTGCGCTCGCTGGAAACCATCATGATGATCCGCGGGTTGCCGATGGAGAATTTGTGGATGCAGAAACGTCGGCGCGACCTCGCCGCCGACGTCGCCTTCATGAACAAGATGGTCGACGAAATCGTCGCCGAGCGGCGCAAGAACGCGGAAGGTGCGGACGGCAGGAAGGACATGCTCGCGGCCATGATGACCGGTGTCGACCGCGTAACCGGCGAGCAGCTCGACGACGTCAACATCCGCTACCAGATCAACACGTTCCTGATCGCGGGCCATGAGACGACCAGCGGGCTGTTGTCCTGCACGCTTTATGCGCTGCTCAAGCATCCGGACGTGCTGAAAAAGGCCTATGACGAGGTCGACCGCGTGCTCGGCCCCGATATCAATGTCCGGCCGACCTATCAGCAGGTAACAGGGCTCACCTACATCACGCAGATCCTGAAAGAGGCGCTGCGGCTGTGGCCGCCGGCGCCGGCCTTTGGCATCGCCCCCCTGAGGGACGAGACCATCGGCGGCGGCAAGTACAGGCTCAAGAAGGGCACCTTCGTCACCATTCTGGTGACCGCGCTGCATCGCGACCCCTCGGTCTGGGGGCCGAACCCCGATGCCTTCAATCCCGAAAACTTCAGCCGCGAGGCGGAAGCCAGGCGCCCGATCAATGCCTGGAAGCCGTTCGGCAACGGCCAGCGCGCCTGCATTGGCCGCGGCTTTGCCATGCACGAGGCGGCGCTTGCGATCGGAATGATCCTGCAGCGTTTCAGGCTGCTCGACGTGCACCGCTACCAGATGCATTTGAAGGAAACCCTGACGATGAAGCCCGAAGGCTTCAAGATCAAGGTGCGTCCGCGCAGCGATCAGGAGCGCGGCGCGTTTGCAGGCGCCGCGGCCGCGACGACGGCGGCAAGCGCTGGCGCGGCGGCGCCTCGCAGGCGGCCCGCGCACAACACGCCGCTGCTCGTGCTCTATGGTTCGAATCTCGGCACTGCCGAGGAAATGGCCACGCGCGTTGCCGATCTTGCCGAGGTCAACGGCTTTGCCACCCGTCTCGGCACCCTCGACGATTTCGCCGGAGAATTGCCGAAGGAGGGGGGCGTCATCATCTTCTGTGCCTCCTATAACGGCGCGCCGCCCGACAACGCCACGCAATTCGTCAAATGGCTGCGCGACGGGATGGCAAAGGACGCGCTCGCGGGCGTCAACTACGCGGTGTTCGGCTGCGGCAACAGCGATTGGGCCGCGACCTATCAATCGATCCCGCGCCTGATCGACGAAAGGCTGGCCGCTTACGGCGCACACAGCGTTTATGCACGCGGCGAGGGCGATGCGCGGAGCGACCTCGACGGCCAGTTCGACCGCTGGTTTGCACAGCTCGCGCCCGCCGCGGTGAAGGCCTTCGGGCTCGATTCGACCTTCAGCCGCAGTGCCGACGACGCGCCGCTTTACGGGATCGAGCCGCTCGCGCCGACCGCGGTCAGCGCGATCGCGGCCCTCGGCGGCACGGTGCCGATGAAGATCGCCGTCAACACCGAACTGCAGAACCGCGAAGGCGCGAACGCCTCCGACCGTTCGACGCGGCATATCGAGGTCGAATTGCCTGCCGGTACCACCTATCGCGTCGGCGATCACTTGAGTGTCGTGCCGCGCAACGATCCGGCGCTGGTCGATGCGGTGGCGCGCCGCTTCGGCTTCCTCGCCGCCGACCTGATCAGGCTGCAGGTGGCCGAAGGGCGGCGCGCGCAATTGCCGATCGGAGAGGCGGTGTCGGTCGGCCGGCTCTTGAGCGACTATGTCGAATTGCAACAGGTCGCAACCCGAAAACAGATCCAGATCATGTCGGAGCATACACGCTGCCCCGTGACCACGCCGAAGCTGCTTGCGTTGGTCGGTGAGGACGAGGCGTCCGGCAAGCGCTATCGCGCGGAAATTCTGGGCCAGCGCAAATCGGTGTTCGACCTGCTCACGGAACATCCGGCCTGCGAGCTGCCGTTCCATGTCTATCTCGAAATGCTGTCGCTGCTTGCGCCGCGCTATTACTCGATCTCGTCCTCGCCGTCGGTCGAGCCTCAGCGCTGCAGCATCACGGTGGGTGTGGTCGAGGGGCCGGCGGCCTCGGGGCGCGGCATCTATAAAGGCGTCTGTTCGAACTATCTCGCAGGCCGCAGGCCCGGCGAGACGGTTCACGCAATCGTGCGCGAGACCAAGGCCGGCTTCCGTCTGCCTGACGACAATGCGGTGCCGGTGATCATGGTCGGTCCGGGCACGGGACTCGCGCCGTTTCGCGGATTCTTGCAGGAGCGCGCCGCGCGCAAGGCCGGCGGTGCCCAGCTCGGGCCGGCGATGCTGTTCTTCGGCTGCCGCCACCCCGACCAGGACTTTCTCTATGCCGACGAGCTCAAGCGCTTCGAGGCCTCCGGCATCACCGAGCTCTTCACCGCATTTTCGCGCGCGGACGGCGAGAAGACCTATGTGCAGCACCTGATCGTGCAGGAAAAGGACAGGGTCTGGCGCCTGATCGAGCAGGGCGCGGTCCTCTATGTCTGCGGCGACGGCTCAAGGATGGAGCCGGACGTGAAGGCCGCACTGGTTGCGATCCATCGCGAGAAGACGGGGGCCGATGCTGACGCCGGCGCGCGCTGGATCGAGGACATCGGCGCGAAGAACCGCTATGTGCTCGATGTGTGGGCGGGCGGGCGCGACATGGTCGCCGCGGAAGTCGCCTCCTGATGTATCGTGCGTGGAACAACGCGATTGAAATCGCGCGAATCTCCGCGACAGATGACCGGCAGCGCCACATTTCATCTGGACCCGGCGAGAGCACGACATAGCAGGGGATGCGACCCTCTCTGCGAAAGGCGAGATCGGAGCCGGTTCAATGACTTAACGGCACTGATTTGCCCGACAAGTGACTTTCGCGAACTCGTGTCCAGCCCCTCCGGCAAAGATATTTTGCTTCCGTTTTCCGGAAAGTTATGATTATCGTAACAACGTCCCGCCTCGTCACGAGGGGCGTATCGCGATCGTCACGAACGCGAGGCGGGATGCGATGGACGCGAGACGATATCGACTGACGAGCGATATCGCGGCGGACGGCGAAGGCGTATGGTCCTGGCACCCCTGGGCTGGTGCTAAGTGCGCGGGTTTGGCGACGACGGCCCTATCGGGCCGACGCGCCGAGATCCGTGCGTGACGGTGACTAAAAGGTCATGGACACCGGGGAGAGTTCGTACAACGCCGTTAACACCATTGCGCAGGGAAGGCCGGGTCGCTCCGGTTGAACCTGTAGTGACTATGCTCGTGTGCTTTCCTTCACCGCACGCGAGGCTGCGGGTGCAGCCGGCACCCGGTCTTCCCTGCGCCCTCCGTCTTTTGGAGGGACGATGTCATGCAAGGCTCGGACGCATTGGCGCCGCGGGAATGCGGAAGTGCGTCATCTCCGCTGTCATCACCCGCGAAAGCGGGTGATCCAGTATTCCAGAGGCGTTTGGAATGAGCATATCCGTCTCTGGAATACTGGATCGCCCGGTCCCGCCTTCGCCAAGGCTTCGACGAGGCCGCGAGTCCAAGGGCACGCCGGAGCCTTGGCGAAGGCGGCAAGCCGGGCGATGACATCGGAATGGTCGTTGAGATATCGAAATCAATTCCCCCGCTTCTCACGCCGCCTTCGCCGCCGCGCCCTTCGCATGCGTCGCGATCGCGTCGATGATCTGTGGCCACATCGGCAGCGGGATCGCGTGGCCCATGCCGTCGACCATCATGAGCTTGGCGCCGGGGACCGAGGCTGCGGTGTCGCGTCCGCCCATCGGATGGACCAGGGGATCGACGGTGCCATGAATGACAAGCGTCGGTGCCTTCACGTTGCCCAGCCGCTCCTTGCGGCTGCCGGCGGCGAGGATGGCACGGAGCTGGCGTCCGACGCCGGCGGGATTGAGCCCGCGCGAGAAAATGCGCTCGGCGCGGCCGCGGTCGCGCGCCTCGTCCTCGGGAAAACGGCCGACCCGCAGGATCTTCCAGGTCTGCGCGAAGCGCTCGAGATATTCCTCCTTCGTGGTCGGCGGCGGCGCCATCAGCATTGCGGCCGCCTCCTTGGTCGGCGGCGGCACTTTGGGATTGCCGGTTGTCGACATGATCGAGGTCAGCGAGCGCACCCGCTCCGGAAACGTGATCGTGGCTTCCTGGGCGATCATGCCGCCCATGGAGGCTCCGACCAGATGCGCCGAATTGATGCCGAGCGCGTCCATCAGGGAGATGGTGTCCAGGGCCATGTCCGAGAGCATGTAGGGCGCCGCGACCGGTATCTTGAGGAACCGCAGCTTCAGCAGCTCGAGCGGGGTCAAACGCTTGCCCCCGGACATCTTGCTCGACTGGCCAATGTCGCGATTGTCGAACCGGATCACGCGAAAACCGCACGCGGCAAGCTGCTCGCAGAAATCGTCATCCCACAGCACCATCTGCGCGCCGAGCCCCATGATCAGAAGCATCGGTTCGGCGGTCGGCTCGCCGAAAGCCTCGTAGCAGATGTCGATACCGTTGGCGCGGGCGAATTGCGGACCTTGATGGGCGAGTGTGCTCACGGGCGCGCTCCTTGAGGGGTCGTCGACTGGTTTCTATGGCATGCTTTTTCGCATCGCAGAAACAGTTTCGAAAGGTGGGTGGCCGATTCTAACCCGCCGGAAGGCGCCTTTACGATCGTTGGACTCGAAGGCCCGCCGGCAGACCGATGGTTTTGGCCGAGCCTTGGATTCGATATTCGCATGCGAAAGGTTGACCAGCGCGTTGCAACGGTGTGGTATGACAAAAAAGAAGGGTCCTCAGGCTCCGCGTATTGGAGGAAGGACGCAGATGGCTGACAAGAAGAGCAGCGATCCGTTCGCGTTGTGGCAACAGATGATCGGCGAAATGGAGAAGGGCATCAACGCTTTCGCCAATCAGACGATGGCGTCTCCTGAATTTTCGCGCGTGCTGAATCGGGCCGGCGGGCTCACGGCCGGCGCGCAAAAGCAGTTTGCCGATTTCATGGAGAAATATCTCCAGGCCATGAATCTGCCGAGCCGCGCGCAGATGGTCGGCATCGCCGAGCGACTGCAGTCGATCGAGGGCCAGCTCAGCGAGATCAAGGCGACGCTGCACAAGATGAATAGCGGTGCGCAGCAGGGCGCCCAAGTTGGCATTTTGCGGCCGCCGCGCACCAGGCGTCCGCCGGGAGAGCCGACATGAACGCGCCGACGGGACTCGATCCGGCGTCGATCTCCGAGCGCATCCAATCCGAGGTGCAGCGCGCGATCATGCGCAGCATCAAGGGCGTCGAATATTTTTCCACCTCGGGACCGGCGTTGGGCTCGACGCCCAAGGACGTGCTGCACACCCGCGGCACCATGAACCTCTATCACTACCGGCCGCTCGCCAACGAAATCTACCGTGTGCCGGTGCTGATCGTGATGGCGACCACCAATCGCGGCTACATCCTCGACATGGTGCCTGGCATGAGCTTCATCGAGTTCCTGCTCAAGCGCGGCTACGACGTCTACATGCTGGACTGGACCCCGCCGCGGCCGGAAGAGAAAGGCCTGCGGATGGAGGACTACGTCCTCGACTTCATCCCGGATTGCGTTCGTCACGTGCAGGAGGATTCCGGCGAGCAGCAGGTCTCGGTGATCGGCTATTGCTTCGGCGGCGTGCTGTCCTTGCTCTACGGCTCGATCTTCAACAACGGGCCGATGAAGAATCTTATCTGCTTCACCACGCCGATCGATTTCCGCGAAATGAAGCTGTTTTCGAATTTTGCGGACCGTCGCTATTTCGACGTCGACCAGCTGGTCGACAGCGTCGGCAACATGCCGCCGGAAATGATCCTGTCGTCGTTCGAGATGTTGCGGCCGGTGTCGCGCACAGTGAGCCAGATCCAGCTCTGGGAAAACATCTGGAACGACGAATATGTGAAGTCGTATCGGATGTTCGATCGCTGGGCGACCGACATCCTGCCGCTCGCCGGCGAGTATTTCCGCTCCATCACCAAGGACCTGATGTGGGACAACAAACTCTATAACGGCACCATGACGGTCGGCGGTCGCAAGGCCGACATCGCCGACATCAAGGTACCGATCCTGCACGCGGTTGCCGAGCATGACCACATCGTGCCGTATGAGGCGGCCAGGCATCTGATCCCGCGCGTTGCCTCCACCGACAAGGAAGAGGTGATGCTCAAGGGCGGTCATGTCTCGCTCGTCGCCGGTCCCAATGCGGTGAAGCGGCTTTGGCCCAAACTGGATTCCTGGCTATCTGGAAGATCGATATGAGTGAAAACCGTTCCTATCCTCGCGGCGCCCACACCGATGCCGGCGAGATCGAATTCCGCATGATGTCGCGCGCGGACGAGGCCGCAGTGCTCGACTTCGCGCAAAAGCTGCCGGCCCATGACCTGCTGTTTCTGCCGCGCAACATCAGCCAGCCAAGGGTGCTGTCGGCCTGGATCGGCGAGATCGAGCGCGGCGATATCACAAGCCTGCTCGCGGTCAGGGATGGCAAGGTGGTGGGGTGCGGGACGCTGGTACGCGATCCGCTCTCCTGGTCGCCGCATGTCGGTGAAATCCGGATGGTCGTATCCGCGGATGTGCGCGGGAAGGGCGTCGGGCGGGCGCTGTCGCAGGAGACCTTTGCCCTGGCTTTGGGCGCCGGTCTGGAAAAGCTCTCGGTCCAGGCGACTGTCGATCAGCGGGCTGCGATTGCCCTTTTCGAGAGCCTCGGTTTCAAGGCGGAAGCGCTGCTTCGCGACCACGTCCGGGATGTCCACGGCAAGACGCACGATATCGTCGTGCTTGGGCACAATATCGCGCAGTTCGGGGCGCAGCTGGAGGCCTATGGCTTGCCGGAGGCGGTGCGAAGCTAGGTCCTGCGGTCGCCACGGGGTCGATCACGAATTCGTGATACTGCGGTGCACCATTATTGTTGCAATGCACCATTAACGGTGTCATATAAAGGGTGCCCCGGGCCATTGAGGACGGGGTGAGCCATAGCTCAAACCCGAGGATGGAGAGACCCCAATGACCACCGAGACCAACACTGTTTTCGACACCGTCAAGGAAGCCTTCGCGCCCGTCACCGAGGCGCTGAAGAATTTTCAGCACATGGAAGTTCCGGAGGCTGCCCGCGAGTGGGTGAAGAAGTCCGCAAGCTCTGCCAAGGAGCGCGCCGCCGATGCGTATGCCGGTTCCGAAAAGGTGACGGCTGCGATCGAGACCGCGGTTTCCGACTCCGTGACCGAGGCTGCCAAGATCAGCCGCAACATCCAGCAGGCGCTGTATCAGGACGCGGAAGCGTTCTTTGCCGGTATCGACAAGCTGGCGTCGGCCAAGAGCATCAACGAGGCCGTGCAGATCCAGTCCGATCTCGCCCGCGCGCGCGGTGAAGTGTTCATCTCACGGGCCAAGTCGACCACCGAATATCTCGGCAAGCTTGTTGCCAACGGTGCGAAGGCTGCCCAGGACAACCTGTCCAAAGTCTACAACAAGACCGCCTGATCGGCTGCGTCGAGTTGACCAAGGATTGAGGCCCGCTTCGTGCGGGCCTTCTTTTTGGGAGCGCGCTTGAGTACATCCCATTCCGGGGAAAGCGCGGAGCGCTTGCGATGACCGCACAGGCCAACGCCTTCGATACGCCCGGCGACGCGCAGCGCGCCGCCGAACTCAAGCGCGTGAAAGCGCTCGCGACCATGGTGCTGGCCGGCACCCTGGCGCTGTTTGCGGCCGCGAAGGCGCTGCTCCACGTGCATCCCGTCTTCGGCTTCATCGCGGCCTTTGCAGAAGCCGCCACCATCGGCGGGCTCGCCGACTGGTATGCGGTGGTCGCGCTGTTCAAGCGGCCGCTGGGACTGCCGATCCCGCACACTGCGATCATCCAGAGCAACCAGCATCGCATCGCCGACAAGCTCGGCGAGTTCATCGAGGTGCACTTCCTCGAGCCCGGTCCGGTCGAGGCAAAGCTCCGCCAGATCGATTTCGGCTCATTCGTCGCGGACTGGCTGCGCGACCGCAAGCGCTCCGACGATCTCGCGCGCTTTGCGCTGCGGTTGTTGCCGGAGGCGGTCTCGGCGACGGAAAGCTCGGGGCTGATGACCTACATCACCCGCCGCATGACCGCGCAGCTGCAGGCGATCGACCTTGCCCCGCTCGCGGCAGGAACGCTGCGCACCTTTGTCGAAGAGGGGCGGCACCAGGCGCTGCTCGACGACCTGCTGCGCGTCGTCCATGACACGCTGACGACGGCGCAGACGATGGGCATGATCCGCGCCAAGATCCGCGACGAGTTGCCGACGTTGCTGAAGCTCTACCGCGCGGACAAGTTCCTGGTGAACAAGATCGTGGCTTCCGCCAGCAATTTCTTCGAGGAGGTGCGCCGCGATCCCAAGCATCCTTTCCGCGGCGAGTTCGATCGCATGGTGCTGTCGTTCGTCGACCGCATCGCGACCGACAAGGCCTATGCCGAACGTCTCGATGGCCTGAAGCGCGACCTGCTGGCGCGCCCCGAACTCAGCGATCTCGCGCGAACCGTCTGGTCGAACACGCGCAGCTTCATCGAGCGCTCCGCCTCCGGCGAGACGCAGGTGCTGCAGAATCATCTGGCTTCGATGTTCGTCGCCGCCGGTGAGGCGCTGGCCCAGGATTTTGAGCTGCGCAGCGAGATCAATCAGGGCCTGGTCGCCGTGCTCAGGCGCTTCATCGCCGACCAGAAGAGCGGCGTATCGACCTTCATCTCCGACCAGGTGAAATCCTGGGACATGGCGCAGCTGATTTCGCTGATCGAACTCAACATCGGCCGCGACCTGCAATACATCCGCTTCAACGGTTCGCTGATCGGAGGACTGGCGGGCCTTGCCCTCTACACCACGGAATTCCTGCTGCGGCTGTTGTGACCCATTCGACACGCCCGTCATTTTACCTGTGCCAAATGTGAGTTGCCTCGCTTGAATCCCTCAAGACCGTTCCTTAGTTTTTACTGGAGATTGTTGCGTTGCACGCGGTCCCAGAGGTTTGCGTCGATAAATTCATCTGTTGGCCGGCTGCCTTGTCGGGGGCCGGTTCACAAAAGGAGCCAAGATGTCCCGAGCTGCGCAGACGCTTCGTCCGCCGTCCAAGACCCTGATGTTTCTGGAAGGGCGCGCCATTCATGAACTCGGCGCCTTCGTCGGCGCGTTGCCGCTGCTCAGTCTCGCGCCGCGCGGCGACGGGCACCCGGTACTGGTGCTGCCCGGGCTGATCGCCTCCGACGTCTCGACACGGCCATTGCGCGCCTTCCTGCGCAATCGCGGCTACGCGGTTTCCGGCTGGCAACAGGGCCGTAATCTCGGGCCTCGCCCGGGCGTGCAGCACGCGATGATCGATCTTCTGGCGGAGATGAATGACAAATATGGCCGCAAGGTATCGCTGGTCGGCTGGAGTCTCGGCGGCCTGTACGCGCGACAGCTCGCCAAGATGATGCCGGAACGCGTGCGCGGCGTGATCACGCTCGGCAGCCCGTTTGCCGGCCCGCCCAGATCGACCAATGCCTGGCGCATCTATGAGCTCGCGAGCGGCCGCAGCGCCGAGGAAGAGGACCCGCGCTTCGGCGGAACGCTGTCGGTCACGCCACCGGTGCCGACCACCGCGATCTACAGCCGCACCGACGGCATCTGCGCCTGGCAGGGCTGCATCGAGAAGTCCTCAGCGAAATCGGAAAGCATCGAGGTCGAAAGCAGCCATTGCGGCATGGGCCACCATCCCGCCGTGGCCTATGCGGTCGCAGACCGTCTGGCGCAGGAGGAAGGGCAATGGAAACCTTTCGACCGCTCGGGCTGGCGGGCGCTGCTCTACCCCGATCCGAACCGATAGTTGCTCACATCCGCCTGCAGGCGGTATGCGTGAGGCAATGCCGCAGCCGCTCGATCGAATCGTCCAGGAGCTGAAGCGCGAGCCGTCGCGTACCGGCTCGCTTGTTATCACCGTGTTCGGCGATGCCATCGTGCCGCGCGG
>Ga0335080_10004479_pt1 | contig 14224 bp, 6 predicted proteins | sample Lox_Sample_34_FD_206720 | JGI IMG/M metagenome (GOLD analysis project Ga0335080, IMG submission 206720) | Soil microbial communities from Loxahatchee National Wildlife Refuge, Florida, United States - Lox_Sample_3.4 | ecosystem: Environmental > Terrestrial > Soil > Wetlands | place: USA: Florida... | reverse complement strand
GGCGGAGGCCGCGACGTGTAGTGCCCCGGCGTGCCGTTGTCCTTCGCCAAACGGATGCCTACTCTCGAGCCGATGCATGGACTCGACGGTGCTCATTTGCCAAGGATGCGTCCGTGCGGACTGGAGCGCCGAGACGGAAAGGACCGCACCCCGGCTCGGACACCACCCTGCGACGGTTCGCGGGACACACCGCGGCTTGGGCGAGAAGTCCGCCGCGCGGGGCTCACCGGCAGGATCTCGGCGACATCCCCGAAAGCGAGCCAAGCAGCCCCACCTTTCGTGGTCGGCGGGGCCGCGGCCAAGAGATGCGCTGCAGTCCGTTGCGAGCGAGGCCCCGGCCCTGGAGGAACCCGCTGCCGTAAGCTTGCGAACTGCCGCAACTTGGCAGCCCTTCCATCGGAACTCGCAGCACCGGGACAGCAAGCCCCCCCGGCGGTCTCAACCGCTCCCCATGCTCTCGGCGAATCGTCCGCCGGTGAAACGCCGGCTCTTCCCGCGAAGAGGGTGATCGCTCGGCGAGACGTCGGCATGGGGCTGCGCCCGACCCCGGATGAGACCAGCTCCCGCAGGACCGGCGATTTCAACTCCTCGATCGAGGCGCGGACGAAGAAGGGGCGGCGGATTCTTCCCCGTGGTCGACCGCTGCCGCGCCACGTGCCCATATCGCTCACCGGATCCGGGTTCGTCAGGCGGCGGGCGACGCCGGCCGGATCATCGGCTCGCTCGATGGGAGAGAGTCGGTCCGGGACGGGGACGAGGAAGGGCATCCGTCAGGCCGGACTCGCCGGTGCCCACCACGCCCAATGGCCCGCGCGCCGCTGAAGTGAAGGACATTGGCTGGGTGGGCTGCAGAGCTGGCGTCGCCGTCGCGAGAGCCGGAGGGGAAGCCACGATCGTGCGGCCAACGGCACTACCTTGACGCATCGTGCATATCGCGTGCAGAGGCGCCAGCGACGTGGGACCATTCCCTGGTCTGGGATGCTCTGCTGCGTGCTCGGCAGCATGGCGCTTGCGGGGTGCGGCGACGCGAAGGCGGCGGCTCCGCAGCATGGCGCCCCTGCCGGACCGGTCACCGTCACCGGTGTCACCGCACGCCAAGGCACCATCGCCGTCCACCTCAGCGAGATCGGCACGGTGACGCCCGTGTACACCAGCACCATCACCAGTCAGGTGACCGGCGTCATCAGCGCGGTGCGATACGGCGAAGGTCAGCCGGTGAAGGCAGGCGATCCCCTCATCGATCTCGACGATCGCCCCTACCAGGCCCAGCTCGCTCAGGCCCGCGGAACGCTCGTCAAGGACCGCCACGCGCTGGCCCAGGCCGAGATGGACCTCGCGCGCTATCGCGAGGCCTGGGCACGAAACGCCATCCCCAAGCAGCAGCTCGAGGATCAGGAGCAGCTGGTGCGACAGACCCAAGGGACTGTCCAGTCCGACCAGGGGGCCGTTCGGTATGCCGAGGTACAGATCGTCTACTGCCACATTGTCGCACCGGTGACTGGCCGGGTGGGACTGCGACTGGTGGACCCGGGTAACCTGGTCGTGGCCAACGGTACCACGCCGCTCGTGGTGGTGACCCAGCTCGATCCCATCACCGTCATCTTCGCAATCGCCGAAGACGAGATCGGAGAGGTCCGGGACCAGCTGCGCCAGGGCCGCACGCTCCGCGTGGACGCCTTCGATCGCACCGGCCAGCACCTCATCGCCTCAGGACACCTCATTGCCGTCGACAACCAGATCGACTCCACCACGGGTACGGTGAGGCTCCGCGCGCTCTTCGACAACTCCAACGACCGGTTGTTTCCGAACCAGTTCGTCACCGCCCGACTGGAGGTGAGAACGATCTCGGGCGCGACCTTGATCCCCACGTCGGCCATCCAACACAACGGCGACGCGGCATTCGTGTATGTCATCGAGAACGCGACCGCCGAGCTGCGAACGGTGAAACCGGGAGTCAGCGATCAAGGTCTCACCGCCGTGGAGGGGGTGAGGCCGGGCGAGGTCGTCGCCAACAGCAGCTTCGAGAAGCTCCGCGCCAACGCGAAGGTGACGCTGGCGGTGACAGGCGCAGCCCCGAGCCAGGATGACGGGGGCACTCCATGAACCCCTCTCGCCCCTTCATCGAACGTCCGGTGGCGACGGCGCTGCTCATGGTCGCCGTCTTCCTCGCGGGGGCCGCCGCCTATACCCAGCTGCCCGTCTCGGCGCTTCCGCAAGTCGACTACCCAACGATCCAGGTCCTCACCTTCTACCCGGGGGCCAGCCCCGAGGTGATGGAAACCACCGTCACGGCGCCCCTCGAGCGGCAGCTCGGCCAGCTGCAAGGCCTGAACCAGATGACCTCCACGAGTTCCGGGGCGACCTCGGTCATCGTGCTGCAATTCGTTCTCAGCCTGGACATCGACGTCGCCGAGCAGGAGGTGCAATCGGCCATCAACGCGGCGCAGAGCTACTTGCCGGCCAACCTGCCCACGCCCCCCATCTACAGCAAGATCAACCCGGCTGACACGCCCGTGCTGACCCTCGCGGTGACCTCGGACTCGATGCCGCTTTCTCGCGTCGAAGACCTGGTGGACACGCGGCTCGCGCCCAGGCTCTCGCAGCTGAGCGGCGTCGGGCTGGTGAGCATCAGTGGCGGGCAAAAGCCCGCCGTGCGGGTGCAGGCCAACCCAGCGGCACTTGCGGCCTACGGCATCAACCTCGAGCAGGTGAGGACGGCCCTCACCCAGGCCAGCGTCAACGCTGCCAAGGGCAACTTCGACGGCCCCCGCCAGAACTATCAGATCGACGCCAATGACCAGCTGACCCGCAGCACCGACTATCGAGACATCGTCGTCGCCTACAGCAATGGCACGGCCGTCATGCTCAAGGACGTGGCGAACGTCATCGACGGCGTGGAGGACGTCAAGCTCGCGGGGTGGATGGACACCAAGCCCGCCGTCATCGTGAACATCCGACGCCAGCCGGGCGCCAACACCATCAGCGTCGTGAAGAGCATCAAGACCGTCCTTCCGCGATTGCGAGCCGCCTTCCCGGCCTCTGTCGAGATCACGCCGCTGACCGACCTCACCGTGCCCATCGAGGCCTCGATCGCCGACGTGCAATTCGAGCTCTTCCTCACCGTCTCGCTCGTGGTGATGGTGATCTTTCTGTTCTTGAGAAGCGTCCCTGCCACCGTCATCCCCGGCGTCGCCGTACCGATCTCCCTGGTCGGCACGTTCGCCGCCATGTACCTGCTCGGCTACAGCCTCGACAACCTGTCCATGATGGCGCTCACCATCGCCACTGGCTTCGTGGTCGATGACGCCATCGTGATGATCGAGAACATCTCGCGCTACCTCGAGGAAGGCGATTCGCCCATGCAGGCGGCCCTCAAGGGCGCCCAGCAGATAGGGTTCACCATTCTCTCGCTCACCGTGTCGCTGGTGGCGGTGCTCATCCCGCTCCTCTTCATGGGCGACGTGGTGGGGCGGCTCTTTCGCGAATTCGCGGTCACGCTCGCGGTCACCATCGTCATTTCCGCGGCCGTATCGCTCACCCTCACCCCGATGATGTGCTCGCGCATCCTGCGCAGGCAGCACCCGGAGCAACAGGGCCGCTTCTACCGCGCCACGGAGCGCTCGTTCCAGCGCATGATCGGTTTCTACGGACGCACGCTCAAGGTGGTGCTCCGCCACGAGAAGCTCACCTTGCTGGTGGCGGCGGCAACGCTCATCTTGACGGTGCTGCTGTATGTCTTCATCCCCAAGGGTTTCTTCCCGGATCAGGACACGGGCGTCATCCAGGGCATCTCCCAGGCGCCCGAGTCGATCTCGTTTCAGGCCATGGCCGAGAGGCAGCAGGCCCTGGCAAGGGTGATCCTCGAGGATCCCGCCGTGCAGAGCCTTTCCTCGTTCATCGGAGCCGACGGGACCAACACCACCCTCAACAGCGGCCGCATGTCCATCAACCTGAAACCGCTCGCGGAGCGGCGAATGAGCGCCGCCGCGGTGATCCGCCGGCTGCGCACCGCACTCGAGCACCTGCAGGGCATCCGGCTCTTCATGCAGCCAGTCCAGAACATCACCGTCGACGACCGTGTCGCTCGGACCCAGTTCCAGTACACCCTCGAGGACGCGGACGCCGCCGAGCTCTCCACGTGGACCACGCGCCTCGTTCGAGAGCTCGAGCAGCGTCCCGAACTCGAAGACGTGGCCACCGATCAGCAACCGGATGGCCTGGCCATATTCGTGAGCATCGACCGCGCGACCGCCTCGCGGATCGGCGTCGCGCCATCGAGCATCGACAACACCCTCTACGACGTCTTCGGGCAGCGTCAGATCAGCACGCTCTACACTCAGCTCAACCAGTACCACCTCGTGCTCGAGGCCCAGCCCTTGTTCCAGAGCGATCCCGCCAACCTCCAGACGCTCTACGTCCAGGCGAACTCGACGGCCAGCGCGGTCAACCCGGTGGGCACCACCTCGTTCGCGGCCTCCAGCTCCTCGTCCGCAGGATCGAACGCCGTGACCACCCCTGTGGCCTACACCCCCTCCTCGGGAGCGCTGGCGTCGCTGCCGACCGTGCTGGCCCCGAGCCCGGCCCCCATCGCGAGCGCGTCCAAGGCGCCCCAGGCAATTCAGCTGGCGGCGGTCACGCAGGTCGAATCGCGCAAGGCGCCCCTTTCCATCACGCATCAGGGGCAATTCCCCGCAGTCACCGTCTCGTTCAACCTCGCCCCGGGAGCTTCCCTGGAGAGCGCCATCGAGGCCATCCATCAGGTGGAGCAAGGGCTGCACCTGCCGCCGAGCGTGCAAGCGCGCTTCCAGGGCACCGCGGCGGCATTCGAGAGCGCCTCGTCGGGCGAGATATTGCTCCTCCTGGCCGCGCTCGCGACCGTCTACATCGTGCTCGGCGTGCTCTACGAGAGCTTCATCCACCCGGTCACGATCCTCTCCACGCTCTTCTCCGCGGGCGTGGGCGCCTTGCTCGCGCTCATGGCGTTCCGCGAGGACCTCGGCGTCATCGCCGTCATCGGCATCATCCTGCTCATCGGGATCGTGAAGAAGAACGGCATCATGATGGTCGACTTTGCGCTCGACGCTGAGCGGAAGGGCAACAAGAACCCGACCGACGCCATCTACGAGGCCTGCCTGCTGCGCTTCCGGCCCATCATGATGACCACGCTGGCCGCCCTCCTCGCGGGCATCCCCCTGGCGGCGGGAACGGGCATGGGCTCGGAGTTGAGGCGACCGCTCGGCATCGCCATGATCGGAGGCCTCCTGCTCAGCCAGGCGCTGACGCTCTACACCACGCCGGTGATCTACATCTTCTTCGACCGCCTGGCGCAGCGCTTCGCGCGCTGGCGCTCCGACCTGAGCTCGAGCCGAGCGCCATGAACCCGTCGAGGCTGTTCATCGGCAGGCCGGTGGCCACCGCGCTGCTCACCATCGCCGTGATCCTGGCTGGCGCGATCGCCTACCGTGTTCTGCCGGTATCTCCGCTCCCCCAGGTGGACTTTCCGACCATCTCCGTCGGCGCCACGCTACCGGGCGCGAGCGCGGAGATCATGGCGTCGTCGGTTGCCACCCCGCTGGAACGACAGTTCGGCCACATCGCCGGCGTGAGCGAGATCACCTCGGCGAGCTCCCTGGGAAACACCTCCGTCACGCTTCAGTTCGACCTGACCCGAAACATCGATGGCGCTGCGCGCGACGTCGAGGCGGCAATCAATGCCGCAAGGGCATACCTCCCGGCGAACCTCCCCACGAATCCCACCTACCGCAAGGTGAATCCGGCCGACGCGCCGATCATGGTGCTTGGACTCACGTCGGAAGTGTACGGCCGGGGGAAGCTGTATGACGTGGCTTCGACGGTGATCCAGCAGAAGCTCTCCCAGATCAGCGGGGTGGGCCAGGTCAACGTGAGCGGCGGTGCTCTGCCGGCCGTCCGCGTCGAAGTGGACCCGCTGCGCCTCAACAGCGCCGGGCTCACCCTGGCGAATGTGCAGAACGTGCTGAATCAACAGAACACCGACATGCCGCGCGGTCAGATATCGAGCGGCGACGTCACCGCGGACATCGTGACGAACGGACAGCTGCTGCAAGCCGCCGACTACCGGCCGCTCGTGATCGGGTCTCACGCGGGGGCGGTGGTGCGGCTCGCCGACGTCGCCGAAGTCATCGACTCCGTGCAGGACATTCGAACCTCCGGGTACCTGAACGGCAAGGGCGCGGTGATGCTCATCATCTTCCGGCAGCCGGGCGCGAACATCATCGAGACCGTCGACGAGATCCGCCGACAGCTGCCCTTCATCCGCGCGTCGATACCGACCGGCATCGACACCACCGTCGTGCTCGACCGCACCACCACCATTCGTGCCTCCGTGAAGGATATGGAGGTCACGCTTCTCACCTCCACGCTCCTCGTCGTGGCTGTCGTCTTCGCGTTCTTGCGCGACGCGCGAGCCACCCTGGTGCCTAGCATCGCCGTACCCGTGTCGCTCATTGGGACCTTCGCGGCGATGTACCTCTTCGGCTTCAGCCTCGACAACCTCTCGCTCATGTCGCTCACCATCTCCACCGGATTCGTCATCGACGATGCGATCGTGGTGATGGAGAACATCGCGCGACACATCGAGGACGGCATGAAACCCCACGCCGCCGCGCTCAGGGGAGCCGCGGAGATAGGGTTCACGGTCTTCTCCATCAGCGTCTCGCTCGTGGCCGTCTTCACCCCCATCCTGCTCATGGGTGGCATCGTGGGAAGGCTCTTCCGCGAGTTTGCGATCACGCTTTCGACAGCGATCGCCGTGTCCATGGTCGTGTCGCTCGTCACGACCCCGACCATGTGCGCTCACCTTCTGAAGGCGCGCTCCGAGCCGCGCCACCCCGGCGCACGCGGCGGGGGGGGGTTCAGCTCGGTGCTCGGCCTCTACCGGCGCTCGCTCGTCTGGGTGCTCGGGCACCCCGGGCCCACCATCGCGGTGCTCCTGCTGATGATCGTATTGAACGGACTGTTGATGGTGAAGCTGCCCAAGGGCTTCTTCCCGACCCAGGACACGGGCACCATCGCGGGCGGTCTGCAGGGGCCTCAGGATGCCTCGTTTGCGTTCATGGACGACTCCATTCGTCAGCTCGCCAACGTCATCAAGTCCGACCCGGCTGTCGACAACGTCGTCACCTTCACGGGCGGCACCGGGAACACGAACGGTGGGTTCATCTTCATATCGCTCAAGCCGCTGGAAGAGCGCCGGATCAGCGCGATGCAGGTCATCGACCGATTGCGGCCAAGGATGAACGCATTGCCGGTTGCGTCGGCATTCTTGCAGCCGGGCCAGGACCTTCGAATCGGCGGCCGCATCAGCAACGCGCTCTACCAGTACACCATCCAGAGCGAACGGGTGGAAGATCTCGCGAGATGGGGCGACGTGCTGCTCCGCGCGATGCGGAAGCTGCCAGGCTTCGAGGATGTCAATTCCGATCAGCAGAACGGAGGCCTCGAGCAGCTCATCACCTATGACCGATCGACCGCAGCCCGGGTGGGGGTCACGGCGCTGGACCTGGATTCGACGCTCTACGCGGCCTTCGGTCAGTCGCTCGCGTCAGTGCTGTACACGCCCTCCAACCAGTACCGGGTGGTTCTCGAGGTCTCCGCGCCGTTCCGGCAGGGGCCCGAGAGCGTCGACTTCATCTACTTGAACCCGGCGGGTCGCGGAAATGCGCCGCTGCAGTTCTTGGCCAGCGGGCTTCAAGGCAGCATCCCGCTCGCGGTCAACCACACCGCGCTGCTGCCCTCGGTGACGGTGTCGTTCAACCTGGCGCCCGGAATATCGCTGAGCGAGGCCACCCGGCGGATCCTGGAGATGCAGCGGCGCACGGGCGCCCCGTCGAACCTGAGCGGACACTTCGCGGGCACGCTCGAGGCGTTCCAGACTTCACTCCAGAGCGAACCGCTGCTCATCGCCGCCGCGCTGGTCGCCGTGTACATCGTGCTCGGCATCTTGTACGAGAGCCTGATTCACCCGCTGACGATCATCTCCACCCTGCCTTCGGCCAGCGTGGGGGCGATGCTCGCGCTCCTCTTGTTCAGGATGGATCTCAACATCATCTCGCTCATCGGCATCGTGCTGCTCATCGGGATCGTCAAGAAGAACGCGATCATGATGATCGACTTTGCTCTCGTCTTGGAGCGCGCAGGCAAGTCGGCGCGGGACGCCATCTTCGAGGCGAGCCTGCTCCGCTTCCGCCCCATCATGATGACGACCAGCGCGGCGCTGTTCGGCGCCTTGCCGCTCGCGTTGGGAACCGGCCTGGGCTCGGAGCTCCGCCGTCCGCTCGGCATCACCATCGTCGGCGGGCTCTTGATGAGCCAGATGCTCACGCTCTACACGACGCCCGTGGTCTATCTGGTTCTCGATCGGCTGCGCGGTCCGAGACGTGGCGGAGCACCCGACCACGGGCAGAACCCGGTCTCGCCATTCGAATCGAGATGAGGGGAGGCGCCGCCGTGATCACGCAGCGTCGCGAGAGGTCGACGATCGCGTGGCTGGCCGCGAGCCTGGTGAGCGCGATCCCCGCGTGCGTGGTGGGCCCGAAGTATGAAGCGCCCGCCCCTCGGGCACCCCCATCGTTCAAGGAAGCGGTGGAGGAGGACGGCACCGCCTGGAACCGAGCAGAACCGGCCGACGCGGCGCGACGCGGCGCGTGGTGGGCCGTCTACCACCTCCCCGAGCTGGACGCTCTCGAGCGAGAGCTCAACATCAACAACGAGACGGTCAAGCAGTACTTCCAGAACTTCATGGCGGCGCGCGCCCTCATCGGCCAGGCGCGGGCCCAGTATTTCCCCACCGTCTCGGTGGGTGCGAGCTACTCGAGATTGGGCAGCGGTGGCGGAGGCGCCGCCGTAGGCTCCTCCGGGGGCACCTTTACGGGCACCGGGGGCGGGGCCATCTCGCTATTCTCGATTCCCGTCGACATCTCCTGGGCTCCCGACCTGTGGGGCAAGGTTCGCAACGCCGTCCGACAGGCCCAGTACTCGGCGCAGGTGAGCGCCGCGGATCTGGAGAGCGAGCTGCTCACCGAGCAGGCAAGCCTCGCTCAGTACTACTTCGAGATACGCGGGCAGGACGCGTTGCAGAAGGTTCTCGACGAGACCGTGACCGCGGACAAGGAATCGCTCGAATTCATGCGCGCACAGTATGCAACGGGAATCGGCAACGAGATCTCCGTGGTCGAAGCGGAGAACGTGCTTCAGGCGGCCCAGGCGGCCGCCGTGAGCCTGGCCGTGGCCCGGGCGCAGTACGAGCACGCCATCGCGACGCTCATCGGCAAACCGGCCTCCGAGTTCTCCCTCCTGGTCGATCCTCGCGTCCCGCCCCCGCCCCATGTGCCGGCCGGCGTCCCCTCGCAGCTGCTCGAGCGCAGGCCCGACGTCGCCGCCGCGGAGCGCACCATGGCTGCTGCCAACGCCCAGATCGGCATCGCCTACGCGGCGTACTTTCCCAGCCTCACCCTGTCTGTCACCGGAGGACTGCAAAGCTCCAACCTGAGCCGCCTGTTCGACTGGCCCAGCCGATTCTGGTCGGTGGGGGCGAGCATCTCGGAGACGGTCTTCGACGCGGGGCTCCGCGGCGCCACCGTTCGACAGTTCGTGGCTGCCTACAACGCCGACCTCGCCGCGTACCGGCAGACGGTCCTCACGGCATTCCAACAAGTGGAGGATGGGCTCGCCGCCGAGCGCTTGCTCGCAAAGCAGGCGGAGTTCCAGCAAAAGGCGGTCGAGAGCGCTCAGAAGTACCTGCGCCTGGAGCAAGGCCGCTACGCAACGGGGGTCGATTCCTATGTCAACGTCGTGATCGCCCAGAATGCCGTGCTGAGCGCACGGCAAGCGGTGATCCTGGTGCAGACCCAGCAGTTGACCGCTTCGGTCCAGCTCATCGAGGCGCTCGGCGGAGGGTGGGACCGCTCGCAGCTACCATCGCCGGATCAGGTGTCGCAGAAGCCGACGGCGGAGCAGTCGCGGTTGCAGCGCTGAGCGTCGCCTCGCTCGCCACCGCGTCGTGGTCCCACCCCCAGAGCGTGGTCAAACATCAGCTGGTCGCTCAGCGCAAGCCCAATCGCCGATGATGTTGCCCACCGTGAAATGTCTCTTGCCCCGCGGTGACCGGGTCTCTCACGCAAGGAGAACGACCGGGGTCGGCACGGCGTCTCGCGGTCGACCACCGTGTGTCCGGCAGGAGGCGATCCGCGCTCTTGGGCAATCAGCGTGAACGCTCGAGCAGTCGCGTTCGCCGGCGCAATCCCAACACGGTTTCACCGTGAGCAGCCCTCCCAACGAATACCCCGCCCAGAGGCGGGCACCGGGCGAGGCGCGTCGGTTGGCCGGGACGATCCCAGCCGTGCCACACGCTTTACTCATGTCGCTGCGGGGCAGCTCGGCGGGGGCGCGTAGCAGAGGCCGCTCGTGGTCGGCCTTTCCGGCTCGACGTTGCTGTCGCGGGGACCGTGCAGCATCTCGGCGACGTTCGGCCGGTCGCTCCGCCGCTTGCCATCGGAGTTCCCTTCCCCCCACGGACGCGCCGCCGGCGGGAAGCTGTCTTGCCTTTCGCCCTTCGCGGTGGGTGCGTCTTGTGACGCTCCGAGCAGCCGTTTTCCTCGCGGAGTTTCTCGCCGTCTTGCTCGCGTGGATCTGGGCGGCCGCTCTCTAACCGCTTGTCGCGCCGATTGAGAAAGGTTAAGAGCGTCGGCGCCCGCATGTCTCTCGTCACCGTCAACGGACTCGCCCTCTCCTACGGCCCCAAGGACCTCTTTCGGAGCGCCGCTTTCTCGATCGCCCCGCACGATCGAATCGGACTCGTGGGTGCCAACGGCACCGGCAAGTCCTCCCTGCTCAAGATCCTGGCGGGGGATGTTCGGCCGGACGCGGGCACCATCGCGTGGCGGCGAGGCGTCCGGGCCGGGTACTTGCCACAGGACGTGGCAACCCTTCCCTCCGGGCCCCTCGTCGAGGTGGTCCTTGCCTCCGTACCCGGCCGCGCCGCGCTCGAGGCGCGGCTCGCGGCGACCGAAGAGGCGCTCAACGCCAGCACCGACTGCGGGGAGCAGCTCGAGCTCGCGCAGGCACTGGCCAACCTCCACGCGGAGCTCGACCACTTCGAGGAACGGCACGGCCGCCACCATGCCGAGCGGATCCTGGCTGGCCTGGGCTTTGGCGCGCCGGATCTGCTGCGCGACACGGCTGCGCTCTCCGGCGGCTGGAAGATGCGCGTGGCCCTGGCGGGGCTTCTGCTCCAGGACCCCGACCTGTTGCTGCTCGACGAACCCACCAACCACCTCGACATCCCCACGCTGACCTGGTTCGATGCCTTCCTGCGCGCGTCGCCCAAGGCGCTCCTCCTCATCAGCCACGACCGCGAGTTCTTGAACCATCAGATCGGCCGCATCGTCGCTCTCGAGCCAGAGGGGCTGCGCAGCTACAGCGGCGACTACGACAGCTACAAGCGCCAGCGCGCGGAGGAGGAGGTGCGCCTCGAGGCAGCGGCGCGGCGCCAGAACGCGCGCCGGGCGGAGCTTCAGGAGTTCATCGATCGTTTCGGCGCCAAGGCGACGAAGGCGCGTCAGGCGCAAAGCCGCCAGAAGATGCTCGACCGGATGGAGGCGGTGGAGGTTCACGAGGAGCGGTCCAAGCTCCGCTTCCACTTCGCCCAGGCACCGCGCTCGGGGAGGGAGGTGGCGCGCCTCGAGGGCATCTCGAAGTCCTTCGGGGAGAAGGTCGTATACCGCAACCTCTCGGCAACCGTGCAGCGCGGGGAACGCATCGCCATCATCGGACCGAACGGTGCCGGGAAGACCACCCTGCTGCGCATCGTCGCGGGGGAGCTCCACCCCGACGGCGGCGAGGTGAGGCTCGGCCACTCGGTCGTGTCGGGCTACTACGCCCAGCACCAGTTCGAGCGCGCCGCGGGCGGCGGGTACGGGTCGCTCGAGGCACAGCGAACGGTCCTCGATACGCTGTGGGACATGGTTCCGGAAGAGGGCGAGGCCTTCGTGCGCGGCGTGGCGGGAGGTTTTCTCTTCTCCGGTGACGACGTCGAGAAGCCCATCGGCGTTCTCTCCGGAGGAGAGCGGGCACGGGTGGCACTGGCCCGAATCCTCTTGCGGCGCTCGAACTTCTTGCTCCTCGACGAACCGACGAACCACCTCGACCTCGACTCGTCGGAGGCTCTCATCGAGGCTCTTCGTGCCTACGACGGGACGATGGTGTTCGTGTCCCACAACCGCAGCTTCCTCAACGGGCTCGCCACCCGGATCTGGGAGATCGTCGACGGCGGGATCGTGGACCACCCCGGCAACCTCGACGACTGGCTGTACCATTCGCGCGAGCTCCTGAAGTCCGGCCCGCGTGTCGAAAATGCCGCGCCCAGAGGGAGCGCACCGCCAGCGCATGCCACCGCGTTTCGCGACAAGGATCGCCGACGCGCCGAGGCCGAGGCGCGCAACGCACGGAACGCCCGGGAGAGGCCGCTTCGCGATGCCATCGCGCGGATCGAAGCTCGGATCGCCGAGCTCGAGGGGACCGAGAGAGCATCGCTGGCCGCGCTGGCCGATCCCACCGTCTATCAGGATCGCGCTCGCGCGCGCTCTCATGCCGAGGCGCTCGCCGCCGCCAAGGCTGAGCTCGCCTTGCGCTACTCAGAGTGGGAGGCGAGTCAGCTCGAGCTCGAAGCGCTGCAATAGATCTCCCCAGGGACGAATCCCGGGACTTGCAGAAGGTGCGGACGCTGATCGTCCGCGGTCGTCTCTGGAGCCCTCGCGAGTCTGCATCAGGGAAGCGCCCCGGGGAAGGCGCCGCAGATATCGCGCTGGGGCACTGCCCCGAACCCGCCCACCCGTCACCTGCACGCGCTGGCTGGGCGGCTGCGTCATGTACTCGCCAGTGCCATGGTCCGAAGTGGCTGAGTGCCACGGATCTGAATTCTGCACCGGCCTTCGTTCTGCGGCGAAGATGTCCGAGGGGCCGGTGTCGAGATCCACGACGCACCTGCGGCGGGCCCCGAAGTCGAACCTGCCCCCGAAAGAGCGCGGCCCTGCTGGCGCGGCCAAGGCTCGAGGCTCATCGCTGATCTGCCGCCGCCCCACTCCTCGCAGGCGCGTCTGAACCAGGCCCCTCCGCCCCGCCTCGTCGGTGCAAAGGGCCCATCCGACTCCTGCGCCCATGCCCCTTGTCTCTCACCCACGCTGCGCCTCGCTGGGCGCATGCTGTGCCCAGGTTCCCGGTGGACAGGCGTGGACCCTGGTCGATTTCCGCGCCCCAGTCTCCTCAGCGGCTTCCCCTTCATCCGGACGGGTCATCTCCCGGGCGAGCAGGAAGGCGAGCACCCGCTGTGCACGTGCTCGCGAAATGCATTCCATCGCAGGGGGGCGCCCGGGCCGCTGTCTCGCTAAAGGGAACGAGAGGGATCGCGCGTGATTCCATCGAGGTAACCTTGAAGGACGGACAGGGACGTTCCATCACGTACCTGCGGCTCTCGCTCACCGACCGCTGCAACTTCCGCTGCGACTACTGTTCCGCCTCGGACTACGAGGATCCGGCGAGGGTCCTCACCCGGTCAGAGATCCGCCGGCTGGTTGGCATCTTCGCGCGGATGGGAGTGCGGCGGGTGCGCCTCACTGGGGGTGAGCCCACGCTGCGCAAAGATGTCATCGACATCGCCGCCGACGTGGGCGGGACGCCCGGCATCGAAGAGGTCGCCATCACCACCAACGGACATCGGCTTGCGGAGTTGGCTGGCCCCCTGCGTGCTGCTGGGGTGAGCTGCGTGAATGTCTCTCTCGATACGCTCCGCGAGGATCGTCTGCTCGCCATCTCCGGGCGGGGAGCACGGCTCAAGTCGGTACTCGATGGTATCGACGCCGCGGCGTCGGCCGCATTCGAGCATCTGAAGATCAACTGCGTGGTGATGCGCGGTCTCAACGAGGAAGAGCTCGGCGACCTCGTCAGGTACGCCTGGTCTCGCGGCGCTTCCCCGCGCTTCATCGAGCTCATGCCCTTCGGGAAGGGTGTCCCGGTCTCCACCGCGCGCGTGAAGCACCTGCTCGCCGCCCAGGGGGTTGCGCTCGATCCCTGCGCCAAGGTGGGCTGGGGACCTGCACACTACATGCGGGGGAGGGACGGGCACGCCACACACTACGTCGGGTTCATCGGTGCCATGACGGAGAACTTCTGCGAGCGCTGCAACCGCGCG
>Ga0335080_10004473_pt1 | contig 14226 bp, 12 predicted proteins | sample Lox_Sample_34_FD_206720 | JGI IMG/M metagenome (GOLD analysis project Ga0335080, IMG submission 206720) | Soil microbial communities from Loxahatchee National Wildlife Refuge, Florida, United States - Lox_Sample_3.4 | ecosystem: Environmental > Terrestrial > Soil > Wetlands | place: USA... | reverse complement strand
ATGATCCGGGCGTCGGACCCGCCGATGAAGCTGCGTCTATTTCTTGAATCAGCTAGCATGACCACACGCGAGTCCCTTTAGTTAATCAGTTGATAATAACGAAATCAGAACACTGTTATGATATCGACAAAATCCGATATTGCAACTGAAATCAGAACAATATTATGATTTTTTTACCTGTCCAGTGCCGAATGGCGCGTGCAGCTCTCGGCTGGGGGGTTCGAGAACTCGCCGCTGCAGCCAAAGTGTCCACTGATACGATCGCTAGATTCGAACGAGGAGAGGAACTGAAGGAGCGCACGATCGAAGCAATTCAGCGCGCCTTAGAGGCTGAAGGAATCGATTTCATCAGTGAGAACGGTGGGGGACTAGGGGTGCGCCTAAAGAAACGACAGATACGCAAACGGTCATGATCCTTGAGATCGAGTTCATCGGCGGACCAGGCGTGCGTCTTCGGAAGCCTGCAAAGCCGAAACGCTGAGAACATTTTTGCGAAACAAGGCGATTTTGCAAAACGAACCCAATTTATCACAATTGAATCAGAGGCTTGTGGCCGCGCGGTTGAGAATTTTGGTTAGGCCGTTTTCGCATCCAGTGCGCAATACAGAATTTTGCGCAGAAGCCGCTATTTCTTCCAAACCCCGTCGTGCAGCGCTTCCGCCTCGTCTTCCAGCATCGGTCCCACCACCTCGGTCGCGCGCTGGCCGCTCTTGAAGACCTCGCGGCAGGGCAGGTCGAGAGTCGGGTTTTCCGGATGATTGCCGGTGACGCCGCGCAAGCGGTGTTCGCTCAGACCATAGACTACGCGACCGATCCCCGCCCAGTAGATCGCGCCAGCGCACATCGCGCAGGGTTCGGCGGACGAATAGAGCGTGGCCTTGGCTCGGACATCGGCGCGCAAGCTTCTGCAAGCTTCTGTCGCCAGCAGCCGCTCGGCATGCGCGGTGCCGTCGTGAGCCGGCATGTAGCCGTTCTCGGCTTCCAGCAGCACCTTTCCCTCGCCATCGACCAGGATGGCGCCGAAGGGATGGTTGCCATGGGTCATCGCGCGGCGCGCCACCTCGAAGGAACGGCGCAGGAAATGCTCATCGTCCATCAATGCCCTGCCATGTGACGGCCGATCTCGGTGAGGTCGGCCTCGCTGGCGCGCGCCTCATAGACCAATTGGCCGTGGAACATCACGACCAGACGATCGGACAATTCCAGGAGTTCGTCCAGATCTTCGCTCACCAGCAGGACGGCGGCGCCGCGGTTTCGTGCCGCCATGATCTCGGCATGGATTTGCGCCACGGCCGCGAAATCGAGTCCGAAGCAGGGATTGGCGGCGATCAGCACCTCGACATCGCCGCCGAGCTCGCGCGCCAGCACCGCGCGCTGCACATTGCCGCCTGACAGCGCCGAAATCGGCGTGTCGGGCGTGCGGGTCTTGATCTTGTAGCGGGCGATCTTGCGCTTGGCATCGTCGCGAAAGGCGCGGCCGTTGAGCCACCAGCCGCCGCTCGCAAAGGGCGCGCGGTCGAACTCGCGGAAGGCGATGTTGTCGGCAACGCTCATGCCGCCGACGCAGGCGTTCTTCAAGGGCTCCTCCGGCAAGAGCGACATCTTGTGCAGTCGCATCTCCTCGCGCCTTGCGTGATAGGCGGAGCCCGCCACGCGGACTTCGCCGCTCTCGGCCTCGCGCTGACCGGCAAGCACTTCGACCAGCTGCCTTTGGCCGTTGCCGGAGACGCCGGCAATGCCGACGATCTCGCCGCTGCGGACGGTCAACGACACATCGCGGACCGCGATCGCGCCGGCATCATCGAGCGCGCGGACCTTCGTAAGCTCAAGCCTGGGCTCGCCGACCTCGCCGGTGCGGGCCGGCTGGATGGTCAATTCTTCGGCGCCGATCATGGTGCGCGCCATTGCGTCTGGGGTGAGCTCCTTCACCAGCCCTTTGCCGGCGAGCTTGCCGCGGCGGAGGATCGTGACCTCGTCTGCAAACGCCATCACCTCGCGGAATTTGTGCGTGATCATCAGGATCGTGAGATCGCCGGCGACCACCATGGCGCGCAGCATTCCCAGCACCTCGTCGGCTTCACCCGGCGTGAGCACCGAGGTCGGCTCGTCCAGGATCAGGAAGCGCCGCTTCAGATAGAGCTGCTTGAGGATCTCGCATTTCTGCCGCTCGCCCGCCGAAATGTCGGACACTTTGGCGTCAAGCGGTACGCGGAACGGCATCTTGTCCAGAAAGGCGTCGAGCTCTTTCTTCTCCTTGGCCCAGTCGACCACGGCTGGAACGTCGTCGCGTGCCAGCACGAGGTTCTCGGCAACCGTCATTGCCGGGACCAGGGTGAAATGCTGGTAGACCATGCCGAGCCCGAGCGCGTGGGCGTCCTTCGGGTTTCCGATCGCCTGCTCGCGGCCGCCGACCAGCACATCGCCCTCGGTCGGGTGGTAGTAACCCATGATGCATTTGACCAGCGTGCTTTTTCCTGCGCCGTTCTCGCCGAGCAGGGCATGGAAGCTACCCGGGCGCACCCTGAGCTCGACATTGTCGAGTGCAAGGAAATCGCCGAACCGCATGGTCATGGCGATGGCGTCGACACCGAATGCGCCTTGCGGCGGCGGTACTTCGCCGATGATCACGAGATGGCTCCGATCAGATCGGGCGATTTCGCGACCGCACCGAACACGCCGCCCTGCATCTTGATCATCTTCAGCGCATGGTCGTGATTGCTCTTGTCGGTGGCCCCGCAGCAATCCTCGATCAGGACGCATTCAAAGCCGCGATCGTTTGCTTCGCGCATGGTGGTGTGGACGCAGACGTCGGTGGTGATCCCGGTCAGCACGATGTTCTCGATGCCGCGAACGCGCAGCAGCAACTCAAGGTCAGTGGCGCAGAACGAGCCCTTGCCGGGCTTGTCGATGATCGGCTCGCCGGGCTTTGGGTAAAGGTCCGGGATAATGTCCCAGCCGGGCTCGCCGCGCACGAGGATCTTGCCGCAGGGACCGGGATCGCCGATACCAGCGCCGATCTGCCGCGAACGCCAGCGCTTGTTGGCGGGCAGGTCGGCGAGATCGGGGCGATGGCCTTCGCGGGTGTGGATGATGTGGTAGCCTTTTTCCCGCATCACCGCGAGCAGTCGCTTGATCGGCTCGATCGGGGCCCGCGTCAGCGACAGGTCGTATCCCATCTTGTCGACATAGCCGCCGACGCCGCAGAAGTCGGTCTGCATGTCGATGATGATGAGCGCGGTGTTCTGGGGGCGAAGGTCGCCATTGTAGGGCCAGGCATAGGGCTCGGACTTGATGTAACGCTCGGGCATGTCTTCTCTCGCGTTATCGGGTAATCGAAAGTTCGGCGGGCGCGCCGGTCAGCGTGCGCTTCGGCGAGCAGGTAATGATCATGATCGCGAGCGTCAGGATGTAAGGCGCCGCGTTGAAGAGGTGATAGCCGGAGGTGACGCCGACCGATTGCAGCGCGGGCCCTAGCGCCGCCGCGCCGCCGAAGGCAAGCGAGGCCCACAGGCACAGCATGGGGTCCCAGCGGGCAAAGATAACGAGCGCGACCGCTGTGATGCCCTGGCCGCTCGACAGGCCTTCGTTCCAGCTGCCGGGATAGAACAGAGACAGGAACGAGCCGCCGATTCCGGCAAGGAAGCCGCCGACCATGGTGGCGCGCAGGCGAATGGCGAGCACCGAATAGCCCATCGCGCGCGCCGCGTCCGAGCTTTCGCCAGCGGTGCGGATCAGGAGGCCCCAGCGTGTGGTGCGGAAGGCCCAGTACAGGATCGGCGCCAGCGCGACCCCGATGAGGAACATCACGTTGATGCGCAGCGCCGCCTGCAACTGCGGGATGTTGCTCCACCAGCCGAAATCGATTGCGGGCAGCCGCGGCGCGGTGGGCTCGATCAGGGGTTTTCCAAGGTAGAAGGCGAGGCCGGTGCCGAACAGCATCAGCGCAATGCCAACGGCGATATCGTTGACCCGCGGCAGCGAGCAGATGCCGGCGTGCAGCGCGCCCAGAAGCGCACCGGTGACGCCGGCGGCGAGCACGCCGAGCCAGGGCGAACCGGAAAGATAGGAGATGCCGTAGGCGCTCATCGCGCCCATCACCAGCGTGCCCTCGAGGCCGAGATTGATGCGGCCGCTTCGCTCGGTGATGCACTCGCCGAGACTGACGAAAAGGAATGGCGTGGAGACGCGAATTGCGCCGCCGAACACGGCCAGCGGCACCGTCCAGAGCCCTATGCCGCCATCCGCCATGTCAGGATTTCCCCTTCAGAAAGCCGATCCGCCCGTAGAGCGCGTCGCTGGCAAGCACAAACACGAAGATAATGCCCTGCAAGACGAGCACCGACGCATCGGGTAGCCCAAGCCGGCGTTGCAGCAGCCCGCCCGAGGCGCTGATGCCGCCGAGCAGGATCGCCACCGGGATGATCGCAAGCGGATTTTGCCGCGCGAGGAAGGCGACGAGAATGCCGGTAAAGCCGTAACCGGCTGCGAGATTGGCGTTGGTGCGGCCCTGGACGGCCGCGACCTCGACCATGCCGGCAAGGCCTGCTGAAGCGCCGGCGAGGAAGCAGATGGTCAGGATCAGCTTGCCGACGGAGAGCCCGACGATCTTGGCGGCGCGGACATTGCCGCCGGCGACGCGGGAGGCGAAGCCGAACGTCGTGTGGTAGATGAGAACGTAGGAAGCGGCCGCAGCGATCAGCCCGAACGCCAGGCCCCAATGCACATCGGTGCCGGGTATTGTACCGATCATGTTGGCTGCGCCGATCTCGCGCGTCGACGGCTTGTTGAGGCTTGCGGGATCCCGCATCACGCCTTCGACGAGGTGATTGAGGATCGCGAGCGCGATATAGACGAGCAGAAGGCTGGATATCGTCTCGTTGACGCCGCGATATTGCCTGAGCGCGCCCGACAGCAGAATCCACAGGCCGCCGCCGATCATACCGGCTGAGGCCATCGCCACCTGGACGACAAGCGGCGGCATCGACTGCATCGCAAGCGCAGTCGAGGTTGCAGCCAGCGCGCCGATCAGAAGCGCGCCTTCGCCGCCGATGATGACCATGCCGAGCTGCGCGGGCAGCGCCGTGCACAGCGCGGTGAGGATCAGCGGCGCGGCGCGCGTCAGCGTGTTCTGCCAGGAGAACCAGGTGCCGAAGGCGCCCTGGTACATGTAGAAATAGAGGTCGAGCGGGTTCTTGCCGAATAGCGCAACGAAAATGCCGAAGACCACGAGCGCGCCGGCGAGCGCCGCGCCCGGGATCAGGATGTACTCGATGCTTCCGCCGTGGCGTTGCAGGAAACCCGGATCGGCGGCCGGAGCGACTGCGACCGCCTCTGCGGGATCCGCCACGTCAGAACTCACGAAGTCGCTCCGATCACACCGTCGACCAGATAATCCATCTTCTCGAGTTCCGGATCCTTCTGACCCCGGTCGGTGCCCGCCGCAATCACGGTCTTGCCCTTGTTGTCGGCGATCGGGCCCTTGAAGATGGTGTAGCTGCCTTCGGTGAGCTTGGCCTTGACGTCATCGGCATGTTTGCGCGCCTCCGCCGAGACCGCCTCGCCATAGGGGGAGACTTTGACAATCTCTTCCTTCAGGCCGCCGCGATAGAAATTCGGAATCCCCTCGCCGGAGGCGATCATTTTCACGAATTTCGGGTAGAGCGCCTCCCAGTTCCATTCGGCTCCGGTGAGATACGCCTTTGGCGCAAGCGGCGACTGGTTGACATGATAGCCGCAGACAAAGGCGCCACGGCGCGCTGCATTCTCCACGACTGTCTTTGGTCCGTCGACGTGACAGGTGAGAACATCGACGCCCTGGTCGATCAGGCTGTTGGTGGCCTCGGCCTCTTTCACCGGCATCGACCAGTCGCCGGTGAAGATCACCTGCGTCGTCGCCTTCGGGTTGGCGAGCTTGGCGCCGAGCGTGAAGGCATTGATGTTGCGCAACACCTGCGGGATCGGCTTTGCAGCGACAAAGCCGAGCTTGCCGCTCTTGGTCGAATAGCCGGCGACGATGCCGGAGACGTATTGCGCCTCGTCGATATAGCCGAAATAACTGCCGGCGTTCTTCGGATCCTTCTCCGTCCACAGGCCGCCGCAATGCTCGAAGCGCAGCTTCGGATATTTGTTGGCCATCTTGATCATGTGAGGACTGTAGTAGCCGAACGACGTCGGGAATAAGAGCGTCGCTCCGTCGAGATTGATCATCGACTCCATCGTCTTTTCGACGGCGTCGGTCTCGGGCACCTTCTCCTCCTCGACCACCTTGAGGCCAGGCAATTTCTTCAGCGCCGCCGCGCCCTGCGCGTGCGCCTGGTTGTAGCCGTAGTCGTCGCGCGAGCCGACATAGATGAAGCCGATCGTGGTGTCGGCGGCCGCGGCGGACCGCACACCGAGCGTCGAGCCAAGTGTCAGCGCCGCGCTTCCTTGCAACAGCTGCCGTCGTGAAATCCTGCCAAAATCCATTGGTTTCTCCCTTTGGCGGACACACCGCCCGCATTCCCGGCGTCGCCAAGGTCCGGCGCGCCCGGCAAGCCATGTCGCAAGCTTCGTGCCAGAGCCTTTTCGCTAAGCAACAAAGTATAAGAGGTTGAAACAATGAATAGATTTCATTTGGTCGTCTTCGACCAAAACTTGAGCGAAATTCCGTAAGCCTAAATTTTAAGCTACATTTTCGGATTGTATGCAAGCGGCTTGAGCATTGTTTTGCGCTGTGTGAGTCCTTTTGCCCAAGTCCTGCAAGCCAGGCCTGATACGAGCCGCGGCTCGAGATGGATGCACCGGATTCATTGGCATCGAACTTGTATTATTCGGCAGGCAAGCCCATTGGAAATATAATGAGCGACACAAACGCGGCCGTCAGCGGGCTTCAAGATCACTCACTCGGCAAGGAAATCGTCGGTCGGATTGCCGAACTCGGTGCGATCTCCCAATCCAAAGAGCATCTGGCGCGCCTGTTTCTCACCCCCGAGCACCGCGCAGCGGCCGACCTCATCCTGACCTGGATGCGCGAGGCCGGCATGCGCGTCCATCTCGATGCGATCGGCAATGTCTGCGGCCGCTACGAGGGCGAGCGTCCGGGTCTGCCATGCCTGATGCTGGGCTCGCATTACGACACCGTGGTTGACGCCGGCAAATGGGACGGCCCGCTCGGCGTGATCACTGCGATTTCCTGCGTCGCCAGCCTCAACAGGCGGGGGCTGAGATTGCCCTTTGCGATCGAGGTGGTGGGCTTTGCCGACGAGGAGGGCGTTCGCTTTGCATCCACATTGCTCGGCAGCCGCGCGGTCGCCGGCACCTTCGACGAAAGCGTGCTCAACAGCCGCGACAGAGACGGCGTTTCGATGCGCCGGGCGATCGGCGATTTCGGGCTCGACCCCGATCATATCGGCGCGGCGGCACGCACGCCGCGCGAATTGCTCGCCTATCTCGAGCTGCATATCGAGCAGGGGCCGGTGCTGGAGGAGCAGAACCTTCCGGTCGGCGTGGTCACCGCGATTGCGGGCGCAACGCGGCTCTCGGCGCGGCTGACCGGAATGGCCGGGCACGCAGGCACAGTGCCGATGGCGCTTCGTCGCGATGCGCTGGCGGGTGCTGCCGAGGCTATCTGCGCGATCGAGGAGTTCTGCCGCACCGATCATGGCGGGCTGGTCGGCACCGTCGGCTATATCCATGCTTCTCCCGGCGCGACCAACGTCATTCCCGGACAGGTATCGTTCACCATGGATATCCGCGCACCGACCGATCCGCACCGCAAGCGCGCGGTGACCGACATCGTGCGAGCGCTCGAGACGATCGCCAGGCGCCGCAAACTTGCGCTGCAGCTCAATCTCACCCATGAGAACCGCACGGTACCGTGCGCGCCATGGCTGAAGGCGCAGGTCGCGGAAGCAATCAGCGCGGAGGGCTTTCGCACCTTCGAACTGCCGAGCGGGGCGGGGCATGACGGCATGGCCATGATCGACATTGCCGACGTCGGCATGATCTTCGTGCGCTGCCGGGGCGGCATCAGCCATCATCCGGACGAGCATGTCGAGCTTGTCGACGCCGACATCGGTGCGCGCGTCCTCTTGCGCGTGATTGAGAATTTCAGGCCGAGGGAGAGCGTTTGATCGTTGCTACGCCTTCCCTTCACCTCGCCCCGCTTGCGGGGAGAGGTCGGCGCGCGAAGCGCGCCGGGTGACGGGGACTCTCCACGAGTCTTACTCTCATCGTATTTGTGGAAGTAACCCCTCACCCCAACCATCTCCCCGCAAGAGCGTTGCAAGAGCGGGGAGAGGGAGAAGCGCTACCCCGCGGTCACGTCGACCAGCTCGGTGCCGTCGAGCACTTGATGCGCCTTGACGCGGTCGAGATCGCCCTCCCAGGCGGCGACGACGACGGTTGCGACGCAGTTGCCGATCAGATTGCCGAGCGCGCGCGCCATGCCGATGAACCAGTCGACCGAGAGCACCAGCACGAGCCCGATCGCCGGGATCGACGGGACTGCATTCAGCGTCGCGGCCAGGATCACGATCGCGGAGCCGGGAACGCCATGGGCGCCCTTGGACGTCACCAGCGATACGCCGAGCACCAGCAGCAAATCGCCGAGCGAGAGCGGCGTGTTGGTCGCCTGCGCGATGAATACCACCGCAAGCGTCAGGTAGATCGAGAAGGCATCGAGATTGAAGGAATAGCCGGTCGGGATCACGAGGCCGACAACGGAATCCCTGACCCCCAAGCGCTCGAGCTTGCGCATGATCTGCGGCAGCACCGCGTCCGAGGATGCGGTTGCAAGCACAATGGTCAATTCCTCGCGCAAATAGTTCAGGAACTTGAAGATATTCAGTCCGGCCAGCGCCATCACGCCGCCGAGCACGCCAAGCACGAAGATCGCGACCGAAACGTAGAACAGCGCGACCAGCGACACGAGCTGCTTCAGCGAGCCGACCCCGTATTTTCCCACCGTGAAGGCTACGGCGCCGAGCACGCCGAGCGGCGCCACGCGAACGATCAGCCCCATCACCTTGAACAGGACCGTGGACACCGCATCGATCATCAAATTGATGCGCTCGCCTTTCTCGCCTCCCACAAGCGCGAGGCCTACGCCGAACAGGATCGCGAAGAACAGCACCTGCAGCACGTCGTTGCGCGCCAGCGCATCAAACGACGTGGTCGGGATGATGTTCATCAGGAATGCGCCAATGCCTTCGCCCTTCAGCTTCTGTGCGTTGCCGGTGTAGTTGGACAGCGCCTTGGCATCCAGCGTCGACACATCGATATTCATGCCGTGACCGGGGCCGAACAGAAAGGCAAGCAGAATGCCGACGACGAGCGCGACCGTCGTCATCGCCTCGAAATAGACCAGCGCCTTGACGCCGACGCGGCCGACCTTCTTGAGATCGCCTGCGCCCGCGATGCCATGCACGACCACGCAGAACACGATCGGCGCAACGATCATCGAGATCAGCTTCAGAAAGGCGTCGCTGAATATCTTCAGGCTGATGGCGAAATCGGGAACCGTCATGCCGAGCACGATCCCGAGGATGAGCGCAGCCAAAACCTGAACGAACAGCGATGTATAAAGCGGCTTTCGCGCCGACGTCGCAGCGGTGGTGACGCTGGCCATGATACGCTCCCCCCTGGTTTGCCAATCAACTCAGCAACAACTGTGCCAGTTTTGTCAGGATCAGAGCGAGGGTTATTCCGCTGCCTTGGCCGTCTTGCCGAACATGCGCGTCGGCGGCGCGAAGCCGCAGGAGGTACCGTCGGTGATCTTGACCTGATCCTCCCACGGCAGGCGAAATGTGCCGGCAACCATGTCCTGCATGAAGGTATAGGGGCAATCCATCGCGCCGCCCTTCACCGCGACATAGCCGCGATGCCAGAGCTGGTAGATGTTGTTCTCGACGCCCCAGTTGATCCGCGCCTCGCGCACGAGATCGGGCCGCACCTCGGCTGTGATGATCTCGTCCACCCGTCCCGTGGTGCCGTGCGCAATGATGGTGCCGTCGAAGTTCACAATCATGCCTTCGCCCATGGAATCGAAGGATCCGTCGGAACCGCACATGCAGACATTGGCCGTCACCATCAGGTTCTGGAACGCGTTCGCCTGGTTGGTGAAACGCCAGCTTTCGCGGATCGGGGCCGTGTAGCCGGCGGTGCGGATCATGATCTCCGCTCCCTTGTAGGCGCACTCGCGCGCCATCTCCGGGAACATGCCGTCATGGCAGATGATCAGCGCGAGCTTCGCGCCCTTTGGTCCCTCGATGACGGGAATGCCGACATTGCCGGGCTCCCAGGGCTCGACCGGAATCCACGGATGAAACTTGCGATAATAAAGCTTGATCTCGCCATGATCGTCGATGATCAGGCCGGAATTGTAGGGATTGCCGTGAGGGTTGAACTCCATGATGGAAAAGCAGCCCCAAATCCCATTGTCGATGCAGGCTTTCTTGAAGGCTGCGACCTCGGGCCCATCGAGCCGGCACATGATCTCCGGATTGGTGTCCATCGACAGACCGTGCAGCGAATATTCGGGAAACACCACGAGATCCATGGTGGACAAATTGCGCCGCGCCTTGCCCACCATCCAGGCGATGCGCTCGGTTTGCCGGGCAAGGTCCGCCCTTGTCGCGACAACCGGCAACTGCAATTGAACGAGCCCGATGACGACGCCATTGGGCGATTTGTTCAGCCCGCCAAGTCCGCTGCTCATGCGCTCCTCCCGGTGTATCGCTTGCGAAGTGACCCCGGCAGCGCAGCAAAACCGATTTTTCGGGCGAGCAAAAGACTAATTTTCAGGCGGCCCCGAGTGTCCAATCCTGCAGAACATGAAAGCGCGAATGCGCATCATCCTGCCGGAATAGCGCAATGCGATCGATCGCAAGCCGCTCGATGCCGATTTTTGCAAGGCGCTCTTGCAGCATTTTGAGGATGGGCTCGCGCTCGGCGGCGCCGAGCCGGCCTGTCAAGGTCATATGGAAGCGAAACTCGTCCATCACATAAGGGTAGCCCCAGCGGTCGAGATGGTCGCGCTGGCGCGGCGACAGCAGGTCAGGCTTGCGCCGCGCGCGGTCGTGCGGCGAAAGCGGTGCGCGGAGACGATCGAAAGCGCTCACGCAATCAGCGGCGAGCTGCAGCAGTTCATTCGATGGCTCGGCAGGTATCACCGCGATAAAGCCGCTGATCGAACCGACCACGGGTTTGATGACGGGGATGGGTCGCGCTGTCCGAGCGAACTCAGCGCAGGCCATCGGAAGCTCGGCTTCGGTCTTGCCATCAACCAACGGGAAGGGAGCCTTCAGTGTCGCGTGAAAACCGTACCTTCGCGGCTCTTCGGTCAGCTCTCGCCAGCCCGACACCGACTGCAACACGTCATTGGGGAACGGCAAATCAGTGCCGGACCATGCGTCGTAACCAAGAAGCTCTGCGCCAAAGCGATCCAGGGCGGAGCCGGATGGCGAAGCATAGTAGATCGCATAGCGTGGAAAATCGGCCATCGGCGTCTGGATCGCGTCACTCAGCCGCCAGCGCGTCACGCTGCAAAGCGCGTGGAGAGGCGAGGCGGTCGGTGTCAGTCAGGTGGACCAGGCGGCCGGCGACGATGACAGCGACGATGCGCGGTCGCAGCGGCACGGTATCGTCGACAAGGAGAATGTCGGCACGCTGTCCCTCGGCCAGTACCCCGCGATCAGTCAGACCGGTGGCGCGGGCCGGCGCCGCGGAGATCAGGTCCCACGCCTTTGGCAGCGACAGCACCTTGTCGTCTGCGAGACGGAACGCGGAGAGCAGCGGCGCCGGATAATAATAATCCGATGCGAGCACCGAGCACAGGCCCTTGGCGATCATGTCCGATGCGCTCGTCCATCCGGTGTGGCTGCCTCCACGCACGACATTGGGCGCGCCGAACACGATGGCGTCGCCGCCTGCGGCGGCCTCTTGTGCAGTCTCCTCGTTGACCGGGAATTCCGCAATCTCAATGCCATGAGCGCGAAATGCCTTGCGCTCCGCCGGCGTCTTGTCATCGTGCGACAACATGCGGACGCCGGCTTCTCGCGCGATCGTCGCGAGGCGCGAAATCGATTCCGGTACGTCGGCAGCACGGGACAGCACGCGCTCCACCAGGCGCTCGAACGCGTCGTCCGAGAGCCCGGTGCGTTCGATCATGGTGGCGCGCTTCCGCGGCTTGTTGCGCAGCGCCGTGGTGATGTCCATGTGGTCGTTGAATGCGAACAGGTCGATGCGGCCCCGCGCCAGCCATTGGCCGAGCTTTTCTTCGGCGTCGAGATTGTAGGTCTCGTGGCGGAGATGAAAGCGCGTATCGGCGGCAAGGCGTGGCCGCAAGCTTTCGATCGCCTCCAGCAGCTTTTCTGCGTTGTCGCCGCAGCGAAGCCCGGGCTCCCACGACCAAGTCGTGGCGTGAAACACCGTGGTGATGCCGTTGGCGATCGCCTGGCGGTCGCTGTCGACGAGCGCGACATCGAGCGGAAAGTCGACGCCGGGACGCGGCATCATCTGGCGTTCAAACGCGTCGCCGTGCAGGTCGACGATGCCGGGCAACACCAGCAGATCGGCGGCGTCAAGTGCCAGCGCCCCGCACGCCTGGCTTGCGCCAGTCCCGGCGATTATGCCGTCGGCTATCGACAGCGAGGCTTCCTGGATGGCTCCGCCCACGAGCGCGCGGCCGCCTGCGATGAAGATGTCTGTCACGATATGGCACTTCGTCGCGGGTTCATGGAGCGGACTTGAGATTCGTACTTCCAAAGGAAATCCTCAATTCGCAATTTTCTGAAATCGGGTAGCGCCGCGCGAAGCATGTCGTGATCCCAATCCCACCATGAGAGCTGAGCCAGGCGATCCGCGATGTCCTCCGAGAACCGCCGCTTGATCGGCCGCGCCGGATTGCCGCCGACGATGGTGTAGGCCGCAACATCCTTGGTGACGACGGCGCCGGCTGCGATGACAGCGCCGGTTCCGACGCTGCGGCCCGGCAAGACGATGGCACCGTGCCCAATCCAGACGTCGTGACCAATAGACACGCGATGGCTCTTGCGCCAGGCGAAGAAATCGGCCTCATCTGTCTCGCCGGGAAAATAGGCGCTGGCGCGATAGGTGAAGTGCGCTTGCGTCGCCCGGTGCATCGGGTGGTTGCCCGGATTGATCCGTGTCATCGCCGCAATCGAGCAGAATTTTCCGATCGCCGTGTAGGTGATCTGGGCGTCGTTGACGACGTAGGAATAGTCGCCCATCACCACGTCAAGCAGCATGGTGCGTGCGCCGACCTCGCAATAGGCGCCAAGCTCAGTGTCCTGAAGCCTGGCGGTTGGATCGATGGTTGGTTCGATCGAAAGCGACTTGCCGGCCATGCGACCTTCCGAAAGCGATATGCCCTTCGTGCCTTTGGGTCCGTCATCCGCAGGCTTGATGACGAATGCGTGACATTTGCATGACGTGCCCATGAGTGTGGACGATTACCGCACCGCAGCGCGCTTGTCACAAAACTTTTGAATACGGACGCTAGCCATTGAGCGGGCGCCCGGAGCACGAAATGTTGGTCATAGAGGGGTTGACGTGCCGTTTCGGGACCAAAGCCGCGGTCGACAATGCGTCAGTTTCCATCGCGCCCGGCGGATTCATCGGCGTGATCGGGCGTTCCGGCGCCGGCAAGTCGACACTGCTCCGAACCATCAATCGCCTGACACCGGCGGCCTCCGGTCGCATCGTCTTCGACGGCATTGACGTGACGGCCCTGAAAGGGCGCGATCTGCGCCGCTGGCGCGCACGCTCGGCCATGATCTTCCAGCAATTCAACCTGATCGGCCGCCTTGATGTTCTCACCAATGTTTTGATGGGGCGGCTTTCCGAAATCCCCTCCTGGCGCTCGCTGTTGCAGCTCTGGCCGGAGGAGGACGTCGCGGTCGCGATGTCGGCGCTCGAGCAATTCGACATGGCGCAGCTGGCGGCCCAGCGCGCCGACCAGCTTTCGGGCGGCCAGCAGCAGCGCGTGGCGATTGCCCGCGCACTTGTTCAGGAGCCCGACATCATCCTGGCCGACGAGCCGATCGCCTCGCTCGATCCCCGCAACACCAAGATCGTGATGGACGCTCTGCTTCGCATCAACAAGCATTTCGGCATCACGGTGCTTTGCAATCTCCACTCGCTCGATCTGGCGCGCAGTTATTGCGATCGTCTGATTGGGATGGCGTCCGGCCGCATCGTGTTCGACGGCGCGCCTGCGACGCTTAC
>Ga0335080_10004472_pt1 | contig 14227 bp, 23 predicted proteins | sample Lox_Sample_34_FD_206720 | JGI IMG/M metagenome (GOLD analysis project Ga0335080, IMG submission 206720) | Soil microbial communities from Loxahatchee National Wildlife Refuge, Florida, United States - Lox_Sample_3.4 | ecosystem: Environmental > Terrestrial > Soil > Wetlands | place: USA... | reverse complement strand
AGGTGTTCGGTTCACCAGCTCTCGCGCCCGCTTCCTGCACCGCGCGGGCCAACTCGGCCTGGGACATGCGGAGCGCGAGCCGGACCGCCCGGAGGCGGGTGTTGGGCTTGCCCATCAGCATCACCATGGCTCGTCATCGTCGCTGCTCTAGCCCATGGTAGGGCCGGTGTGACACCCATGTGAGGTGTAAATGACGTGGGATGTGTCGTGCAAGAGGTCTAGGAATGTCGTTGCAACGTCGTAGGTCGAGGTGTTCTACTGGACAGCGCAGCCGGTTAGCACTCAGCGGAGCCGGGACGACACAGAAAGCAGGCAGTAGATGGCAGGCATGATCGCAGTGGACATCACGAACACGTTCTCATCGCTGTTCCTCTTGGGCTCCGGACCGCGGATGCGATTCCAGACTGCAGCAGACCGCGCCAACGGGATCGCACCGGAGCAGGACCGGACTCGCGACGGCCAGCTCAAATGGGAGCTGAACCTAGCGGTCACGTTCCATTCGCTGCCCGGGAGCCGGATCCAGTCAGAGGTGCTGTCCGTCACCCTCACCGGCAGCACGGACCCTGCCGGCAGCTGCCCACCCGGGCCAGTCGAAGTCGAAGGCCTCCGATGCGGCCTGTCTGCACCCGAGATGGGCGAACGCGGAATTAGGGGAGGCAAGTTGTGGTGGCAGGCCGACCGGGTCCGCCCCTTCGGCACACCCGGCAACGGGTCATACAAGCCGAAGGCCGAGGCCGCCGCGTGACGGCCGCCGCCCGGGTCGAGGTCACCGACGCCGACCGCATGACACCGATCTTCCAGCTCTGCTTCGCCTGCATCGGCGAGCGGACCGGCCCCGACGGCACTGCCTGCCAGCGGTGCGCCGGGACCGGCCTCGATCCCAACTTTTAACCACTCATCCGATCGCACGGCGCCCGGGCCTCCGACAGGGAAGCGGACCCGGGCGTCGTGCTCTCACCCGAAAGGTAGTGCCTAATGTGCCAGCCCACGAAGAGTGGTGGCCTGATCCCAATCCTTTGCCTCGTTGCCGTAGGCGTCGCGGCCGTCATCGTCGCCCGCATCGTCGCGGTCGTCTGGCCGGTCCTGGTCGTCATCTGGGAGATTCTGATGATCGCTCTAACCGTGGCACAGTTCGCGCTGCCCGCCGCGGTTGCTGGCCTCGCTGGTTACCGGGTCGTGCGTTTCGCCCGGGCGCCCCGCGAGACCAAGAAGAACTACGGCCTGGCCATCCGGGCCAGGATTCGCTGGAAGTACACCATGAGGAGTCTGCGGCTGGTCCTGGCCGACAGCCGTCACCCGACCGTGATCGACCGCCCGGTGTACGGGCCGCGCCTCGTACATGGGGAGCACGTGAGGAAACCGCGGCCCCGGACCCGCGCGCCTGGGGTGAGGATCCGCGCTACCCGGCACGGGATCGAGGCGAAGGTGCGGACGGTCCCGTCGATAGGCCGTGAAGAATTCGAGGAAGCCGCCCGGTATCTGGCGGACTACTGGAAGTGCCAGCGGGTCGCGGTCACGCAGCCGAAACCCGGTCGCCTGATCGTGCGTGGCCTCCGCCGGGATCCGCTGCTCGAGCACCTGGCCCTCGAGCACGCCCCCGTCAGTGAGGGTGAGCCGTGGAAGATATGGCTGGGCCGCGACGAACACGGCGCTGACCGGTTCCTGGATCTGCGGAACGTGTCCGGCATCACGGTCGGCGGGCAACCCGGCGGCGGCAAATCGCAGGCCATCACTTCGTGGGAAACCCAGCTCGCACCGAGCGATGCTGTCCAGTTCGTCAACTGCGACGGCAAAGGCGCCGGAGAGTTCGACGACTTCACCGACCGCGCGTGGATCACCGCAGGCGACTCTATGGACAGCTTGCTGGCCACCCTAAAGACGCTGACCGACCTGATGTATGACCGGCTCCGCACCGTGCGGACCTTCACCGGCGGCAAAAAGAACATCTGGACCGTGGGCGTGTCCGCCGACTGGCCGCTGATTTTCTCGGCATTCGATGAGACGCAGACGTGGCTTGACCTACCCGCGGCTAAGGCCATGGGCAAGGACAAGGAGAAAGACGCCGCGGAGGCCATCAAGCTCGCCAGTGAGCTGGTCCGCAAGGGCCGCAGCGTCGGGTTTGTTTCAGTCTTCGGAACCCAGAAGCCAACGTCGGATTCGCTGCCCTCTGCGATCTCGGCGAACTGTGCCCTGAGGGCCGCGTTCTCGCTCGCGACACTTGACGGGGCCAAGGCCACCCTCGGCCAGTCCATCGCGGATTACCCGTCCGTGTCACCGGTCACGCTCAGTCTGCCGGAACACGCCGGTGTCGCGGTCGTCACCCTCAAGGACGGGTTGTCGCCGTTCACGATGCTGCGGTCGCCGATGGTTACCGAGGACCAGGCCGCCAGGGTCGCCACCGAAACCGCGCATCTGCACCGGGACCCGGCCGCGCTGCTGCCGGTCACCGTGCCCGATGACGTGTCCGAACTACTCGACGCATAACCAGTGCAGTTCCCCCCGGGCCCGGCCAAGGCTTCCCCTTCCACGGCCACGCCCGGGGGGTTCCCGCGTGTAATCGCAGGCACCCGCCTGCCCCGCTCCCGCGATAGGCACTGCCGGAGGCTCGCTGTCAAGGACGGCCGCAGGCCGCCTTTTCGCCCCCCAGAAAAGGTGCGCAGCATCCTTGATAGTGAGTGGCAGTGCCGCACCCTAGCGGGAACCCCCCGGTACGATCGGGCACTGGGACCAGAAGCCTAGGCACCACGCCGTAAGGCCCCGTCCCCCTATCTCACCTTTCGCCGCAGGCATCGCGGCGTGGCTACGTGCCACCGCGGACCTAGATCCGCCACACTCACCCCGTAATGAACTGAGGACCCGGTGTAGAGAACCGGGCCCTCATCGGTCATGAGTCTGTTCCCCTCGCGAAGGAACGTCGTGCTAAAGCTACATCACGCTGCCGTCCATGTCAGCGACCCCGCTCAGCTAATTACCGAACGTGATTCTGTTGAACGCCGCATTCGTGTTGATCGTCGGCGGCCGGGGGAGCGCAGCGACCGCGCCGGGGCCGAAGGCCCGGAGGCGCGGCCCGCGGCCGCCCCCCCCTCTCTCTTTCCTCTCCCTGTTGCCCCAACGCCTCCCCCGCCTGCACCCCCGGGCGCCACGCCAGGCCAGCGTCCGCAACAAATAAATAATGTTGCGCAACCAGCGCAGGACACCGGGTCTGACCTGCACGAATCCCGCAGAAAACTCCGGCTCCGGCTACAGGAAATCCTCTGGAAGGTGTCCATGCTCACGTCCCGGCGAGGCAAGCACCCAGTCCGTGACTGCGGCCGGATCCCCCGCCGCAAAGGCGGCAACGTCACCGTCATGTCCGGGCCCGGCGGAGCACGGTTCGCCGGATTCCTCCGCTGCATGTCCGTATGGTCCTGCCCGGTGTGCATGGCGACGATCCTCGACGGCAGGGCACGGGAGATATCCCGCGGCGTCGGGTCATGGATCCGCGCCGGGAACAGCGCCATCATGGGCACCGTCACCTTCCCGCACGACGCGGGCATGGACCTCGCCCCACTGCTCGACATGGTCGCCGACACGTTCCGGTACATCCTCGCCGACCACGGCTGGCGGAAACTCAAAGCCGACCTGAGGATCGCCGGGCAGATCCGCGCGCTCGAGCTCACCCACGGCCGCCACGGCTGGCACCCGCACCTCCACCTCCTGGTCCTCATCGAAGGTGAGATACCGCAAGACGCTCTCGGCCGGCTCGGCGCGTTCCTGTACGACAAGTGGAACCGCATGGTCATGGCCCAAGGATTCCGCCGCGTCGACCCCGTCAAAGGCATCAAAGTCGAGCAGGTCCAGTCCGGCCAGGAAGCAGGCCTGTACATCGCCAAAGTCGCGGACGGTCACTCACTCGGCATGGAAATGGGCCGCCCCGACCTCAAGTCCGGGCGGATGAAATCACGGACCCCGCTGGAGATCCTGGGTGACTACGCCAACGCGGTCGCCGCCGCCGAGACCGACGGCGGGGAGCTGCCCGCCTCGGGGAAACGGGACATCGCGTTGTGGCACGAATACGAGCAGGCGACCCAGGGACGGCAGGCCATCACCTGGAGCAAAGGCCTCCACGAGCTCCTCGGTGTCACAGCCCGCACCGACGAGGAACTCGTCAAGGCCGAGGAAACCGGCGACGACGAACCCGAACCGCCGGTCGCCGTAGCTGTCATCCCCGACCCGGTCCGGCGGGAAATGGTCAAAGTCCCCGGCCTCCGCGCGACCGTACTCGACGCCGCCGAGACCAACGGCCTGGACGGCATCAACGTCGCGCTCGCCCTGCACGGCATCGGTCCCGCGCTGCCACCTCCCGGCAGCGGGAACGGCCTCAGCCACTGGGACGCATTCGAGGATGCCCCATTCTGAGACCGTTTGCGCCGTTGATTCGTATGTATCAAAATGGTGGGTGTGGCGAAAGCATCAAGCATCGTGGTGGCCGGATTGGAATCCGCGCTCGGCGACATTCGTCGCCGTCACCCTGATGTCCCGGAGGCTGCCATCGCCCTGGCGGGCAGCCGCCGCAAATGGGGCCACTGGGCGCACAAGTCATGGGTCCGCGGCGAGGTCATCATGGATGAGCTGTTCGTCTCCGGCGAAGGACTGCGCCGCGACATCCGTGACACCCTCACCGTGCTGCTGCACGAGGCAGCCCACGGCATCGGTGCCCGCCGCGGAATCCAGAACACCTCCCGCAACGGCTGCTATCACAACAAGCGGTACAAGGCCCTCGCTGAGGAAGTTGGCCTGGTGGTGGAGCGGGTCGGCTCGCGGGGATGGACCGGAACCTCGTGCCCCGACCAGACTTTTGATTCGTACGCATCAACAGTGGTGAGGCTGGAAAAAGCCATCGCGCTTTGGCGCAAAGGCGACCAAGCCAACGGCCGCACACCCGCCCGCACCCTCGCCCTCGCCGTCTGCCAATGCGACCGCAAAATCAGGGTCGCCCCAACCGTGTACCTCGAAGGCCCCATTACCTGCGGCCGCTGTGGCGAGCTGTTCAGCGTCACCGCACCCATCGCCCTCGCATCCAGCCAAGAACGGAGCTGAACCGTGACCACCATCGCGGCGATCAGGCGCCAGATCGCCGACCGCAAGCACCAGCAGCAGCTTGCGGAACAGCGTGTCGAAACAGTCCGCGCACTCGCCGCGGAAGGAGCCCTCGACCGGGAAATCGCCACCCACGTCGGCATGACCCGTGTGGGTGTCCGGGCACTTCGCGTCCGCAACGGCATCCCAGCCGGTCTTCCCGGCCGTCCCCGCGGCGGCCCCCGGGTCCATGGACGTTACGGAAGCTACACCGCAGGCTGCCGCTGCGACGCCTGCCGGGAAGCCATGAGCCTGTACTGCGCCAAGTACCGCGCCGAACGGGGCATCGACCGTACCGTCCTCACCGTGTGCCGGTGCGACCGCAAGATACGGGTCGCTAAACCGCTGTACCAGCAGGGCCCGGTCATTTGCGGACTGTGCGGGCAGCAGTTCACCGCCATCGTGCCAATAGCCGTAGCCGTGGCATCCTAAACATGATCATTACCGGAGGCGTGTGAACGTCCTGGCCGACCGCGTCATCAAAGCCCGCCGGGCATCAATCTGCCACCTCTGCCACGGCCACATCATGCCCGGCCAGCAGATCGGTCACACCGCCGCGGGATGGAACCACACCGTTTGCATCCGCCACCAGCTCGCCAGGCTCATGCGTCAGCCACCCAGGCCACGCCAATGACAGATGGCAGTCGCGGTCACAAGTAGCAGTCAGTAACTGGCTACGGTACGTTGCGGATCATAGGGCACGTATCAACAGCACCAGAACGGAGCGTGTGACCGAACCAAAAGGAAACGCCCCCCGAAGGAGGCGCCGCCAGACCCGCCACAGGTCAGCAACCAGCCTAACAGCCCCCGCTGACACCACCCCCAGCGAGCGGCACCATGGGCTGCCCCTTTGACCCCCCCCGCTGCCTCGCCGAACACATCCGCCCAGCACTCAAACACTGGACCGACCGCCCCGACAGCACCTGGTACGGCGCAGCCTGCCCCGCCCACAACGACCACAAAAACAGCTTCAGCATCCGCGCCGGAACACACGACCGCATCACATACCGCTGCTACAAAAACTGCACCCGCGCCGACATCCGCACCGCACTGATCCGCGCAGGCGTACCCGCAGGCTGCCTCCCACCCATCCGCCGCCGCACTAAAACCAGACTTGCCACCGAACCCGCGGCACCCGACCCAGACATCACCACCACAATCGGCAAGATCCTCGAATCAGGCAGACCCCACCCGGAACGCCTGCTAGAGATCGCCGTACTGCTCTGGCACAGCGGGCAAGTCCCGGCCGGTCTGGAGCTCCAGGTCCTCGCTGACCGGGTCGGCATCTCCCGCGCCACCGCCTACCGCCACGCGGCGCAACTAACCCACTATGTCGGGTCTCCGACCCTCCAAGGGTAACACCGCCTGTCAAATGGCCAAAATCGCAGGTCAGAGTACCTATTCGCCTGTCTCAGAGTGAGACATCCCAGGACGTCTCTAAGGTCTCACAGTGAGACACACCAGACGAACACCAGCCACCGACCTAACCCAAAGGTAAGTACGGCCTTACCTTGATCAGGATTGGGGCGTTGATCGGGGAAAACGATGCGCGCGCGACCTGCACGGACCGTGACTTCGGGTGGTAACAGGTGGGACGATTGGCCGAGAAGAAGTCTTATGTAAACCTGCGCGGTGCTGTGACCTGCGGAAACGCCAGCGAGGGCAGCAGAGCCGGACAAGTGCCCGTTATCACCCGGTTCGGCAGGCTGGTTTTGTAGGTTCCGGCACCAGCGCAGCGTCACCAGGAGGCGTGTGCCAGGCAAAGGTCGCGGCGGCCCGCGGCGAGGCTACTCGTGGCCGCCTGCCATAGCGGGCAACGACCTGGCGTTGAAGCACGGTGCGGGCTCGCCTCGCCACGTGCTGCCCAAGGCTGCTGAGATCGAGGCTGCGCTGCTCGCCGATGCTGAGATACCCGCTTGGTTGCGGACTGCCCAGTTCGCTGCTGCACGGAAGGCGTGGGCTGAGGCAGAGGCCATTGCTGACCTGATGCTGACCTGGTTGGCCACGCTCGACATGACAGCGCTGACGACGCCGAGGAAGGCTGCGACGAAGTCGCCGGTTGATCTGTGGCGATCAGCTCACTCGCATGCTGCGAACTTGCGTAGCAAGCTCGGTCTTGACCCTGTGTCGTATGCGCGGATTGCGAAGGATCTGGGGATCGCGCAGGCTGCGAGCGAGGATGCGTTGTCGCGGCTCGCGGAGACGGGTAAGACGATCCGTGAGCGCCGCGAGCGTGAGCTCCAGGTCGTGGCCGATGACAGCGCTTGATCTGGCTGCTGCGTGCGTGCTGGATGATGGTGCGAGGTGGGGTGATGCCGCGACGCCTGAGCAGTGGGCTGATATGCGTGCGTTGCTGGATGATTCTGGCCCGAGGCGTCACTTCTGGTTGAGGTCGCGCGGCCGTAGTAAGACGTTCGATATCTCCGCTGCGGCGATCGCGTTGATGTTGACTGAGTTCGGTGGTGGTGATGAGGCGTATTGTGCCGCTGCTGGGCGTGATCAGGCTGCGTTGATCATGCGTAAGGTGCGGGGGATTGCTGAGCGGACGCCTGAGTTGGGTTGTGCGCTGGATTGTCAGCAGTATCGGGTGTCGGCGTCGCGGTCGGGTGCGGTGCTGGATGTGATTGCGGCTGATTTGGCGACGTCGTGGGGGCGGACGCCGCGTTGGCTGAGCGTGGATGAGATCGCGAATCATGGCCGGACGGAGTTGGCGGAGGGGTTCGTGAACTCGTTGTTGACTTCGTTGCCGAAGCGTCCGGATTCGCGGTGTGTGGTGGCGTCGACGCCGTCGAGCCCGTCGCATTGGGCGTTTGGGTTGTGGCGGACGGCGTTGGATGATCCGTTGTGGCGTGCGTCGTTGACGTCGGGGCCTGCGCCGTGGCAGTCGGTTGCCGAACTGGAGTCGGAGCGGCGTCGTTTGCCGCAGTCGCTTTGGCGGCGGTTGTTTGAGTGTGAGTGGGCGGAGGCTGATGATGCGCTGGCGGATGCGGGGGCGGTGGAGGCGTGTATCCGTCATGAGGATGTGCTGGAGCCGGAGTCGGGGCTGACGTATGTCGTCAGTTTCGATCTGAGTGTGTCGTCGGATCATACGGCGGCGGCGGTGTGTCATCTGCGTGATGAGGATGGCGGCCGGGTGGTGGTGGTGGATCGGTTGCGTGCGTGGGTGCCTGGGCGTGGTCGGCACGTCGATTTGCAGGGTGTTGAGGGGTGGATTGATCAGGCGGCGCGTGACTATAACGGTGCGTTGGTGATCGGTGATCCGTATCAGGCTGAGTTGATGATCTCCAGGCTGCGGGATCGGGGGCATCGGGTTAAGCCGGTGACGTTTAGTGCGGCGAGTAATAGCCGCCGGGCGCAGCAGTTGTTGAGGTTGATCCGGGATCGGACGTTGGATTTGCCTGCGGATGGGCAGTTGAGGCAGGAGTTGCTGTCGTTGCGTTTGTCTGAGGGGTCGACGCCGGGTGTGGTGCGGTTGACGACGGATGGGGGGTCGGCTGGGCATTTCGACAGGGTGACTGCGGTGATGTTGGGTGCGGAGGAGTTGTTGTCGCGGCCGTTGTCGTCGTATGCGACGATTTATGGCCCGCTGGTGGAGTGTAAGTGTGGGTGGAAGTTTCCGGAGGGTTCGTCTTGCGCGCAGTGTGCGCATCGGTTGCGGTCGTCGTTGTCGATGTTGGGGGCTGGGCGGATCCGGCGGTGGTGAGCTGGGGCTATGTGGCGGAATGGCTGGAGCGGTAAGCTTGGTATGTCTGTTCCGCTTGTTTTAGGAGGCGTGTGGCTCGCTGTCTGCTGGTGTCTGGTGGTGCCAGGCGATGAGGAGCAGGCAGCGTCGTTCGCAGGCGAATCGCCGTTATCGGAAGGGTGCTGCGCGGTCGCGGCATTTCGATTCGGATGCGGTGAAGCGGCGTCGTGAGGCTGAGGCGGAGCATGGGGGTCTGTCGCGTAGTGCGCGAGCTGCGCCGCGGCGGGGTGTGGTTGATCAGGCGGCGGAGATCAACGTCAGCACGTATCTCGAGCTGCGTGCTGCGCCCGGGCATCGCTCTGCTGCGGATGGCGGTGGTGCCGTGTGAGTGGCCGGGCGAAGCGTGTGATCAAGCAGCAGCAGAAGGGTGCTGGTTTCCGGGCTGAGTGGCGGGCGGCGCTCGCTGCGGCGGCTGCGGAGCGTCGTAATCAGAGGGCTCGTCCGTGGGTGCGGCGCACCGGGGATGTGGCTCAGGTCATGAACCAGGCCGGTTATGCGGGTGTCCGGCGGTCGCCTGCGGAGGGTGAGGGTGCCCGGTGATGTATGCAAGGTCGGATGTTCAGTCGGTGTGTTTGCCGAGGTTTGAGCCGACGCCGGTTGAGGCGGCGATGGGGGCGGTGCCGGTTGGTGGGTGTGGTGTGCAGCATCGGCGCCCGGTGGATGTGTCTGGTCGGCCGGTGAGTATCTGGGGGCTGGATTGCGCACCATGTGAGGTCGCTTTGCGGTCCGACCCGTGTTTCAGTTCGACGATCGATTCCATCCCGGAGACGCCGGATGAGGTGGCGGATCGGAAGGCGCGGAAGGAGACCGGGAAGGCTGAGGTGACGGATGCGATCGCGCGGATGATGGCGGAGTGGTCGGGCCGGTATCCGCGGCCGGTGGCTGTCGCCGAGGGTGAGGTGGCCTGATGGCGCATTGCACGTACCCGGATGAGGTGTCGAGCAAGCTGGCGACGTCGGTGCTGGGCCGCGGCTCGTGGGAAGCGAAGATCGACTGCTTCAAGATGGCGGAGCGGGGCGACACGCAGAGCCGGGTTCTGTGGAATGAGTTTCTGGCCGATCAGCCGGAGTTCGCGAGGCTTGTGATTGCGGATGTCCGGACTGAGCGGGATGCGACCCGGGCCGCGGATCTGGAGGTCGCGTCGGTGACGAAGGGCGCGAAGGGCAAAGGGAAGGGCCGGAAGCGCGGCAGGGTGGTCACGCACAAGATGGAGATCCCGCCGGAGTTGTCCGAGGCGTTGAAGGTGCAAGGGTCCGGCCACGTGGCCGGAAACGTCGAGTCGTCGTCGGTAGTGAAGTCGTGGACTCCGCCAGCTGCTCCGCCGCCGGGGCCGAGCTTGCAGGATGAGCTGCAGCGCACGTGGCGGTACGATCCTGATCCGGTTGCGCGCGAGCATGCCTATACGGCGTTGAAGCGGCTGATCTTCGATGACTGATCTTGTGAAGGTGTACACGGGCGACAGTTCCGGCGATATGAAAGCCGCGGTGGCGCTCGCCGAGATTGGTAAGGGCGTATCTGATTTGCGCGCCGATCTGGCTCGTCTACGTGAGCAAGTCAACCGTATGAGGGAGCCGGATTTTTCTCTGGTACCACCGGGTTGGCTGCTGCCGGTGGTACCCCACCCGGTAGAGGGCTGGTGACCGATGACGACTCCGACGCAGTTCGCTTACACGCATAGTGTTCCGGCGGTGATGCGCGGTCAGGTGACGCTGGTCGGTGGGACTGCGACGGTGGTCACGTCTGCCGCCGGGAGCGATTCGATCATCTTGTTGAGCCATCAGAGTCCGTCGGCGACGATCGGTGTGCTGTCTGCGCCGATCGCGTCGAGGACCTCGACGTCTTTCCTGATCCAGTCGTCCGCTGGGGCGGATGCATCGGTTGTTGGCTGGATGATCATCTGGCCTTAGGAGGCTAGTTATGGCGGTACGGCATCCGGTGAGTGGCCGGTTCACGGGGGAGATCGCGTCCGGGCATCCGGTGAGCCCGACGACGCCGAATGGTGACCCGCACGACCCGGGCCGGGTCGATCAGCACGTCTGGTTGCAGCCCGCGTCGCGGGCGACGGGTGGCCTGGTGCCGTCTGGTGAGACGACGCTGACGATGACCGCGGCGGATGCGCAAGGCCACCACGGGAGCAGCCTGGCGTCGCATTGCGGGCCCACGCAGGTGAGGGTGGCCCAGTATGATCTGGCGGCCGCGGCGCAGCCGGATATCGCTCAGGTGTTCGCCCCGAACATGCCGTCTGGGCGGCCTGGGCAGCCTGCGCCTGCGGCGCCCGCGCCGATTAACGGCGGTAATCCCGTGGTGCCGCGTCCGCCGGGTGTCGCCTGGTTGCCGACTCCGGCTGATTCGGTATGACGCCTGCCGAGTTGCGGGCGGTGGCGGATGAGCAGCGCGCCGAGTCGAACCGGCTGCGTACCTCGTCGCTGACAAACGCGGTCAAAGCGGATCTGCTCGAGCGGCGGGAGGTGGCCGCCGCCGAAGTTCTGCCGCTTGTAGATAAGTTGTCGGATCGGCACGCCCAGGTCCTGGCCGCCGAGCTCGAGCTGGCCGCGCTGGATTCGGAGCTGGTGGAGGCGCGGCGGATGGTGGCGTCGCTGACGGAGGAAACGGGCAGCAAGGACATGCGGGTCCGGGCCGAGTCACACTCGCTGCTGCCGGGCTGGCAGGTGGTTGTGCGGGACCTGGAGGCCGTGCGCGCTGAACGCGTCGCCGTGGTCACGAGCACGACGTTCGAGCGGGAGCAGGCCCGGCATGAGCACGACGCCGCCGCGGCCCGGGTCGCCGTGCTGGATGAGGCGCTGAACGATCCGCTGGGTCACATCGAGGGCAAGGCAACCACGTCCTACTTGCAGGCGACGTGTCTCGGCGGCGAGTGGGTGGCTGGTTTGCTCGCATCCGCGGCAGGTCGGGAAGTTCCCGACTTTGACCGCGTGGTGTCGTCGGCGATGCTCGATTTGGTGCTCGTCTGGTCCGGGCGGGGCGCCGAGATCACAGAGTCGGCGGCGTTGGAGGCTGCGGAGCGGGTGGTGCGGGAGATGTCGCCGATCGAGCTGGGCGACGGCCGCCGGGTGGTCGCAGGGGTCGCGTGATGGATGATCACCAGAAGCTGCTTGGCCTTTGGTGCGATATCCGTATGCCCGTGCATGAGGCGCAAGGGTGGCTGAAAGCTGTGGAGTCACTTCACCGCTACGCCAATACCTGCGGGTACGGCTTCCCGGGCAACGGCGGTGATGTCGTGTCGCGCATGTACAGCGAGGTCGCTGCCTGTTGCCGTCGTGCGGCAGCCGCGGCGGATAAGGCATCCGAGGTGGTCAAGTCCCTTAACGACGAGGGTTAGGGGTATGACGTGGCGGGGTAGTGGCCTGTGTGCCTCGGCGAATCGCGCAGGACCATGTAAGGCCGGGGCTTTGCCATGTTCCCCCTGGCCTGCCCTGCCGCTTAGATGCGGAAGGCCCGCCCGTGTTTTCCGCCCGGGCGGGGCCTTCCGTTATGCCGACTCCGTCAGTGAGAAGCTTTCGCGCTGTTGCTGGCCGACCGTGCCGTGGGTGGTGGCTTGGGTTTGAACTGCCGCATGGATTCGCGGCCGGCGCGCTGGTCGTCTTCTTGGTCTTCCCACCGGCCGGCTGGTTCGTAGCCGTGACTGACGAAGTATCCGCTGATCTCGCGTTGTGCGCCGCGGAACGACAGCGACTCGATTTCGGTCTCTTCGGTGGATTCGTCTTCGTGGACGATGGTGCAGGTGATTGCCATGTTGATCTGGCGTAGCCACACCTCAACAGGACCCTTAGCGTTCTTAGTGTCTGTCATGCGGCTAGTGTAGCAAGTGTAACGACTGCAGGTTTATGGTTCTTGCCCGGCTGTGAGTTCCCGGGCCGAACCGGTCCGGTCCGGTACACCTGCCTCGGCGAGCAGGCTGGCCCGCGCAGCCCGGATGTCAGCAAGACGCACGATCGCGCCGTCCGCCCGGGCCGCCTCAAGCCGGGCGAACACCTGCTCGCCGAGCCGGACCCGCTTGTGCACCGCCTGCTTGCTGATGTCTAGGATCGCCGCCATCTCGTTGATGCTGTAGGGCCGGTCTTCGAGCTTGTTGGCCGCGTAGATCCCGAGGTTGACCGCGTCCCGCATGCCCGCCTCCAGGTCACGGAGATGGCAGAGGGCGGCCGGGTCCTGGCCGATGCGCGCCCCGTACCCGTAGATGATCCGCAACATCATGGCGGCGTACTCGCTGGACTCGGTGCTGCGTTTGCGCCGGGTCAGGGCGCGGTGCCGTCCTGGCATGGTTCGTCCCTCCAGGGTCAACCTGCGGTTTACCGGTCAACCTGCGGTTGACCTCTAGCGGGTGTTCTCGGTGTGGCTGGCAGTCGCGCCGCGGATGAGGTTGCGGACCGTCGCGGCGAGGCTGACGCGTTGTCCCCATTCGCGGGACAGGCTGGCTGCGAGGTTGGTCAGATCCTCGTAGAGATCGGGGGTGAGGTCGACGGAGACACGCCGGGTCTGTCCCTTCCATCCGCCGATCCAGGCTTTGACGAGTTCCGGCCGGGGGTTCGGGCCGAGGTCTTGATGGGCGAGTTCTTCAGGGTTTGCTGCCATACTCAGAGCATACTCAACTTGAGTAGGTTACTCAAGTCCTTCTGTCACGGGCCTGTTGTATTCGGTCATCGCGGCTGGGCTGGTGTCATGGGTGACCAGCGTCAGCGACCACGGGCCGGTGTTCACCTCGTAGTCCCGGCCGAATCCCGCCCACTTACCCGCCATCCGTCGCCCGGTCGGCTCGAGCAACATTTGCACGGCGCCGTGGTAAACCGCGCCCTGGTAGTAGCCGCCCGGGTTGGTCTCCTCCGACCACGTCCCGGTCAGAGTCGCGCCGTTCACGGTGAGATCCATCATCAGCCGTCCCTGCGCGGTATCAGGCAGCGACCGGATCTGCACCTTGCTGGCGTGCTGCAGCAGCATCACGTAATGCGAGTCCGTGTAGGACATGCCGCGGCCGCTCGACTCGTAGGTGTAGTCGCTCCGCCAGATCCCGTTCAGCGGCGACGTCGCGGACTGTTCCTCGCCGGACGGCAGCCACGTCCCGTCACCCGCCATGCCAAGCGCGTCCTTGTCGAGCCCGTACCGTTCATCCGCGCGGAGTCCGAGGTTCTCCGCAGGCTGTCCGGTCGCCAGCTCGAGAGCGCGGACGTAGATACCCCGCGGTTCCGCTCCGCCTTCCCATCGCTGCACCTGCCGGTAGGTGCAGGTGTTCGGTTCACCAGCTCTCGCGCCCGCTTCCTGCACCGCGCGGGCCAACTCGGCCTGGGACATGCGGAGCGCGAGCCGGACCGCCCGGAGGCGGGTGTTGGGCTTGCCCATCAGCATCACCAT
>Ga0335080_10004471_pt1 | contig 14228 bp, 15 predicted proteins | sample Lox_Sample_34_FD_206720 | JGI IMG/M metagenome (GOLD analysis project Ga0335080, IMG submission 206720) | Soil microbial communities from Loxahatchee National Wildlife Refuge, Florida, United States - Lox_Sample_3.4 | ecosystem: Environmental > Terrestrial > Soil > Wetlands | place: USA... | reverse complement strand
CTTGAGACGCTGCGGACGACCGAAGCGGCCGGCCAGCTCCGGTTTCGTGACCCCGCAAAGGCAAAGGAGCTGGCGCAGGCGCTCGACAAGGTCACGGCCGACGTGGGGCGCGCGCCCGTGTCGGTCATGCACGTGTGCGGCAGCCACGAGCAATCGATCGCCAAATTCGGCCTGCGCTCGATTCTGCCGAAGACGTTGAACGTCATCATGGGTCCGGGCTGCCCGGTGTGCGTCACCGACGTCCCCGAGGTGGATGAAGCCGTCGTGCTCGCACAGGACGGCCTCCGGATCGCGACCTACGGCGACATGCTCAAGGTACCGGGGACGGCGCTGTCGCTCGCGGACGCCCAGTCCCATGGCGCGCACATCGACGTCGTCTACAGCGCAGCGGAAGCCGTGGAGCTGGCGCGTGACACCACGGATGAGGTGGTGTTCTTCGCGAGCGGTTTCGAGACCACGGCCGTCGCGACGGCGGCAGTCGTGCTGGCCGAACCACCGGCGAACTTCTCCGTGCTTTCGGCGCACAAGTACATCCCGCCGGTCATGGAGATCGTGGCCGAGATGCCGGGAACGAAAGTGGAAGGCTTCCTTGCGGCCGGGCATGCGGCCACGATTACCGGGTCGGCGATCTTCGACCGGTTTGTCGACCGTCATCACATTCCGGTCGTGGTCGCCGGATTCGAGCCGCTCGACATTCTCGCCGGGCTCGTGAAGCTCGTGGAGCTGGTTCGCGACGGAACGCCGCGGGTGGAGAACATGTACCCGCGCTGCGTGACACCGCTTGGCAATCGCAACGCGCAGCAGCAATTGTGGCGCGTGTTCCGTACGGTGGGCGGGATGTGGCGCGGGATCGCGCACGTGCCGAACGGGAACCTCAGGCTGCGTGATGAGTTCGCGCGCGTGGACACGCGGAAGAAGTTCCGGATCGACGTGAAGCGGCTTTGGAACAATGCGCCGTCTACGCTCACGCAACTGTGCATGTGCGGAGACATCATGGCGGGAATCGCATCGCCCTCGCATTGCTCGCTGTTCGGCAAGGAATGCACACCCGACAATCCGGTGGGCGCGTGCATGGTGTCGAGCGAGGGGACGTGCCGGATCTGGCACCAGTACGGAGGCCATCCGGACCTGTGAGCGTCACGCTGAAGCCTGGGACGTCGGGCCTGATCGGTCGTGACGAGATTGTGACGCTGAAGCACGGCGCCGGCGGCCGGGCCATGCGTACACTGATTCAAGAAACGCTGGCGGCCGGATTTCTCGACGCGCCGGCTTCGGGCATTGGGCTCGCGGCCATGGACGACGGCGCGGCGCTCAAGCTGGGCGACCGCTGGCTGGTGGTGACCACCGACTCGCACGTGGTGCATCCCGTGTTTTTCCCGGGCGGCGACATTGGCAGGCTGGCGATCGCGGGAACGGTGAATGACCTGGCCATGATGGGCGCCACCGAGCCCGCGGGCCTCACCTGCGCGGTCATTCTGGAAGAAGGCTTCCGGCGCTCCGACCTGGAGCGGATTCAGCGCTCGATGCTCGACACGTGCCGGGAAGCGGGCGTGACCGTGATCACCGGCGACACGAAGGTGATGGGACGTGGTGAGCTCGACGGCATCGTCATCAACACGACCGGCGTGGCGCTCACGGATCGCGTGGTTCCGGACTCCGGGCTGCTCCCGGGTGATCGGATCATCGTCACGGGGACAATCGGCGATCACGGCATCGCGCTGATGGCGCGGCGCCACGCGATCGCTTTCGACGCGCCGCTCGAGTCCGATGTCGCGCCGATCAACGCGCTGATCCGGGCCGCGCTTGCGGCCGCACCGGGCGAGGTCACCGCGATGAAAGACCCGACGCGCGGCGGCGTGGCCAGCGCGCTGCACGAGATGGCCGAGAAGAGTGGTGTGGAGATCGTGATCGAGGAGCCCGCGGTACCCGTGCATCCGGTGGTCCGCTCGGCGGCGGAGATGCTGGGCCTCGATCCGTTCCACATCGCGAACGAGGGCAAGGCACTCATCGGCGTCCGTCCCGCTTCCGCGGAGCGCGTGCTCGCGGCCCTGCGAGCGCATCCACGGGGCAGCGAAGCCGCGATCATCGGGACCGTGTCGGATGCTCACGCGGGCCGGGTCGTGCTCGATACCGGGCTGGGACGGCGACTGCTGGCCGAGCCGGAAGGAGAACCGCTTCCGCGGATCTGCTGACGGGTGGTGAGGAGGCAGCGAATGATCGAGCAAGCGACCAAGCCGGTGTCCCGCGAGCCCCACCTCGTCGAGCGTCCGTCGCAAACGATGGCGGTCATCTACACGCAGGGAGAGCCGCGCAGTTCGGCCGATCGGGCGTTACCGGCGCTCTACTCTGCCGTCTATCACCTTCGGTCCGTGCTCAAGCGGGAAGGGCGGGCATTCAAGATCGATCACCTGCGGGCCCGGTGGCCCGACGCGCACCGCGTGCCCCGTGAGCGCTGGACGGCGATCTGGGGATTGCCGATACCTGCCGACGTGAAGGAGATCATCGCGCGGAAGGCGGGGTTTTCCGTGCTGCGCGAAGTGTGGGACTACGGACTCGTCGCGGAGATCCTGCACGTGGGGCCGTATGCGAGCGAAGGAGACAGCGTGCGGGCCCTGCACGCGTTCATCGCCGAGCAGGGGTACGAGACGTCCGGACCGCATGAGGAGGAATACCTCACGGCGCGCCGCGCGCGGACGCAGCAGACCCTCATCCGGTATCCGATTCGCCCCAAACCGTGATGCCTCACATCCAGATGACCAGAGACGGCGCGGTCGGGATCATCACGATCGATCGCCGCGAGCGCTTCAATTCGCTCGACGTCCAGACGGCTCAGGACTTCCGCAAAGCGGGATTGCAGTTCGCCCGCGACGAGACCGTCCGCTGCGTGGTGATCAGGGGCGCGGGTGGCGTGTTCTCGAGCGGCGCCGACCTCAAGTACATCCGCGAGCAGGGCGACACGCACGATTTCGGATATCTCCAGCCCGAGCAGGTCGGACCCGGCAAGGGTTTCGGCGAGAGTTTCAAGCAGATCCTCGAGTACCTGCACAGCACCATCTCCGAGATCAAGCGCGCGCCGAAGCCGTTCATTGCCGCGGTGGATGGCGTGGCCGCGGCGGGCGGATTCGGGATCGCGATGGCGTGCGACCTCGTATTCGCGTCGACGCGGGCGAGCTTCGAGTGGGCCTATCACAAGACCGCGCTGACGGGCGCCGAGAGCTCGACGTTCTTCCTGCCGCGTCTGATCGGGCTGCGCAAGGCGATGGAGCTCGTGCTGCTGAACCCGCGCCTGTCGGCCGAACAGGCACTCGAGTGGAAGCTCATCACCGGGGTCTTTCCCGTCGAGGATTTCGAGCGCGAGCTCGCCGGGGTCGCGCAACGGCTCGCGGCGGGCCCCACGCGCGCCTACGCCGTCGCCAAGAGCCTGCTCAATCAAGCCGCGGGCGTGGACCAGCTCGATTTCCACCTCGATGAGGAGTTACAGCAGCTCGCGCGAATCGCCGACACGCCCGACTTTACGGCAGGACTACGCGCGTTCTTCGCGCGCGAAGCCGCAAAGTTCAGCGGTCAGTAATTCCGGCCGCTCGTTCCTTCGCAGTCGCCTTTCCGGCGGTCATCGACCGTCGGTTCGATACGAGGCCGGAAATGGCCGTGGCCGTGATTATCAGGTACATGAAGAACCCGTACACGCACGCGGGATAGCCGAATACCGTTCCGGGAACGCCCGGCGCGGGACACGTGAACGCGCTCTGACCGAAGAGCTCGTGATAGGTGAGGACGCCGGAAAAAATCAACCCGAAGCCCGAGATTGCGAGAATCACCTGGAGTGCGCGCCGCATCGTCATCTGGTTTCTCCCCCGTGAGGGTTCTGCATATCAATAGCCATCCAGGATGCCGGGCTGCATGAGAATCGCATGAACCTGCCATCAGGTTGGTGCCCCGTCTGAAGACTCCTTCATCATCCGTTCACCCACCCGTTGAACGCCTCGCGCTACACTCGAAGTGGACACAGGAGGTCCCATGGCCACGAGAGCGCATCGTCTGATGATCGCATTGCTATTCGCGCTGGCTCAAGGCGCGGTGACGGCGCCGGGCATCGAGGGACAGGTGCTCGATCCACGCGCGGGCATTTTCGTTGCGCGCGGCTGCACCGAATGCCACGGCATCTGGGCGCTGCATCTGCGCGCCAGATCGGACGTCGGGCCCGACCTCACCTTCGCGTACGCGGACGTCCAGACACGGTTCAACGAAAACCTCGCGGCATTTCTCCACAATCCGAGCGGGGTGATGCGGCTCATGCTGGTGGAGCACGTGCACCTGAGTCTCGCGGATCGCGATTCGATCACGCACGTGCTCGAAGGGATTTATCTCGAGCACCGTGCCCAGCTCGATGATCATGCGATTCCGATTGCCGGTGACACACCGCGGTGACCCGAGGAGGGCGTATGGCAGACGTCATGCTGCAGCCGGTCATGGAAGCGCTGGGGGAGGAGTTTCCGATCGAGGGATCGGCGCGCGATCAGCTGCGCGCGGCCGTGAAGTACGCTATCCTCGCACCGTCGAGCCATAACAGCCAGCCGTGGGTGTTTCGGATCGGCAACGACCATCTCGAAATGTTCGCCGATCGCTCGCGCCGCCTGCCGGTAGTCGATCCCGACGACCGCGAGCTCGTGATCAGCTGCGGGGGCGCATTGTTCATGCTGCGCCTCGCGCTCAGGAACTTCGGGATCGGTGAACACACGGAGCTGCTGCCCGATCCCGCAAAGCCGGACTTGCTGGCGCGCGTTCGGATCGGTGGCAGTGCCGCGCCCTCGGATGTCGAGCACGCCTTGTTCACCGCGATTCGGCTGCGCCACACGGATCGGTCGGCCTACGAGACGAGAAGTGTTCCTCCCGAGCTGCTGCACGCACTCGCGAGCGCCGCGGAGCGCGAGGGCGCGTGGCTGGTCACGATCGACGATCCGAGCATCCGCGGGCATGTGGCCGACCTCGTCGGCCTGGCCGACCGCGTCCAGATGGCGGATGTCGAATTCCGCCGGGAGCTGGCCAAATGGCTGCGTCCCAATGTCACGCGCCGACACGATGGTATGCCGGGATACGCGCTCGGGAGAGGTGGTTTCGCGTCGATCACGCACCCGCTCGTAATCCGCCGGTTCGACGTGGGCGGGGGTCAGGCCGCGGGAGACGAAGAGCTGGTGCGCGGATCGCCGACGCTGAGCGTGCTCGGTACGGCGGGCGAGCATCCGAGGGCATGGCTGTCGTGCGGTCAGGCGCTGGCTCATGTTCTCCTGCGGGCGCAGGTTGAAGGCGTAACGGCGTCGTTCCTGAATCAGCCGATCGAGGTGACGCGCGTCCGTCGGCTGCTCGAGATGATCGTGGGCCACGTGGGGCACGTGCAGCTTCTGCTCCGGCTCGGCTACAGCACGCATTCCCAGCTGCGTCCCACGCCGCGGCGTCCGATTGCGGACGTGATCGATTCGGTGGAAGGCGCCGCATGAATCGAGTAGCGGGCAAGGTGGCACTGGTCACGGGTGCCGCGATGGGAATCGGCCGAGCCTGTGCCGGGCTGCTTGCGGCCGAGGCTGCGAGTGTATTCCTGACCGACCTCGATCGCGATCAGGGCGAGCAAGCGGCGCGCGAGCTGTGCGGGTCCGGCCGGAACGCGCGGTTTCTGCCGCACGATGTCTCGAGTGAATCCGATTGGGATCGCGTGATGCAGGCGGTCGTCTCGCAGTGCGGACGACTCGACATCCTGGTCAACAACGCCGGGATCGGCGTCACGGGTGACGTGGAGCACACCACGCTCGAGTCGTGGCACCGCGTGCTGCGGGTGAATCTCGACGGCGTGTTTCTCGGCACGCGCGCGGGGGTGCAGGCGATGCGCGCGACGGGGAACGGGTCGATCGTGAACATATCGTCCATCGAGGGTCTGATCGGCGATCCCGATCTCGCGGCCTACAACGCGAGCAAGGGGGCGGTGCGGCTCCTGACCAAATCGGCCGCTCTGTACTGCGCGAGGGAGAAGCTCGCGATCCGGGTCAACTCGGTTCATCCCGGATACATCAAGACGCCAATGGTCGAGAACGCGATGCGAGCAGCTCCGGACCCTGACGGGATGCGGCGGCATCTCGAAAGCCTGCATCCCGTGGGTCACCTGGGTGAACCCGACGACGTCGCTTATGGCGTACTGTATCTCGCATCCGATGAAGCAAAGTTCGTTACCGGCTCCGAGCTGGTGATCGACGGCGGCTACACGGCACAGTGAGTTGACCATGCTCCAGCTCGATACGACGGCGGCGAGTGAGCTCGCGGTCGCGGCGTTGGCGGGGCTTGCGGTCGGAATCGAGCGCGAGTGGTCGGGCCATGCGAGTGGGCCGGGAGCGCGGTTCGCGGGCGCTCGCACGTTTCTCCTGCTCGGCATCCTGGGCGGCCTCGCGGGCTGGCTGATCGGCGGTGGCGAGCTCGCGGCCGGTGTGGCATTACTCGCGGCGGGGTGCGCGTTGACGGTGGCGGCGTACATCATGACCGCCCGGCTGCCGGCCCTGAATCCGGAAGCGCCGAGCGTCGAAGGGACGACAGAGGTCGCCGCGCTTCTCGTGCTCGGTCTTGGTATGGTGGCCGGGCTCGGCTTCCCGCTCCTCACCAGTGCCGTCGTGTCGGTGATGGTGCTGGCGCTCATCGAGAAGACCAGGATCCACGGCGCAATCCGGCAGCTCGGCGAAACGGAATTTGCCGCGGCGCTGCAATTCGCCGTGCTCGCGCTCGTCGTCCTGCCGCTACTCCCCGAAGGTCCATACGGGCCGTACGGCAGCATCCGCCCCCGCGCATTGTGGACAGCGGTCTTGCTGTTCTCCGCGATCAATTTCGCGGGGTACGTCGCGCGCCGCGCGGTCGGGCTCCGTCGTGGCTATCGGCTTACCGGGCTCGTGGGCGGTCTGGTCTCGAGCACGGCGGTTACGCTGAGCTTCTCGCGTGAAAGCCGTGCTGAGCCGGCGGCGGGTTGGGCGCTCGCGTCGGGGGTCATCGGGGCCTGCACGGTGTTGTGCATTCGCGTGCTGGTTTTTTCGGGACTGCTCAACGGGCCGGTGGCCGTGACTCTGGTGCCGTACGTCATTCCGGTGCTGCTCGTGGGCGCGGGACTGGTTGCGCTGGCGCTCCGCCGCCCGGAGCCGGATCAGGAGCCTTCCGGCGCTCTCGTTCTCAAGAGTCCGCTCGGGCTCTGGGCGGCGATCAAGATGGCCGCCGCGTTCCAGCTCGTGCTGATCGTGGTGCCCTATGTCCAGGAATTGTGGGGACCGACCGCGGTCAATGCCACGGCGGCGCTGCTCGGACTCACGGACATGGACGCGTTGACCTATGCCATGACACGGCTGGCCCCGGAACATGCAACCGCCGCGGCCGCGGCGCAGGGAATCGCGGTGGGGATTCTCTCGAACACGGTGTTCAAGCTGGCCATTGCGCTCGTGCTGGGGGTGGGGGCATACCGAAAGGTGGCGGGCTCGGGCCTGCTCGCTCTCGCGGCTGCGAGCGGCATCGGGTTATGGATTGTTCATTAGCCCCTTAGCTTCCCTGCTATGAGCCGACCCGATCTGCATCAGCTCCTCACGGAGCTGCACGAGCAGCTGCTCGAAGCCCGCTCGGTCGATCCCAAGGACCAGGCGCTGTTGCGTCACTTGGCCGAGGACATTCGCGCGCTGACAGCTGCGCGTCCCACTGCTCCTCCCGAGTATCCGATCATTCGGCAACGTCTGATGGACGGGGTGTCAGCCTTCGATGCGTCGCATCCGCAACTTGCCAGGGCGCTGGCGAACCTGATCGATACGCTCGCGCTGTACAACATCTAAAAGCGGTCCGTGCGCTGCTTTCCCACGGCCGTGACGAGAAACAGTCCCGCCGCAATCGCAATGATGAGGGGTCCACTTTCCTTCCCCCAGCGGTTGGCGAGCCATAAGCCGGCCAACGTGGACGCCAGGGCCACGATCACCGAGATGGTGAACATGCCCGTCAGATCCCGCGCGAGCCGGCGCGCGGTCGCGGCGGGAATGATGATCAACGAGCCCATCAACAGCACGCCCAGGTAGCGCAAACCCAACGCGATCGTGAACGCGAACGCGAGCAGGTAGAGCAGGTTCAACCGCGGCACGTTGATCCCGGTCGTGAGGGCGACGTCGGGTGAGAGCAGTGTGACGATCATGCGATCGCGCGCGGCGATCACGAACACGATGACGGCCGCCGCTCCCATTATGCCCGTTGCCACTTCCCACGTCGGGAGGGTTCCGGGGCCCCCGAACAGCGCATCCATCAGCTGGTCGCCGCTCGTGACCAGCGCGCCGATGGCCAGCGCGCTGGAGAACACAACGCCGATGATCGTTTCGGTCGCGAGATGGGTGCGGCGCTCGAGCGCCCAAATGAGGATGGCGCCGAGGCAGAGTGCCACGAGCGCGCCCATGACGGGATGCAGCCGCAGCAGCAGGGCGAGCCCGATTCCCGGCAGCGCCACGTGCGACAGCGCGTCAGCGGCGAGCGTCATGCGCCGCATCAGGGCGAAGCAGCCGAGCAGCCCCGCCGCGACGGCCATGGAGGCCGAAAGCACGATGGCGCTAGGAGGCAGAGTGGTCATGAGTGTAGAAGCTCAGGGGCGTGCCGTAGACTTGCGAGAGGAGCGTGGGCGTCAGCACCTGACGAGGATTCCCGAAGCAGGTGTGCTCGGGCGAGAGGCAGAGCACGTTGGTCGCATGCTGCGAGACGATGTTGACCTCGTGCGAGATCATGAGCACGGTAACCCCGTGCTCCGTGCGAAGGCGGTGCACGGTCTCGTACAGCTGTTCCTGGCCGGGCTCGTCCACGCCGGCGGTCGCTTCGTCGAGCAAGAGGACGGTGGGCCTGCCGAGCATGGCGAACGCGATCAGCAGGCGCTGAAACTGCCCGCCCGACAGGGTGCCGATCAGACTCCCCGTCACGTCGCTCGAGATTCCCACGCTCTCGAGCGCTTGCTCGACGTCGCTGCGCGACGCGTGGGCGAGGCGCGCGCGCGCCCGGAGCAGATCGCCGCCCGTGATCGGGAGGTCGCGTTCGAGATCGAGCTTTTGCGGCACATAGCCGAGGCGGGTGTTCGGCGCCCAGCGGATGGTGCCCGCATGGGGGATGGCGCCGACCAGCGCGCGAAACAGCACCGTCTTGCCCGAACCGTTCGGGCCGATAACGGCGAGCGTCGATCCTTCAGGGACCGCAAAGGAGAGATCGTTCAGCACTTCGAGGGATCCGAAGCGCACCGTCAAATGCTCGACGGTGAGCGCGGGGGTTGGAGCGGTCATATGCTGTAATCTACCGGGCGACGGTTAGATTGCCGCGTGCGCTTCGCCACGCTCGCGGAAACCTTCTCCCGGCTCGAAGCGAGCGGCCGCCGCCTCGCCGCGCTCGAGATCATCACCCGGCTGTTCGCCGCGGCGTCGCATACCGAGCTCCGGGACATCGTGTATCTGCTCCAGGGCCGCCTCCGCCCGCCCTACGAGCCGATCGAATTCGGCGTGGGCGAGGCGCTCCTCATCCGCACCATCGCCCGAGCGAGCGGCGCGGCCCCAGCCCAGGTGGTGCAGCGGTTCAAGCGGACGGGCGATCTGGGGCTTGCCGCCGAATCTCTGCTGGAACGTCCACGCAGCGGATCGCGGAAGCGCGTGCTTCACGTCCGGGAAGCGTACGAGTCATTGTACGCCATCGCGGTCACGGGCGGTGCAGGGTCCGTCGAGCAGAAGACGCGGCTCGCCGAAGCGCTGTTGCGACGCGCGGCCCCGCTCGAGGCGCGCTATCTCGTGCGCATCATCCAGGGACGCCTGCGCCTCGGGATTGGAGACGCCACGCTGCTCGAAGCCGCCGCGCTCGGGGCGCTTGGCGACCGGAGCAAGAAGCCGCTGCTCGAACACGCCTACAACGTCCGATCCGATCTTGGTGGCGTGATCGCGCTCGCCTACCGGTCGGGCGCCAGAGCGCTGCACCGGGTAACGCCGCAAGTGGGCGTCCCCGTTCGTCCCGAGCTGGCCCAGCGCCTCGCGTCGGCTACCGCGATCGTCGCACGGCTGGGCACGGTTGACGCAGAGCCCAAATACGACGGATTCCGGCTGCAGCTGCACCGCGACGGCGCACGTACCTGGGCATTCTCGCGCCGGCTCGAAAACGTGTCCGCGATGTTTCCCGATCTCACCAACGCGCTGCGCCGGCAGCTCACGGTGCGCAAAGCGATACTCGAAGGCGAGGCAGTGGTGTACGATCCGGAGAATCGCCGGTTCCAGTCATTCCAGGTGACCATCAGCCGAAAACGGAAACACGATGTTGCGGGAGCCGCCAAGCGCCTGCCGCTCCGGCTGTTCGCGTTCGACCTGCTGTATGCGGGTGAGCGCAGCTACCTGGCGGAGCCGTTACGGGTGCGGCACCGCCGGCTGGCCCAGATCGTCCGGGGCGGACGCCGCGATCCACTCGTCGTCACGGAAGTCACGACGACATCCAACCCCGCCGAGCTGGAAGCGTACTTCACCAGAATGCTCGCTCAGGGTCTCGAAGGGATCGTTGCGAAACGCCCCGATGCGCCGTACCGGGCCGGCGCCCGCGGATTCGATTGGGTGAAGCTGAAGCGCTCCTATCAGTCCAAGTTGCGTGACACGATCGACGTCGTGCTCATCGGTTACCTGACCGGTCGGGGCAAGCGGGTGGCGCTGGGCGTCGGTTCGCTGCTCGGCGCCGTCTACGACCCCGCGCATGATCGCTTCCGCACGGTCGCCAAGATCGGGTCCGGTCTCACGGAGGCGGGATGGAAATCGCTCAGGGCCACGCTCGACCGGGACGCGCGCCCGACCAAGCCCGCGCGGGTCGACTCGCTGATCATTCCCGACGTCTGGGTCGAACCGCGCGTCGTGGTCGAAGTGCTGGCGGACGAGATCACGCGCTCGCCGCGCCACACCGCCGGACGACATGAGGGCGAACCGGGGTACGCCCTGCGGTTCCCGCGTCTGCTCAATATTCGAACCGACAAGGGGCCTGAGGACGCGACCACCGAGGCGGAGGTGGTCAGGATGTACGGAATGCAGGGAGGTAGCACTCGTTCACGTACTGTTTGAGCATGCGATGCGCGCTGAACTGGCGTCCGGATACCCGCATCGCATTGCGCATCTTCTCGATCCAGCCCATGGGCACGTTCCGCTCGTCACGCGCATAGTACAGCGGAATGATCTGCTGCTCCAACAAGTCGTAGAATGCCGCCGCATCGTGCGCGTCGGCGTCCGTTCCCTCGGGCGCCAGCGGTATCGCCCAGCCATTCGTGCCATCGAAGCCTTCGGCCCACCATCCGTCGAGGGTGCTCAACTGCGGGACGCCGTTCATGGCGGCCTTCATGCCGCTCGTGCCGCATGCCTCGAGCGGCACTCGCGGGACGTTGAGCCAGACGTCCACTCCCTGGACGAGCCGGTGCGCCAGGTGCATGCCGTAGTCTTCGAGAAACGCGATTCTCCCCTCGAACCGGACATCGCGGCTCAGCTCGTACACGTGCTGGAGAACGTGCTTCCCGGGGTCGTCGGCCGGATGCGCTTTTCCGGCAAACAGGATCTGGACCGGCCGCCACGGATTCACGAGCAGCGTGCGCAGCCGATCCAGATCGCGAAACAGGAGATCAGCACGCTTGTAGGTGGCAAACCGGCGGGCAAACCCCAATGTCAGCGCGCGCTCGTCGATGAGCGTGCCGGCACCCACGATGTGCTGCGACTCCTTCCATTCGTCCGCCCAGCGGCGGCGCGCCTCCTCGCGGATCGCCCGTGCAAGGATTCGTTTGCGCTCCATATGCATGGCCCAGAGCGCGGCGTCATCGAGCGCCAGCATTCGGTCCCACACAGCGGCGTCGTCCTCGTGGTCGACCCACGTACGGCCGAACTGCCTGTCGAGCAACGCGGTGAGGTGGCGCGACAACCAGGTCGTGACGTGGACCCCGTTCGTCACGTACCCAATCGGCACCTGATCCACCGGCAGGTCGGGCCAGAGATCGCGCCACAACTCTCGCGAGACGGTTTGGTGCTTCCGTGAGACGGCGTTCACCCGCGCGGACAGCCGGATGGCGAGGACCGGCATGTGAAATCGCGCGTCGCCCCCCTGGCCGCGTCTCCCGAGCTGGGCGATCGTTTCCCGCGTCACCCCCAGGTCGTCCCAGATGCGTCCCGTACAAGCCTCGATTTGCTCGAGCGTAAAGGCGTCGTCCGCGGCCGGCACCGGGGTATGCGTGGTGAAGATACTGGCCTCCCGCACCTGCCGGACGGCATCGGAATATGGAACCTTCTGCGCCACGAGCTCGCGCACGCGTTCGAGCAGCATGAACGCCGCGTGTCCTTCGTTCGCGTGCCACACGGCGGGTTCGTCCCCGAGGGCGCGGAGCACCCGGACGCCACCCACGCCCAGGATCCATTCCTGCTGGAGGCGGAGCTCGAGTCCACCGGCGTAGAGCCGGTGGGTCAGCTCGCGGTCGGCGGGCTCGTTCTCCTCGAGATCGGTGTCGAGGAGATAGACCGGCACCCGCCCCACGAGGATACGCCATGCCCCCACGCATACCGTCCGCTTTCCCATTTGCAGCGTCGCAAGACACGGGTCACCGCCCGCGCCGAGCACACGATCGAGTGGCGTGAGCGTGGGATCGAAGGATTCATCCGCGTCTTCTTGCCAGCCATCGAGTCTCAGTCGCTGATCGAAATAGCCGCGGGTGTACAGGAGGCCGACGCCGATCAGCGGCACGCCAAGATCGGAGGCGCTCTTCGTGTGGTCGCCCGCCAGAATTCCGAGGCCTCCCGAGTAGATCGGCACGGAATTGTGCAGCCCGAATTCCGCACAGAAGTACGCGACGGGCCGATCCCCGATTCCGGAATGCTCCTTGCCGAACCACGTACCGTCGGACCGGGCAAGACTGCGGTACTGCGCGAGCAGGGCGTCGTAGCGCGCGACGAAATCGGAATCGGCCGCACAGGCGGCGAGCCGCCTCGAATCCACCTGGCGCAGCAGCGCAATCGGGTTATGACGAGTGAGATGCCAGAGGGTGTAGTCGATCGACCAGAACAGCGCCTGAGCCTCCGCGCTCCAGCTCCACCAAAGATTACGGGCGATTTCGCTCAGTCCCGCAATTCGCGGGGGCAGGGGGAGCTCCAGTGAACCGATCGTCAAGCGCTCAGTGTCGCTCGCGAACCACGCGCCACCGGCCCGTGACACCGCCCACGACGGGACCGGGCGTACTCACGAACGTCCCGGCGATCGTGTCGCCCGTGAGACGGCCGTCGAATGTCGTCAAGACGCGGTCGCCGCTTGCGGGATCGGCATATGGCATAAGCTCGCCGTGCACCCGGTCCCCCTCGATTCGCACGAGGTGAATGGTGAGTGCCGTGGGCATGGCCGTGGACGGCCGGCCCACGAGCTCCGGATCGTGCCACGGCCTGAGGGGAGCGCCGAACTGCGCTGGGACCATCATGATCACGCCCGATGCCGAGTCACCATGCGGGTTCGCAGACACCGTGAAATCGATCGAACCCGCGCGCCCAGTGTTTTCGCTACCGTACTCACCGGTCCAGTGGCCGACCAGCGTTTGGACGTCAGTGGGTGCGCCTACCAGCGAGACTGGAGCGCGGTGGGTTGCGCAGGCAGCCAGCAAGACCAGAGCACATTCTGTGGTTCGGATCATATAATCGAGGCAAGAGTCTCGTGAACATTGGCGTGGGCGACCGGAATTAGGGAGTGGCTGACTGATGGCGAAGGAAAGCGCCGGGATTCTCCTGTTTCACAGGGATCCGGCTTCCTCGGCTCTGCTGGTCCTGCTGGTGCATCCGGGTGGTCCTTTCTGGGCACGGAAGGACGCGGGCGCCTGGTCGATTCCCAAAGGCGAGATCAATCCCGGCGAGGATCGCCTGGCGTGTGCGCGCCGCGAGCTGAAAGAGGAGGCGGGATGCACGGCCGACGGCGCACCAGTGCCACTCAAACCGTTGAAGCAACCGAGCGGCAAGCTCGTGCACGCCTGGGCAGTCGAGGGCGATTGCGATCCGGCGCCCGGGGGCAGTGACTTTGCGATGGAGTGGCCGCCCCAATCGGGCAAGCAGATGCGTTTTCCGGAAGTGGACCGAGCCGAGTGGTTTACGGTGGAACGCGCGCTGGAAAAGATTCTGCCGGGCCAACGCGGTTTTCTAGAGCAACTGGTGCAGCTGCTCAGCTGACTCGGGCGA
>Ga0335080_10004466_pt1 | contig 14235 bp, 9 predicted proteins | sample Lox_Sample_34_FD_206720 | JGI IMG/M metagenome (GOLD analysis project Ga0335080, IMG submission 206720) | Soil microbial communities from Loxahatchee National Wildlife Refuge, Florida, United States - Lox_Sample_3.4 | ecosystem: Environmental > Terrestrial > Soil > Wetlands | place: USA: Florida... | reverse complement strand
CGGCGAGCGGCACCTGGAGCGGCACGCCGCCGCCGAGCTTCGCCTATCAGTGGCAGCGCTGCGACGCGACCGGCGCCAACTGCGCGGCGATCTCGGGCGCGACCACACAGGCCTACGTCGCCGTGGTCGCGGATGTCGGCGCCACGCTCCGCGTCGCCGTGACGGCGACCAACGCCTCGGGCAGCGCGACGGCCACGTCGGCGCAGACCGCGGCGATCGCACCGAGCAGCCCACCGCCGACGTCGCCTCCCGTCACGGCCGGCCTCCAGCTCTGGTACGAGGCGAACACGGAGACCTACGCGGACGGCCAGCCGGTCACGAGCTGGACGGACAAGAGCGGCTTCGGCCGCAACCTGACCGCCTACGACCCGAGCCAGGCGCCGACCTTCCGCAAGAGCGCCGTCAACGGCCGCGCCGCACTCGAGTTCGACGGAGTCTCGTCGCTGCTGAAGACCTACAACAGCACGTTCACGCTCTCGCAGCCGACGACGTTCTTCATCGTCTACCGATCGCTCGACATCGCCTCCCTGGGATTCGAGGCATACGTCTTCGACTCGATGAACTCCTCGGTGCGCCAGCTGCTCGGTCTCGGCCCGAGCGGGCTCAGCGAGATGTACGCGGACATCGACCTCAACGAGCCCGGGAGCTACCCGTTCGCGGGCTACCAGATCTGGAGCGGAACGTTCAACGGCGCGTCCTCGACCGCCTGGCGCAACAGCGTCAAGGTCGCGACCGGCAACGCGGGCGGCTCGGCGCTGCAGGGGTTCTCGGTCGGCGGGCTCAGCACCTCGGGCGAGTACGGCTACGACTACGGCCACTCGCTCGTCGCCGAGATCCTCTACTACACGGGCGCGATGTCGGATTCCGACCGGGCCGCCGTCACAAGCTGGCTGAACGGCAAGTACGCGGCGTACTAGACCGCACAGCCTGGCCTATGTGCCAGTTGTAGCGATTCGGGTCAACCGGTAGTAACCAGAGCCTGGCAAGCGAGCAGGAGGGTGAAGGGGATGAGGGGAAACCGGTGAGGGGCCGGCGGCCACACATCACGCTCATCGCGGGAGCGGTGGTCGGCGTCGTGTTCCTGCTCGCCGGGATCGGTGGGCAGGCCTCGCGCGCAGACTCGCCGACTCCCCCGGTCACAGCCGGGCTCGAGCTCTGGTACGAGGCCGGCACCGAGCCGGACTCGGACGGCCAGGCGGTGACGACGTGGACCGACAAGAGCGGCAACGGGCGCGACCTCAGCGCCGGCTTCCCGAACCAGGCGCCGACCTTCCGCGCGAACGCGGTCAACGGGCGCGCGGCGATCGAGTTCGACGGCGTGAACTCGCTGCTGAAGACCTACAACAGCACCTTCACGATCGCGCAGCCCGACACGTTCTTCATCGTCTACAAGTCGCTCGACCCCAACACGTCGTCGCCCGCGTTCGTGTTCGACTCGCGTGATGCCACGACCCGCCAGGCGTTCGGCAAGGACGCCGTGTCCGATGCCCGGATGTACGCCAACGTCGACTTTCCGTTCGGGAACATCGTGTACCCGTTCCCGAACTTCCAGATCTGGAGCGGCACGTTCAACGGCACCTCGTCGAGCCTCTACCAGAACGGCGTCCAGCTGGGGACGGGCAACGCGGGCGCCTCGGCGCTCAACGGCTTCACCGTGGGCGGGCTGAACTCGACCACCCAGTTCGGCTACAGCATGAGCCACTCCCTCGTCGCGGAGATCCTCTACTACGACGGGTCGATGAGCGCGAGCGACCGCCAGGCGGTGACCGACTGGCTGCAGTCGAAGTACAACGTGATCCCGCCGCCGGCCGCGCCGAGCAACTCGACTCCGCCGTCGGTGAGCGGGACGGCGCAGGACGGCATGACGCTGACCGCCTCGGCGGGCGCCTGGGACGGGACGCAGCCGATCGCCTATGCGTACCAGTGGAAGCGCTGCGACGAGGCCGGCACCTCGTGCGCCGAGATCACCGGCGCGACGAGCACGACCTACAAGCTCACCTCCGACGACATCGGCTCGACAATCGAGATCCGCGTGACGGCGTCGAACTCGGTCGCCAGCACGACCGTGCAGTCCGGGCCCACGCCCGTGGTCGCGGCCGGGCCGCCGGCGAACGTCACCGCCCCGTCGGTGAGCGGGACGCCGCAGGAAGGCGCGACGCTCGCGGCATCCGACGGCACGTGGAGCGGCACCGCGCCGCTGGCCTTCACCTACCAGTGGGAGCAGTGCAACGCCGCCGGCCTGAACTGCGTCCCGAGCGCGGGCGGGAACTCGCCGACCTACACGCTGGGGATCGCCGACATCGGCTTCACGATCCGCGTCCAGGTCACCGCCACGAACACCGTCGGCAACGCGAGCGCGACCTCGTCGCAGACGGCGACCGTCGTCTCCTCGTCCTCGCCGCCGCCGCCGTCGACCGAGCCGCCCGTCACCGACGGGCTCCAGCTCTGGTTCGAGGCGGACACGCAGCCCTACGCCGACGGGCAGGCCGTGCCGACGTGGACGGACAAGAGCGGCTTCGGACGGGATCTCAGCGCCTTCTTCCCGAACCAGGCGCCGATCTTCCGCGACAACGCGATCAACGGGCGCGCGGCGGTCGAGTTCGACGGCTCCTCCTCGATCCTGAAGACCTACAACTCCACCTTCACGATCTCGCAGCCAGACACGTTCTTCATCGTCTACAAGGCGCTCGATCCCGACACGTCGGCGCGCGCGTTCGTGTTCGACTCGCGCGACTCGATCAACCGTGAGGTCTTCGGCCGGCCCTCGATGGACGCGATCCGGATGTACGCGAACATCGACCGCGACTTTCCGAACGTGATGTATCCGTTCCCGAACTTCCAGATCTGGAGCGGCACGTTCAACGGGAGCTCGTCCTCGATCTACCGCAACGGGAGCCTCTTCGGCATCGGCGACACGGGGACCGCGACCATGGGCGGCTTCTCGCTCGGCGGCCTCAGCACCGACGGCCCGTACGGCTACGACATGTCGCACTCCGAGGTCGCCGAGGTCCTCTACTACTCCGGCAGCCTCTCCCTGTCCGATCGCCTCGCCGTCACGCAGTGGCTCGATCAGAAGTACAACGTGATCGGCCCGCCGACGGCGCCCGGATCCGTCGTGGTGCCGACGATCACCGGCACGGCGCGCGACGGCCAGACGCTCACCTCCAGCGACGGCTTCTGGTCCGGCACCGAGCCGCTGACGTACACCTTCCAGTGGCGGCGCTGCGACGGGTCCGGCTCGAACTGCGCCGACATCGGCGGGGCGAACGCGTCGACGTACGCGCTCACCTCCGCCGACGTCGGCTCGACGATCACCGTCCAGGTGACCGCCACGAACAGCGTCGGCTCGGCGTCGGCCTCTGCCGTGGTCACGCCGGTGGTCGCGCCGACGCTCCCGGTGAGCACGTCCGCACCGACCCTGAGCGGCATCCCGCGCGAGGGCTCGACGCTCACGACGGCGAACGGCGCGTGGGGCGGGACGCCTCCGTTCGGCTACACCTACCACTGGCAGCAGTGCGACGCGAACGGCCTCAACTGCGCGAACATCACGACCGCGACGGGGCCCTCCTACGTGCTGCAGACCGCGGATGTCGGCCTCACGGTTCGCGCCGAGGTGACCGCCGCGAACGCCGCGGGAACCACCGATGCTGCTTCGTCCCCGACACCGGTGATCGTGTCCGCAGCCTCGCCCGCTCCGCCGACGCTCCAGCCGCCGCTCACGGACGGCCTCGCGCTCTGGTACGAGGCCGGCACCGAGCAATACGCCGACGGGCAGTCCGTCGGCATCTGGCAGGACAAGAGCGGCAACGGACGGAACCTGACCGCCTTCGACCCGAGCCAGGCGCCGGTCTTCCACCGCAACGCCGTCAACGGGCGCGCCGCAGTCGAGTTCGACGGCGTCCGCTCGCTGCTGAAGACCTACAACAGCACCTTCACCCTCCCGCAGCCGACGACGTTCTTCATCGTCTACCGCTCGCTCGATCCCGACACGTCGGCGCGCGCGTTCGTCTTCGACTCCCGCGATTCGGGCAGCCGGCAGATCTTCGGCCGCGGAGCCGCCGACAACGCACTGATCTACGGGAACCTCGACGTGACCGCGTCCTCCATCGCCTACCCGTTCTCGGGCTTCCAGGTCTGGAGCGGCACGTACAACGGCTCGAACTCCTCGCTGTTCCAGAACGGTGCCCCCCTCGCCACCGGCAACGCGGGCGGCGCGAGCGAGACCGGGTTCACCCTCGGCGGCCTGAGCACGAGCGCGCAGTACGGCTACGACCTGAGCCACACCCAGGTCGCAGAGATCCTCTACTACACGGGGAGCCTCTCCGACGCCGACCGGGAAGACGTCACCAACTGGCTGGACATGAAGTACGGCGTGATCGGGCCCCTGACCGCACCGACGAACACGACGTCGCCCGCCATCTCGGGGACCGCGATCGACGGGTCGACGCTCTCGACCACCACGGGCGTCTGGATGGGCAGCCGTCCTCTGACCTACGCGTACCAGTGGCGCCGCTGCGACAGCGGAGGCCTGAACTGCTCCGACATCGGCGGTGCGACGGCGTCGTCGTACACGCTCACGTCCGCCGACGTCGGCTCGACGATCGCCGCGGTCGTGACCGCGTCCAACAGCGTCGGGTTCGCCTCGGCGACTGCCCCGGTCACCGTGGCCGTCGCCCCGAGCCCGCCCGCGATCACGGCGGCGCCCGTCGTGACCGGGCCGCCGCGCCAGAACGCCACGCTCACGACGTCCAACGGCACGTGGACCGGCACGCCGCCGCTCGCGTTCACCTACCAGTGGCAGCGCTGCGACACCGGTGGAGCGAGCTGCGCGCCGATCGCAGGCGCGAATGCGCAGACGTACCAGCTCGGCACCGCGGACGTCGGCTCCACGATCCGGGCGGCCGTCACGGCCACCAACGTCGCCGGCAACGCCACCGCATCGTCAGCTCAGACGCTCGTCGTGGTCGCCTCGCCGGGCCCGGTCCCGTCCGCGCAGCCGCCGGTCACGAACGGGCTCGAGCTCTGGTACGAAGCCGACACGGAGCCGTACACGGACGGCCAGTCGGTCTCGACCTGGACGGACAAGAGCGGCTTCGGGCGCAACCTGACCGCCTTCCTGGCGAGCCAGGACCCCGTCTACCACCAGAACGCCGTCAACGGGCACGCTGCGATCGAGTTCAACGGCTCGACCTCCCTGATGAAGACGTACGGGAGCACGTTCACGATCGCCCAGCCGGACACGTTCTTCATCGTCTACAAGGCACTCGACGCCGCCACGCCGGGGCACCTGGCCTACGTCTTCGACTCGACCGACTCGTCGACCCGGCAGCTCTTCGGCCTCGGCCCGCTCGGTCAGACCACGATCTACGCCAACATCGACCTCCATGCTCCCTCGACGTATCCGTACCCGGGCTACCAGATCTGGAGCGGGACGTACAGCGGCGCGACCTCGACGGAGTGGAGCAACGGCGTCCAGGTCATCACGGGCAACGCCGGGGCGTCCGCTCTCTCGGGCCTCACCGTCGGCGCGCTCAGCACGTCGGGGCAGTACGGCTACAACTACGGGCACTCGCTCGTCGCGGAGATCCTGTTCTACGACGGCTCGATGTCCGACAGCGACCGCGCAGCAGTCACGGCCTGGCTGAACCAGAAGTACGGCGCGTACTAGACGCCTGTACCGAGCGCGTCGGCGCCGTGACTGCCGCCGGCAAGGTCCGCCGGAGGGCGCCCGCTCGTTCTCAGGCCGGCTGGCGGATGCGGCCGCGGATCGCCGCGGCGAAATGGCGGGCGCGCTGCTGCTCGCGAAGCGCCTCGAGCACCCGCGGGTCCGAGTAGCGCGGCCGGCGGCGGAGGGCGCACTTCAGGTACCCGGTGACGAGCGCCGCCGCGTAGGGGTCCGAGCGCATCCGGTAGGCGCTGCGGACGAGCAGGTAGGAGAACCGGTAGCGGGTGTAGTGGGCGGCCTCTCCCTGCACCGCCCAGGAGCGCCACCGTCCGCCCTCGCCCGCTCCCTCGGGACGGTGGTGGCGGAAGGGCAGGGTGCGAAGCGTCCGGGAGCGGAACCCCGCCAGGCGCGCCTTCGTCTCGTCGATCGAGGCGTAGCCGACCCCGTCGTCGAGCGGCAGCACGACGTCGAGACACGCGCGGCGGTACGAGCGCGTCGGGCCCCAGCAGTGGTCGCCGAGCAGGATGAGCTCGCGCCATTCCCCGCCGCGCTCCTCGAGCAGCGTGCCGCTCGCGATCCCAAGCTCGGAGTCGGACTCGAACGCCTCGACGATCCCGGCGAAGAAGTCGGGCTCGAACGAGACGTCGGCGTCGAGCTTCACCACGATGTCCCCGGCGCCGCGAAGCGCGTCGACGCCGCCGTGGAAGGCGCGCATGTACGGCGAGGTGCGGTCGTAGCCGTCGCTTGCCGCGGTCTGGATCACCGAGATCCAGCCGTGCTCCGCGGCGAGCTCCTGGGCGAGCCGGAGCGTGCCGTCGCTGGAGCCGTTCTCGACGATCACCCACGCGACGGGCAGGACCGTCTGGGCGGTCAGCGACTCGCCGAGGCGGCGCAGGTTCTCCTCCTCGTCGCGCGCCGGGGTGACGGCCGCGTAGGTCAGCCGGGTGCTCACGTCGCCCAGGTCTCGGGCCGGTTCGACCAGACGTAGAGGATCCAGCCGAGGTGGTACGAGCGGCACTCGTCGTTGATGCGGATCCGCTGCGCGCCGGTGACTGCCGCGGGCGAGGCCGGGCGGCGCCCGAGCGAGCGGAGCCCTCTGCGCAGCCGCGGCGCGCTCTCGGCGCGCTCGATCGAGCGGTAGGCGAAGAACGGCCGCTCGACGAACATCGGCGTCAGGAGCTCGTTGGCGCCGAAGACCCACGGCACGGTGCGGCCGATCGCCTCGCCGGCGCCCGGGAGGCCCCGGTCGAGCGCGGGATGCAGGAAGAGCATCGCCATGCTGTCCTGGTGCACGGCGAAGACGGGGTAGGCGTCGAAGGGGATCCCGGAGCGGCTGTCGATCATCCACGGCCATTCCCCGAGCGGGCCCTGCAGTGCCACGGCCCTCGCGACGCCCGCGTCGAACAGCTCCTGCGCGCGCTCGTCGCCGAGGGTCTGCGCGGCCTCGTGCATCGCGCGCAGGAAGTACACGAGCGCCCCGAACGAGACGACGTTCCGGCGGTGGCGCGCCGAGGTGTGGCGCGGCAGGCCGCTCCCCTCGTCCACGAGCTCGGCGGTGATGCGCGCGAGCGCGTCGCGGACGACGTCCTCGGCGCCGGGCGCTCCGGCTCGCGCCGCCCCTGCGGCGCCCCAGAGGATCCACGCGAGATCCTGCATCTCGCCGGCGTGGCCGAGGATCCCGCCGAGTGCCCTGACGTGCGCGCGCAGCCGGTCCGAGCCGCCGTCGAGCTCCGCGATCAGGAGCGTCACGAGCCCGTGGTCGGCCGGCAGCGAGACGAGCTCCGCCTCGCGCCGCAGGAATGCCTCGGCAAGGGGCTGCACGTCGCCGGGCGAGATCCCGAGCCGCTCCGAGCGGGCGGCCTCGAGCAGCCCGAGCAGGGTGTTGATCGTGTAGCGGGTCGCGATCGGGTTCGCATAGTCGTGGGACACCGAGCCGTCCCGGAGGCGGCTCGAGAAGGGAAAGAGCGCCCGCTGCTCGCTCCACGACGCGATCAGGTTCTCGACGGACCCCTCGAGCAGCAGGCGCAGCCGCGCGCCGTCGAGCCCACCGGGCGCGTCGTGCGACAGTCCGGCATCGCCGGTCGTGCTTGAGCCGCTGCGAGCCACCTCACAGGACTCTAGGAGCCGCCTGCGGCGGGGACGACGGCCGGACGCACGGGATTGCACCTAGCCATGTGTCTAGTAGCCGCAGGGCCCGGGCGTTGCTAGAGAGGGTTCAGATGGCGGATCTCGCGATCATCATCGTCTCCTACAACAGCGCCCGCTGGCTCGTGCCGTGCCTGTCGTCGGTCTACGCCAACGCCGGCGACGCGGAGCTCGACGTGATCGTCGTCGACAACGAGTCGGTCGACGGCTCCGCGGAGCTCGTCGAGCGCGAGTTCCCGGAGGCCCGCGTGCTGCGCTGCGAGAACCACGGCTTCGCCTACGGGAACAACCGGGGCATCCTCGCGGCCGACGCGCCGTTCCTCCTCTTCCTGAACGCCGACACGGAGATCCTGGACGGGACGCTGTCCGGGCTTCTCGAGGAGCTGCGGCTGCGGCCGTCGGTCGGCCTCGTCGGCTGCCGCCAGCTCACCTCCGACGGCGACGTCTACCCGACGATCCGCCGCTTCCCCAACGCGGCGCGCCTGTTCTTCGAGGCGCTCGGCTCCGAGCACCTGCCGTTCCGCGCCGGGTGGCTCGGCGAGCGCGAGCTCGACCTCGCCGTCTACGACCGCGAGGTGGAGTGCGACTGGACCTCGGGCTCCTTCATGCTCGCGCGCAGGGAGGCCGTCCTCGGCGCCGGCCTGATGGACGAGCGCTTCTTCATGTACTGCGAGGAGCCCGACCTGTGCCTGCGGATCAAGCGCGGTGGCTGGAGCGTCCGGCACCTGCCGGCGATGACGATCCTGCACCACGCCGGGAAGGCGGGCTGGAACCCCCGCTTCGTCGCCCAGGACGCATATGCGCGGCGCCAGTACATGCAGAAGCACTTCTCACCGGTCCACCGCGCGCTCGGGCTGTCGGCGTTCGCTCTCGGCCACGTCGCCCGCGCCGCTCTGGGGAGCCGCGAGCCCGCGGGTCGCCGCGAGCGGAAGCTCGCCTCGCGCAGCGCGCTGCGGACGCTCGCCGGCCTGCAGCCGCCGCCCTTCGGCGAGCCTCCTCTCCATCCGCTCGCGCTCGACGGCGAGCGTCAGACCCGGATCAGCCCGATCCCGAAGTAGCCGCCGGCCGCGGGATCCACGAGCTCCTTGCTCGGGTACTGGGTCCGGATCTCGCTCCAGAACTGCGGCACCTCGCCGACGAGCAGCGTCGGGCCGCCCTCCGCCACCGCGGCGGCCGACGGCGGGGCGATGTCGTGGAAGCCCACGAGCCCGCCGGAGCGAACGAGCGGCGAGTACGCCTCGAAGTCCTGGCGGACGCCGTCGTAGGTGTGGTCGCCGTCGATGAAGAGGAAATCGAGCTTCGAGCCGTCCAAGAGCCGTCGCACGCGCTCGAGGGTGGCGGGCGCGTGGGAGTCGCCGCGGATCAGGTCGAGCCGCTGGCGGCGCTGCGCGAAGCCCTTGTACAGCGGGATCTTCCACGCCGGGTAGCCGCCGCCGAACTCCCCCTGCGGCAGGTCGACGCTGATCAGCCGGGCATCGGGCGCCACCGAGTGCGCGATCAGGAAGAGGCTGCCGCCGTTGGCCGTGCCGATCTCGAGCACGCGGCTGCGCGGGCGCTCGCGCAGGATCTCGAGCAGCCCGCGGATCTCCGAGCGCACCTGGCCCGGCTCGATCGAGATCCCGAAGTCGTCGAACTCGAACGCCAGCTCGATCAGCGCGTCCACGCCCGGCGCCAGCTCTGCCCGCCGGCGCAGCCTCCGGCCGGCCAGCGGGGCGAGCACCGGGTGGAGCGGGCGGAGCGTCGCTTCCTTCGCGAACGTCGCGAACCCGTACCGGTCGACGCCGCGCCGCGCGCGCTTGAGTGCCCCGGCAAAGCTCATGCGCTGACACTAGCCCGGCGCGGGCTCGTTCCCCACGGGCCGAAGAACCAGTTCGCGCGTCCGGCGGCTAGCCGATCGGTCAGGTGCGCCTGCACGGCAACTGGCACATCAGGCGTTGGCGCCGCGCCCGCCGCTCCCTATCGTCAAACAGCAGATGGCCCAGGTCGTGCCGGGGATGGTCGAGGAGCTCGAGGAGCGCCCGCTCTCGCAAGAGGGCTTCCGGGCGCCGATCCTGCGCGGGCTCGCCTGGAAGTCGGTGACACGGGTCACGTTCGAGCTCACGAAGATCGGGGTGGCGGTCGCTCTCGCGCGCCTCCTGACTCCGCGCGAGTACGGCCTGGCCGGGATGGTGCTCGTGCTCGCGGCGTTCGAGCCGGTGCTCTCGGGCGTCGCGCTCGCGTCTGCCCTCGTCCAGCGCAAGGAGCTGACCGAGGAGGACCGCTCGACCGTGTTCTGGACGAACGCGGGCTTCGGCCTCGCGTGCACTCTCGCCGGGATCGCGGTCTCCGGGCTCGCGGCGCGCTTCTACGGCAATCCCGAGGTGAAGCCGCTGTTCGCAGCGATGTCCTGCTGCTTCTTCCTCGGCGCGCTCGGCGTCACGCACGCCCACCTGCTCCTGCGCACGATGAGCTTCCGCGCCATGGAACTGCGGGCGATGGCGGGTGTCGCGGTGGGAGCGGTGCTGGCGATCGCCGCGGCGGTGGAGGGGTACGGGCCCTGGGCGCTCGTCGTGCAGCAGCTCGGCGCGATCGGCACGTCGACCGTCCTGCTCTGGTTCTTCTCCGACTGGCATCCCCGGTTCGTCTACTCCCGCAAGTCGATCCGCGAGCTTCGCGCCTTCGGAGGCCAGGTCTCCGGGACGCTGATGCTGTTCCAGCTGAACCAGAACACCGACAACGTCCTGATCGGGCGCTATCTCGGCGCCTCGGCGCTGGGCTCGTACGCGCTCGCCTACAACATCATCCTCGTCCCGTTCAGCCGGCTCGCCTCGCCGCTCCAGGAGGTGCTCTACCCGGTCTTCTCCAGGCTCCAGGACGACCGGGAGCGGCTCGCGTCGGTCTGGCTCAGGGTCGTGCGGATGGTCGCCGCGGTGGCCGTGCCGGCGATGCTCGGCCTGGTCGTCCTCGCGCCGGAGTTCGTCTCCACGGTCTTCGGCCCGCGCTGGCACGACGCGGCGCCCGTGATGCGCATCCTCGCCTGGGTCGGGCTCCTGTTCGTGCTCCAGGGGCTGAACTCGGTCGTGCTCCAGGCCGTCGGGCGCACGCGCACCCTCTTCACCTACTCCGTGATCTCGTTCGTCGCGGGGATCGCCTCGTTCGTCCTGGGCCTGCGCTGGGGGATCGTCGGCGTCGCCGCCTGCTTCGCCGTCGTCAGCACCGTGATGCAGCCGCTCTACATGAGCCTCACGGCAAAGGCGGTCGGGGTCGGCTGGCGCGAGTGCCTCGCCGCCGTCGGAGGCGTCCTGCAGGCCTCTGCGCTGGTGATCGGGGCCGTGATCGCGGCGCGCGAGCTGCTGCTCGGCGCCGGCGCCTCGCCCGCCGTCACGGTCCTCCTCGCGGCGCTGGTGGGCGCTCTCGTCTACGTCCCGGCGTGCTGGTGGCGGGCACCCGAGGTGGTCCGGGACCTCGTCACGCTGCGCGGCAGGCGGGCGGCGGCGGCCACCGTCACGACCTAGCCTGCGCGCGGCCGGCAGCGCGGGTGTTGACCAGCACGCTGCTGAACGCGAGCGTGATGAAGAGCAGGAGCGTGACCTGGACGAAGCCGAGCGCGTCGAACGTCAGCATCCCGACGGCGAAGGCGTAGGTCGAGGCGGCGAGCGCCACCGCGAGCCAGCCGTCGTCGTCGTCGTCCTCCCGGGCGATGCGCCGCATGCGGCGGATCGTGCGCGTGAACAGCCAGAGCAGCGCGAAGACGCCGACGGCGCCGGTCTCCAGCAGCGAGCCGAGCCACTGGTCGTCGAGGATCTGCGAGAGCTTCGCCCCGGGGAGCGCGATCCCGTTGCGACTCGTGAGGCGGCTGCCGAAGCCCTCCCCGAAGACCGGCCGGTGCGACCACTCCGCGATCCCCGGGCCGATCCGCGCGAGGCGCCCGTTGGCGTTGGACTGCATCGCGTTCGCGGCGTGCGTGTCCTGCTGGGCGACGAGCCCGCCCTTTGGGAAGAACGCCTCGCGGAAGCTTCCGAGCGTCTGCGGCAACGCGAAGTGGATCACCACGAGCCCCGGGATGAGGAGCGGCCACAGGCGCCGGGTCTGCACCGGCCGCAGCCAGAGGAAGACCAGGGCGATCACGAGCATCATGATGATTCCCGTGCGCGAGACGGTCGCGAACACGCCGAGGGGGAGCAGGACGAGCGCGAGCAGCCAGCGCTTGTTCCCGGTCGTCCTCAGGAGGTAGATCGCGAGCGGGATCAGCATCGCGAGGGTCGCCGAGAGCTCGATCGGGTGGGCCGCGGACGCGTAGGCGCGCAGCCTGCTGCCGCGCCCGAGGTACGTCGAATCGAGGCCCGCGGTCAGCTTGGGATCGTAGAAATGGAGCATCGGCAGGACGCGGGAGAGGTGATTGAAGACGTTGAAGTTCGTGCGCGACTCGACGATCGCGGTGAAGGCGACGATCGCTCCCGAGTAGACGAGCACCCGGATCAGGAAGTCGAGCCGCTCCCGCGTCCGGACGACGCTCACGATGATGTAGAAGAGGATGAAGAAGCTCGCGAAGAACGTCATGGTCTTGACGACCACCGTGGTGACGCCGTTGGCGTGGATCTGGGCGTCGTTGAGCGCCACCGAGGCGAGGATGGCGAAGATGTAGAGCACGATCGGCTTCTCGAGCCCGCTGGAGCGAATCTTCACGCGGGGGTCGATCAGGAGCGACGTGAGCCAGGCGACCGCGACGAGCCCGATCAGGATCCGGTAGGGCTCGAGGTTGAACGGAAGGCTGGCTCCCAGGCTGTAGCGCTTGATCGGGATGAAGAAGATCACCACGATCACGCAGGCGACGAGCGCGTGCCAGCGCAACAGCGAGCGGTACGCCGCGGCGACCACGACGATCAGCAGTACGAGCGGGGCCACGACCTTCACCCCCGAGTCGGCCAGGACCGCGAGCGCGAGCAGCCCGACGGAGCCGATCACGATCAGCGACGAGACGAGCGGGCCGCGGTCGCCGCTCCCGGCGATGGCGCGCATCGACATCCGCTACGCGCTGAGGCGCGGGTTCTTTGCCGCTGCGCCCTCGGCCGGCTCGGGCTGCACCTTCCGCACGCGCGGCCGGAGGTTCTCGAGCACGAAGATCAGGCCGAACGTCGCAGACATGACCGTGATGAAGATCACGCCCGGGAGCGTCTTGCTTCGCCCGACTGCGACGACGGGCTTGGTGCCGCTGTTGATCACCTGCATCGTCACCCGCTGGCTCGCGGGTATCCCGGACCCGTTCTGCTGCCTGTCGAGCCAGGCGTGGAACGACGCAGCGGCATGCCCTGCGAGCTGCTGCGCGGCGACCGGGCTCTCTGCGAGCGCCTCGATGTCGATCAACGGCAGGATCGCCGGGTTCGAGTACGCGGGCGCGGGGAGCGCCGTGACCGAGACCTTCTCCACCTTGCTGTCGGGCGGCACGTCCAGCACTCCGAGCTGATCGCTCGTCGCGATCTGTGCGTAGAGCGCCGTCAGGCTCGAGAGCCGGTTCGGGTCGGCGACGGGCACCGACGGCTTGCCCGTCGTGATGTTCCCCGGCAGGTACTTCGTGATCGTGCTGCCCCACGGGAAGCCCGGCTGGGTGACGAAGACGGTCGCGTCGCTCCTGAAGAGCTCCGGCTTCCGGTACGAGAGCTTCGGCGTGCTGCCGGCGAAGCTGACGTGGAACGTCGCGAGGATCACGAGCCCCATCGCGGCGAGGAACCCCGCCGCGACGATGAACTTGAACCGCCACACGACCCGCATGTACAGCGCGAGATCCATGCCGTCAGATTCGGTCCTCGCCCGGAGCGACGGTTGCGCCCGCGCGCAGCGACCGCACGATCGCGTCCGTGCGATTCGCCGCGCCGAGCTTCCGGTAGATCGACGCCAGGTGGAACTTGACGGTGTGGACGGTCACGCCGAGCTGCTTCGCGATCTGCGAGTTCGTCATTCCCAGAGTGGCGATCTCGAGCACCTCGAGCTCGCGCTCCGAGAGCACGTCGCGCAGGTTCTCACGCTGCTCCTGGGCAATGGCCTCGTCCAGCACGGTCTGCCGATGTTAGGTTCGCCGGCGCGACGCGCCTACGGGCCGTTCGGAGAGAGTTCGGGCCGCTCGCTAGCCGATCGGCTAGTGACCGCTCAGGCGCTCGAAGCCCGCTGCCCGGGCGGCCCCGGAGGCCGTCGCCGGCGGCGGGAAGCGTCTAGCCGAACGGCCAGTTGGCCGAGGCCCGGGGCCGTGCAACGCTGAGTTGCGACGAGGGCGCTCGGACTGACGGGCGGCCCGGAACAGGAACCAAGGGGGTGTGGATTGGCAGTGCCAGCTTGCGATGTGGCGATCGTCGGCGCAGGCCCGTACGGGCTGGCGACGGCGGCTCATCTTCGGAAGGACGACCGGCTCGAGGTCAGGGTGTTCGGTGAGCCGATGTCGTTCTGGAACGAGC
>Ga0335080_10004461_pt1 | contig 14238 bp, 8 predicted proteins | sample Lox_Sample_34_FD_206720 | JGI IMG/M metagenome (GOLD analysis project Ga0335080, IMG submission 206720) | Soil microbial communities from Loxahatchee National Wildlife Refuge, Florida, United States - Lox_Sample_3.4 | ecosystem: Environmental > Terrestrial > Soil > Wetlands | place: USA: Florida... | reverse complement strand
GAGCGCTCAACGACGTGTCGGTGCCATTCCACAGCGCCACGTCATGTGTGCGCAGTAGTCCCTCCACTGCGTCTGCCAGGTCTTTCGCCTGCAAGTAGGCGAACTGGCTCTGCTGTGCTGTGACTTCCAGATCGAACAGGTTGTAGTTGATCTGCGATACCAGCGCCTTCAACGGCACCGACAACTCAATGCGGGTCGGCGATTGATTGGTCGGCGCCATGTTGCGCGGATCCACGAACGCCTGCGCTGCCGTCGGAGCAGGTATCGCCGTCTCCTCGAAGAATCTCGATGGATGCCCCGTCGCTGGCACCTGCTTGATCCGCTGCCCAAAAGCTCCCCGTCGTCGCACGATGTCAAAAATCTCCGACTGGTACCGGTCGATTTCCACCGCTCCTGGCCCCAGATAATCCGCGGCCGCCATCAAATCCACAAATCGTCCTGTCATGTTTTCTCCTTGTTTGATTTTGTTCTTCCGAAAATTCACATCTCGTGCCTGAAGTGACATCCCTTGCCCGGAACCCTTACGCTTGTCATCCTGAGCGCGGGAGTTGCTTCACGAACTGAAGCAACTCCGGAGTCGAAGGCCCCCTGTACCCGTCATGCTGCCGCCCTGATTTCGAAGGAGTTCGCAAACAGATCCGAGCGAAAGACGCGCTATTTCTCTACCGCCAAAACAAAACGGCGCGACAAATGTCGCGCCAAAGCTAGAAGCTAGAAGCTAGAAGCTAGAAGCTAGAAGCTGCTCCTCCCTACTCGATCATCCCCGCCCGCGCCAGCTCCGCCTTCACCGCAATTCGCTGCTCCAGGCTGAGGCTCTGCAGTGTTTTGTCCAGCACCCCCTTCTCGATCTTCTCGCCACTGACATCAGTGCCGCCCTTTGCCAGAATTGCCGAGACCATCGGAGGAAGCGTCTTCCGAGCCATGCGCGCTGCCTGTGCCTTCAGATCAGTATTGGACTTCTCCAACTCGGCCACTCTCTCCTGCAGTTGCCGCGTCGCTTCGTGGTCCGTGGGTTCTTGCGACGCACCCTCATCGATCGCGGCAACAATCCGGTCGACTTTCGCATTCAGCGCGTCCTGCTGCGCATCCAGCCTCCCCAACACGCGATCCAACGATTCGGCCGCACTCGCCAGCCGTTCTGCCGTCGCCATCAACTGCTGCACCATCTCTTCGCTCATTCTTTCCTCCTGTCTTTCAATTAGAACCTCGTGCCCTCATATCTTCGAGATTTCTGGGTACTGGATATGGAGTACTGGGTACCGATCACTCACCGCTAGCTGCTCAATCCGATCCAGGTATTCTGGTACGCCGCTTTTTCTTTCCGCAGAATGGCCGCACCAGTGAACGTCACCTTGATTAAGGTCCACACCCGTGCGCTCCGCTCCGCCAACAAGACGTCGGTGACCTCGAACGACATCCCCAACTCAGCGGCGCTCGCGCTGCCAGCCTCGACCTGCAATGGCAGGATCGCTTCGCTACTGGTCTCTCCTCGAATCGACGCCGTCAGACTCCGAAGTCGTTCCACCGCAGTCGAAAGGGAGGCTCTTAGTTTGGCTCCTTCTGTCTGCACTAGGCCCGCCCCAGATACGGAGGCGACCGCGGTCCGAGGCTCGACCTCCGCCGTCCTCCTCCCGCACTTCGCAACTTCGGCTACGATGTCCGGGAAATCCTTCGCGTACAGATACCCCCCCACCTCAAGGTTCCTTCCAACGATCTCTGCGCTCGTGATCACCCCAACCTTGCGCCGCACATCGTGCCGGTCGTACGACGGAGCGTAGTCCAGGGCCATTCCGAGCAGGGACGGCAACGCCGCCTCCGCCGCGGCTTTCGTCAGCACCACCCGCCTTCCCTTCGATCCCGACGGCGCTCTCTGTGAAGGTTCGTCGACCACCGTCAAGACTCCCCTAAACGCTGCCCGGTTCGGATGCCCCGCCACCTCCGGCATCTCCACAGCCATACTCTCCAATGCAATCGTCATGCTCGTCTCCCCTCGGGTGCCCCCACCCTTGTCGCGTTCTTTGCCACAGGATGGTTTTTGATTCGCCCTTCCCCGAATTCCTCTGTGTTTTACCTGTGTCCGCTGTGGTTAGAATGTTTTCCGCCCGCTAACTCGCGATCTCCGGCAACCCCCGCATCCTCCTCACCTCGTTCACCGTTAGCACCCCGTTCTGTAGCAGAATCTGCTGGATCTGCGCCTCCTCCAGCGGATCCGTCGCATCGACATCGGCAAACACAAACTCCAGATCGCTCCATCCCAGCTTTTTCCCAATTGCATCGCGCGTCAGGTGTTCCGCCAGCAACCGCGCCGTCGGAACAATCGCTTGCCGGAATGCCAGATCATTCAGTTCCTCCGCGGTGGAGCGGTTTACGTCCCGCTCCACCCCCAGGTAAAACGGAGGAAGGTCGAAAGCATCGGCGACGACTCGCAGCAGGAATTCCTGCCACTGCAGTCGTAAGTCTGCATCGGTGCCTCCACCGAACCTCAGCACCTCCGGTTTGCTTTCGGCCGATAAGATAGGCACCTTTCCCGTGCCCTCAATTTCGTCCTGCCACCATCGAATCAACCGCTCATGATGCTCCGGCGTCAGGTCCTGCAACCACAACGCGTACTGCACGACGGTATTCGACGCCAGCCGCGACGCAAACCGGTGTGCGCTCAGAAACGCGTTGATCGTCTCGAACGCCACCTCCAGCCGCCCCAACCCAAACGGCGTATGGGTCCGCGGGTTCAGCCGGATGTAAATCAACTCGTCATCATCCAGGCTGATCTGGCTGTCCGCTCCCGACCGGTTCGTCACCTGCATGTACCGCTGCGAGTGCGGCGACCCGTCCCACTCAACATTCATCCGAATCGACGCCCCATCCACCGGCCACAACACCAGCGGCAATGCCTGAGCCCCTGGGTGCCCCATGTCTCGCGCCTTTCGCGAGACGTGGGGATTCTCCCGGAGCAAGAACTCGGCCGCTTGTTCCCACTCCGGATTCACCTGCACCTCAATCGCCCCATACCCGCCCACGATGATGTCTTCCAGAACCTGCTCCGCCAGCGACCGGAACGAGTCGTCTGGATTCGGTGCATCGAAGTTGTCCGTCAGGATCCGCACCCGCTGTGCACCATCAGGCAGAGCCTCGAGCGCATACCCTGACCGCGGCTGCACTCTCCACCGCATCCCCGCAATGCGATCCTTGATGCAATTGATCGCTCGCCGCGCGACCGGCGTCTCCGAAAACCGCCGCAGGTTGTAGGGCGTCGGTTTCGGCATCGCCTCCGTCAGCGGCCCATAAGAGTTGAAAATGGACGGCAGTCCCGCAGTCCGCCGCTTCTTCTCGATTTGCATTGAGGAGTTCCCGGAAGACACTCCCGCCACCCGGCGCCAGGCGCCGCGTACCGCCTCTGTAATTTTCATAGTGTGTTTTCTCTACCCTGAACTCATGCAGCGAAGGACGCATTCGCCCGTCCCACTCGGAGAGCCCCCACCCTCGTCGCGTCTTTCGTGACAGGGGTGGGGATTTTGATCTGCGCAGTGCTCCTCAGTGCCCTCTATGGTTAAACCAGAAGTCCGTCCAACAAAAAAGCCCCGCCGCAGCGGAGCATTTCAACTCGAACCCACATCATTCTCCCACCAGCTCATACTCCCAATTCTCTCCGCGCTGCTTCCGCAATCCTCGGCATTTCCCTAACTCTTGCCAGCCGAATCCCCTCATCCTGCATGAACGCCAATATCGAAACAGCATCTGCGTCCTTCTCGTCGTAAATATCCTCCGAGACTGCTGTAAAGATCGGAGTCATCCCCCTCATCGTTTTCATTTTCGGCCCGATCCTCGCAACGCGCAGTGGAAACATCCGGCTTTCCGGACCTCCATTCACCAGAGATACCGCCTGAAACAACTTAATCTCCTGGCCGACAGCGTACGCAAAATCAAATGTGAAAGTGTCGGTTGGATTCGTGTAAGGCGAAGCTGGAAGATCCTTGTCCAGGAATTTCCACACGCCCTCTGCTCTGAAAGAGCTGCTCATTTCTCCATGGATCCATCTTCGTCCGCTCTTTCGACTTGTCCTCTCTTCTTCCAACACGCCGACTTGCTGGATCTCAACTAACTTCGCCGCCAGTTCCTTTAGCTCTAGCGCCGGATTCTCCGAATAGCAGTGTTTCACCGGCGAGAGTTGAATCAGATTGGAGTACGAATCCATCATCTGATGGAGAACCGCCGCTCTCTGATTCACGTCCATCAGCCGCCGTTCCAGGTCGCGTCCAATCGCCTCCAATACCTCAACGTCAACCTGCGGATCGAAGCATCGAACGTGACGCCAATCGTTTGTGATGTGTACTCCGGCGAAACCTCCTCCGTCTCCGCCGTTTTCCGTCATCACCAGACCAATATTGACAGACTCCCCCCTCGCTACGTTTGGCATATACCGCAGCAAAAAAAATTCGAGTTTTCGCTTCTCAGCCATACTCCCGACGCTGCCTAACCCTAGTGTTGCGTCTTATGCAACAGGGCGGGATGAACCTTCGCATCCTTAGTGCTTAAAGGTCCTCCTCCGTGTCCCCTGTGGTGAAACTTTCTTCTGGCCCTAAGCCTGCTCCACCCATCCCGGAAACGGCCTCCGCGGCGAAATCCGGAACGCCTCAATCAACTCCCGAACCGTTCCCCGCCGTGCGATCAGCGTCCGGGCTAACTTCTCCAACTCTTCCCACTCGCCTCCGTACCACTCCGGAGGAATCTCTCCCGCCAGGCTCCACACCACATCTTCTTCCATTTTTTCCACCCGCGACAGCCACGGCTCAAACGATTCCCACCCGCGCACGCTCTCATACACTTCATTTCGCGCATAAACCCCACGCAGCGGATAATCCGGAAACGTCCACTCCCCCGCATTAAAGCAATATCCCTGATCGATGAATGAGGCCGTATATTTCTTCTCCCGCAACTTCCTCCAGAACGCCGCCTGCCTCCCGTTGGCGTTCCCGGTCCATTTATCCAGAACCAGCATCCCCGGAAACGTCTCCAGGTTCCTCACCCGGTCCAGCATCTCCACCGGAAGATAATCCAGCACCTGCCCCTCCAGCGGACTCACCACGTACTGCGATCCGAATTGTAGTCCCGCCTGACACCGAATCGTATTGTGCGCGAGTTGAATACTTAATTCCGGCGTATGCTCTACCAGCCACTCATCGACCTCAACCACTTCGGTGATCGGCACCGGGAGCCCCGCCCGCTCTGCCAGTCGCGTCGCCAGCATCTCATTCGCCAGCACTCGCAAATGCTGCGGATTATTTCGAAACTTCACCACATAAAAATTCCCATCGGAGCAGCGCATCAAGTGCCCCTGCGCCCCGCCCCGCATCCGCCGAACGTGTTGGACCGCTTCCACCAAAATGAATCCATTCGGAGGGCGGGGATTCTGACTTGCCCTGGTGTCCCCCCGTGCCCCCTGTGGTGAGTTCGTTTTCCACCCAACCACAAAGCCCGCCATCTTACCTCAATCCGCCCCCTCAATGATGTGACGAGCGAACATTCCATTTCCTTAAATCCCTGCACCGTACTTAAAGCTCTAACCCGAGTGCTAAGTGTTAAGTGTTCCTCACCCCACCGTCAAGCACCCGACTTCCAGCGGCCTCTTTCTCGCTACCCGCCCCGCATCCTCACGCCGCACTCCCAGCGCAATCGCGATCGCCATCACGCAATCGTCATGTGCTCCCTCCGCCGCTGCTCCATGCCCATCGGCATGCCGCACAAAAGTCTTCAGCTCTCCTAGCAGCCGCGGACTATGAAACAACTCCGGTTGGGCCATCAGCACCGCCGCCAGGTTCTCAATCATTGCCGGACGCGTCACGACCGATGTCAGCCATCCCTCCTGGCCGCCCTGCTGATAGATGTTCTCGTACCCCATGTGCTTCAAGTGCGCCAATACCCCAAATCCATGATTGTTCCTCTCCACCGCGATCAGTGCGTTTTCGTACATCCGTCCCAACGCTACAATCCGCCGGGCCAATTCAAACGGAGGATAGTGCCCATGCACTTCAGCGCACTGCAACCCCATGGTCCGCTCGATCACCTGCGCGCAGGCGTAATCCCCTTCCGACCCGCCGCCCGCCGCATCCACTCCGATGATGTACTGCCACTGTCCACCGCGATTCGGCGGAAACCATATCAGGGTCCGCCCGTTCTCCTGTGATTCCGTCGGCTGCCCCGCATGCGCTGCCGCCTGCTCGATCGCGGCCATATCAAACACGCACTCCCCTGAGGCCAGGAAGCACGACACTGCATCCTCCGCATACTCTTGCGGACCGAGCCCGCGCATGTCCTGCCACCGTTTTCGCCGCCACGCGATCTGTCCCTCGCTCAACCCATGCCGCGCCACCAAGTCCCTTTCTTCGTCAGTCAGCGGGTGTACTGGCCTCTTCTTCGCATCCTCTTTATACGAAGGCTCATACCACCATGGGAAGAAATGCTGCGTGAAGCCGGTCTCCTCCGCCTTCTGCCATTCTTCATAAAAAATCCCGGACGCTCCGTTCGGTGTCGACTCCAGCACAATCTCTCCATCCGGCACCACCGCCGCCTGCAGCGACGCCAGCGTTTCTCGTCCGTTGCGGGGCCAGCGGGAGACCTCCGAGCAATGCAAATTGTGGATAGTCATCCCGCGTCCCGCATTGTCATCCGCCGTTTCCACCCGGTACTCGCTATCGAGTCTCGGAAATACAATCTGGCGGATGTTCGAGCGCGACTTGATCAGCGCTCCTCGGTGCACCCGCTGGTTGGGCAGATTCTCCCAGAAGCGGTGCACGATGTTGAATATGGCCTGCGCCGACTCATCGCTGTGCGCTACCTCGACCGTCAGAGTCCCAGGCCGCGTTATCGTCTGCAGGAAGTACCGCGCTGCAATGTAGGTCGTAATCCCTACCTGCCGCGCCTTCAGCACAATGTTTCGCTTGCTGCATCGCCGCGAGTATTCCTGCTGCGCCCGGTTCAGCTTCAGGTATCGCAACCCTCCCTTCTTCGGCCGGATCCTCAACAGTTTCCCAATCAGAAGATCCCGCACCGTCAAGTCCCCCGCCCGCTGATCCAGAAACGGCCCGAGTTGTTCCACCAACTGAAGATCAGTCCACACAGTCCCATCCCTCGAGTAGTCAAACTAAGACGCCTTTGGTCTCTGAATGTGGGCGACGCCCAATGTCGGGACGGCCGCCTTCGGCCGTCCCCCGGCGCAGCGGCAGTCACCGCCACAAATGTCCGGGTGCCCCATGTCTCGCGTTCTTTGCGAGACGTGGGGCTTTCCCCGTCGTGTCGCCTGTTCCTACTTCAGCACTCCCGCTGTGGCCCATCTCGCAGCCTTTCCGTGCCCATGAATCTGCAACCCCGCCGCCACCCGATCCAACTCCGCATTGCCGGTCTTCGCCGTTAGCGTCGCATTGTACGAAGCGACGAACTCGCTCGCCGACAAAGGAGGTTTCGGGTGCCCCATCTTGGCTGCGTTCTTTGCGGCAAGCGTGGGAGCCACCGCACCCACCTTCACCAGGGGCAAAATCGCCGCCAGCGACTGCACCTCCGCCAGAACAATCCCTACCACCGCTGTAACCTTTGCCTGTGTCGCTGCGTCCTTGATGTGCAGTGCCGGCAGCAGTCCCTGAAGATTCGCCTGCACCGCGTTGATCGCGTTCTGAATCTTTTCCAGGATTCCCGGTTTCGACGCCTCATCCGCTTTTTGATAGGCCGTGATCAGCGACTGTACGAGTTCCAGATCCGCTCCCGCCTGTGTCCCGGCATTCTGGACGATCTGCATGTCCGCCGCTGAAACTCCCTTTCCCTCCAGCGCCGCTACGAGCGCAATGATGTTCGCCGCCGCTGGAATCAGCGCCGCCACAATCTCCTCCGCCTGTCCAACCCATGCTGTCGAGCATCCGGTCCACATCATCACCGCGCACAACAGCAACGCCACCGCACTCTTGGTAATACTCGTCTTCATTACCGCCTCCTGTTTCTTCAACCCGAAATCCCTTGTCAAACCATCACAAACAAAAAAGGCCCGGTTTTCACCGTGCCTCTTCTTGCCTTGCTTCCCTTGAATTACTGCGAGTACGCCCCGCTCGCCGTAGCTTGCAGCGCCGCGAGATAGCTCGATCCCGTTGCTGCACTCACGCCCACCGAAGTCTGATAAGCCGCGTCGTAGGCCAGCAGCCAATCCTGGTAATAAATCTCAAAAATGTTTGCGTGATTTGCTGCCGCGTAGCTCAACACCGCCGGCAGCGGCCCCGTCGATGCCTGGTTTCCTGAACAAGTCTCTCCTGGCGCGCAACTCTGTCCCACCGTCTGCACTTCGAGAGGAACTTGATACTCATAACTCTGGAACAGGTTGCACCAATCTGCCGTCGCCCCAGAGCAGTTGTTTACGTCGCTCGCCGCCAGCCCCTGCGAGCCAAATCCAATCCCCAGTGGCGCCGCAACGCCCGCCACGTAGTCCGGCACCTGTGTACTCGGGACTCCCATCGGCGTCACTCCCACCATGAGCTGTTTGGGCGAATGCAACGATGCCTCGAATTGCAGCATCGTCGCGAGATATCCTTCCCACGTCGCAACCGTCACTCCCCACGACTGAAACGCTGTCCCGCACGCCGTACCCGAGTTGTTCCATCCCGACGCAGGAAATGTCTCTCCCCCACGCCCCAGTCCCATGCGGAAGTACCCAATATTCGGATTCGCCCCGTAATGATTTACCAGTGCTTGGATCCCCCCCTGATAATCCGCTTGGAACGCGGCATTCAGGTAATTCGGGAATTGTTGGTTGCCCGCCTGGGTCGTGCACGTCGTATAGTTCGACGGACCCAACGCCGTCCACACATACGATGGCATTGCGCAGTTGCCCACGTTGTTCTGGCCGTAGTTGCTGCAGGTATTTCCCGCCGAATCCGCGTTCGCCCAAAGCACCAGGTTTACACGCTTTCCCGCCGACGTCCACGCCGCCACTATCCCGTCATCCATCGCGAAGTTGTAGACGTTGAACGAAACTCCGCTCGCGGTGCTGCCCGTATAGTTCGCACTCAGGGTCAAGCTGCTCGGCGTCGAGCTCACAATCGTATAAGTGGTCCCGCCAAGCACCACGTCATACCCGGCCCATGCGCTCGAACAAGTGCTCGTACACGCTACACTCGCGCTGCCATTGGTCACATTCCCCGTTCCCGTCCAGCCGTTGTCAAAATCCGCCCACTGGATGTCGATCGTCGCCCCCGCCACAATTGGGCTCGTATACAAGTAGGTCGCCACGTCCGACCAGTAAGGCGATCCCGGATTCGTCGGCGATTGCAGCACATAAAGATTCGGATGCGGCTTCGTCGCCACCACAAATACATCGCTCCGGCACGCCGTCGAGCTGTTCGGCGAGTTCGTGCAAGTTCCGCTCGCTCCGCCCTCGGTTCCCAGCGTACCTTGCCAGTCCGACGTGAACGCAAAGAACCTTCCATCCTGCGACCCGCCCCCAATGGAGTACTGGGAATCAAAATTCCAGTTGAGTCCGGTCGTCTCCGTGTGCGCGAACCGGTACACCGTCCCGTTCACCGGCGAGGTCCCCAGCACCTCATTCACCCACGCGCAGTTGTACGATCCCGAGACCTGCGCATTGGCATTCACCGCCGCAGTGCTCGCGAAGAACGGATATGTGTCTCCCGCGTCCACATTCGCCCATCCCTGATGGATGTCCGTTTGCACATCGCTGCACCCAGAGAGCGGCAGGCCGGGGATTACTCCGGTCCCGGCATTGTTGTTCCCGTAAGGCCGAATGTCTTCCTGCCAGAATGGAGAATAGTTCCCATTGACCAGATGGCTCGCTCCCTCGGTCCAATGTCCTCCGCAGCCGCCCCCCTGCGTGCATGAGTAATACAGATTCGTTGTCCCGATCTGCCAGAAGTAAGGCAGTTGCGAAGCGCAGTTGTCGATCTTCCCGCCACTCCCGGTGGCGTTCGCTGCCGTCTGCGCCCACGTGACAGTATTCGTGCCCCCATTGACTGAGGTCAGCGGAACATAATTCACGTTAAACGAACTCGGTGTCACACCCGTCACGTCAATGTACATGCCCACCGACAGTCCGTTTACGCTGCTCAGCACCGCCGTTACCACGTTCGAATTCAACGCGATCGACGTAATCGTCGGGCTCACCGAACATCCCGCCTGCGCCACCATCGCCCACTGTCCGTCTTTCGAGATTTTTACGTTGTGCACGTAGAATCGGTCCGGCACACCCACCGTTCCCGTCGCTCCCCAATCTCCCGCAACCACTCCCGTCAGCGTATTCAGATGGCTGCACCCGCTGCCCACTCTGTAGGCCACAACGTCTCCACCCGTTCCTTGTGCGCCCGCATTCGACATCCCCGCCACAAACACCTGGTCCGCGGGAAATTTACTGCCTTCTCCAAAACTGTTCCACGTTGATGTGTACCCCGTCCCCAGGCAATTCGCGCTGCTGGTAAAGTCGTACACCGTCGTCGCCGATGGCGGATTTCCCCCGCTGTTGTATCCTGTGAAGTCGTAACTCTGCAGCTTTGTGCCGCTGAGCGTATACAGCACCATCGGATTGCTGTAACTCCACGATGTCGCTCCCCCCGCAAGATAGAACCCGCCCGTGGATGCCCAACTCGAATTCGTCGCATACAGTCGCGACGCTTTCATCGTTATCGGATCGAAGGCCACCGGATATAGTCGCGATCCTTCGTTCTGCACCGTTAGCAGCGTCGAATCTTTGTTCCACAGCACCGTGTCGCCGGACCCACTCGTCGTCGTTTCCAGCGTGAAGTTCGGTTTGCTCGAATCAAACCCTGCGTCGGTAATCCGGCACACTGGAGCGCCAAAATCTCCCGGCCACTGGCAATTCCCCGCGCCCATCAATCCGCCCATGTTCGGTGGCGTTATCGGAGGTTGCACGATGCTCGTATCCGTCCGCGCTGTGTAATTGGGTGCGGCCGTTCCACTCCCACCGATCGTGAAATACGAACCAGTCTGTCCCCCATAGATCGAGTAGCCCGCGAACGCATGCGCTCCAATCTCCCACCCGCTGCCATAGCTGTTCTGATTGATCCCGTTGATGTCGATCTGGTACGCCGCCCCGAGATTCTGTCCCGCGTCCACCACCGGAGAACTCGCTGTTGGACGAAAGTCCAGCGTCATGCTCGAAGCTGGCAGCTTGTAGTAGAAATTTCCGTCCGTCCCTGCTTCCAAAGTTCCACTCGTCAGCCAGTTCACCAGTCCCGTGTTCGTCTGAATCGTCGCCCCGCTCGCCTGTAGGTCTGCAATCAGATTCGTGACCTCCGCCGCGCTCAGTTCTCCCGTTCCCGTCGACGCGTTGAAGTGCCAGAAGATTCCCCACGGCACTCCCCACACCATCTGCTTCCACACTAGCGCCTGGATCTTCTGATTTAACGCGGTCGGCTGCAACCCCATCCACGATGGATTCACTCCAAAACTCGTCACGTTCTGTACGTCGAACCCGCTGGCATAGGTATCTTTGACCCCAAGGTCTTCCTTCAGCGCTCCGCGCGCCCCGCCGTACGGCACGCCCGCCGTGATCCCCTGCATCGCTGGCGTCTCATATCCTCCGGGATACACATACACTGGCGTCGCCGGCAATCCCGTTAAGTTCAACGTCATCCACTGACGCGACAGCGTAATCTCGTCCGTCGTCAGTCGTGTCACATCCAGCTGCATGTGATACACGTTGCTCTTCACATCCTGCGAACTCACGTCCGCCAGATCCTGCGTCAGCAGCGCCGCCTTGGTGTAGGCCGAACATCCCGTTCCATACGGCCCTTGGCACGTCGGATTCTCCGTCGCCGTGAAATGCCCGGTCGCCGTCAGCGCTTGTTCCAATCCTTGCATCGTCCCTTGCGCTTGTCCTCGCGTCAGGTCGTAGCTAACTGAATCCGCCGGCGCCCCCGTCACGTTGATCGTCAACGTCTTGTTGGCGATGCTCAGCGTTGCCGCCGAACCCGCCCCTGTGTACTGGACATCGAGGGCATCGATGTTCGTGTAGTACGTGTGCGACATCGAGTGCGATGTTACGTCCCGCCCCGCATTGATCCATCCCTGAATCTCGGAAACAATCGGTGTGATCGTTGAGGCATAACCAACCGTGATCGCCACACCAATCGGCACTCCCGCCGCATCCGCGATCGACAACACCGGATTTACGTAGTACGCGTCTGCTCCTGGCGTCATCCCAACGTCATCTACCGTCAACGTCACCTGTGCCGGGTATCTCTGCCATGCCTGTACAGCCGGCGCCGTGTCCATGGCAACATTTCCCACTCCTGCGGTTGGCCCCAGCGTGTACAACGGCCATTCCACATCGGTCGAATTTGCCACTGCCAGGCTCGACGCATAGAAGTGGCAATACGAATACGTGACGGCCCCCGGCCCCCCAGGATCGCTTCCGCCGCCGACTCTCCCCGTGTTATCCACCAGCGCGCCATCGCGATTCCCATAGGCCTTGTCATTTACCAGCGTAATCGGCGTTCCCACACCGTTAAACGTGAACCCATCAATCCTGAAGCCTTCATAGTTCAGGTGCGATTCGTCGTTGTAAAACTTGATATCCAACGGCTGAACACTCTCATTTACGTAGAATCCCAGGGGCTGCGTACCTTGCGGAATCATGGAGTCAGCTTCCATATTCGCGAACACCAGATGATCGCTCGCTCCCTGCACGTACACGCCGTACTGATCGAACCAGTTCACTAGCAGATGCTGAAACGTCAGCCACGACTTTCCGTTGACGTTGATCACCGGCACATTGCTTAGCGCCATCGGCACAATCGCCGCGCCGTAAAAAGTCGCCGGATTCGAAGTCGCAAACACGTACACATATCCATTCGCAAAGTAAAAATCCCACTTGTCGGTCAGGTTCGTCGTTACCGCCCCAACCTTTTGCCCCCACACCGACCCAAACAAACAAAAGTTGATCGTCGTGTAAGTCGAAGGCACCGGCGCCTTCCATACGTTGTTGCCCAGGTTCATCCATGCCGTCGACGGCACCGCGTAGTATCCCGTCAGGTTCGGCGGCGCCCCGGTCCCGTAGGCATCAAACACAATCGGATTCCCCGCCGTCCCGGGTGATGGCGGCACCAGGCTCTCGTTCCAAACATCTCCTCGCTGGAACAGAATCGAATCCCCCGCCTGAAACGTCTGCCCATTTACTTTCGCGATCGTCTGCCACGCCGTTCCCGCCGACGTCCCCGAATTCGAGTCTCTCCCAGTGCTCGAACTCACGTAATAAGTAGTTCCCGATGCGAGCACGCCGCAAAACATCGCACACATGAGTGAAGCCAGAATTCTCACTCCTGTCATCCTGAGCGGAGCAAGCCGATCCGCGAAGCGAATCGGCTTGCGGGGTCGGAGGCCCCCTGCACCTTGTGCGCTATCAACCGTCTTGTTAGGAATTCCCACCACAATGCCCCTCATCAGTTCTCCAATAAAAAAGCCATCAGCTTTCGCCGATGGCTATTCCGTTCAACTTCTGTGTTCTTTGTGGTTGACGCCTTTCCCGAAGTCCTAGTTCTGCATCTGATAAGTCACTGTTGCCACCATCCCAAGCGCATAAGTCGAGCACCCGGCAGCCGCTGTCGTCACCTTGACCCTGAGTTGATCTCCAGATGCCACATTGCTGTTACCCGCCACCTTGCTGTAAAAATTGTTCCCGGAGCTCAGCGTGATCGAATAGCTGCCCACTTCCAACCCAGTCGTGCCGTCCCACACCTGCACGGTCGGATACGTGGTGCACCCCACTGGCGCGGTATTGGCTGCGAAATCAAATCCAGTGATGGTGAGTCCCGCTGGCAGCGTCCAGTTGCAATTCTGTGAAACCGCACTCGACCCCGCCACCGGACACGTCCACGCAAATTGCGCTTCATTCTTCACATAAGCCGTGGTCGCCACTCTCGTCGAGTTGTCGCCCACGCTCGCCGTCGGCGCTTGCACCGTTCCAGTAAAAATCGGCGACGCGATTGGCGCCGCTCCCGTGATCTGCCCAACGCTGTAATCCCCGCTCGCCGCCACCACCATCCCCGTCCGTCCGAAGATGCTGGCCACTCCCGCGCCCTCCGGCGATTCCAGCCCAACCCTCATCGCATACGTTCCCGCACCGCTGTTGGTCGATTCCGCCCGGCCCAGCACCTGCACGCCCGTCGGACGCGTTGCTCCCGCATCGTGGCAGTCCCCCGCGTTCGTCACACTGGCCACCACAAAATCTCCCGC
>Ga0335080_10004460_pt1 | contig 14238 bp, 12 predicted proteins | sample Lox_Sample_34_FD_206720 | JGI IMG/M metagenome (GOLD analysis project Ga0335080, IMG submission 206720) | Soil microbial communities from Loxahatchee National Wildlife Refuge, Florida, United States - Lox_Sample_3.4 | ecosystem: Environmental > Terrestrial > Soil > Wetlands | place: USA... | reverse complement strand
CTCCCGCCAGAATCGCGATTGTGATGGTGGCTTACCCACCGTTGTGCTGTTTCAGGCCAGACAAAAATTCAGGAAAGGAATCAGCCATGAAAGCCTTTCGTTGGTTCACAAAATTTCTACTCGGAGGAATTGTCATGACACAAGCAGTCGGCGCGCAAGCGCAAACACCAAATGCAGCAACCGATTCCAGGATCGACCCGCAAATCCGGGTTTTTCTGGCGGAACTCAACAAGGACAACAGTCCATTTTGGGAATTGCCGCAACCCAAACCGCAGGACATCCTGACCGGCCTGCAAAATCAGACGCCGGTCGACATGTCCGGTGTAACTACGATCGAAAAGACCATCACGCAGGATGGACGCACCGTGAAGCTCTACATCATGTCTCCACAGCAGCTTTCCGGCAGGCCTGGTGTTTTGTTTTTCATTCACGGCGGCGTGTGGATCGTTGGGAACTTCCAGAATCACCAGCGATTGCTGCGGGACCTTGTCGTGCGCTCCGGACAGGTGGGAGTTTTTGTTGAATACACTCCGCTGCCCGAGGCGAAATTTCCGACACAGATGGAAGAGACCTACGCAGCTCTAAAGTGGGTTGCCGCACATGCCAGTGAATTCGGAGCCGACGGCGGACGCATCGCGATTGCGGGCAATTCCGTCGGCGGAAACATGACGGCGGCGATTGCGCTGATGGCCAAAGACAAAAAGGGGCCGAAGATCGCCCTTCAGGTACTTTTCATCCCCGCTACAGACGCGAGCGTGGACACCGACTCATATAAGGAGTTCGGAACGGGACGCTTTCTGGCTCGCGCGTTCATGAAGTACGGATGGGATTTGTACGCCCCCGACGAGAAGACGCGTAACAACCCCTACGTGTCGCCGCTCAGAGCGACCAAAGAAGAACTTACCGGCCTACCGCCTGCACTGGTAATCACGGCGGAAAATGATCCTTTGCGAGATGAAGGAGAAGCTTACGCGCGCAGAATGAAGGATGCGGGCGTTTCGGTCGCCGCCACTCGCTACAACGGAATGATCCACGACTTTGTCCTGCTCAACGCGATTCATGGCGTCGCAGGCGTTCAAGCCGCTATTCAACAAGCCAGTGACGCTATCCGTGGCGCACTGAAAGACTAAGCTTTCGTAGGGGGCAGAGACGGATTTCACGTTGATGCCCCCATCGAACTCAAAAAAAGGAAAAATCTATGTCGATTGCAAATCAAATTCTTGATGACCAGTTCCTGAATCTTAGAACCAGCTAGTAGAGACTCAACAGTCAGGAAGCACGTCGTGAAGCCCTGGCAAAAGCAGCAGGGTTAAATCCGCGGCCGCGTCGGTCGAAAGTCCTGGAATGTATGCGATGGTGATCTTTCGCCTCGCCGCAGCATGGAGGTCAATGTGGTCATGACCTACCGAGTGGGTGGCAATAACTTTAACGGGCGCTGCCACTCGACTAAAAAATGTGGCATCCAGTCTGTCTACCGGAGTGACAAACATCGCATCAGCCCCTTCGGCGGCCGAAAGCAATTCCTCTGAGGTAAAGTGTTCTCCTTTTTTCTTGCGGCGCAGTTCAAAACTCTGCGCGAGTCGGGTTTCCACATCGTCGACGAAATACGCAGTCGCCACCAGGGTGGGTTTGCGCATGGAACTCTCTCCTCCGTTGCGCATCGGCATCAATCGGGTAAGTAAGATGGACACGAGTTTGCGGCCGAAACCGCAGTTGCGAATTCACACTATGTGGGAATGCGTAGAAGGTGAGGAACTGCTAGCCCAATGTAACTATATTTCGTGAACCCCGATCGCGATGAGGCGGTTTTCCAATTCATCCTGTCTTGTTTGTAGTCACACTCATTCATTTGTTTCAATGATCTAGGCTGCTCTCATTCGCACTGAAAATCCTCATTTGCAGGTTATAGGGCACCAAGAGTGCACCACATCGCGGTGCTCGGATTTGAGCGCGTCTTCCTAGGTAACTGTGTGGATCGGTTGAAAAGATCTTACAGGACGCCTCAAGTTGCACCGAGCTCATTCAGGCGCACAACCGCGCGGACCGTTTTCGCCACTCGCTCGCCTCGCTCTCGATTTTGCATCAATTAGAGATGGCGAATTGGGGCTGAATTCTTGAATTTGCTTAACCGTAGAGACCTCGACATCGACCACGCGTATGAATCTCGAATAGCGCCAACTGCTGCGTCCGCGTTTACGGACGTTTCCATCCCGTCGAACCGTTCCAGGTGCGATTTGCTCTGAAACGAAGTTATTTGATAAGCAGCATGGTTCGCAAACGGTGTATTTTGCACGGTGCGGGACTAGGGAGTTTCCAGCACGCCGAACGACCGCGACGCAAAGATTGCGCGACGCAGGCCTTGAGAACTAGAAGTGCAAACTGACAGTACCCTGAATTGTCCTGGGGGAAACGAAGTGTGTGCCGGAGAAACTGGACAAAAAATTGTAGAGGGCTGCCTTATCCGTGAGATTGACGATCGTCAACTTCGTTCCCATAGAGAAACGGTCGTGCCGCCAAAGCCGGTCGGTCCCAATCGCCAAGTCGAGAAGGTTGCGGGGATTGATGCGCGAAGGGTTTGTATCCGCGTTGTAGGTTCCGGCCGCCACGATATGAATCAGCGTCGCTCCAAAGTTCGGCGCGTCGCATGACCGCAACGGGGCGGTAACTGTCGCAAAAACGTGGCCGCAAAACAGACCTATTTCTTGTTGTTCGTCACCAGTGAGGGTCAGCGCAGTTGCGTAGTCGGGGACGCTCACGACGACCAATCCGCTGTCGAATCTCCAGGTGACACCGAGCCATAGTCCGCGCATCCTGCTGGCGGAAAATTCGTACTGCAGGTTCGTTGTTTGTTCGAATCCCTGGTCATGATCGGGCCGCGCAACTGGCGCATAAGACGTACCAAAGTCAATTCCCCCGATTTCCGGACTGAACAATCGCGAGCGGGTGTGACCCATGACGCTGAACGCACTCAACCCACGCCAGTTCGTCAGCGTCGCGCGGACCATCGCGCCGTCAATTTTTGACTCACGAAACTGAATTGGAAAGTTCAAAGGCGTATTGAGGATGGTGTTGAAATCGTATGCGCCTATCGTGTACTTCCAGAAATACTCCGCCTGTACATTGAATTTCGTGCCGACGTGCCATTCCAAGCCCGCATTGAACTGATTCCTCCGCGCGGGCGTTAGTGGCTGAACATCCGCAGCGCCTAGCGATCCATTCGCCAAACCGCCTGGCCCTGTGGCACTTGAGAGAATCAAATTCTCGTTGTACGGAGTCAGGAAAACGTGCGCGTACGAGAAGTCGAATACAAGCCCGGTGCCGTTCCAACTGTATGCAGCTCCTACGCGTGGCTCAAAGGCGTGGCCTTTACTCAGACCATCGTAGTTGTCATACCGAATTCCGAGGTTGAGCTGAAGGGATCCCAGCTTCACGCTGTCCTGCACGTAAGCACTCTCTTCGAAAATCGTGGCCGTTCCGCGAAATCCGAACAGTGTGCCGCCACGCGTAAGATCGAAAGGCAGCAGGCTTGGCTGGAATCCCGCATTTACACCGTATCCTGCACTGCTGCATTGGCTCGTACTGGTCAGCGACGCATCCCCTACAGGCGCACCGCTGCTGTTGACGCACGGCGAGTTGAAAGACGGGTCTGTCAGGCCCGTTCCGAATTCTTCTGATAGAGGCGTTACCTGAACTTGAATACCGGCTTTTGCTACATGACGTCCGTGCGTATGGGAGATGTCAGCGCGGCCGCCCGTGCTTGTAAGGCGGCGCGACTGCTGAAGTGTCGCCGGCTGGTCCGAAAAAACATTGGAAGACGGAAAATAGTTCACGAGATCCTGGCGCACCCAGGTATTCGCACTCAGGAGCAGAGAACTTCCACGAGCGTGTGAAAATCCGAGACCAACGTTGAAGCTCGTCATGTGCTGGCGCTGGTCTTGACCAGCAGTCTCTTGATCATAGGTGTTGGGCACCTGAAACCATGACCGTGCTGCGGATAGATTCAAATGCAGTGCGTTAGCGTCACTCCATTTCCAATCCACGCGATCGAAGATGTTTTCCGCGTTTCCGTTTGCGTGCAGTGGGACAAATTCCGGTGTGTCCAGAAATCTCTCGCTATTCACACCATCCATAGCCAGAAAGTTTCCCAATCGGCGATCTCCAGACCCCAGCGTCACGCTTGCCGTCGGCGTGTCGAACGAACCGTAGCCAAGAGTTACGCTTCCGCTTGCGCGTCCAGCATCGAGTCCTGAGCGTGTCGTCGCTTCTACAATCAGGCTCGTCTTGTCACCGTATTCTGCGGGCGGCGCCCCTTGCAACGTCCGCATCTCCTCGATCGTGCTTGCAGAGATCTGGTTGGAGAAGATGCGGCTCTGCTGATCGGAAATGGGCTGGCCATCCACACTGAACGATGTCTCGGCGTGTTCTCCAAGAGGATGAAAGACTCCGTTGGAATCGGCGGCCACTCCAGGCGTTGCGAGAGTCAGAATCGAGCTCAGTGCCGCGTTTGTGCTCTCACTCGGTAAATTCCTCAGAAGTCCTTCACCAATTTTCGTTTCAGCCACATTCAAGGACGTTACGTTGCTGGCGCCTTCAGCAACGGTCACCTCTTGTGTGACGGTATCTAACATGAGTATAAACTTCAATTTTGTTGTTTCGCCCGACGCCAACTTTACCTTGCGGCGCTCGGGCCGAAAGCCCAAGGCCTTGATTTGCAGCTCATAAGTATCTGGACTCAACGCGTCAAAGCAAAACTGCCCGGCCGCATCCGACTTTGTTAATCGCGGTTCGTGGCCCGATGGCAAATCCAATTGGGCCTCCGCCCCTGCGATTGCTCCTCCCGCTTGGTCTTGAATCGTTCCGCAGATACTTGATTTGCCAGGCGTTTCTTGGCCAGTTACAACCAAAAGCGAAAATGCGGCGAGTCCAAAGATTCCCATGTTCCACCATCGTCCATGAACATTAACCTAGATTAATATTCCTAATAAAGCAAGATTAATATTCATTTTGGTTCGAAATGATGCCGCCTTTTCGCATTTTGCTGAGCCAAAATTATTTCCCATATCGTTGCTCAAATCTGGCAGGAAAATCAGGCCAACAGGGGACGACCAGCTGAAAAATAGCGCAAGACGTTATGCATGCTTTCGATTGCGGAAGATTTCAGATCAAGCCAATTGGGTGATGGCGACCAGACTACTCTTCTTTGACAACAGTGGTCTTTATGCCCTTTCCAGGCTTGCCGCCCCAGGAAACGACGAGTTGGTTCTCCAGACGTTGTACGCGTGGATAGCCCAGACTGGTCTCGGTTCCTCTCGCGACGATGAAGGTGCCGCTCCGCTGACCAGAAGGCGAAATTCGCTCGCCGACCAAATCTGTTCCTGAAGTCTCGTGATGTAACCAGATGGCGACAGTGCTTCCGTCCTCTAGAAGTGAAACGGCGACATGGCCGACGGGCCGGTTCTCGCCGTTCGATGAGTCCAGAGTAATTGGCGCTTGAAACGTAGCACCTTGGTCGTTGGATAATGCAAACTTCACCTCAGGTTTGTCGTTGCTTCCGGTAAACCAGACAACGCCAACGTTTTTGCCACTGCTGGCGAGCGCCGGTCCGTTCACGGGACAGCCGTTGATTTTCCATACATCGTCATGCACCGTGTGCGGAGTCTGCCAAGTTCCATCCTTCAGTCGCGCGACCTTGATATCCCGAATTTCCTCTGGGTTGTGGCCTCGGTAAGCGGCCAAGGCGCCTGTTGTCGTTTTCACAAAGGCTGTGGGGCAGCAAGTGCACGTGTCCTGGTCGATTGTTTTTTCTTCACCTAACTTTCCATCGGATTCGATCGTAACCGACATCAATCGGTAGCGATGTTTTGTGTCATAGTCACGCGAATCCAGCCATATGAGGGTCGCTTGACCTGCCCCCGTGGCCGCAATCGAACTGTAGCTGTGTTCCGAGATTCCTTGATCCGAGTGAATGCGAACCGGAGTCGACCAGTTTTTGCCGGAGTTCGACGAAGCCGAAGCGAACAGAAAATTTCCTTCTTCTTTTCCCCTGCTTCTCACGATCTCGGACCAAACGGCAATGAGCGAACCATTCTTCAATTTCAGGACGATCGGAGGAGCGGCGGAATCAGGCTGCAGATCCGATTGGCTCAGTACCGTGGCAGGCTTCGTCCAGGCGTTCCCGTCCCATGACGCGTATTTCAAGGCTTTGCTCGTCCCCGCTGTCTCAATCCAAGTCAGGATCAAAGCCCCGTCTGGACTCGCGAATAGGCCAGGAGCGAGGCTACCCGGTGCGGAAGGATTGCGCAGCTCCCGAACGTGTTCGGATGGTTCCGCGCTGTAGGATCGCCACGACAAAGAGGCAGTTAGTCCGATTACACCAAAAAAAAGAAATGCTCTCTTTAACATGTCTCTCTCACCTTTCAATGCATATTGAAATTTGTAAGGAATTCATACGAGAACTCTTTGCTCTTGCTGGATTGCCGACACAAGCTGGTCAAGCTCGGACGTCGTATTGTAGAGAGCAGGAGTGACGCGAACCGCCGCCCCATGGGAAATTCCAGCGCGTGCGACAACAAGGACTTTGTACTTGGAAAGAAATAGTTCCTGAACTTTCTTCGCTTGTTCGAAACTCTTCATTCCTTTCAGTCGAAAGGAGGTTGTCGCACCATAACGGGCCGGATCGTCGGGCGTGAGAATTTCAACTCCGTCCAACTCCCGAACGCGGGACACCCAGTAGTTTCTCAGGGACTGCAAGCGAGCCCGCTTTCGCTCTACGGTCAGACGTTCGTGAAAGTCGAGAGCCGCAGGTATCGTCAACAGCGCAGCAAAATTGACAGTTCCGGGATAAACGCGAGAGCGAATATCGTCATTTGGGTCTTCGCGATTCCCGAGACAAAGATCGACGTCGTTGAGTCTGTCCTTCCGAACATAGATTGCGCCTGTGCCGAGAGGCGCTCCGATCCATTTATGCAAACTGAATCCTGCAAAGTCAGCATCGATTGCTCGTAAATCCACTGGCATTTGCCCAACCGCTTGCGCGGTATCAAGAATGCATGCCGCACCGTATTTGCGGGCAAGCGCGATGATCTCGGTGACGGGGTTCACTAAGCCTGTTCGGTGGCACAAATGCGTCACGAGCATCAATCGGGGTCTGTGAGTTTTCTTCAGAATCTCTTCGTAAGCAGCGAGAATGTTTGCGGTCGTCGCAGGTTCCGGCAGCGCAAACGTTACTATGTTTACGTCTCTCCGCTCCTTCAAGAACCGCATGGTGTTTTGCATCGCGTCATAATCAAGGTCGGCGAAGACCACGCTGTCGCCCGACTTTAACCGGTTGTAACCGGCGATAAGATCCTGTAGCGATTCAGTCCCACAGCGCGTTAAGGCGATTTCATCCCGATTCACATTCAGCAGGCGCGCCACACGCAGGCGAACGTTTTCGAGTTCGAAAGGAAGCGACTCGTCCGGCAATACCCCGCGGACAAACGGAACGTTGCGTCGATTCACGTAGGTCAGCTTTTGGAAATATTCCTCGGCCACTGGTTTCGCCATGACGCCCCAGTAGGCGTTTTCCAGATTCGCAATGCTCCGATCGACGTCGTACCATTTCGTGAAGGCAATTTGCTCTTCGCTGTCTGCGGGCGCTGCCATCGCTATTGTCGATGAACGGATTACGCCGGCCACCATTAGCGATGAACCGGCCGCTCTCAAAAACTCTCTCCGGTTTTTCATCGTCCGAAGACACTCCTTCTCTGAATCATGCTGGCTGCAGTCAGAACCGGACCTCAAAACGGCTCCAGACGTTGATCGGGGAACCTGGATAGATGATCGACGGAGTGTTTCCCGCTTCGAAGTATTTACGGTCCGTCAGATTCTGGATGTTGACGCTGAGTTTGTAGAGTTTCTGGTCTCTGTGCTGAGGACCGAAGACGTACCCTGCCATTGCATCGAGGCGCGCGTAACCGGGCAGCAGCACATCATTGGCCGGATCAACGAAACGATACGTCAGAGCGCGCAATCCTCCGCCAAAACTGAGTCCTGTGAGCGGTCCGTGTTGTACCTCGTACACCGTCCAGATACTGCCGCTGTGGCGCGGCGCATTCTGAAAAACATTGCCAACCGTGTATACAGGGTCCGAAACGATCTGCGCCTGGTTATAGGAATAGGAAAAGGTTACGTCCCAGCCAGGACGAATGCGGCCCGCCGTATCGAACTCGATTCCCTTCGAGTCCGTGGCACCAATTTGTATCGAAGCCAATGGGTTTCCGGGATTCGTGATCAGAAGATTCGAGGCCCGAATCTTGTAGAAGGATAACGACGATGACAGACGGCCGCCGAAACTCGTAGTTCGTGCGCCGAATTCGTATTGATTGCCCCGTTCGGGCGGAAAGGGCTCACCGCCCGGGGTGAATTGGGCAGCGAGAGTCGGACTAAAGCTGCGGCTCCAGCTGGCGTAGAGCGTGAGCGGTTGAATCGGCTGATAGGTCAGCCCAATGCGAGGAAGTGTTTTGTAATCGCCCTGTCGATTGTGCGTGTCGTAGATGATCTCATCGTATTTCTGGGTGAAGCCTTCGAAGCGCACACCGGCAAGTAATTTGAGCCCACGTGCCAGCGTGATTTGGTCCTGCAGATATCCGCCATGCGTCATCAGTTTTGTCGTTCCGTCGAGCGGGAAATAGTCTGGCGAAGCAGGGTTGAAGAAATTTGCCGTCAGCGTAGCGGGATCGGGCATGGTCTGGCTGAAGGGCACCGGATGGAAGAGATTGATGGAAGGTGCGTCGCTGAATATGGCGTCCTGAACAACCGACTGATACCCGTATTCGAAGCCAACGAGAAAGTTGTGCTCGAGCGGTCCTGTCTTGAAAACTCCCGTCAGGTCGGTCTGCGAGTCGTAGAAGCGCAACGGATAGTGGGCATTTTCTGAAAACCGGGCGAGCGTCTCGTTGTCTGCCTCAAGGAACCCGGTGCTTACGTCGAGATAATCCCAGTTCGTCAGAGTCGCGCGGAACCGGCTTCGGATCGTCCAACGCGGGCTCAAGTTTCGGGAAACGTCTACGCTTCCCAGTTTGTTTTGCAACAGCGAGTACTGCCATGGCTCACCGTAGAAATTGCTGATGGGCACTGGAGCCGGCCGGTCACCAAGCGCGGGAATGCCATAGTCGGTCGTCGTCCGTGCGTGGAGATATTCGAAAAGAAGACGAACGCTCGTCGCGTCGTCGGGTTTCCAAGTCAGCGCCGGCGCCAGGAAATATCGACGGTCACCGAAACTGTCGCGAAAGCTGGAATAGTCGGCGAACTCCGCGTTCAGCCGGTAAAACAGCTTCCCGCTTCCCCCGAGCGGCCCGGTAATGTCGAAGGTAGGCCGCACGCTTCCATATCGGTCAGTTTGCAGCGAGAACGATCCATGCGTTTCGGGCAAAGGCTCCTTGGTGATGAGGTTCACGATCCCGCCCGAGGCCGCGCGGCCATACAAAACGGACGATGGCCCCTTCAGTATCTCGACGCGGTCCACATCCGTTGTATCCGCAGGCACCATCCCATCGAACGTGAATCCGTCGCGGTAGTAGTTGGAAAAAACGCCGAGCGGCAAGCCGCGGATTGTCAAAGCACTCCCAAGACCGCCGGATGCCAACACATCGCGATTAACGCCGCTGATATTTTCTGCCGCGTCTCCAAACCGAATGTCCTGTTGGCTCTGAATGAGGGATTGATTGACGACACCGACTCCTTGCGGAATCTCGTTGATCGGGATGCTCATCTTCGTGGCGGTTGACGATTCGTCCGTGCGGAACGAACCAAGCTCTGCCGTCACGATGACCTGCTGGCCGGGGCCCACAACCTTGAGTTGAATTGTGACTCTTGTTTCCGCAGACGGTCGAACGGTTGCCGACGCGCTGCTTCTCGCGAAGCCCGCGCGTTCAACTTCCACAACGTAGCTTCCCGGCAAAACGGCCGAAAAAGTAAATGCGCCGTTCTCGTCCGTTTTTGCGCGTTGCAAACGCACGGCAGCGCTATCAAGCAGAATCACGGTGGCGTCCGGGATCGCGGCGTCCTGTTGGTCCTTGACCGTGCCGGACAGAGACCCGCCTGATTCTTGGGCCAAGACAGATGGCCCGACACCAAAAGCCAAGAGCAAAAAGAAAACAACACGCGCCAGTAGGAACGAGCGCGAAATACGCGAAATACGCGAACTCATGCCATCCTCCCGATGGGTATTTGAACGGTTTGTCTTGGGAGAGTTCGGCTACGAACGAGGGGGTTGCTCGGGAGGTGCTGGAACTTGGTTCTTAAAGGTGCGCGAAGTCGAGGTCAAATCCGCACGCGATTCTCGCGGTTCTAGGATCGCAATTTCAGCAACAAGAATTGTCTCGTGGATGCCCGGCGACACTACGGCGGACTCTTTGCTCGTTCCGCTGCATTTCATCGTGCAATCCGAGCCGGGCGTGTTTTTCCCATGCTCGCACGCCAGTTCCGCTTTTCTTTGCCCTTGCGCGTGTTTGTGCGTCTTACACATTCCCGCGGCGCAACACTCATCTCCACCGGGAAGCCAGGGAGCGGCAATCGTCCGTAAGGGACCAGCGAGTAGACAGACCAAGAGAGCAATCGCCTGAAGTCTAAGGGCTCTGCGTCGCTCGGCATTTGCCTGCGTCATTCTCATCGGAAGGCTCGAGTGTTGACCCTTATTGTGCACTGAAATCTCATTCCACGCGACACCCTGAGATTCATCGCGCCGTGCCGGGTAGTTGTCGCGCAGTGAAATATGAGCCGAATACAAGAACGGCAACCACGAGTTGCGAGGCGAGCGTTTCGACCGTCGGGAATACCGAAAACCAGAGACCCGCCCATCCGGGAATTATTTCATTCAAGTGCGGCAAATGAGTCGTTGGCAGCCAACCGGCAAGCTGCATCTCTTGCGCTTCTTCGCCGACCATCACCAGAAGCACGCCGGCAAGCATTATTCCCGTCACAACCAGCATCCTTCGATACGGAAGATGTTGGTGAATCACGAAAGTGAGAACGGCGACGCCTAGCGTCGCAAGCGATCCGAAGACCAAACCTTCGAATACGGCGCGCGCTCCCAGTCGCAATCGGAAGCTCTGCAGGAAGAGCACGACCTCAAACCCCTCTCTATAAAACGAAGTGAAACCGAGCAGCCCCATGCCCAACGTCAGTCGCCACACACTTTTTTCATGTGTCCCGCTCGCGACCAACTCTCGCTTCTTGCGGTTGTGCAGGGAAATCCACCCTGTCCAATACATTTTGTGGAAGAACCAGTTCATCACGACCAACAGGACAACGATTGCTAGCAATCCCGTTCCAGCCTGCAGCGCGAGAGCCGACACGTTTTCGCTGAGATCGTTCAAAATGCGAACGGCAATCATCCATGTAACAGCCGTGGCCAACATTCCGAAGAGAACCCCTCCTACGACAGAGCGGTGATACCGCGACTCCTTGCCACGAAAGCTCGCGGTAAGAGCTGCCAGCACAAGAATGCATTCGAGGCCCTCGCGGAAAACCAGTACGGCGATATTCACCACGCCCGACGCTGAGAGCGAGCCGCTCACAAAGTGTCTCCGAGTTCGCGCTCAATCTTTTGCTTAAGTGCGTCGCCGAGCACGGGCCGTGATTGCGAGACCTTTCGAATGCGCTCGCGTCTCCCGGAACGCAGCATCTTGCGGAAACACACAAAGAGGACAAGGCACGCGAGGGCCGCAATCGCCACCGGCAAGGCGAAAAGAATTCTTCCGGTCAGCCCGTCCGGGACGATCAGGATGCGGTCGCCGTAGATACCTCTGTAGTGCTCGACAATCTCGCTCTCGGACTTCCCCTCGGCGACCATTTCTGTAACCTCGCCTCGCATCTGCACGGCAATATCGCTTCCGTGTTCCGCGATCGATTGCGTGTAACAGCATGGAGCGAGGAGCCGCTTCTCCACCTTTTGAATCTGCGCGGTTTGCGCGGTGGAGAGAAATGCCGGGTTAACCATGATCAGTACTGAAATGATTCGAAACATTTCTTCGTTCTCCGACTCATCACAGTTTGTGCAAATACTTCAGCAGGTCATCCACTTGTTGCTTGTCGAGTGTGTGTTCGAACGGGGGCATGATGCCGCGGCCGCTGACAATCGTTTTTCGTACTTGTTCATCTGTGGTTGGCGCGCCGCTCGGAAGCTGCCGGCGTTGAAAGAGGCCTGTTAATTTCGGCGGTTGCTTCAGCAGTTGCAGGTTCTGGGCGTCGTGGCAGGGACTGCAGTTCCGCTCGTACACGACTTCGCCGCGTGTTTCCGCTGAAGCAAAAGCTGGTCCATAGTCCATGTTGTTTCGTGAACAGCCAGAAAAGAAAAGGCCGATCAAGACGACGAACAGGAAGGAGCATCGTTTCGTTTTGCTACTTCTTCGCATTTTCCACCTGCCGCATGGCTGTCACTGCGTCCGCAGCGCTCCAGTCGCTGACATTCCATTCCTTGATTAGTTTTCCATCAGGTCCAATGAGCACGGTGCTCATCGAGTGGGCGATTTGGTTGTCTTCTTCTTCGTAGATAAGTGCAAAGGCTTCCGCTAGCCGCTTCAGGTTTTCAGGAGTAGGAACCGTGAACGACCAGTGCTCGAACTTCTTTTCGTCTTCGCCCAGATAGGCGAGGCCATATTTCCGAAGCACTGAAGGCGTGTCGAATTTCGGGTCGATGCTCACGCTGATCAGCTGTGTCCGGGAATATTCCTTGGAATCTTTGGCAAGCTCCTTTTCGACAGCGGCTAACAAGCTGCTCAGCCGCGGGCAAAACGTTGGCATCGGACAGCGCGTGTAGATGAAGGTGAGCAGCACAGTCTTTCCGCGGAAGTCGGAGAGCCGTATCTTCTGCCCATCCTGATTCACCATCTCCACATCCGGAATCTCCTCTCCCGGAAATAGCTGTCTCGTCTCCTTCACTTCTTTTTGGCGGTGGCTGGAGTCCGTCACAGCCACCTTGGTCAGCTCGTAGTCGCCATCTTTGTTCAGAACAACGCGCGCCGTAATCTGATCGCCAGCTTCGACGCCGGACAAGTCAACGTTCACAGCAACCGGATAGGGCATCGTCATCGCCGCCATGAACCCGGGAATGTTTTCGTGATCCACCACGAGCGTGTGCGTCTCTGAAACCTTACTGACCACGCGGCCCTTGAAGTCATAGTGCCGGTCCGACTTGCCGCAACTGCACAAAAGGAAACACAAACAAGCAAACAGAAAAGCCCGAACTGCAAGAATCCTCACAATTCCTCCCATTGCCATTCGTCGAAATCAACTTGTGTGGAGGGAAAGGCAACACGAACAGCGCAATTAGGCGTCAGTCTGCGCTGCGTCGCGCGCTTCCATTAAGGTTCAGTTAGGATCAGAGGGAACTGGAGGGAGGACCGCGTTTTGAATTGGGAAGAAACGATGTCGAAGCGAACACGAAAGCTGGCGCTTTCGCATCCAAATTGCTCGCAGCGAGAGGCGCGACAACGGAATTTGCCGCGACGGGATTCCCGACGCGCGGGCCCGGGAATGCGGGAGTTCCTTTGCCCGCGAAAGGACAATAGGCAAACAGCTTAGCGTTGCCGTCCTCTTGTTTTGCTTGCCCGTGCCGCACGGAACACATGTGTGCCCCGTTCTTCTTGCAGCAAGCTGGCACATCAGAAGAGGCAGACGCCGTCGCAAGCGCGGAAAAGATCGGGCCTACGGAAAACAAGAGCAGTAAAAAAAGCGTTGTAATGCGTCGGTACATGCTCGATAAGGGTACCAAAGAAATCGCTCTCAATAACAGTTCGCGGCAACTCTTCCCGCGCGTTGGTTGACCAGACCTAACGGAAAGCTTGGTCACTTGAGGTAGCTAGTAGGCGGGCGTCGCTAACTAAGATGCTGACGTTTGCGTACGCGCTCGGCTGCCGCCCGGCCTTGGTCGTACGCCGAAGCGAGTGCGCGATACGCTGCATCCTTCGTTGCCGAGGGGGCGATGGCTGGCGTACCCGCTGCGAACGGCGGGTGGGGATCGTATTCATTGTAGAGTTGCAATACCTCCGCTGCTTGGCGGCCGCGAAGCCGCGATGCAAGCACCAGACCGAAATCAATTCCAGCGGTCACCCCACCTCCCGTTATGCGATTGCGATCGGTAACCACACGTTCTTCGACGGGAGTTGCACCAAACATCGGGAGAAGATCGCGAAACCTCCAATGACACGTGGCCCGATAACCCGTCATGAGTCCGGCTGCGCCGAGAATCAATGACCC
>Ga0335080_10004459_pt1 | contig 14239 bp, 9 predicted proteins | sample Lox_Sample_34_FD_206720 | JGI IMG/M metagenome (GOLD analysis project Ga0335080, IMG submission 206720) | Soil microbial communities from Loxahatchee National Wildlife Refuge, Florida, United States - Lox_Sample_3.4 | ecosystem: Environmental > Terrestrial > Soil > Wetlands | place: USA: Florida... | reverse complement strand
ATCTCCGCCGGTGGATCGCCTCGCGACCGCCAACGCAGAACATGACAAGAGACTGTCCGAAATGGTGGCCGACCGATCGCATAAGGCCAAAGCTCCCGAACCCATCGTTCCGAACGGCGGCAAATTCGCCACACCGGAAGACGCGGCGAAAGAGTTCACTGCGCGCCGCGAAAAAAGCCTCGAATACGTCAAGACCACCCAGGACGAACTGCGCGTTCACGTCACCCAGGGGCCCGTCGGACCGATGGATGCCTATGACCTGCTGCTGCTGATGGCTGCGCACACCGGCCGCCATACCGCGCAGATCCGCGAAGTGCAGGCCAGTCCCGATTACCCCAAAGCCAGCGCGCAAGTCTTACACTAGTCCTTGTAAGGCAGGAGGAATCCACATGCAACGTTTCTGCATGCTGGCGATGGCTCTGGGAGTGTGCTTTCCGGCTTGGGCTCAACTTCCGTCCATTAAGCTTCACGGCATCGTGAACGCGGCCAGTTTCGCTTCTCCCGGACTTCCCAGTGGCTCTATCGCGCGCGGATCCATCTTCACGATCTTCGGCGGCGGCCTCGGACCCGCCAAGGGCGTGCAAGTCTCAGCGTTCCCGATCCAGAACACGTTGTCCGGAGTAACGATCACGGTAACGCAGGGCGCCACCGTGTTGAATGCTCTGCCACTCTACGTCCGGCAGGATCAGATTAATGCGCTGATGCCGTCCGGTGCGCCCACCGGCTGGGTATCGGTCCGCGTGACTTATAACAATGCGCGAAGCAATCCGTCGCCGGTGTACGTGGTCAACGACAGCGTGGGTGTGTTCACATCAACCGGCACCGGCCTCGGTCCCGGCGCGATGAACAATTTCGTCACCCAGTCGAACCAGCCGGCCAATTCGCTCGCCACGTCGGCCAAGCCCGGCCAAGTGGTGACGATGTACGCTACCGGCCTCGGGCCAATCTCGGCGCCCGACAATCTCGCGCCGCCCAGCGGATCCCTACAGACACCGGTCGAACTCTGGGTGGGCGGTGTTCAAGCCAGCGTGAGCTATTCCGGACGTTCGCCGTGCTGCTCGGGCCTCGATCAAGTAACGTTCACCGTCCCGGACAACGCGCCGCAAGGCTGTTGGGTCCCGGTGCAGGTTCGAACGTCCCACGCGACGCTCAGCAATTTCGTGAGTATGGCCATTGATCCAAATGGAGCGCCGTGTTCGGATCCATCGCAGCCTTTGTCGGCGGGCATAACCAAAGCCGGCCACCTTGGCCTGCTGACTCTCGCACGTCTCGATATCCATGAAGACGTCGGAGTGAACGCGCCGGTCGATATCACCAATGACGTTCTTACGTTCTCGGCCACCAATCAGCCCGGCGGTCCGTTTGTATTTCAGCCGTTTGTTTCCACGCCACCGCTCGGCACCTGCACCGTCTATCCCGCCATTGGCGATTTCTTCGCCACCGCAAATGTCTCCTCCGTATCGCCGCCGGCGCTCGATGCCGGCTCACAATTCACGCTGGCAGGACCTGGCGGCCAAATGGCTGCCACGCTGTCCGGGAGCGCCACCGCGCTCGGCGCGTATCTGCCCCTGTACTCGTTCCCCAACCAGTTGTATCTTTCACCGGGAAAATATACGATCACCAGCAAGGGCGGCGCGGACATTCCCGGCTTCAACGCGTCCATCACCGTCCCTGGACCATTAACCTGGACCAGTCCGCCTAACACCGTTGACCGCTCTCAGCCGCTGGCACTCAGTTGGACCGGCGCGCCTTCCGGTACGCCGATAATGATTCTCGGCGTCAGCTCGGATTTGCCAACCAACTCAAGTGCGATGTTCGTCTGCGTAACATCGGCAGGCGCGAATAACTTCACGGTCCCTGCCGAAGTGCTCTCCGCGTTGCCGGCATCCAGGGCCAATCCACTGTCTTCGAAAGCAGTCATCTATCTCATGTCGTCGAACCCCGGCACATTCACCGCCGGCGGATTGAACACGGCTCTGACATCCGGTTCTTATATCGCCGGCAAAACGGTGGTTTTCCAGTAGGAGGACATGATGAGAACGATCCGAACTCTCTTGTTGGCTGGCCTCGCTGCGTTGACCATCACCACGGCCGCCTCCGCTCAGGGCATTCCGCTCAACACCGTCAAAAACTTCATCGACTGGTGGAACATGATGTTCGGCTGGCATGAGTCGATCGCGACGATGACCTGCATGAACAACAAGATTTTCTGGGTTACCTATGTCGTTTACAATGACGGCACGCAGACCGATATCCCGGTTCGTATTACGCCCACCGGCGACCCCTGCGAGTGCAAAGCGGGCGGCTCGGCGCGGCCCGCGATGTTCGCCACAACGCTAGAGCCGCATGATTCCGAAGACTGCCATCACAGCGGAAACAATTTGTCGAGCCAATCCACTGGCGTCACGGGAACAGGCGGAAGTGGTTCGAGGGCCAGTAGCCTTTCCGTATCCACCGGCTTCCTGCCTCCGGTCCGTCCGCACGGCTCACCGGCGCGCAGTCCCGGGGCGTTGGTTTCATTCGCAAAATCTCCGCGTGCGGCGCCGCCAGGATCAACCGCATTCGAGTACACGCTTCCATTCCGCGCGCTGCCCAACGGAGTAGTGTTGTCCGCCAAAATTCCGCAGGTTCCCTGGCAATGCAACACCTCCATCCATCCCTCGATGTACAGCGTCGATCACACCGGCGACACCGTCTCTCGCATCGACCTTTGCACGGGCAACGCGCTGGCCACCATCAACGTCGCATCGCTACCGCTCCAGGTGAAAGTAACCCCCGATGGGGCGCAGGCCATTGTCACCAGCTATCAGAATGCGGTCACCTTCATCGATACGAACACCAATCAGGTGACCGATGTCATCCAGCTCGATCCCAGCTTCACGCCTTCCGGGCTCGCGATTTCGCCCGACGGGACTTACGCACTGATCACCAACTACGAGGCGCCGCCCGATTCGTTCATCGCCATGATCGATTTGACCACCAAGAAGGTCACCAGTAACATCGCCTTGTCGACGGAGTATCCGCAGTCCATCTTCTTGAATCCCGATGCGAGCCTGGTCTGGGTTGTTTATCCTTTTGATAACGTCGTCGACGTTGTCGACCTGCTGACCGGGGTCACGATCCAGCATTTGGCCGTGCCCGAACCCATGTATGTCGCCTTCAATCCAACCGGCACGGTGGCGTATGTGGCCAGCGGCGCCGGCGAGGTCCTGGTTCTCGACACCAGTACTTATGCCCGGATCACCACCATCTCGACGGACCCCGGCACCACGGATTTGAAGGTCTCGCCGGACGAGGCATTTGTGGTGGGCACCAATGGCGCCGCCCAATCCATGATCCTGATTAACACCCAAACCCTGAAAGGGATGACGTCGCCGGTGATGAACACCCCTTACGGTGCGGTACTGGCCCCGACCCAATAATTACAATCGGTTTCGAGGGCCGGGGTGGATTTTGGACTGAAGTTTCCGGCGTTTCCCTCCGATACAATATCGGTAGCTCCTGTCATATGAACGACCGGACAAAATCTCTCATCACCGACACGCGCAATCTCGCGAAGGAACAGTTTTCCGCGGCCTGGCAGCTCCACATGGACCGGATTCAGGAGGTCCTCAGCCAGCGCGCGCCAGAAGAAATCGAACGGATCTTCGAGGAACGCCTGGCAGCGCTCGCCAATTGCATGGAAGAGCAGAATCGCAACGCCATCGAAGTTCGGCTGAGCGAAGCGGCCCAGATTGAAGAACATCAGAAGAAGATCTGGGAAGTTCGGCTCCAGGAAGCCAGCCATGCCGCCGAACAGCAGCGCAAAGCGCTGGAATCGCGCATCGAAGAGACCGTTTCCCAAGCACGCCTGACCGCTGAGCGCGATACCGCGCGGAAACTCAATCAAGCCGTTCGCCGCCTCCGCGCCAGCGAGAACGGCAACTGGACCACGGAACTCGTTCAGACCACACAGGGATTTTGTGACCGAGCCGCTGTGTTCAGCCTCAACGCTGGAGCGCTGCATCTTGAAGCCGCACGTGGCGGAACATGGTCAGCGCAACTGGAAGACGTTCCGCTCGAGTCCGCGCCCGCGTTCGCCAGCGCCGTACAGTCCATGGACACCGTCATCGCGATGCGGACTAAGAACGAATTGTCGGCGCGTATCGGCGCGTGGGCTGGCGAAGCGGATTCCTGGCGCAGTTACATCTTCCCCATCGCTTCTAACGATCGCGTCATTGGTTTGCTTTATGCCGACGCGGGACAACACGCCGTGGAATCCAGCGCCCTCGAACTGCTGACCCTGACCGCAGGATCGTTTGCCGGCGAACATGACGCAGCCGCGCAAAAAGCAAGTTTGGTGAATATCGCCGCCCCAGCCCCGAAGGGCGCTTCCGTGCCCTGGTCATCGCTGAACCGCGAGCATCAGGATCTGCATCAACGCGCTCTGCGATTTGCGCGCGTTCAGGTGGCTGAGATTAGACTCTATAAGTCAGAAAACGTCAAAAAAGGACGTGCCGCTCACAGCTTGTATGCGTCTCTTAAATCAGAGATCGATGCCGCGCGGGAAGCTTATCGCAACGATTTTCTGTCAGCGTCCGATTCGATGGTCGACTATCTCCATCCCGAACTGGTGCGGACCCTGGCGAACGATGATGTCACGCTGCTGGGCGCCGATTATCCCGGCCCGCTGGTTTAAACTTTCGCTCGCCCTGTCGCTGGCCACTCTAGCCGCGTGGAGCGCACCCGTTCTGTCGCTCGAAACGCTGGCGGCAAATTATCGCAAAACACCCAACACTCGAACTCGAGCAGCCGTTCTCCACTACGCCGGCGCGCATCCCAAGGACCAATCCGGGGCGCTCGCGCTGCTGACGCTCGGCGCCACTGAAGTCGATCAACGGCAGTTCGGCGATGCCCTTCGTCATCTCGACGCGGCGGGAAAGCGCCTACCCAAGCTCGCCGACACCATCGGATATTTGAGCGCGGTCGCCGACTCGGAGCTCCGCGATTTCGCCGCTCTTCCCCCCGGCTTGCAGCCTGTCTGGAATTCCACCCCGGCATCGCCCTGGCGTGGCGCCGCAGTTACGCTTCTGGCGAACGCGTATTTGCAGCAAAACCAGCCGCAGGACGCGGTGGCGATCCTCGAGAATCATCGAGCTGACCTCAATGACGATCAGGCCAATCTCTTGCTCGGCCGAGCTTACGACGCTGCCGGAAATTCCACTGCAGCAGCCGCCCATTATGGCGCCATCTACCTGGAGCACCCCCTCGCGCATGAAGCTTCGGAGGCTGAAGCGGCGCTCTCGAAGTATCCTGCGTTCCCTGCGCAATCGCTTCTGGCACGTGCACTGAAGTTAATCGACGGCGGCGATTACACCCGAGCCCGCAAAGCACTGACCGCGCTGCTGCCGAAGCTCAGTGGCGCGGATCTCGACCTGGCACGAGTCCGGATCGGCGCCGCACATTATCTTGCGGGCGACTACAAACCCGCACACGAATATTTGGTAACCCTCCAGGTCACCACCGGCGAGGCCGATGCAGAACGCCTCTACTATCTGGCACAGTCGGCGCGGCACCTCGACCGGATCGACGAAATGACCGTAACGTTCGATCGACTCTCGCACGACTATCCGCAATCCAACTGGCGGCTCCAGGCGATGACCGCCGTGGCGTATTACGATTCTTCGCACAACCAGAAGGACGCCGCCGAGTCGCTATATCGCGCCTGCTACGAATCCTTTCCGAGCGATTCACGATCGGTCCAGTGCCACTGGAAGGTCGCCTGGGCTCAGTATTTGCGCGATCCGGCGAGCGCCGCGCCGATGTTTCGCGAGCATTTGATCCGCTATCCGGAGTCGGATCGTACCACTGCCGCCATCTATTTCTCTGGCCGCATTGCCGAAACGACCCAGGATCCCGGCGCCGCTCGCGCTTACTATGAGCAACTCACCGGAGCTTTTCCAAACTCGTATTACGCCATGCTGGCGCGAACGCGCTTGACCCAGCCTGCCATCGCAGCCGCCGCCCGATCCGCCTCGGTCGCGCAGTTTCTCGCCACTGCGACCCATCCTAAACCGCAGGCGTCCGAGAACTTCGTCGCCACCGCGCCCACCAAATTGCGGATCGAACGTTCGCGCCTGCTCGCCGGCGCCGGTCTCGATAACCTCGCCGAAGCCGAGTTGCGCTACGGCGCGAAAGTAGACGGACAGCCGGAGCTGCTCGCCGTCGAACTTGCCGAACTGGCCAACCGGCGCGACGCCCCCGATCAGGCGATTCGCTATATCAAACACTACGCGCCCGCTTACCTTTCCATTCCGCTCAATTCCGGCTCGGAGAAGTTTTGGCGCCTTGCGTTTCCGATGCCTTACCGCGCGTCCATCGAGAATTACTCCCGCGAACATGCGCTCGATCCGTACCTGGTGGCCGCGCTGATTCGTCAGGAATCGGAGTTCAATCCCAAGGCGGTTTCCCACTCCAACGCCCGCGGGCTCACCCAGGTGCTGCCGGGCACGGGCCGCGAGCTCAGCCGGAAACTGAAGATCCCCCGCTATCGCACCGCGATGCTCTTCACGCCCGACACGAACGTCAAAATCGGGACCTACTACCTTAAAGCTCTGGCGGATCAGCTTCAGGGAAAGTGGGAAGTCGCCCTGGCATCCTACAATGCGGGCAAGTCGCGCGTTACGGCCTGGCTCGCGGCCTCCGAATTCCGCGAACCAGCCGAGTTCGTAGAGAGCATCCCTTTCAGCGAGACGCGCCTCTACGTACAAAGCGTTCTGCGCAACGCCGATGTCTACCGTCGCCTGTACGGCGCCGCGGCTGTTAAACGCTGATCACCGGACACGGCGATTGCCGGATAATCGAGTACACATTGGTCCGCAGCCGGCCGAGCGTCCGCGTCGCATGACCGCGCCCGAGCACCAGCAGGTCTGCGCCATGGTGCAGAACCGCATCTCGAACTACATGCGGGATCTCCCCGGCGCCCACGCAAAGCTGCGCCATCACTCCGGCCGATTCCTGCATCTTCCCGATCGTTTTGCGCGCTTCTTCTTCCAGATACCGCTCCAGGTCGGTTTCGAAATATTTCTGCGGCCGGGTCTCGGCCGCCGGAACTGCATGCACCAGCCACAACTTGGCTTCCAAGTCCCGCGCCAGCTTGGATGCGAATTGCATGGTCGCGATGCTTTTCTCGGTCAGATCCACCGCGCACATCACTTGTTCGCAAGCGCCCGCCGCGGTTCCCGATTCCTCGACATGCACGCCCGTCCAAACCGGACACGCCGCATCGTGTAGAACCTTCGCCGTCACCGAACCCAGCAACAGACTGCGAAAAGCCCCGAAACCGTGCGTCGGCATCATGATCAGGTCCGAACCTTGTTCCTGCGCATAACAGGTGATCGTCTGGGCCGGATCACCTTCCAACATCTGTCGATGCACCGAAATCCCCTCGAACCTGTCCCGCAAGTAGGAATCAAACTCGTTGCGCCGTGCGTCCCGGATCGCCGCCGTATCCACCAGAGCCATGTATCCGTACCAATCCGTCACATAGCCCGGCGGCGTTTCTAAAACGTGCAACAACGTTACCTGGGCCTGAAATTTCCGCGCCAGATTTTCGACATAGGGAACCGCAGCCGAACAACTGTCCGACAGGTCCACTGGAAACACAATCTTTTGGAATGTCGGCATGGCGTACCTCCAGTCACTTTGCATGTAAGAAGACTGCACGCCGGCTGCCACCGTGCCAAGCCTTCGGCGGAGTGCGGATTTCCCCGAAGATCAGGGCTAAACGATTCGTTTCAATGGACCCGCCAGGTTTCAACTGCGCAATTTCACCCAAGTTCCTCAGGCCACCTGCAGCACCGCCGCACCTCGAATCGCATCATTCTTTAAGGCATTCAGCGCGCGATTGGCCTCAGCCAGCGGAAACACCTCGGTCTCGGTGTGGATCGGAATCTCCGCGGCGACTTTCAGGAAATCGTGCCCGTCCTGGCGTGTGTTGTTCGCCACGCTCCGAATCACGCGCTCGCCATACAGCAGGTTGTAGTCGAGCGGCGGAATCTCGCTCATGTGAATCCCGCCTAGCGCCAAGATCCCGCCCTTCTTCAGCGCCTTGAGCGATGCCGGCACAATCTCTCCGGCCGGCGCGAAGATGACCGCGTTGTCCAGTTCCACCGGCGGAGGATCCACCGTTCCGCCGGCCCACACCGCCCCCAATTCGCGTGCCAACTTCTGATGCCGTTCATCGCGCGTGCACGCGTACACGTCCGCGCCCCAGTGCCGCGCAACTTGAATCGCAACGTGCGCCGCCGCTCCGAAGCCATACAATCCCAACCTTGATCCTCGCCCAACCTCGGCCAGTCGCAAACAGCGAAATCCAATGATCCCGGCGCACAACAGCGGCGCCGCGGCCAGGTCGCCGAATCCTGCGGGAATTGGATACACGAATCCTTCCTCCGCCAGCGCGTACTCGGCATAACCTCCATCCACCGTGTATCCGGTGAAGCTCGGATGATCGCACAGGTTCTCGCGACCGCTGGTGCAGTAAGGACAGGTGCCGTCGGTCGAATGCAGCCATGCGATCCCCACGCGCGTTCCAATCGGATAGCGCGACGCGCCCTGGCCCGCCGATTCGATAATCCCCACCACCTGATGTCCCGGCGTGATCGGTGACTTCCGCGGGGTCAATTCGCCTTCAATCACATGCAGATCCGTCCGGCAAACACCGCACGCATGGACGCGTACCAACACCTGCCCCGGGCCTGGCTCCGGCCTGGGAACGTCGACATATTCCAAGGGATTGGTTTCGATCCGGGCGGGCGACTTCAGAATGCAGGCTTTCATGATCCGAATGCTCCTGCCAGTGAGACTCCTGCTCGCCCATCATAGTAACCTGATGTCGAATGACTGTTCCTGGCACTCTGTTCGCCCGCAATCTGGTCAACCGGCGTACGCTGCTGTTTCAACTCGTCCGGCGCGATTTCGAACAGCGCTTCGTTGGCTCGGCTGTCGGCTGGCTGTGGGGATTGATCCATCCCGTCGTCCTGCTGGTCAGTTGGATCTTCGTCTTCCAAGTCTGCCTGCACACCACGCTTCCGCCCAACGAAGTCACCAGCAACTATTCTTTATTCCTCTTTTGTGGATTCCTTCCGTGGCTCTTATTCCAGGACACTGTGACTCGTTCCGCATCCGCGCTGCTCGATAACGCGAACCTCATCACCAAGACTGTCTTCCCGGCCGAAATCGTCCCCGTCTCGATCTTTCTGTCGTCGCTCATCAGCCATCTGCTCGCGCTCGGACTCGTGATCGCCGTAGTCGGTTTCTACAACGGCCATTTCAGCCTCTGGCTGATGTTCCTGCCGATTTACATTCTGTTGATCGCGTTCTTTTCCATCGGAGTGGGATGGTTCGTGTCGAGCCTGCAGGTCTACTTGCGGGACACCGCGCAGGTGATCTCCGTCATCCTGACGTTTTGGTTCTGGATGACACCCATCTTCATCGACGATCAGCTCTACCCGCAGCGTTTTCGATTTCTGCTGCACGCCAATCCGCTGGCGTATGTGGTGCGCGCATATCGCGATCGGCTGCTCTCCTATCGAATTCCGGATTTCAGCGAGCTGCTGCTGGTCATGGCCTACGCGATCGGTGTGTTCATCCTGGGCGGCTTGTTCTTCCGCCACTTAAAGCGCGGCTTCGCGGATGTACTATAGCGGCGCTTAGCGAACCGGCAGGCTCTGATCACGTTCGGCTATTCGTGCCGGATCGCCGCCGCCGGATCCAATCTCGCCGCCCGGCCTGCCGGACCAAAGCTCGCTGTGAGCGCCACGACGGCGAACATCAGGGCCACAGCGAAATAAGCGCTCACTTCCGTCGGCGCCGTTTCGTAAAGCAGCGATTGCATCAGCCCGCTCGTCAGATACCCCGCCGCCAAACCGATTGCCGCTCCCGTTCCGGCAAGCCTGAGGCAGCGCTGCTGCACGCCCCATCGCACGTTGGCAGGAGTGGCACCCAAAGCCAGCCTGATACCGATCTCTTGTTGGCGCTGGTTTACGCGATAGCTGATCAGGCCATACAATCCGAACGCTGCCGTAATCATCGCCAGGATCGCAAAAGCGGCCATCGCGCTTAGACTCGCTGTGCGCCCCAGGATCGAATGCGCCATCGCCTCCCGCATCGGCTGAAGTACAAGAGCGACGTCCGGGTTGACGCTCCAAATTGCGCTTCGCACATCCGAAGCTGCCACGAGCGGCGCTCCCCTGGTCTTGATCACCAGCGTCATCGGCGCCTGCGTGAGCTGGGCAAACGGACGGTACATCATCGGTAGCGGGCGTTCGTCAGCCGCCTTATCGCGAATGTCTCCTGCCACCCCGATGACGGTCTTCACGCTACCCGAACTCCCCCAAAGTAGGTGCTGTCCTACCGGATCTTGGTTTGGCCAAAACTGACGCGCCATCGATTCGCTGACGACAACCACTTCCGGCGCACCGTCCCGATCTGCCGTTGTGAACAACCGGCCGCGCTTCAGCGGAATGCCGAGCGTGCGGAAAAATTCCGGCGTCACTGCGCGCCACGCCGCCGAATGATACTCGTTCGAACCGCTCTCTCGCTCCAATCGAAACCGATTAACCGTGCCCTCACCGCTAAACGGCGCGATATTGGTCGCGCCCACCTTGTCCACCTGCGGCAGCCGCTCCAACTGCCCGGCTATGTCCCGGAAAAACGCTATTTTTGCCCGCTCGTTTTCGAGCCGCGACGGCAAGCTCACCCGCACCTCCAGCACTCTCTCGACATCCAGCCCGGGATCTGCCGCACGCAGTCTTAGAAAACTCTCCGCCAGCAAACTCGCGCACAGCAGCAGGACGCTCGCCATGGCAACTTGCCCAACGATCAGGGCGTCTCTTCCTCGATCGCGCCGCGAGACTTCGCGTCCGCCTTGAAAGCTCGGGGTCCGCACCGAAAACAGTCCGGAAATAACAGTCGTGATCAGCATGCAGCCGATCGCGGCGCCGACCGTTGCTCCGTCCAGGTGGACCTGCGACACTCTCGGCAGCAAGCCGTTCCCCATTTGACGAATTGCGTCCACCGCCCCTGCCGCGATCGCCGCTCCCGCCAGTGCGCCGGCAACGGCCAAGACAGCGCTCTCGGTCATGGTTTGTCCCAGTAGACGCCGCTTGCTCGCACCCAGCGCGACTCGCGTGCTGATTTCGTGGGCCCTCGACAAGCTTCGCGCCGCCTGCAAACCGGCCACGTTCGCGCAGGCCAGCAGCCACAGCAGACCTACTGCCGCAAAAATCATCCAGATGGTTTGTGCTGCTCGCCGGCCAACAATTTCGTTGGCCAGTGGAATCGCGGTCATGCTCCAGCCCGCATCCGTTCGTCCGAACTCGCGCCCGAGTTGTGTTCCGATCGTCTCCAACTCCGCTTGCGCTTCTCCCAGAGGCACTCCAGGCCGCAACAATCCGGCTGCATTCAGTTCGCGCGCCGAACGCGAATCAGTCGCTTTCAAATCCAGCGGCAGAAGCAAATCGACGCCGGGCAACAGATCGATCGGCATCTCCGCCACACCCGCGATTGTGTATCTCAGCCCGTCCAGTAGAATCGCCCTTCCGATCGGAGACGAATCGTTCCCCCACTTGCGCTCCGCCAGCCCGCGGCTGATCACAACAAATGGTTGGGCATTTTCCAAAACCCTTCCCGCGTTCAGATGAATGCCGAATACTCTGAAGAACGCGGGAGTCACACCCGCGGCCTCCACCACCTCGGCGTCTCCATCGCCTGTAAGAGCTGCGGTCCTGCGTTCATACGCGGTTACGGCGCTGAACGTCCGCGCGCGCTCCTCAACATCCAAGAAGGCCGGACCGGAAAAGGTCCACAGACTGTTCCGTGGATCAACCTGTTTCAACGCCGCCAAACGCTCTGCGCTCGGATAAGGCAGCGGCTTCCAAAATACGGCCGAGACGACGCACAACATCGTGATCATCGCGCCCAGCCCGATCGCCAGCGTGGCTACGCTCGCCATGGTGAACGAAGAATTGCGCCGTAATGTCCGCAGTGCGTACTTTAAATCGAGCCAGAAGTTCTCCATCAGCGGCAGTCCGCCTTGTTCGTGATAATCCTGCTGGATCAGGCTGAGGTTTCCCATCTCCCGCAACGCGGCGTAGTGCGCCTCTTCTTCCGTCATGCCCTGACGTCGATATTCCTCTGCGAGCTGCGCCGCGTGCTCTCTCAATTCTTCTTCCAGATGGGCGGCTCGGCCTGACTGAAATACTCCACCCAGCCTACGCAGCAGCACCCGCCACTCCCTCATCGCTCATTCTCCAGCAGCCGCGACATCATCGCCACGGTCTTCTGCCAGTTCGCCGCTTCTTCCTCCAGCCGCCGCAGCCCTTTTTTGGTGACCTCGTAAAAACGCGCCCGCCGATTGTTTTCACTCACGCCCAGACTGGATCGGATCCAGCCACCTTGCTCCAGCCGCAGCAGCGCCGGGTAAATCGTGCCTTGATTCAGCGCCAGCGAACCCCGCGCTACCTGCTCGATCCGTCGCGCGATGCCGTACCCGTGCAATGTCCCCAGCGACGCGAGAGTCTTCAGAATCATTAAATCCAGCGTCCCGTAGGGCACTTCTGCTTTACTGTCCGAGGCCATCCCGCATCTCCTGTTGACTGCCAACAGAATGGTATCAGACCGTCATGTTGACTGTCAACAGAAGGCTCGCGGACCGTTCGACTTTAACTCGGACCACCGGAACGTCTCGTGTGACTTTCGCCGCCCGTAACCCGGGTTCGAGGATGCTTTGTAGAAACGCGCCTATCGGGCTGATGCCCTTGCCGGAGTCTCGGCCGACGCATACATCAACGCCATCGTGCTCCACGCCGTTGCTGCCGCCGAAATCCATTGATCGTGGTCGTACGGAAATCCACTTTGGAAATACGGTTGAAATTTCACTACCCGGCTGGTCACATGCCACGACCCGTCGGGAGCCTGCGTGCTTAGTAAATACCTCACGCCGCGGCGATAAGCAGGATCGTGAGCCGATACCCCAAGTTCGTGTAGCGCGTATAGAACGCTGCCGGTCGCATAGGCGTCACTCGCCAGATACGGCGTTTGCGGCCATCCGCCTCCCCCCTGTTGCAGCGCCATCAATTCACCCAGCGGCTTGGCAAGTGAAGCCTCATCGGCGCCGGCCCACTTCAACCCGAGCAACTGCATGATGCGATCGTCGGTACTCCGCGGCGTCGCGGCCCTGAGCCACGCGGCTGCGCGCTGAACACGGCGATCGAATTCGGCCTTGCGGCCGGGCGGGGCAAAGACCGCTAGCGCGCGAATGCCGATGGCCGTGCGCCCGAAGCTTCCGTCTTCCAGCGGCGGCCTCGCGAGTTGGCCTTGTCTCCATGCCCCATCGGCGTGTTGTTCGGCGGCAAGATTGTGCACCAGGGCATCGATGCTCTCGTTGGGCGTCACACCTTCCGCCGCTAATTGCAGAAGCGAATACATGATCGTGTCCCCCCGCCCCGGCGGGTCGACTCTTTGCAGCAGCATCTGTTCGAATGCCTTCCACTGCAATTGCACCGCTTTCATTTCCATCGCCGCCGCCTTCTCGTCGACGTTGAAGCCGTTCGAACGGGCCACGCTGATCGTCATGCCCGTCAGATTCTGCGCATGACACGAGACGCAGCCCCCGGTAGTAAAGAAATCGGCCGCGGTGCGCTGCAGCAGATTCAGCCCTTTCTGCGCTGCCTGCCTTGGAGTGGGCAGCTTCGTCTCGTCAACTGCCACCACAACCGGAGCCGAAGCGGTTTGCTTGTGAATGCCCATGGCCTCCATAACCGGCGGATTCGAGTACTTCCGGGCCCATCCGTAAGCGTCTTCCCCGGTTACGCATTTGATCTTTGGATCGGCGCCTCGCGCCAGCAGCAGTTTGACCACCGCCGGATTCGGCCGGTCGCTCGCGATCGCTCGCATTAGCGGTGTCATTCCCCGGATATCCTGCGCATTCACGCGGGCGCCCGCATCCAGCAGCAGCTTGATGGCCTCCGGTCCCGAATATGCGGCGGCGTTGAGCAGCGGAGTAAATCGGCCCAGCCCCAGCGGACCGTTCTTTAGCGTTAGCGCTACATCGGTGTCCACCACATTTACGTCGGCCCCGGCGTCCAGCAACAACTTGATCATTTCGGCATTCCCGAAACTCGCCGCCGACATCAGCGCTGTATCGCCGATCGGGTCTTTGGCATTTACGTCCGAGCCCTTCTCGAGGAATAGCCGA